>OGII01002418.1_pt1 | contig 10913 bp, 8 predicted proteins | sample 1571701 | NCBI WGS metagenome assembly OGII01 (sample SAMEA2581950, study PRJEB24529) | metagenome | biome: Human gut stool | place: China | collected 2011
GCATAGAGGTTTGAGGGTGAAAGGAGAATAATGAATAGAGAAAATGGTTGTTACGATAAAGAAATGATGAAGAAAGATTTGCGTGCAATGACAGGAGTTAGTACAACAACGATGTCTCGATTATCAAAAGATGAAAATGTAAGTACAGAGATTCTGTCAAAGATATGTTCTGCTTTGAATTGTGACGTAGGAGATATCATGGAATTTGTTCCGGATAAAAAAGAAGAGCAGTAAGGAGGTACGGGGACATGGATCATTCTTATCCTTATATTGCGTCTTTGACCAGAGAGCCGTTCCTTTTCTACGAAATGCGTTCTACCGCAAAGCTAATGGTAGAAGGAAATTCCGATGATGCAATTATTAAAGAAATTGTAGAGCAGAATCTCTTCCAGTACCCAACGGAAAAATCTATCACACGCATGGCAAAAGCCTGCATCAAACGGCTTCATGCACTGGAAGATGATTCTCTGATTTCTGCGATTGCGTCACAGCCAACGGATGTAGCAAAACAGATTTGTCTGTATGCATTGATGAAGCAGAGTCGACTGGTTTGGGAATTTATGCTGACAGTCATTGGTGAGAAGTACAGATTAAGAGATACGTCTTTTGGTAAGATAGATTTGAATATATTTTTTATGCGCTTGCAGGAGCAGAATGATACCGTGGCTTCCTGGAGCGATACTACAATAACAAAGTTAAAACAGATCATTGCCAGAGTGCTTGTCGAAACAGAATATCTCGACAACCTCAAGGCAGATCATTTGAATCCAGTATGGCTGCATCCTGTTTTGGAGAATGCCATCAGAAGCAATGGCGACACGGCGATACTGCCAGCGTTTAATTGCTTTTCTTAGGAGGTAGCCAATGAGTGACATAAAAGAACGCCTGGACAAAGTTCGGGCATTGATTCAGGAACCGGAGTTCCTGGAAGGCAAAGGACTCAGCAATGAGGTGAATATCAGAATCTTCTGTTATGAACCGGAGAATGAAATGGTTGTCCGTCATTTTGTGAATCAGCTGGAAACTGATCAGTCCTTAGACTGCCATTTGATCGTTTGTAATTTATATAAAACATTTCTCTCTATCTGCGATGATATGGACATCACAGATGCGATTCCCGATATGGAAGAAGCTGACGGAAGTGCTTATCTTCTGGAGCAGCTTAACTCCGCAATCGGCAATGGAGAGTTCATTGATAAAATCCAGTATGAGCCACACGAACCGGGTGATGTGCTGATGCTGACAGGTGTGGGCGAGGTGTTCCCGTTTATGAGAATCCATACGTTATTGGAAGCCTTACAACCGTATTTTTCAGATGTTCCGATTTTGGTGATGTATCCGGGTGAGTTTGATGGTCGTCATGTAAAACTGTTCAATCGTCTGACACCAAATGATTATTACCGGGCATTCAATGTCATAGATTAAGGGGGATAAAGCCATGATGATTCGAGATATGTTTGCGGATGACATCAACCGCAAAATCAATGGTGTAATTAAAGTAGATCAGGCTGCTGATGATGTAATCGAGCAGGAGTTAAATGAATATGTCATTACCAGAGAATTGAAGAAACATTTCATTACGTTCTTCAATTATTACGGTGATGCTTTCGACCAGCCGACCGCTGATATGGGTGTTTGGATTTCCGGTTTCTTTGGAAGTGGTAAATCTCACTTTCTGAAAATGCTTTCCTACCTTCTGGAAAATAAAGAGGTAAAAGGTATTCGGAGTGTAGAACGTTTCCGTAAAAAGTTTGAGGACGATCCGGCAACCTTTATGCTGATTGACCGTGCTATAAAGGGAACAACAGAGGGATTCAGCAATAAAGATAAGACAGCTGTACTTCGTGTTTTTGCAAAGATGTTCTATAATCATCTGGGATTTTACGGAGAAAATCTGAAAGTTGCCATGATGGAGCGTTATATCGACCAGCAGGGAAAAACGGAGGAGTTCCGCAGAGTTTTTGAAGAGAAGAAAGGCAAGTCCTGGTTGGAAATGCGCCGTGCCTTTGCTTTCAATGGAAAGTTTATTATTCCGACATTAATGGAAGTTCTGGATATGAGTGAGGACGATGCCAAAGCATGGTTCAATGATAAAACCGCAACAGAAATTTCTATCGCACAGCTTGTGGAAGATATGAAAGCCTATGTGGATACTAAACCAGCGAACTTCCGTCTGTTGTTTATGATCGACGAAGTTGGTCAATATGTCGGCACAGACACCGATATGCTTTTGAATCTCCAGTCTTTGACAGAAAAAATCGGAAGTGAGTGTGAAGGAAAGATTTGGGTGATCTGCACCGGACAGGAAGCCATTGATGAAATTATCAAAGTTCGTGCCGATGAGTTCTCCCGTATTCAGGCTCGTTTTAAAACAAGACTGAGTTTATCATCTTCCTCTGTGGATGAAGTCATCCAGAAACGTATTCTGAAAAAGAAACCAGAAGCAGCTAAAAATTTGGAAGATGTTTATGAGCAGAATGATTCTGTTCTTCGTAACCTGTTCAGCTTTAGCGGTTCCATTCTGGATATTAAAGGTTATTCCGGCTCAAGGGAATTTACCGAGAACTTCCCGTTCGTGCCGTATCAGTTTATCATCATGCAGAAGGTATTTGCTGAAATCCGGAAACATGGAAATTCCGGTAAGCACCTGTCTGGTGGTGAGCGTTCCATGCTGTCCGGTTTCCAGGAAGCTGCACAAAAAATTCAGGAGAAGGATGAATACGCACTTGTTCCGTTCTTCCGTTTTTATGATACCGTACATACTTTCCTGGATGGTTCGATCCGCCGAGTAATCGAGCGTTGCCAGAAAGCTGCCGACAATGGTGATGGCATCGAGCAGCAGGATGTAGATGTACTGAAACTTTTGTACTTGATTCGATATATTGATGATATTCCTTCCAATTTGGACAATATCGTAATCCTTATGGCAGACGATATTCGTGTGGATAAGATTATCATGCGTGAAGCTGTCCGAGGATGCCTTGATCGTCTGATGAGCCAGAACTATATCGGCAGAACTGGTGACACTTATAACTTCCTGACTGACGAAGAACAGGACATTCAGCGTGAAATAAGAGATACAAATGTGGATACCGCTTCTATCGTAGAGCGTATTGCTCAGATGATTTACGGTGATATTTTCACAACTAAGAAGTTCCGTTATGGAAAATATGACTTTGCGTTTGATCAGATGGTAGATGGAATTACTGTTGGTGTGGCAACAGGAGGTATGCGTTTACGCTTCCTGACCGTTGCTACTGATGCTATTGAAAAAACAGATTATCGTCTGATGGCAGAATCCAAAGGTAACGAAGCAATCGTAGTTCTGGCTGATACGCCTTACTATGAATCTCTGGAATCTGCTATGAAGATTCGTAAGTACGTAAAGCAGAGAAATGTTAGCCAGCTTCCAAAAACTGTGCAGAAAATCATCAGTGACCAGCAAGACGAAGCCGGAAAATATGAGCTGAGTGCCATGAGCGAATTGCAAAATGCTATCGAGGGGGCACAGTTCTATGTAGACGGTGAACATCTGGAAACCAAAGCCGGAAATGCCAAGAGTAAGATTGACCAGTCTCTTGAATATCTGGTTGCTCATGTATATAGCAAGCTTGACCTGATTACAGATAATGCAGGCAGTGATGCAGATATTATTGCGATTCTGACAGGTGCGGTAACGGCACTTCCGGGCATGGAGCCAAACCGTGATGCTGCTTCCGCTATGGAAGAATATCTGGAAATGCAGGATGCGAAAAAGCTGCCGACTTCTATGGCAGATGTGCAGAGCAAATACAGTGCGATTCCGTATGGTTGGAAAGAAATCGACATTGCTGCGGTTGCGGCACAGCTGATTTATTCCCAGAAAGTAACCATCAAGTATGCAGGCAATACCATTCAGCCAGATGACCCGAAATTGCCAGATATGCTCCGAAAAAAGAGTGAGATCGGCAAGACTTCCATCAGCAAGCGTAAAACCATTTCTGCTACGATGATGCGTGATGTAAAAGCGATGCTCCGAGAGTATTTCGACATCATGGATGTACCGGACGATGAAGATGGGCTGATTCGCTTTGTGACTGAGAAATTTGGTGAACAGCGTGATTACTATACTTCTCTGGATGCCCGTTATGACGGACATAAATACCCAGACCGTGCATTAGTTCAGGAAGCCATTCATCTGATGGATGATGTACTTTCTCAGAAGAAAGACAATATTGCTCTGATTGAGCGTGTGCTGAAAAAAGAGGATGCTCTTTTCGACAATAAAGAAGCCATGAGCAACGGCATTGAAAACTTCTTCAAAACCCAGGTAACAGTATTCGACCAGGCAGTGCAGTTTGAAAAATCTCTGCATGATGATCTTGACTGTATCGCAGAAAATGAGGAAGCACACAAGGCACTGAATACCATTCGTTTGATTATCATGGTTCAGACCGGAAGTAAGTTCAACTATAACCGGATTCGTGAACTGAATCCGTTGATGGATACGGTTCGTACCGCCCATGACAAGATGCTGGAAGAAAAACGTGCCGAGGTTCTGGAAACGGTTCGTCAGTGTATGGAAGCAACCCACACTGCCGCAAACGGCGATTCCAAGGTATCCCATCTGATTGAGAAATCAGATCGGTATTTCAGCCAATGCAAGGAGAAAATCGCAGAATTAAAGAGCCTTGCCCTTCTGGATGCCATGTTTCTGCCAATGTGTCAGTACAAGGATGATACAGTCAGCAATATTGAATCTGTTTTGGAACCGCCTGCACCGAAGCCACAGGTACAGCCGACACAGCAAGGAAAAGAGCAAGCAACTGCAAAGAAAAAGGTTGTCCGAGCCTATAACCGTCAGGTTGTATTCCAGGCAAAGACCTTACAGACGGATGCGGATATTGATGATTATGTAGAGAAGATTCGTTCTCAGCTGAAACAGTTGCTGAAGAATTGCGACGAAATTAAGCTGAATTAAGGAGTGTACCTATGGAAGAATTACTTGAAAGACTGGTTATTGCAGTTGAACAGCAAAATTCAGCTTTTCCTTGGGATAGTGTAATTTCAATATTAGCACTAATTGCTTCATGGGTTACAATTTTCTTTTTGCTCAAGGAACGAAGTGAGAAAAATCGCCCTTATATGCAAATATCGTTTGAACTTGTTCGCTCAACGTTGGCGTGCATTGTTTTGAGAAATGTTGGCACTGTTCCATTGGAAGTTAAAAGTTTGACGTTTAATGAAACTTTTACCAAACAGTTGCAAACGAAAACGCAGAAACGATTAAAAAAGAAAGAATCGACGAGTATTGTGATTTTTCCAAATCAGAAATGGGTTATTTCATTTGATACAAATGTTTTTAATATCATAAACGATTTTGAAGAAAAAACAGTAAGGATTGGTTACGAATATTGTAAGTATGGGAAAAACAAATCTTATATTGAAAAAATTGCAATCGATTTTTCAGAGTACAGTGGATTTTTAAACTATATTTCAGAAGTGGATGAGTTTAAGAATAGTGTTGATAATTTGAGAAAATCAATGGAGAATATTGATAAAGGTATTAAGAAATTGTCTGTTCGAATAGAAGATGGAGAAAATTATGGATAAGAATGCGATTAAAAAATTTGCTGTCTGGGCAAGAACAGAGCTGATCGCCCGTGTTTCACTGAAAGGTGTGGAATACGGTATCACAGAGGACAACATTGAGGATGCCAATGCGGACAGTGTTGGCGGAAAAGTCCTCGCTGCCAATGAAAAGAAACAGCGTCAGGCTCTGATTGCCGAGATTAACGATAAAGGATATAAGCAGGTCATGGAGGAGGTTGCCTATACTTGGTTCAATCGCTTCTCTGCTCTGCGATTCATGGAAGTCAACGGCTATCTTCCTTCTCATGTGCGTGTATTTACGGACGAGGAAAACAACTTTAAGCCGCAGATTATAACCGAAGCCATTCATCTGGATTTGGATGGACTCGATATGGAAAAGGTCTATGAACTGAAAGATGCAGAAAAGAGCGAAGAACTGTATAAATATCTGTTGATTGTGCAGTGTAACGCTCTGAATAAAATTCTGCCGGGAATGTTTCAGAAGATTGCGGATTACACCGAGCTTCTTCTGCCGGACAATCTGCTTCGTGAAGGCAGTGTGATTCAGCAAATGATTGAGCTGATACCGGAGGAGGACTGGAAGGATGCCGTCCAGATCATCGGCTGGCTGTATCAGTATTATAACAGTGAGAAAAAAGATGATGTTTTTGCGGCACTGAAAAAGAATGTGAAAATTACGAAAGAAAACATCCCTGCAGCAACCCAGCTTTTCACACCGGACTGGATTGTTCGCTACATGGTAGAGAACAGCCTTGGTCGTCTGTGGCTGGAGGGACACCCGGATGTCAAAGAACAGCTTCTTCCGACAGAGGAAGAACAGTCTGCTTATGCTGCCGGAAACCGTGACCCGGAAGATACCAAATGGCACTACTATCTGGAAGAAGCCGAGCAGGAACCGGAAGTGCAAGCACAGCTTGCAGAGATTCGCAAGGAATACGCCGCACTGACACCGGATCAACTGAAAGTCATTGACCCATGCTCCGGTTCCGGTCATATCCTTGCATATATGTTTGATGTGTTGATGAAGATTTATGAATCCTACGGATATACTACCCGTGAAGCGGTGGCAAACATTGTGAAGAATAATCTTTACGGTCTGGATATTGACGACCGTGCGGCGCAGTTGGCGTATTTCTCTGTTATGATGAAAGCCTGCCAATATGATAAAAGGTTTCTTCGTCGTAAGGTTCAGCCGCATGTGTATGCCATCGTTGAAAGCAACCATGTTGACCCCAACGTGGTGGACTATTTCAGCAATGGCGATGCAAAGCTGAAAGAAGCGATGAATACCATTATCAGTGAACTGCATGATGCAAAGGAATACGGTTCGATTCTGACCGTAACACCACAAGATTGGTCTGCCCTGTATGATCGCTTTGCTGAGATTACAGAAGATATAAATATGTCCCGTGAAACGGCACTGCGAGAATTACTGCCGCTGGTACAGGTGGCGGAAGCACTGGCACAGAAATATGATGTGGTTGTGACAAATCCGCCGTATATGGGTGCGTCTAATATGAATCTGAAGCTGAATGAGTTTATTAAAAATAACTATGCAGATTATAAGAGCGATTTCTTTTCTGCGTTTGTCATTCATGCTTCTCAAATGACAAAACAGAGTGGTTACTGCGGATTCTTTACACCTTATGTTTGGATGTTTATTCAAAGTTATTAGAAAATGCGTAATTACTTGTATAACCAAGCAACCATAGAAACATTGATTCAGTTTGAATATTCTGCTTTTGAGGAAGCAACGGTTCCGGTATGTACTTTTGCTTTCCAAAATCGCCATGTACAGAAAAAAGGATGCTATTTGCGCTTGGTAGATTTCCGTGGAGGTATGGAAGTTCAGAGACAGAAAACATTGGAAGCAATTAAAAACCACGATTGTGGGTTTTATTACGAGCAGAATACAGATAATTTTTCAATAATACCAGGAAGTCCTGTGGCATATTGGGCAAGTACAAAAATGCTTGAAGCATTTCAGACAGGAAATAAATTTGCAGGTGAAACAAAAAAGGGAGTGTTGACTGGAGATAATAATACATATCTTCGTTTATGGCATGAAGTGAATATTGGCAAGATTGGGTTTGAATTGTATTCTCATGCTGAAATGATAGATTCGTCAATGAAATGGTTTCCTGTTACATCTGGAGGAGAAAAGCGACGGTGGTATGGCAATTTTGATACGATTGTAAATTTAGAGAATGATGGGGCGGATATAAAAGCAAATGTTAAGAATTATCGTTTGAGAGATTCACAGTATTATATGCTGGAAGCTATAACTTGGACAGAAATTTCTTCAAGCATTTTTACCTGTCGGTATGTTCCAAAAGGAATTTTGTTTGGAAATGGTGGACCAGTTAGTTTTTTCTTTAATAAAAAACTTATGTATCATTTAGCACTCTTAAATTCAAAAGTTGCAATGGAAATATTAGGATATTTAGCACCGACAATTAACTATGGTCCTGAGCAGATAAATAGAATACCAATTGTATATTCAAATGAAGATGAGGTAAATCAATTAACAAAATGGAATATTTTATTATCACAAACGGATTGGGATTCTTTTGAAACTTCATGGGATTTCCAGCACCATCCGTTACTTCGCAAAGTTCCTACCATTGCTGAAGCCTTTGACCAGTGGCAGGCTGAATGTGATGACCGCTTCAACCAGCTGAAAGCCAACGAGGAAGAACTCAACCGTATCTTTATTGATATTTACGGTTTACAAGATGAGTTAATACCAGAGGTTGAGGATAAGGACGTTACTGTCCGCAAGGCTGACCTTGGCAGAGATATTCGTTCTTTCATTTCCTATGCGGTTGGCTGTATGTCTGGTCGCTACTCTCTGGATGTGGACGGTCTTGCCTATGCAGGTGGCGAATGGGATGCAAGCAAGTATGCTTCCTTTGCTGCGGATAAGGATAACATTATCCCGATTTGCGACGATGAATACTTCGAGGATGATATTGTTGGTCTGTTCGTGGAGTTCGTGAAAACCGTTTATGGTGCAGATACTCTGGACGAAAACCTGAAATTCATTGCGGATGCTCTGGGCGGCAAAGGTCAGCCGAAAGATGTGATTCGGAATTACTTCCTGAGCGACTTTTATTCTGACCATTGCAAGATTTATCAGAAACGCCCGATTTACTGGCTGTTTGACAGCGGTAAAAAGAACGGTTTTAAGGCTCTGATTTATATGCACCGCTATCAGCCGGACACCATTGCCCGTATTCGTACTGATTATGTGCATGAACAGCAGGCACGTTATCGCACTGCTATTGTCGATTTGGAACAGCGTATTGCCAATGCTTCCGCTGGTGAGCGTGTGAAGCTGAACAAAAAGCTGACTACCTTGCAGGCACAGGATACTGAGATCAGAACCTATGAAGAAAAGATTCATCACCTTGCTGACCAGATGATTTCGATTGATCTGGACGATGGAGTGAAGAAGAATTATGCAATTTTCCAAGATGTTTTGGCTAAAATAAAGTAAGGAGGGCTTGCGTAAATGGAAAATATATTTGCTACGTTTTTACAAACTGCGGGATTATATGATTCTAAAGAAATTTGTGAAGATAATATTGCAGACTTGATTGAGTTACTTAAGGGAAATGTTAAAATTAGCGCTTATTGTAAAGAGTGCAAGCAAGAGCGTGTTTTTCACATGAAACCTATTGAGTATTATTTTGAAACGGGTCCAGAGGGGGATGAAGAAATTAGGTGTGCATCTCTTGGCGAGGAAATAGAATCACTTCAAAATATGATATTTAGCACCAAAGCCAGACAAGAAAAGAGTTCTGCTGAAGAATGGAAATGGATAAATTGGCAAATAGCTGATACGACGAGATTAATGAAATTGGAATATATTTGTTCAATGGATGAGAAGCATCATCTGGATTATATTATTTTGACAACAGACAATTCAATGATGAAAATCGGGCAGTATCCATCTATTGCAGATATGACATTTCCAGAATTAGATGCTTATAAGCATGTGATTTCTAAACAAGATCGAAAAGAGCTTGGAACTGCCATAGGGTTATTTGCAAGTGGTATTGGTGCAGGTTCATATGTTTATTTGAGACGAATTCTTGAAAGACTTATTTATCAAGCAAAAGCAACTGCGGGAGATAAAGTTAATGATGAGGAATTTGAACAGGCAAGGGTGGCTGAACGAATTAAGATGTTACAGGGATATTTGCCTGAGATACTCATCAAAAATACAACTATTTACGGAATCCTAAGCAAAGGTATTCATGAATTAAGCGAAGAAGAATGCAAAAAATATTTTCCTGTTGTGAAAGAATGTATTTATCAGATACTCGGTATGTGGGAAAGTGAGAGAAGAAAAAAGGCTGATGAAGATGCTTTAAGCAAAGCACTGAGCTCAATTTCTTCATCAATCAAGTAAAAATATGGTGGTTAGGACTGTTAAAGAGAGCGAGGTGTTACGATGACCATAGAAGAAATTCTTGCAGGGGAATCAAAAAATGTAGAGTTTAAAGAGAACCTGCCGGAGAAAAGCATCAAATATATGAAGTCTGTGGTTGCCTTTGCAAATGGAACCGGAGGAAAAATCATTTTCGGAATTGCCGATAAAACCAGAGAGGTTATTGGCTTTGACAAGGAAGATGTGTTCAAGAAAATGGATGCTATTGCCAATGCTGTATCAGACAGCTGTGAACCAGCAATTATCCCGGATATCACTTTACAGACGGTTGATGGTAAGACTGTTATTGTGGTAGAGGTTTCTGAGGGCAGACAGCGCCCGTATTATATCAAAGCCCTTGGCAGAGATGGCGGTGTATATGTTCGTGTTGCCGGAACTACCCGCCTTGCCGACGAGTATATGATAAAAGAATTGTTGTTTGAGGGCAGTAATCGTTACTACGATCAGGCTTTATGTACTGGGTTAAATGTTACAGATGAGGATATTGATGCCCTTTGCAAAGCTATGAAAGAGCAGGCTGTCAAAAATGCCCGTACAGAGGAACAGAAAGCATCGATTAAAGATGTAGGCAGACAGCAGTTGCGCTCCTGGGGGATTTTGATTGAGCGTGATGGAAAAGATTATCCGTCCAATGCTTTTGCTATTTTAACAGGCAACGGTGGACTTCATGTTGCAACGCAATGTGGCGTGTTCAAAGGGACAACGAAAGCGGTATTTGTTGATCGTAGAGAATATACCGGTCCGCTTTGGGAACAGATAGACGAAGCGTTTCAGTTTGTTTTGAGAAATATTCATCTGGGTGCTACAATTGTGGGAATTTATCGCCAGGATGTTTATGAGATTCCACCGGATGCCATTCGTGAGT
>OGII01002425.1_pt1 | contig 10898 bp, 7 predicted proteins | sample 1571701 | NCBI WGS metagenome assembly OGII01 (sample SAMEA2581950, study PRJEB24529) | metagenome | biome: Human gut stool | place: China | collected 2011
GGCGCGATGATCACGGATATCGCCATCCTCGTCGTCGCGGCGGAGGACGGCATCAAGCCGCAGACCATCGAGTCCATCAACCACGCCAAGGCCGCCGAAATTCCCATCATCGTCGCCATCAACAAGATGGATAAGCCCGACGCCAACCCCGAGCGCATCAAGCAGCAGCTGACCGAGTACGGCCTTGTTGCTGAAGACTGGGGCGGTGACACCATTGTCTGCCCCATCTCCGCCAAGACCGGCATGGGCATCGACAACCTGCTCGAAATGGTCGCGCTGACCGCCGAGGTCGCCGAGCTCAAGGCCAACCCCAACCGTGCCGCGTCCGGTGCTGTGGTCGAGGCGCGCCTTGACAAGGGTCGCGGCCCGATCGCAACGCTGCTCGTCCAGAACGGCACGCTCCATCAGGGCGACATCATCATCGCCGGCACGGCCGTCGGCCGCGTGCGCGCGATGATGAGCGACAAGGGTCAGAAGCTCACCACCGCGGGCCCCAGCGTGCCTGTGGAGATCACGGGCCTTGGCGAAGTGCCCGAGGCCGGCGCACACTTCAACGCCGTCGCCGACGAGCGCCTTGCCCGCGAGCTTGTCGAGCAGCGCAAGGAAGAGGAAAAGCGCAAGGCCAACGCCCCCATTACGAAGGTCTCGCTCGAGGACCTGTTCAGCCAGATCCAGGCGGGCGAAATGAAGAACCTCAACATCATTGTCAAGGCGGACGTCATGGGCTCGGTCGAGGCCGTCAAGGCATCGCTTGAGAAGATCTCCAACGACGAGGTCCGCGTGCGCGTCATCCACGGCGCGGTCGGCGCGATCAACGAGAGCGACGTCATGCTCGCGGCCACGTCCAACGCCATCATCGTCGGCTTCAACGTTCGTCCGGATGCCGCGGCGCGCGACAGCGCGGCCCGCAACCATGTCGACATGCGCATGTATCGCGTCATTTACGACGCCATCGACGAGATCGAGGCCGCTATGAAGGGTATGCTCGCGCCGAAGTTCCGCGAGGCCATCATCGGCCACGCCGAAATTCGCCAGACCTACAAAGTCTCGTCCGTCGGCACCGTCGCGGGCTGCTATGTCACCGACGGCAAGATCCAGCGTGCGTGCGACGTGCGTATCGTACGCGACGGCATCGTCGTCCACGAGGGTCACCTCGCCTCGCTCCAGCGCTTCAAGGACTCCGTCAAGGAGGTCGCGCAGGGCTACGAGTGCGGCCTGAGCTTCGAAAAGTACAACGACATCAAGGTCGGCGATATCGTTGAAGCGTACGTTATGGAACAGATCGAGCAGTAAGACTTCAAAAATCCGCGAAGCGAATTTTTGAGTAGGATTCAGGCTGCGGCAGCGCACTCGCTGCGCTCGCACACTTGCGGCCTGAGAAGAGTCATTTCCAACGCGCATGTCGTTGGAAATGACGATCAAAATTATTTCGCGTCTGCGGACGCGAAAGTCTGCGACGCTTGGGTGCGGTGGGCTGTTTCGCGCCCGCAGGGCGCGAAATGCGCCGGGGGAGTGCGTGCGGGGCGCTGTTTTGCACTCGAAGAGCGCAAAATGCGCGCCTGGGGTGGTGCGGAGACACTGTTTTGTGCTCGGGGAGCACAAAATGCGTGCTTTTTAGAATGCTGTTTTGCGTCCGGTGGGCGCAAAAGGCGCATCTTTCGCTTTGATGAGGCTTAGATAGGACATTGAACGCTGCTTTTTTGCGGAAAATGCGCAAAAAGGGGCTACCTTTTTGCGCGGCGGCGTGCTATGATAATTCTGTATTGGTATCTGTATGAAAAAGGAGGCGGAGAGAATGAAGCGCGCGGGGAAACTGCTGGTGATCGGATTATTTTCACTGCTGCTCTCGGGCTGCATGTTTACGACGCCGGAGACGTCGCTCTACCGCCTGCCGAAGCTCGCGGGCGAGTATGAGTCGCTCGAATCGCAGATCGACGCGCTGCTCACAAACGGCGCGGAGTATGCCGCGCCCACGTCGGGCAGCAATTTGCAGAGCGTGCAGATGATCGACCTCGATGGTGACGGCAGCGAAGAGGCGGTGGCCTTCTTCCGCCGCGCGAGCGACAAAAAGCCGATGAAGATCTACATCTTCAAAGCCGACGGCGACAGCTACGAGCGCTACGCCGTGATCGAGGGCGCATCGAGCCAGATCTACAGCGTGAACTACGCGGATCTGGACGGCGACGGGCTCAAGGAGATCCTGGTCGGCTACAAGAGCAGCTCGGATGTGCAGGGGCTTGCCATCTATCCGCTCTCTCCCGGCACGTCGGAGTCGCTTTTGACGACGGGCTATTCCCGTTACGCGAACCTCGACATGAACGGCGACGGGAAGCAGGAACTTTTAATTATTTGCAGCGACGAAGAGAGTACGGCGCGCGTCGATTACTACGACTGGGATGACGGCGCGCTGCACGCGAAGTCCTCGCTGCGCCTGTCCGCCTCGGTGGCGGAGCTGAGCCGCCTGACGGCCGGCACGCTGACGGGCGGGGAGAACGCGCTGTTCGTCACGGGCGTGACGGGCGACAACCTGACCGTGACGGACGTGCTGGCGCTCAAGGGCGGGCGGCTGCAGAACATCGCCCTCGGCGCGGACGCAAATCAGGTACCCGCGGAGGAAATTTTCCTCGGCCTTTTCCCGCGCGATGAAAACAGCGACGGCGTGACCGAAGCGCCGAAGACGCGTCCCTTGCAGCGCTTTGACCGCGAGAGCGAGCTGCAGTATTACGTTGTCTGGGAGCAGTACAGCATCGACGGCACGGTGACGGACGTGCAGAGCTGCTTCCACAATGTGGCGGACGGCTGGAGCCTTGTGCTGCCGGACGAGTGGGACAAGGACCATCTGACCGTCGAGCGCAGCGCGGGCAGCGGCGAGACCGCTGTGTCCTTCTACCGCGCGGGCGAGGGCGGACTGAGAGAGAAACTGCTCACCGTCTACACCCTGACGGGCGAGGCGCGCGAGGGACTTGCCAACATCGGCAGCCGCTTTGTGCTCACGCAGCAGGTGGAGGCGGTATACGCCGCACGGATCGGCGATGCATGGAATATCACGCTTGATGAGCAATCGCTGCGCGAGCGCTTCTCGCTCATCACGGCGGAATGGACGATGGGAGACAACTGAGAGGAGAAACGATATGAAAAAAGTGCTGGTGCTGGAGGATGAAGCCAGTATCCGTAGTTTTATTGTCATCAATTTGCAGCGTGCGGGCTACGAGGTCGTGGAGGCTGAGTGCGGCGAGGAGGCGCTTCAAAAATTGCAGGAAAATCCCGACACGAAGCTGTGCCTGCTCGACATCATGCTGCCGGACATCGACGGGTTCGAAGTCTGCCGCCGCATCCGTATGTCGAACGCGCAGGTCGGCATCATCATGCTGACGGCGCGCACGCAGGAGATGGACAAGGTGACGGGCCTGATGACCGGCGCGGACGACTATGTGACAAAGCCGTTTTCGCCCGCCGAGCTCACCGCACGCGTGGATGCGCTGCTGCGCCGCATGGGCGAAAACACGCCGGCCACGCATACCGGAGAGTTGTATCAGCCGCCGTTTCTGCTGAACCTGACGAACCGGACGCTTGAAAAAAACGGCGAGCGCGTCAAGCTGACGCAGATCGAGTACGCGATCGTCAAGCTCTTTATGGAAAACAGCGGCAAGGCGCTCGCGCGCGAGGAAATTCTCGACGCCGTGTGGGGCAAGGGCTACTTTGGCGAGCTCAAGATCGTGGACGTGAATGTCCGCCGCCTGCGCCTCAAGATCGAAGATGACGCGCAGGAGCCGAAGTACATCTCCACCGTGTGGGGCTTTGGTTATAAATGGACGGTGTGAGCGCACCGAACGAAGGAGGGGCAGCGATGCCGGACAATCGAAAAGGCTTTGCTTCGGCGCTGCACATCCGTGGCCTTCGTCAGCGGTGGATGTTTTCGGCGGTGCTGCCGATCTTGCTGCTGCTGGTGCTGGCGGTGGCGCTTTTCAGCGTGGGCGTGCAGGAATACTATTACAATGCGATGCGCTCGGGCCTTGAGAGCCGCGCGCGTATCGCGGCGGAGACCTTCACGGGCTACGGCGTGAAGAGCTACAGCGAATATTACCGCCTCGCGTCGTACTCCGCCGAAACGTTTGAAGAAAAGGACACGATCGAGCTCCAGTTCATCAACACGAACGGACGCGTGCAGGTCTCGTCCTACGGGCTGACGGCGGGCACGCTGCCCGGCACGAGCGACGTTGACAGCGCGATCGGCGGTAAAATGGCGTCGTTTCAGGGCCGCGATCCGCAGACGGGGGAGAATATCCTCGCGGTGTCGTATCCGCTGTTTTTTAACTCCCGCGTCGTCGGCGTGCTGCGGTACGTGACATCGCTGCGCGAGGCGCAGCATCGCGTGTTGGTCGAGTCGCTGCTCGCTTCGGCGGCGGCACTCGTGTGCATGGCGCTGATTGCGGCGTCGAATGCTATTTTTATCAACAACGTCGTCCAGCCCGTCGCAGTCGTGAGCGACGCGGCACGCCGCATTTCGGGCGGCAGCTACGGCATCATGATCGAGAACCACTACCGCGACGAGCTCGGCGAGCTGGTCGACAACATCAACGACATGTCACTCAAGATCAGCCAGGCCGAGAAGATCCAGCAGGAATTCATCTCGTCGGTCTCGCACGAGCTGCGAACGCCGCTGACCGCCATCAGCGGCTGGGCAGAGACGCTTTCCGCTGACCCCGGCGCGAACATCGACCAGACGAAGCGCGGCCTCGGCATCATTTTGAAAGAGTCCCGCCGCCTGACGACAATGGTCGAGGAGCTGCTCGAATTCACGAAGATGCAGGACGGGCGCTTCACGCTGCGCGTGGAGAGCGTCGATCTTGCCAGCGAGCTCGAGGACGCAATCTACACCTATTTCGAGCTCTTCCGGCAGGAGGGCATCGAGGTCAGCTACAAGGGCCCTGACGAGGATGTGCCGCCGATCGTGGCAGACAGCGAGCGCATGAAGCAGGTCTTCTGCAATGTGCTCGACAACGCGGCCAAGCACGGCGGCGCGGGAAAGCGCATCGACGTGAGCGCCGCGTGCGAGGATGGAAAATTTGTCATCCGCGTGCGCGACTACGGCCCCGGCATCCCGGAGGAGGAGCTGCCGTTCGTCAAGCAGAAATTCTACAAGGGCTCGTCGAAGGCACGCGGCAGCGGCATCGGCCTTGCCGTGTGTGACGAGATCGTGCGCCTGCACGGCGGCACGTTCGACATCGCCAACGCCGAGGGCGGCGGCGCGGTCGTGACGATCTCGCTGCCCATGTCGTGAAAAATAGAACGGGTGTTGCATTCTTGCAAAACCCGTGGTATGATATCGCATAGAAAAAGGAGAACCATTCATGGCAGAAGAAGCAAAAAACAAGGCTTCCGCGTCCAAGTTCCGCACGAGCATCGGCGGACAGGCGTTGATCGAGGGAGTTTTGATGCGCGGTCCGGGCAAGCAGGCTATTGTCGTCCGCTCGCCGGACGGGCTGGTCGAAAAGGTCGAGGAGCTGACGCTCGTGCGCGACAAGTACCCCGTTTTGGGCTTACCCATTATCCGCGGCGCGGTGACGTTCGTCGATTCGATGGTCAAGGGCGTCAAGGCGCTGATGTTTTCGGCGGACTATTTCCCCGACGAGGACGTCGCCGAGCCGAGCAAATTCGACCAGTGGCTTGAAAAAAAGCTCGGCAACGAAAAAATGCAGAAATTCATCACGGCGCTGGCGGTCTTTCTGTCGCTTGGGCTGACGATCCTGTTCTTTTTCCTGCTGCCGACGTTTCTGGCCGGCTTTATCGACCCGTATATCAAGAGCGCGGCGGTGCACAATCTGGTCGAATCCGTCATCAAGCTCGTGATCTTCTTCGCTTACATGATCCTGTGCTCCAAGCAGAAGGACATCTACCGTGTGTTCCAGTACCACGGCGCGGAGCATAAGACGATCTTCTGCTACGAGGCGGGGCTGCCGCTGACGGTCGATAACTGCCGCATCCAGCCGCGCCACCATCCGCGCTGCGGCACGAGCTTTCTCTTTGTGGTCGTGGTCGTGTCGATTTTAGTCTCGAGCCTTGTCTTCAGCTTTGTCAACTGGCGCAACATGTGGGTGCGCATGGCGCTGCACCTGCTGCTGCTCATTCCAATCGTGGGCGTGACGTATGAGTTCAACCGCTACGTCGGCGGGCACGACAACAAGGTGACGCGCTTTCTGGCGCGTCCGGGCCTGTGGCTGCAAAACTTTACGACCAACGAGCCGGACGACAGCATGCTCGAGGTCGCCATCCGCGCGCTCGAGCTGGTCATTCCCGAAGAAAAAGGCAAGGATGCGTGGTAAGCATGGCAACGACGTATAATAATCTCTATCTGGATCTGCGCACGGAGCTGAGGCGCGCGGGCGACGAGGAGGCGACGCAGTCGGCGCGCGAGCTCGTCTGCGCCGCGGCGGCAAAAACGCGCGAGGAGCTGGTGCGCGACGGCTCACTCTACGCCTCGCCCGAGGTGGAGAAGAGTGCGCGCGAGCTCGTCAAGCGCCACTTGGCGGGCGAGCCGGTGGCGTATCTCATCGGCGAGTGGGAGTTCTATGGTCTGCCGCTCGACATTTCGCCCGCGGTGCTCATCCCGCGCCCGGATACCGAGGTGCTGGCGACAAAGCTCATCGACGCGGCGCGCGGCGCGGGGGCCTGCCGCATTCTGGATCTCTGCGCGGGCAGCGGATGCATCGGCCTTGCCGCGGCGGCAAACCTGCCGAACGCGCGCGTGCTGCTCGGCGAATATGACGAAGAGGCGCTCAAGATCTGCCGGCAGAACATCCGCCGCAACCGCTTGACGGCGCGGGTGGCAAGCCTGAAGATCGACGCGCGGGAAAAGCCCGCGCGCACGCTGGGTGAGTTCCAGTTTCTGGTCAGCAACCCGCCGTACATCCCGAGCGCGGACATCGACACGCTCGACGCTTCCGTGCGCGAGCACGAGCCGCGCCTTGCGCTTGACGGCGGCGCGGACGGGCTCGACTTCTACCGTGTGATCTGCGAAAAGTGGCGCGATGCCCTGTGTGAAAACGGCATGCTCTTTTTCGAGGTCGGCATCGGGCAGGCGGATCAGGTGCTGCGCATCATGCGCTCGCACGGCTTTGGCGACATTCAGATCGTCAAGGACCTCAACAACATCCCCCGCGTGGTGTACGGCACGCGCGTGGAGACCATTTGAAGCAAATTTAGTTTACATAAAGAATCGGGAGGAACGCGAACATGGCAGAAAAGTCTCAGACGAAGGCAGCTGCGGCGATGGCCGACGACAAGAAGCGGGCGATCGAGACCGCGATGCAGCAGATCGAGCGCACCTACGGCAAGGGCTCGATCATGCGCTTTGGCGACAACACCGTGAGCAATGTGGAGGCCATCTCCACGGGCTCGCTGGCGCTCGACCTGGCGCTCGGTATCGGGGGCCTGCCCAAGGGCCGTATCATCGAAATTTACGGGCCTGAATCCTCCGGTAAGACGACGCTGGCGCTGCATGTGCTCGCCCAGGCGCAGAAGGCGGGCGGCGAGGTCGCGTTCATCGATGCCGAGCACGCGCTCGACATCACCTATGCCCGCGCGCTTGGCGTCAAGGTCGAGGATATGCTCGTCTCCCAGCCGGACACCGGCGAGCAGGCGCTTGAGATCACCGAGGCGCTCGTGCGCTCCGGCGCGATCGACGTCATCGTGGTCGACTCCGTCGCGGCGCTCGTGCCGCGCGCGGAGATCGAGGGCGAGATGGGCGACAGCTTTGTCGGTCTGCACGCGCGCCTCATGTCGCAAGCACTGCGCAAGCTGACCGGCGCGGTCGGCAAAACGAACACCATCGTCATTTTCATCAACCAGCTGCGCGAAAAGGTCGGCGTCATGTACGGCAACCCCGAGGTCACGACCGGCGGCCGCGCGCTTAAGTTCTATTCGAGCGTGCGCATCGACGTGCGCCGCATTGAGGCGCTGAAAAACGGCAGTGAGATCATCGGCAACCGTACGCGCGCCAAGGTCGTGAAGAACAAGATGGCACCTCCGTTCCGCGAGGCGGAGTTCGATATCATGTACGGCGAGGGCATCTCGCTCATCGGCGAACTGATCGACCTCGGCGTCAAGCTCGGATTGGTGCAGAAGAGCGGCTCGTGGTACTCGATGGGCGAAACGCGCATCGGTCAGGGACGCGACGCGGCCAAGCAGTATCTGAAAAACAATCCCGAGATTGCCGATAACCTCGAAGCGGAGATCCGCCGCAACTTCGACAAGCTGATGACGGGCCAGTCCCGCGTGGCGGCGAAGGCCGCAGGCCGCGCCGTGGACGTCAGCGCCGACGATTTCAAGGATGAAGATTGAGAAGATCGAACGATCGAAGCATAAGCAGGAGCGCGTTCTCGTGTATCTGGAGGGGGGAGACCTCCTCCGGATCACCGAGAGCGAGCTTCTGCGTTTCGGTTTATGTATAGGACTGGACATTGACGATAGGACTGTGGTAGAATTGCAGCAGTCCGGCGCGCGGAGCGAAACGCGCGTGCGCGCGGCGAACCTGATCTCGTCCCGCCCGCTGTCAAGGAAAGAGCTTTCGAAAAAGCTCAGGGAAAAGGGGGCGGTCGAGGCCGACGCCGAATCGGCGTGCGACTGGCTCGAGGAGATCGGCGCACTCAACGACGCGGAGTATGCCGCAATGCTCGTGCACCATTACGGCGGCATGGGCTATGGCGAGGCGAAGATCCGCGACGAGCTCTACCGGCGCGGCGTGCCGCGCGAACTGTGGGAGGACGCGCTGTCAAAGTCGCCCGACGCGCAGGAGGCCATCGCGCGCGTGATCGCGCAGAAGACAAAGGGCCGCGCGCTCGATGAAAAGGGGCGCAAGCGCCTGTCTGACATGCTGCTGAGGCGGGGCTTTGCGTGGCGCGATGTGCGCGCGGCAATCGCCCAAATCAGCGAGAATGCGACAGAATTCGATTACGAAGAGTAGTTGTTTGACTGTTTTTTACAATTAGTTTACGATCAGGAGGGGTTCCATGCCCTATAACGTTTCTTTCATTTCCCTGGGCTGCGCCAAAAATCAGGTCAACTGCGAGCAGATGATGGCCACGGTGCAGCATGCGGGACACAACGTCGTCCTCTCGCCCGAGGGGGCGGACGTGGCCGTGGTCAACACCTGCGGCTTTCTGGCCTCTGCCTGCGAGGAGGCCATCGACAACATCCTCGAAATGGCGGCGCTCAAGGCGGAGGGCAAGCTCAAAAAGATCATCGTGACCGGCTGCATGGCGCAGCGCTACAAGGACGATGTGCTCCATGAGCTGCCTGAGGTCGACGCGGTGCTCGGCACCGGCAGCTACGGCGAGATCGCCCGCGCGGTCGATGAGGTCATGGCGCCCGGCGGGCTGCGCCCCTGCTACATGGGCGACATTCAGAACTGCGTGCAGGGCGGCGCGCGCATTTTGTCCACGCCGTCGTGGTATGCGTACCTGCGCATCGCCGAGGGCTGCGACAACTGCTGTGCCTACTGCGTCATTCCGCGCCTGCGCGGCCGTTACCGCAGCCGCCCGATGAACGAACTTCTGGACGAGGCGAGCGAGCTTGCGTCCGCGGGCGTGAAGGAACTCATCGTCATCGCGCAGGACATCACGCGCTACGGCACGGACTTGAACGGCGAGCACCAACTTGCCGCACTCCTGCGTGAGCTGTGCAAGCTGGATTTCCACTGGATTCGCCTCCACTATCTCTATCCCACGGACACCACCGATGAGCTGATTGACGTCATCGCGGGCGAGCCGAAGATCGTGAAGTATCTGGATATTCCCATCCAGCACTGCAACGATACGATTTTGAAGGCCATGAACCGCCGGGACACCAAGGCGGAACTGCTGGGCCTTCTGAAAAAGCTGCGGGAAAAGATTCCCGGCCTTGTACTGCGGACCAGCCTCATTGCGGGATTGCCCTACGAGGATGACGCGGCCTTTGAGGAGCTGTGCGATTTCCTGCGGGAAGTGAAGATCGAGCGGGCAGGCGTGTTCACCTTCTCCCCGGAGGAGGGTACGAAGGCGGCCCTGATGGACCATGTGGACACCGAGGAGGCCCGCCGCCGGGCGGAGCTGGTGGTGGACGTCCAGTCCGACATCATCGACGCGTACAACGAGTCCGTTCTGGGAACGGAGCGGGAGGTGCTGTGCGAGGGCTTCGACAGCCAGGCCCAGATGCACTTCGGCCGCAGCTACGCCGAGTCCCCGGACATCGACGGCCGCATCTGGTTTGACGCGAACCGGGAGGTGGAACCGGGCACCTTTGTGACCGTCCGGCTTACCGGCGTCATGGACGGCGAACTGACCGGAGAATTGGCGGAGGAGTAAACATCCATGAATTTGCCCAATAAAATGACGCTTTTGCGCATTATTCTGATCCCGGTTTTCATGGTGGTGCTGTACTGGGGCTTCCCCGGCGCCACGTGGGTGGCGCTGGCCATCTTCATCATCGCCAGCCTCACGGACATGCTGGACGGCAAGATCGCCCGGAAGTACAACCTGGTGACGGACTTCGGCAAGTTTGCCGACCCCCTGGCGGACAAGATGCTGGTGACCGCCGCCATGCAGAGGTTCGTTGAGATCGGGCAGATGCCCGCCTGGATGCTGCTCATTGTCATTTGCCGGGAGTTCGCCGTCAGCGGCCTGCGGATGATCGCCAGCGACAAGGGACGGGTCATCGCCGCCGGATGGTCCGGCAAGGTCAAGACTGCCGCCACTATGGTGTGCGTGGTGCTGATGTTCCTGCCCATTCCACCGGTGGTGAACACGCTCTGCGTGTGGGTCATCACCCTCACCACCCTGTACTCCGGCGTAGAGTATTTCGTGAAGAACAAGGATGTCATCGCCTCGGCGTGACTCTGACAACAGACGAGCCCCCGGCGCGTC
>OGII01002433.1_pt1 | contig 10875 bp, 12 predicted proteins | sample 1571701 | NCBI WGS metagenome assembly OGII01 (sample SAMEA2581950, study PRJEB24529) | metagenome | biome: Human gut stool | place: China | collected 2011
TAAAATGATTGTGATCAAAATAGATTCTACTTCTCAAGGAAATCTAGCAAGGGGAATGGTCGGGCAAAGACTTTTACAAGAAATTGAAGATGAGTTATTATCTATTAATCATTTAGAGGATTATACTTTGATTGCTATGATGCACCATCATTTGATGCCACTTAGAAAAGATGATTTTTTGAAAATAAAATGGAATGAAAAACTATTCATGGGAAAAATTGCTGACTCGACAAAAGCCCTTGTGGATGCTCAAGATGTAATGTATTGGTTAGAAAAACATCATGTACGTTATATTTTCCATGGACACAAGCATATTCCTTGTGTTGTAAAAAAAGGAAATACGTATATTATGGCAGGAGGTTCTTCTTGTGGAGGAGGTACCAGAGAAAGAAAAAGCAGTTATTTAAGTTATAATTTATTGAAATATAATCGTAAAGATCAAGCGTTTAAGTATTGTTTTGTATTCTATGATGATCTTACAAAACAAGAAAGACATCGTGTAAAAATAAAATTATTTATGGAGGATCAAAATGAAGTTAGTAGATAAGATGAAAGAGATCGGTGTTGGAGAAGTGGCAACCGTTATGGGTCGCTATTATGCTATGGACCGTGATAACAGATGGGATCGTGTGGAGCTGGCATACAAGGCTCTGACCAAGGGAGAAGGCATCCCGGCTGACTGCCCGATCTGCGCTGTAGAGAATTCTTATAAGGAAGAAGTATACGATGAGTTCGTAAAACCGAGCGTGGTTATGAAAGATGGACACCCGACCGCGACCATTCAGGACAAGGATTCTGTTATCTTCTTCAACTTCCGTCCGGACCGTGCAAGAGAGATTACCAGAGCTTTCTGTGCAGATGAGTTTGACGGATTTGCAAGAGAGAAGAAGCTGGATCTGACATATGTATGCTTCACTCAGTATGATGCAACGATTCCGCATACGATCATTGCATTCAAGAAAGTAGAACTCCACAATACGTTTGGTGAGTATCTGGCAGCACATCACATGACTCAGGCACGTATTGCTGAGACAGAAAAATATGCACATGTGACCTTCTTCTTCAACGGAGGAGTGGAGCAGCCGAATGAGGGCGAGGATCGTATCCTTGTAAAATCTCCGAAAGTTGCAACTTATGATCTGAAGCCGGAGATGAGTGCATATGAAGTATGCGACCGTCTGTGTGAGGCAATTCGTTCTGAAAAATATGATGTGATTATCATCAACTTTGCAAACCCGGATATGGTAGGTCATACAGGTGTAGAGGCTGCAGCTATCAAAGCCATCGAGGTTGTTGACGAGTGTGTTGGCAAGGCAGTAGAGGCACTCAAGGAAGTGGACGGACAGATGTTTATCTGTGCTGACCATGGAAATGCAGAGCAGCTTAAAGATTATGAGACCGGTGAACCGTTCACTGCTCATACCACCAACCCGGTTCCGTTCATCCTTGTAAATGCGGATCCGAAATATACGCTGAGAGAAGGCGGATGCCTGGCAGACATCGTACCGACTCTGCTGGAACTGATGGGAATGGAGCAGCCTGCTGAGATGACCGGAAAATCTCTGCTTGTAAAATAGGAGTGGCTTATGGTACTGGAGATGAAACGTGCCCTGGAAGATCTGAAAAAAGGTGCTGACGGGGCATATAGAAAAATATACGATGCAACTTATGAAGAGGTATACTGCAAGAGTTTTCTGATCACACAGGAAGAAAAACAGGCATTGAGTCTGGTGGAAGATTTTTATGCAGGTGTATTAAAAGAGATCGGCGAAGCACTGAAAGCAGAGGATCAGAATCTCTGGTTCTGGCAGCAGTATTATAAAAAGATCCGTCGCGAATATCAGAGGCTTTTAAGCATTCAGCACAAAGAGGCTCCGGGAAAAGCACAGAATCTGGCACAGATTCTGGCGGCACTTCCGCTGCTTCATCGTGTGATGCTGGTGATGGCTTATGAGGATGACTTCAGCGCAGAACAGATCAGCGCAGTGCTTGGTCTGGCATCGGAGAAGATTGAAGGCGAGCTTGAGAAGCTGGAGAAGATTCTTCCGACCCTTACACAGGGACAGCCGCAGGAGAATGCTGTATGGCTGGCAGGCTGGAAGACGATTCTGGCAGGTGCAGACCGTCAGATCCTTGGGACGGTAGCTACTGACTGGGTGGATGTGGCCTATGAGAAGGCATCTGCTGCTGCAGGCGTGAAAGAACAGTCGAAGAAAGAAGACAATTTTGAGTATTTTGTGGCAGATGTAGATCTGACAGAAGAAAAGCCGAAGAAGAAAAAAGTAGAGCCTGTCATTGAAGAAGAGGATGATGAGGACGAAGAAGAGTATTCCGATGAAGACGATGAGGATGAGGAATACGATGACGATGATGAAGAATATGATGACGAAGACGACGAGGATGACGAAGACGATGAGGATCGTTACGACTGGGATCTGGAAGATGACGGCCGTAAGATGATCATTATTGGAGCAGTTTTTGCAGTGATTCTTTGTGTTGTGATCGGACTTGGTGCCATGTGGTTCATGGGAAGAAACAAGAGTGACAGCGCGACATCGTCTCAGACAGAAGAACAGCAGGAAGATGCAGCTGCAGATCTGGTGATCAAGGGTGATGGAGATACTGCTGATGATGCAGAGCCTGCTGAGGAAACGGATGCTGAGGAGACAGAGGAGACTGAAGAGGCTGCTCCGGAAGAGGAAGAAGCAGAACCGGAAGAGCCGCAGACTGTGACTATGAAGGTTAATGCAAGCTCTCTGAATGTAAGAAGTGAAGCCAATACCACCAGCTCTGTCGTAACCAGTCTGGCAAATGGAGATACGGTAGAAGTTCTTGGCGATGCATCTCAGGAATGGGTACAGATTCGATGCACCAGCAAGAATAATGAGGAAGGCTACGTGAAGAGCGAGTATCTGGTAGCTGCCGAATAGAAAGAAAGGAACCTGCCTATACTATGAAAAAATAGTATAGGAGGTTCTTTTTTTATGAATCGATATCTGCCAATCACCTATATTTACGCAAGAGAGATCCTGGACTCCAGGGGAAACCCTACTGTGGAGGCGGAGGTGGTGCTGGATGGTGTCTATGAGGCAAGGGCATCCGTTCCGTCAGGAGCATCTACAGGGCAGTATGAGGCGGTGGAACTGCGGGATGGACAGGAACGTTACCTGGGATTGGGAGTAGAAAAGGCAGTCTCCAATGTAAACACAAAGATCGCCAATGCTCTGCTGGGGGAAAATGCGTTGAGTCAGGGATATATTGACCATCTGCTCATCGATGCGGATGGTACGGAAAATAAGTCTAACCTGGGTGCCAATGCGATCCTGCCGGTCTCTATGGCGGTTGCCAAAGCTTCTGCAAAGGCACTGGGACTTCCTTTATATCAGTATCTGGGTGGTATTCGGACAGACAGCATGCCGGTTCCTATGATGAATATATTGAATGGAGGCCGTCATTCGAAGAATTCATTGGACTTTCAGGAATTTATGATCCTTCCTGTAGGTGCAGAGAATTTTAAGGAATCCATTCGTATGGGAACAGAGGTGTACCACAAGTTAAAACTGATTCTAAACAAAGATCAGATGGTCAGCGCAGTTGGTGACGAAGGCGGATTTGCACCGGATCTGAAAAATGCAAGGGAAGCGTTGGAATATCTGATGAAGGCAGTAGAACTGGCGGGATACAATCCGGGAAAAGATGTGGTGTTTGCCATGGATGCAGCAGCCAGCGAGTTGTTAAATGAACGGACTGGCTGTTATGATTTTCCAGGAGAAGGAAGCCAGGAAGGCTGTCAGATCAGTCGGAGTACAAATGAGATGATCGATTACTATGAATCGTTGACGGCAGAATTTCCACTGGTATCAATTGAAGATGGACTGGCGGAAAATGACTGGGAAGGCTGGCAGAAGCTTACCTGTCGTCTGGGTCAGAATATTCAGCTGGTAGGAGATGATCTGTTTGTAACGAACACCAGGCGGATCAGCTGTGGGATCAAGCTTCAGACGGCCAATGCAGTTCTAATTAAACTCAATCAGATCGGAACGCTGACGGAAGCTTTTGATGCGATTCATATGGCCCACAAGGCCGGGTATCGCACCATTATATCTCATCGCAGCGGTGAGACTTCAGAGGATATGATCGCAGATCTGGCAGTAGCCTGCGGATCCGGACAGATTAAGACCGGTGCGCCATGCCGGGCGGAGCGGACGGCAAAATATAATCAGTTGCTGCGGATACAGGAAGAATTAGGAGAGCTGGCATCTTTTCGGAATCCTTTTGCTGTTGATGACGGGCGGGAGCAAAGTTCATGATTTACAGAAACCGGCATAGATGATATGATAATGCAGAACTGACTGGCGCTTAAAAACCAGTTTATGGACGGGAGAAAACAAATGAAGAAGATCATATTGGCTTCCGGATCGCCAAGAAGAAGAGAACTGCTGACACAGATCGGCATCTCCTTTGAAGTGGTGAAGGCGGAAGGTGAAGAAAAGATAACGACGGATGATCCGGAGGAAGCGGTCAAGGAGCTTGCCATGCAGAAAGCGCAGGAGGTTGCGGGCCGCGTGGATGCAGATGTGGTGATCGGAGCGGATACTGTGGTCGCTGTAGACGGCGAGATCATGGGAAAACCAAAGGATCCGGAAGATGCGGTTCGGATGATCCACCGCATTCAGGGACGGGATCATGAGGTGCTGACCGGTGTGGCTGTGATCCTGAAAAAAGGAGAGGTGGAGACCACCATCAATTTTGCAGAGACTACCCGTGTGCATGTGTTTCCTATGACAGAGGAGGAGATCCAGTCATATGTAGCAAGCAAAGAACCCATGGATAAAGCCGGGGCATATGGCATCCAAGGGCTCTTTGCCGCATATGTATCCGGAATCGAAGGTGATTACAACAATGTGGTTGGTCTGCCGGTGGGAAGACTGTATCAGGAAGTAAAGGCCATTGCAGATGTGGATCTGCGAACCCTATAGAAGATAAGAGACAGGAGTCAGAAATATGAGATTTGTAGTACAGAGAGTGACACATGCATCTGTCACGGTAGATAGTCAGGTGATCGGAAAGATCGGAAATGGATTTATGGTGCTGATCGGTGTAGCGGATACAGACACGAGAGAGATTGCTGATAAAATGGTAAAAAAGCTGCTGGGACTTCGCATTTTTGAGGATGAGAACGGCAAGACAAATCTGGATATACATACGGTGGAAGGTGAACTTCTGCTGATCTCACAATTTACTCTCTATGCAAACTGCCGTCATGGTAACCGTCCGAGCTTTATTGAGGCAGGAAAGCCGGATATGGCCAACGAAATGTATGAGTACATCATTGCAAAATGCAAAGAGCAGGTACCGGTGGTGGAAAAAGGGGAATTTGGCGCGGATATGAAGGTGGAACTCTTAAATGATGGTCCGTTCACGATTCTGTTGGATTCAGACCAACTGTAAGAAGTGACTGGAATCCGTTCCGACGACTGACGTATCAGTTGAAAATCTTCTGGTGTTATGGTAGAATAACGACAGATATGAGGCCTGCGTGCTGCGAGAAAAAATTGAGGTGCGATATGAAACGTGTACTTTTGAAACTGAGTGGAGAAGCTCTGGCCGGTGAGAAGCATACCGGATTTGATGAGGCAACCTGCCTTCAGGTTGCAGAACAGGTAAAGCAGGTGTGCGACAGCGGTGTTCAGGTAGGCGTAGTTATCGGCGGCGGCAACTTCTGGCGCGGAAGAACCAGCGAGAACATCGACCGTACCAAATCCGACCAGATCGGAATGCTGGCAACGGTTATGAACTGCATCTACGTGTCCGAGATTTTCCGCAGTGTCGGCATGAAGACGAAGGTATTTACTCCGTTTACCATGGGACCCATGGCAGAGATGTTTACCAAGGATGCAGCGGTAGAGTGTCTGGAGAAGGGCGTGGTAACCTTCTTCGCAGGCGGAACCGGACATCCGTATTTCTCCACCGATACCACCACAACTCTTCGGGCAGTGGAGATCGAGGCAGATGTGATTCTGCTGGCTAAGGCAGTGGACGGTGTCTATGACAGCGATCCGAAGGTGAATCCGGAAGCAAAGAAATATGATGAGATTCCGATTCAGCAGGTGATCGATCAGAAGCTGGGCGTGATGGATCTGACAGCATCTATCATGTGCATGGAGAACAAGATGCCGATGATGGTATTTGGATTGAATGAAGAAAACAGTATCGTTAATACATTAAAAGGAAAATTTTCCGGAACAAAAGTGACCGTATAAGGGAGGATATATAGATGGATGAGAGATTAAAAGTATATGACAGCAAGATGACAAAATCATTTGATGCGCTGCTGAGAGATTATGCAGCAATCCGTGCAGGACGTGCCAATCCGCATGTGCTGGACAAGATCAAAGTTGATTATTATGGAACCCCGACCCCGCTTCAGCAGGTAGGAAATATTTCTGTACCGGAGGCAAGAATCATTCAGATCCAGCCGTGGGAGAAAAAGCTGATCCGTGAGATCGAGAAGGCGATCATGACTTCTGATCTTGGTATCAACCCGACCAACGATGGTACGTCTATCCGCCTGATCTTCCCGGAGCTCACTGAGGAGCGCAGAAAAGCACTTGCCAAAGATGTGAAGAAAAAAGGCGACGAGGCAAAGGTTGCGATCCGCAATATCCGTCGTGATGCAAACGAAGCATTCAAGAAGATGAACAAGAACAATGAGCTGACGGAGGATGATCAGAAGGATCTGGAAAGTCAGGCACAGAAGATGACTGATAAATACATCAGCGACATTGATAAAGCTGTAGAAGAGAAAACAAAAGAGATCATGACCGTATAGGCATGCAATGAGGGAGGCTGCTGTTGGGTAACATGAGGAGAGCTGTGAATCACGGGTCTTCTTGTCCGACAGCAGCCTAAAACACGTTTTAGAGAGAATTTGGAGGAAACCGGTATGAATATTCCGCAGCATGTGGCGATCATTCTGGATGGAAACGGCCGCTGGGCCAAAGCAAAAGGCATGCCCCGCAATTATGGACATGTACAGGGAGCAAAAAATGTGGAGAAAATCTGTGAAGATGCATATTATATGGGTATCAAATATCTTACAGTCTATGCATTTTCCACGGAGAACTGGAAGCGTAGCAAGGATGAAGTGGATGCATTGATGACGTTGCTGCGCAATTATATGAAGACCTGTGTCAAGACGGCGAAGAAAAATCATATGCGCGTGCGTGTGATCGGAGATAAGAGCGGACTGGCAGAGGATATCCAGGCAAGCATTGCAAAGCTGGAGGAAGAGTCTAAGGATCAGGACGGACTGAACTTTACGATTGCCATTAATTATGGAAGTCGGGATGAGATCTGCCGTGCAGTGAAAAAGATCGTGGCAGAAGGAATCGCACCGGAGGATATTACAGAGCAGGTGATCAGTGATCATCTGGATACAGCAGGAATCCCTGATCCGGATCTTCTGATCCGTACCAGCGGAGAGCTTAGATTATCCAATTATCTGATGTGGCAGCTTGCTTATACAGAGTTTTATTTTACTGATGTACCGTGGCCGGATTTTAATAAGGCGGAGCTTGAAAAAGCGATTGAAAAATACAATGGCCGTGACCGTCGGTATGGGGGAGTGAAAGAAGAATGAAAGCATTTTTAACCAGACTGACCAGTGGTATTTTGTTGCTGGTAATCATTGGCGTGACCTGTGCATTTGGCAGCTGGCCTCTTTGGATTGCGGTGACGCTGGCCGGCTTTGTGGGACTGCATGAATTTTACCGGGCAGTGGATATTCAGAAAAATGATCTGCTCTGGTGGATTGGTATGATCGGAACCGGTATGTGGGCATTTATAGAGTGGATTGTCTGCGGAGGAGATCCGGCATGGAAAGAAAATCTGTGGCTTACACTGGTTGCGGCATTTATGCTGATCATGCTGGAATATGTGATTTCCTATCCTAAATACAATACCCAGCAGATCATGGCAGCATTTTTCGGCATCTTCTATGTGCCGGTGATGCTGAGTTTTATCTATCAGACCCGGATGCTGGAAGATGGATTTCAACTGGTCTGGCTGATCTTCTTAAGTGCATGGGGCTGCGACACCTGCGCATACTGTACAGGTGTACTGATCGGAAAGCATAAGCTGGCACCGGTATTAAGTCCGAAGAAATCCATTGAAGGAGCCATCGGGGGCGTTGTAGGTGCGGCATTGCTTGGAGCGGCGTATGGAGCGTTGCTGGGTAAGTATATGGCAGCCTTTGCTCTGATCTGCGCAGTGGGTGCAGCGGCTTCCCAGATTGGAGATCTGGCGGCATCAGCGGTGAAGAGACAACATGGCATTAAGGATTATGGTACGCTGATTCCAGGACATGGAGGGATCCTGGACCGGTTTGACAGTATGATCTTTACCGCCCCGGCGATTTATTTCGCCATCATGTTTATGGGCATCCGGTAGGAAAGGACAAAGAGATGAAACGAATTGCTATTCTGGGTTCCACAGGTTCCATCGGAACCCAGACTTTGGATGTAGTCCGTGCAAACGGAGATATTGAAGTTGTGGGAATCGCGGCGGGAAGAAACATCGATGCACTGGAAAGCCAGATTCGTGAATTCTCCCCGAAGATCTGCGGTGTCTGGGACGAGGAGAAGGCAAAAGAGCTGGCTGTCCGTGTGGCAGATACAGGCACGAAGATCGTCTCCGGCATGGAAGGACTTTTGGAGATTGCGGTCATGGAAGGATATGAGATCCTCGTGACGGCAGTGGTGGGCATGATCGGCATCCGCCCGACGATGGCAGCTATTGAGGCAGGAAAGGACATTGCCCTGGCAAACAAGGAGACTCTTGTCACTGCGGGGCATCTCATCATCCCACTCGTGAAGGAGAAAAAGGTCCGTCTTCTTCCGGTGGACAGTGAGCACAGCGCGATTTTCCAGTGTTTAAACGGGGAACACGGGAATAAGATTGAAAAGATCCTATTAACGGCATCCGGTGGTCCGTTCCGCGGATGGACGAGAGAGCAGATGAAGAATGTCCAGGTGGAGGACGCCTTAAAGCATCCGAACTGGTCCATGGGAGCGAAGATCACCATCGACAGTTCCACCATGGTCAACAAAGGTCTCGAGGTCATGGAGGCGAAATGGCTTTTTGATGTGGGAATGGACGATGTCCAGGTGGTCGTGCAGCCGAAGAGTGTGATCCACTCTATGGTACAGTTTGAGGACGGCGCTGTGATGGCGCAGCTTGGAACGCCGGATATGAAGCTTCCGATCCAGTATGCCCTCTATTACCCGGAGCGCAGACCAATGAAGGGAGATCGTCTCGACTTCTGGTCCATGAAGGAAATCATATTCGACAAGCCGGATTACGAGAATTTCCGCGGTCTGGCCCTCGCGAGAGATGCCGGAAAAGCTGGAGGTTCCGTGCCGGTAGTGTTTAACGCGGCGAACGAGTTTGCGGTTGCGAAGTTCCTCGGAAAGAAGATCAGCTATCTGGAGATCACGGATATGATCAAGGCTGCGATGGAACATCATAAGAAGATCGCCCATCCGTCATTGGATGAGGTGCTTGACGCGGAAGCGGAGACTTACGAGTTCCTGAAGAAGCAGTGGAATTTCTAAAGCTGTATAATGATTGAAAAACGCTGTTTTACACATCAAAGGTATGTGCAAAGATTGAATGATATTTTGCAACTGTTCAGTAGGTCTGCGCACTTGCTGCGCTGACCGTAAGAAAACTTGAGCTGGAAAGAAAAAATCCCATCAGCGAAGCTGATCTGGAATGGATTTTTGCATGTAACTATGAAGGTACTGAATAGTTATGATGTTTTAATGAAAGCAGGTGAATATTAAAGTTGGATCTTGGGTATCTGGCAGCGGTGGTTGTCCTTGGCGGAATCATCCTGTTTCATGAATTTGGACATTATCTCCTGGCGCGGTTAAACGGGATTGCCGTGGTGGAGTTCTCGGTGGGATTCGGACCGAGACTTCTCTCATGGGTGAGCAAAAAGACCGGAATCCGCCCCTCGGCGGCTCCTGTGCGATGCTTGGAGAATTCGGGGAAGATGAGGATGAAAAGGAAGAAGTCCCGGATTTGAAGGGAGTTTCCTTCTTTGATAAGGGACCATTGGCGAAGATGGCGGTGATCGCCGCAGGACCGATCTTCAACTTTATCCTGGCGTTTGTTTTTTCCCTGGTGATCTTATCCTGGGCCGGAATCGATCCTGCAGTCATCGCCGGAACCTCCGAGGGAATGCCTGCGGAGACGGCTGGACTGAAAGAGGGCGATGTGATCACAAAGCTTGATGGCAGAAAGATCCATCTTTCCAGGGAGATCTCCATGTACCTGATGACGGCCGGACAGGATCCCGTGCAGGTGGAGTATAGACGATATGATGAAACATCATCGTCGTGGACAACAGAACACACGGTGATCCAGCCGGAGTTTAAGGACGGCAGGTATTACCTCGGCGTCATTCTTCAGGGACACCGGGATGCCCCGGAGTCTTTGGTGCAGGTTCTGCAGTACAGCGTCTACGAGGTGCGGTACTGGATCCTCACGGTGATCGACAGCCTGAAGATGATCGCCGGGGGCAAGGTCTCCACAAACTATATCGGATGACCTGTCCGCATTGTCACGATCATCGATCAGACTGTGGAAGAGAACACCCAGTACGGATTCGTGGCGGTGGTGATGAACCTCTTAAATCTTATGGTCATGTTTTCGGCGAACCTGGGCGTTATGAACCTGCTCCCGTTTCCGGCGCTTGACGGCGGACGGCTGGTATTCTTACTCTGGGAACTCATCACGAGACAGCCGGTGAGCCAGAGAGTGGAGAGTGCGGTGAATATGGCCGGGATGGCGCTGCTCATGACATTTATG
>OGII01002442.1_pt1 | contig 10848 bp, 14 predicted proteins | sample 1571701 | NCBI WGS metagenome assembly OGII01 (sample SAMEA2581950, study PRJEB24529) | metagenome | biome: Human gut stool | place: China | collected 2011
CCCTACGGCCAGACGCTGCGTGTAAGTGGGCTGCGCGTGTTCGGCAACGGCGAGGGCGCTTGCCCTGCCCAAGCCAACGCCAAAGCCGTGCGCGTGGATGCGCTGGACGGCAAAATCAGCTGGCAGCATATCGAGAACGCCCAAGGCTGCAACGTACGCTACGGCATTGCACCGGATAAACTGTACCAGAGCTGGCTTGTCTATGATGCCGATGAGGTCACGCTTTCCACGCTGATGGCCGGGCAGGACTATTATGTCTGCGTGGACAGCTTCAACGAAAACGGCATCACAACGGGTGAAATCATCAAGATGGAGGGCTGAACCATGCCCACAAAAGCAGTACAGCAGTTTATGCTGGGTACCGTTTTAGGCAACGAAAACGAGGCGCGCCAGACACTGGCTGCCATGAAGGCCGCAGGCTATGACGGCATTGAGCTGTGCGGGTTTATGATCCACCCCATCGGCTTTATGGTGCGGCTGCTAACCAAGGCGGCGGGCATGCCCGTGGGCAAGGGCGGCAACCTCGACTGGCACGCTTTGGTCAAAGAAACGGGGCTGCAAGTCGTCAGCCTGCACACCGATTTGGGCAGTCTGGAACGCGACGCCAAGGCCGTGGCCGACGAAGCCAAGAGCTTTGGCACGAAGTATGTTGTCATCACGGGTATGTATCGCTTTGACTACGGCGATGAAGCCGCGATGCACGACCTTGCCGCACGGTTGAACAAGGCGGGGGCGGCACTGAAGGCCGAGGGCGTGGAGCTTTTGTACCATAACCACAACTGTGAGCTGCGCCATGTGAACGCCGAAAAGCGTGCCTACGACATTTTGCTGGAGGAAACCGACCCGCAGTACGTCAATTTTGAGTTTGACAGCTATTGGTTCACCGAGGGCGGCGCGAATGCCCTTGCGTGGATGCAGCGTCTTGGCACCCGCATGAAGCTGTGGCATATCAACGACCGCGGCACCCGCATTTCGGGCAGCGCCGTAACGCCGATTTTGAAAACCGACAGCATGGAGCTGGGTACCGGCAATATGGACCTCGACAGCCTGATGGCGCAGGCGCTTTCTGTCGGCGTGGATGCCGTGATTTTGGAAAGCCACCGCAACTGGGTGGATAACTCCCCCATCAAGAGTTTGCAGGTCAGCGCCGAATATTTGAAAAAGCATACTTAAACCGCAATCCCCTGCCCGAAAGGACAGGGGATTTATTTTACCTGCGTTGAAATTTGGTTTTTTATGTGATATACTTAGGGCAGGAAATCGGAATTTGATAAGGATGTGTGATTCTATGGGTAAAGCAATTCTGGCAGCAATCGTTACATTGATTGTTGGTTATTTAGGTATGGTCGTAGGACTTGAGCTTTTAGGTAATTGGGTTGAGTTTGGATTGCTCATTGCTATTGCAGTAATGGGTGCTTTTATCATCTACTTTAATGACAAGAAGTAAGACAATTGGAATTTCGGGAGGTAAAGAGCAATGAAAAAAGCTATTATTACGATGATTGTGGTATTTGCATTCGTTATCTAGCCATTTGGTGGTGTATGGCAACTCTTGTCTGGCGTTATCGGCGGTGGAGTCCAAGAGTCCTTTATCTATCCGATTTATGGCGGAATCGTTCTTCTGGCAGGTCTTATCGTTGTTTGTACTGAACTCATTCTGGAAGAAATCAAATCGTTAAAAGACGATATAAAAGATAAAAAAGAAGGATGCTGACAACTTCCCGTTTATTTGGAAGTCGCAGAGAACGAAAAATCGGAATTTGTATCAACGTAAGAAGGAGAACAATATCATGTTCAGAACAATTCGTAAAAAGAAAAATGAAATCAGCATCGACACGGCAAAGACTCTTTTGCAGTCCAGCCGACGTGGCGTTCTTGCCGTAAATGGAGATAACGGATATCCCTATGCAATTCCTATCAACTATGTCTACGATGACGATGCACAGAAAATTTATTTTCATGGAGCACGTGCAGGCCATAAAGTAGATGCACTACGTGCCTGTGACAAAGTATGTTTCACGGTATATGGAAATGAAACCATCAAAGAAGAAGATTGGGCACCGTTTGTGCAGAGCGTTGTGGTATTCGGCAGATGTCACCTCATAGAATCTGGTGCAAGAGCAACAACTCTGTTAAAACGATTTGCAATGAAATACTATCCCAGCGAACAGTTAGTTGATGAGGAAATTGCCCATGCAGGAAAGGCTGTGCAAATGTTTGAAATAGACGTGGAGTACCTCAGTGGCAAGGAAATACAGGAACGATAAATTCAAGTTTACAGAACTGAATCAAAAGAGCTCGAAGGAGCTCTTTTTCCTTTTTTATAATAGTATCATTATGGTATAATAGAGACATTAAAATCGGAATTTCAGGAGGTGTTTTTATGCCACAAATGAATAAGGGAGGAAAATTTATTTTCGGGAAATCACTCATTCGGACGGATGGAACATTGCGGATTCCACCGCAGGCAATGGAAGAATATCACATTGCAGATGAAGGAAAAGTATATCTTTTTACCGGAAGTAAGATTACCGGTGGCTTCTGCGTCACCCGGAAAGGCCTTTTGCATCCGTCAAAACTTGGTCACATTTTGGACGATACTCCACCGTTGCTTGACTACTCAGCAGGTTCTGGCGAATTTATCAAATACAAGGGGCGTTCCTACTGCTGGGTAGAGATTTCACAGGAGGGGCAAATTCTTCTTACGAAGAAAATGATGGATTTTTTGAAGGTGAGACCCGGAATGGAGCTGCTCTCTATCCGCAGTAGCGACATCGCGTTTACGATGGGAGCTAAAGGACCGCTATTGGAAAAAGCAGAAAACTATGATGGTGAAATTCCGCTTTTTTAAGTGTAACAATTTGAATTTGTGGAGGATAACTATTGTGGATAAAGCAGTTATTTATATACATGGAAAAGGTGGTAATGCTGAAGAAGCTATTCATTACAAACCGCTCTTTAGCAATTGTGATGTGATTGGTCTCGACTATACTGCACAGTTTCCATGGGAAGCAAAAGAAGAATTTCCATTACTTTTTAATTCAATTTATAGAAACTACAAGACTGTTGAAGTAATTGCCAATAGCATTGGAGCGTATTTTGCTATCAATGCCTTATCAAATCAGCAAATAGAGAAAGCATATTTTATTTCGCCCGTTGTAGATATGGAAAGGCTTATTGCTGATATGATGATTTGGGCAAATGTTACAGAGGATGAACTCAAAGAGAAAAAAGAAATTCAGACAACCTTTGGAGAGACCCTTTCATGGGATTATCTTTGCTATGCAAGAGAAAATCCTATTATATGGGAAATCCCAACGCACATTTTGTATGGTGAAAAAGATAATCTTACCTCTTATGGAACGATACTTGAATTTGTACAGAGGACTAATTCAACACTTTCTATTATGAAAAATGGAGAGCATTGGTTTCATACGGATGAACAAATGAAATTTCTTGATGAATGGATAATAAAATCTTCCAAATAAATTCAAGTTGATATTCCACTTATTTTAGGAAATTTAATAACTATTATATTTGATTATCAAATTCTTCGCAAACCCTTGAAAACACTAAGTTTGTAGCAAGTGTACTTTCCCTTACTCTTTCCCTTGTGTTACATTCTCCCATTAGCTTTCATGAACCTTAATATGGGAAAAATTAAGGGAAAGAAAATTTCATAACACAGTATAACATATAACAATAACGACATGGTGAACTGATTGAAATGTTTTCGATATTTAACTCTATAACTGATTATTAAAAAAATGGAGATAAGATACGATGAGAACAATATTTGCAGAATACAATCCACACAGAAACAGCATTGATGTTTATACCAATGCCGGTTATATGCTCCGCATTGACTGTTGGGAAGCTGAGAAGAACTTAAAAACCACTCCTGGATCAGACTGCGCATTAAATACACTTGCTATTGATGAGCCACTTGAATATGCACGATTATATCTTGATGGTAATATGCAAATGTGGGTAGATGCAGAAGATTCTTTGGAATTGTAAACCACAAGTAGCCTGTATGCTTTATTTTACATACAGGCTACTTAATCAAAATCACCATAATTGATCAAGCAAGTTTTTTTAATATACCTCGGAGTCATTTTCGTTCGATCTTTCATCGCTAATAAAATTTCTCTGAAGTGATAGCAGATAACAGATTGGCAGGTTTTTCTAAAAAATAATCTGCTTTTATGTGCTTATTATGACTGCCCCATACTGCTAAAGCAAAATCAATTCCCGCATTTTCCGCACATTTACTGTCATATTTGCTATCTCCGATATAAAGTACTTTCCTATGGTCTGTTTTTGATAATTCCACATATTTCAAAATCGGTGCGGCATTGGGTTTATGTTCCTGTGTATCGTCTGCACATATGATTGTTTTGAAATAATGACTGATACCAAACGGACAAAAATCATGTGTAAATTCTTCCCTTGTCTTTGATGTGACAATCCCCATTTCATAATCCAGACTTAGAAGATTTTTCAATAATTCAACGATTCCGTCAAATACTTTAATGTTATTTGTATAGTTACGCATATTTTTATCCCATAATTCTATCGCATAGGAAGTGTCTTTTATCGCAAGTTTTTTCAAAGCGTCTGTTCCTGTAATCCCTAACGCAAATCTTAGTTCAGAACATGGTATCTCTCTCCCGGACAATCCCTTTATAGTTTCCTGTAAAGAATGTAATACAGCATATTCCGTATCAATCAGAGTGCCGTCAATGTCAAAAACGATATGCTTATACTTCATGCTGCCACCTTTCCCTGTCTGTATCAAAATAACGTATCACCCTGCATGGATTTCCTACTGCAACACAATTAGGCGGGATAGGGCGGGTAACTACACTTCCAGCCCCTATCACGCTGTTTTTTCCTATAGTGACTCCGGGCAGAAGAATACAGCCGCCGCCAATCCAGACATTACTTTCTATTTCTATCGGACGTGCATAGGTTCTAAAAAATGTTGTCTGACGTTCCCTCCAATCCGGCACAAACCTTTCCTGTGGTAAGACAGGGTGTGAAGATGTATAAATCTGCACATTTGACGCAATCAATACCCTGTCGCCAATTCGGATAGTTTTGTTATCCACAAAGGTACAATTCATATTGACGATCACATCATTTCCCAAAAAAATATTTTTTCCATAGTCGCAATGAAAAGGCGTGTCGATTGCCACATTTTCCCCTATTCCGCCCAACAGCTCCCGAAGAATGGAAGTGCGTTTTTCTGTATCTCTATAATCAGAAAAATAATATTTCCGTGTTAATTCCCTTGTGCGGGCAATCTGCTTTAACGTATCGCTGTCCGCTGTTTCCAAAAAATCACTGGATTCGTAATACACAATATCCCCCCTTAACGAAAACTGTTTTCCATAACGCCCGGAAGCAGGGCATAGATAGAACAGCCAATCTGATCCTCAAACCGTTCTTTAATCTCTAAAATCTTTTTCCATCTGTCTATTGTCGCTGGGTGAACGCCGTATCGCATTGTCACGTCTACAAATCTCTTTTCCAAAAGACAGAACCCCGAAGGCATAGCCAATGCGTCACATAACTGTACAAGACGGTCATAATCATCATATACCGCATTTGCAACAAATTCTTTCATAAACAGGTAATCCTCATCACTGACATCAAACTCTCCGATAGATGTGGCAATATCCTGTATCATAAATGCGTGGGATATACATATTTGTGCGGCTTTTCCCCACCCACGCTCCATACAGTAACGATAGCCGTCTATCAGATGCCTTTCCGAACTCACTCCGGCATAACGTCCAATATCGTGTAACAGCCCGAAAATATACGCCTGTTCAGAAGATAAATCTTTACAGTGTGACGCAATGTTTTTACAGGCTTCGGCTACATACCGGGAATGTTCTGCCCATGCTCCCGGATTGGATTCTGCCGCTTCCCTTAATGCCAGTTCTGCGGTCTGAATGTTCAACTCCATTTTTAACTCCTTTCAAAAGGGCGGGGCTGGAAGATAAACTGTCCAGCCCCTTTATGATGAAATATTTACAGATAAATCAGCAATCCCCGGCATAGTACGAAACAATGTTCATATAGTCCGTTGGATTCGGAACTTCTAAAACAAGCCGCAAACAGTTTTTGTTTTGGGAGTATTGCCGCCACAAACTGCCCTGTATCTTTTCTTCCCCATTGATGTTTTGTTTTTTACCATCCGGGCAGAGCATATTTACTTTGCCGGAACAGCTATTGACCGTATCTAAAAAATTTTTCATGTTCAGAATGTTCAGTTTTACCACTTTGCACTCACCTCCTGTAAATGACGGATTTACTTTACAGGTATCATTATAATGCAAAAGGAATAGAAAAAATATTTCTTTTCTGCCCTTATCTATCACTATTCTGCCATTTTCTCCGATATTCTGTGGGTGAACAATGTGTGTATTCTCGAAAAACCTTTCCAAAATAACTGCTACTCCCCAAACCGCACTCATGGCTGATAACGGTAACTGCTTCCTGCCCCTTTGCTAGCATCTGACAGGCAGCTTGCAGACGGTAAGCCTTTATATACTCTACGGGTGTCATGTGCAGACAGTCATGGAACACTCTATAACACTCCCTTTCGCTTAGGTATGCTGCTGCCGCAAGTTCCGGGATAGAGATTTTCTCTCTGTAATGTTCGTGAATATATATCATCATCAGCTTTATTTTATCGTTGCTTTTATTATGTTCCCCCTTTTTTTCACGCATAGGACGGGATAGTTCAAAAAGCATGAGCCATATTTCTGTTAGGGTTTCCCGCAGTTTTATTTCATATCCAAATTCATCACTGGATAAACGAAATGAAGCGGCAAGCAGTTTCAAAATCCTTTCTTCTTCTGCATTGCCTGGAAAAAGCGGAATTACCTCAATCTGTGGGGCTGTTATGATAGGCGCAATATATTTTTGTTCAATCCTGCTTCCCTGTTCCCCGGCAAGTAGGGAAACATCGAAAATATGAAGTAGCTGTATATTCTTTTCTTTCTGCGATATTGCTTTTGTCATATGGAGTACATTGGAATTTACTATGCCGCCGCTTCCAGCCGGAAACAACAGTTTTCCTCCCGGCGTATCATATTCAATGCTACCACTTTCCATATAAAAAAGTTCCACTGTCTTGTGCCAGTGCCACGGTACATAATGTCCGATATACTTGTCAAGTTCTGCCCTTGAAGCGATATAGGGAAAATCTTTTTCAAAACCGGGAAGCAGTTCTTCCTTGCTTCCAGTATAAAATTCAATGCTATGGATATTTTTCATGTCTGTTCACCTGCACATCTGCGATTTTGTATCTGCTTTATGGATTAAATATACTAGAATAGCTCGGTAATTGTCAATCAATCAAAACAGATTCATTTGGAAGATTATAAAAAATAGTGTTAAAAATCAAAGAACAGTTTTCACAGACTCTAAAAATCTGGATAACTAAAAATAAGTATATTTGTTTTGTGAAAAACAGGCAGTTTTACCTGCCCATTTTACTTTAAAAATATCCTCGTTTTTCTCGCCAGTTTTTCACATAACATCGGATTCCGATATAAACCGCATGTACCAGAAGTAGCAACATAATGAGGTTTATCGGAATAATTGATTTTATCCATTTTCCGAAATAGATTATGATAGCTGTACTCATTATCACCACCATGATGCTGATAATATCCCAGCAATATTTCCGGTAGATTTTCCCCACCTGATAGCCAGTCCCGATTATCAGCAATCCCGTTATGATAAATAAAATTCCCATAACAATACTTACAATCAGCCAGTACACAATCCCTGAAATGATACTATTTGAGATTCCACTGCTTAACTGTCCGAAAGAATCTGCACCTGCAACAAATTTTTGAAACAGGCTTAAGATTCCTTTAGCAAACATACTGAAAAAGCTAATACAGTCACTAAAGAAAACTGGAGAAAGGATAGCAGTGAATAGTGTAATGGCTATACTGTACCATGCCAGCAGAAACAGGATACTTTCATAACCAGCCGTCATATTTTTATATTTTTTCTCTAACTGAATTTTACGGTTATCGCATTTTTCTTTTGCTTTTTGGTAAGCAGTGCGGTCACAGTTATCGCATTTCTCATAGGGCACTTTTTTCTCAACAGCTACCTCTGTTGTCTTTTGGTATGTCTGTGCATAGCGTTTTGCCTGTTCCGCTTTTTCATACCTAAATTTCCATGCCACGACTTCTGCATCAGCTCTTTTCCTGCTGTCTGTCTCGTTGGCTAATTGTTCTTCTATTTTCCTTAATCTTGTCCGCAATGCTTCGATATTCTCGACTCTGTTTTCGCTGTTCAATTTCTCGTTCAAGGTCAGCGATCTGTTTAGCTGCCTGTTCAGTTCCATAATCATCTGGTCTTTCTGATCCAGTTCGTCCTGCATCTGTTCTGTCATCTGTAGAAGTTCTTCCACTTGACCGACGTTCTCTAAGTTTACGCATTCTCGCATCTATATCCCTCACTTTCTCTATCTGCTGTTTAAGGTCAGTAATTCTCTGCTCTGTTTCAGCAATAAGCTGTTCTCGTTGTTCAGCTTCTGCGTTAATTCCTGCCATTGCTGATTCTCGGTTTCCAACTGTTCGATTCTGTTTTTCTGCTGTTCGATCTGGGAAAGCAGTTCTTCTGTATCTGGCAAAAGATTCAGCAGTCCGGATAACTCGCTGTTTAATATCTGCAAACTCTGGTTCTGCTCCTGAAAGGACAGAAGCTGTCTGTCTTTTTCCTGTAATTCCTGTACCATCTCTGCCATAAGGTTCTGCTGTTCCTCGATCTGGTTTATCATTGACTCCATCATGGGAATGACTTCCCGGCTTTCTTCTAAGGTCATTTAACCACTCCTTCCACTGTGATAATGCACCAGATACTTTTCCGAAACTGGTCTGTATCTTTTTCAGCAGTGCATTTTGTTCGAAGAAAAGTTTGTCTATATTTTGTGATATACTAAAGCCTTTGGTCATCATGCTGAGATAATATGGGATTCCGCCCATTGCCATATAGCATTCTGCTATTTGGTATCGAGTATATTCCATGTTTCGAGATAAGAAATACTCCTCACACTCACAAAGCGTAAAAGGCTCCAGCATTATTTTATATGTGAGACGATTGTGCAGACCGCCATGATTATTGATGAGCATATCTATCATCCACGATGTTGCAGAACCACATACGACTAACACTATGTCGTGTTTGGCCGAGGCCCAGCCATTTCAGAAATACTCCAAAGCTTGAATAAATTTAGAACGTGCCGTATCAAGCCAAGGTAGTTCATCCAAAAATATCACCTTGCGGGCATCCTGCAAATGCTCGATATATGTAATCAACTGTTCAAAAGCCTCCAACCATGATGAAGCTAATTTCATCTCCTGCCCGAGACTCGGCGCAAGGTAAGATTAAAATTCATTAATTGTTCTTTAGTCGAAACATTAGCAAGCCCGGAAAATTGAAACGCAAACTTATTGTCAAAAAACTCACGGATAAGAAATATCTTACCTACACGCCTGCGACCATATACAGCTATAAATTCAGATTGTTTAGAAGTGTAAATCTGCTCCAAAATTTGCAGTTCTCTCTTACGACCAATTATTTTCATATTAATTGTCACTTATATTTGCCACAAATACAACAAAAAACAGACTTATGGCAAAATAAAAATATAAATATCACCATAACACATGATGATATTGAGCGTTTTATAAATTATCTATTGTTTATAAAAAAGAAAAATTGTATCCCCCCCGCTATTCTCAAGGAAGATAATCCCATATAGGCCAACCTCGCTTCCTATCCTGATTTCGAGACGAATAAATCATTCTCGCTAAAGTTCAATATTTTCACGTTTTCAGTATCTCCACCGTGGCCTTATACATTTCCAGAAGAAATAGATCCGTCGGGGATATGAAACTTTATATATCCGTTCGCTGAATTAAAATATAGCTGCCTTGAATAGACCTATTTCCCGATTTTCATCATCAGACCATTTAAGATTTTATATCACAAATACGATTAATGAAAGTAAAAAAAATCATAAAAAAGGATTGGTCTGGACTATAGTTCCATGCTTTTACTCCGGTTTCTATTTTACCCTTCCTTTGGTTGCGACAAGTCAAAGCCGTCGGAGGGACTTTGCGCAAGGTTTGCCTGTGGCAACTCGTCCTGACCTTGCGCTGTCCGTCCGGCGGCTTATCTTTGCGACAGAAAGGGAAGGGCTACTTGTTCTTTAACTTCGCAGCATCGCGTTTGAGCTGCTCAGCCTCTTGGGCTTTCAGCCGTGCCTGCTCGTTGAGGGCCGCCCTTCTGCGTACCAAGCGCTCGTACTTCTCGACATCCTTCCGCATCGAGTCGATTCGCCGCTGATTCCGCTCAGTCTCGAACAGCTCCTCCAACTCCGACAGCCGTTTCGGCGATGCCTCACCCTTCATCAGCACATAGCGATACTTCAGATCATTGTCATACCGGCCGCGGTCGGGCCGCCAGTCTAAATAGAGTCCGACAGACTGCACCGCAATCACGATAAACATCGATATGAAGAGCCAGAAGTTGCGGGTTGCGTCGAGGGAAATTGAGAAGCGATGCAGCACCATCCGCGGCGGCAACTCCTCGGGAATCTCCATCCCGGCCACTTTTTCTTCCATCTCCGAGATCTGCGCTCCGAGGTCTTCGCTAATCTGCTCCTGCCGCTCGGAGATCGCTTGCAGCCGTTGTTCGATCCGAAGGCCCCGTTCCTGCTGTGCCTCGCTTACCCTTGTTTGCGTCTGCCCTAAAACAACAGGTATCAACAAACCATAACCTGGGAAAGCTGGTTTCTTAATGGAT
>OGII01002443.1_pt1 | contig 10836 bp, 8 predicted proteins | sample 1571701 | NCBI WGS metagenome assembly OGII01 (sample SAMEA2581950, study PRJEB24529) | metagenome | biome: Human gut stool | place: China | collected 2011
TCATGCTGCTCTCCATGCCGATGCGCTCGCACAGGCCCTTGCACAGCACCTTCTCACCGTCCATATCGATGAGCTGATATTTCAGGGAAGAAGAACCACAGTTGATAACCAGAATTTTCATCTTCTTGTTTCCTCCAGATATGTTTTTGTCCACCCCCGAGAGGGCAGAATTTTACAGATTCCTAGAATTATTATATAATAGGGTCGGCCGGTTTTCAAGCCGCAATGGCGGCAAAGCCTGTCACAAAGTCCCCGGGCTTTTTTGTACATCCTGCCCAGAATCCTGTCATTCTGCCCCAGTTCTCCATGCAGTATGACAGATATTTCACAAACTTTTGAGGTCACGTCATGAAATTTGCCGGTATCATCGCCGAATACGACCCCTTCCACAACGGCCACGCATGGCAGCTGGCGCAGGCAAAAGCGCTGGGTGCAGAGCGCGTCGCCGTCGCCATGAGCTGTTCGCTGGTGCAGCGGGGGGCGCTGCCCCTTCTGCCTGAAGCTGTCCGCACCCGGTCCGCCCTCACCTGCGGGGCTGACCTTGTGTTCGCCCTGCCTGCTCCCTGTGCCTGCGCGGGGGCAGAGGCGTTCGCCCGGGCGGGCGTGGCGCTGCTTGCCGCCGCTGGGTGCGACGGTCTGGTGTTCGGTGCCGAGACGCCCGACGCGGCCCTTCTGATGGAGGCCGCCGAGCTTCTTGACAGCGACTCCTACCGCGCCGCCCTGAAAGCCCAGCTTGCGGGCGGCGCACGGAGCTTTGCCGCCGCGCGGCAGGCCGCAGCGGCTCAGCTTGCATCTGACGAGCGGGTCGCCGCCCTGCTGGACAAGCCCAACAACAACCTCGCTGTCGAATACTGCCGGGCCATCCGCAGCCTTGCGCCTCGGATGGAGGCTTATCCCCTGCCCCGGCAAGGCGCGGACCACGGTGAGGCGCTCCACTCTGCCCACGGGCAGTTCGCCAGCGCCAGCGCACTTCGCAAGCTCTGGGCCGAGGGCGGAGCGGACGCCGTCGCGCCTTACGTTCCCGAGGCGGTCTTCCCGCTTTATCAGGAGGCTTACGCCGCCGGGCAGTACACCGATTTTTCCGCCGCCGGGCGGTGCGAGCTGGCCCTTCTCCGGTCTGCCTGCCGGGGCAAACCGCCCTTTGCAGACATCCGCGGCGTCTCCGAAGGACTGGAACACCGTCTGAAAGCCGCCGTCCGTACCAGCACCACCTACGACGAACTTCTGGACGCTCTCACCACCGTCCGCTACCCCCGGGCGCGGATGCGCCGCCTCGCCATGGACGCCGCGCTGGGCTTCACCGCCGACAGCCTCCCCGCCCTTCCGCCCTATCTCCATCTGCTGGGAGGAAAGAAGGATGCTCTTCCTTTATTAAAAAATTGCACCCTCCCTGTCTCCCACTCGCTGGCCCGTCTGCGGGGATCAGGCAGTGCCTCCGCTCGGATGGCCGAGGCGCAGCTTGCCGCCGCCGATTTTGGTACGCTCTGCCGCGTTTCGCCGGAGGCCATGGGCGGTCTACTTCGTCAAAAAAATATCTTTTTGACGTAATGACAGAAAATTTTCTGCAAATTTTGTCATTTCGGCACTTGTATGCCGAGGCAGTTTCAGTGTATTATAGTAAAGACACTTGGATACAACACCGCCTGTTCGACAGGCACAAGGAGGAACCATGGCACTTCACGTTCTGGACGAAGCCAACCGCTGCCTCGGCTGCAAAAAGCCGATGTGCCAGCAGGGCTGCCCCATCCACACCAACATCCCCGAGGTCATCCGTCTGCTCAAGGCAAACGAGCTGGATGCCGCAGGCCGGATGCTGTTCGAAAACAACCCCCTGACCACGGTCTGCTCTCTGGTCTGCAACCACGAGAACCAGTGCGAGGGCCACTGCATCCGCAACCGGATGCCCAGCCACGACCCCGTCCATTTCTCCATCATCGAGGACTACATCTCCACCACCTACGCCAACAAGATGACTTCCGGCCCCGCCCCCAAGAACGGCATGAAGGCTGCTGTCGTCGGCTCCGGCCCTGCGGGCCTGACCGTCGCCGTCCTGCTGGCACGCTGGGGTTACGATGTCACCCTCTTCGACGCCCGCGACAAGATCGGCGGCGTCATGCGGTACGGCATTCCCAACTACCGCCTGCCCGACAGCGTGCTGGACGACTTCCAGTACCGCCACCTCGAGCTGAAGGGCATCCACGTCCGCCCCAATACCGCCATCGGCAAGACCATCACCATCGACGACCTCTTCCGGGACGGCTATAAGAGCGTCTTTATCGGCGCTGGTCTGTGGAAGGCCAACGCCATGCACATCAAGGGCGAGACGCTGGGCAACGCGGCCTTCGGCATCGACTATCTGGCCAACTCCAAGGCCTTCCAGCTGGGCGACGACATCGCCGTCATCGGCGTGGGCAACTCCGCCATGGACTGCGCCCGCACTGCCATCCGCAACGGCGCACGCCACGTCACCTGCTACGCCCGCCGCGACGAGGAGTGCATCAGCGCTTCCGAGCATGAAGTGCGGTACGCCAAACTCGAGGGTGTGGGCTTCCGCTTCTGCAAGGCTCCGGTGGAAATCCGTGAGAACGGCATTATCTGCCGCGACACCGTGAAGGGCGAGGACGGCAAGTTCACTCAGGTAGAGGGCAGCGAGACCTTCTATCCCCACACCGGCGTCATCGTCTCGGTGAGCCAGGGTTCTGAGAACTCCCTCGTGAAGACCACCACCGGCATCGAGACCAACCAGCGCGGCCTGCTCACCGTCAACGAGGACGGCAGCACCACCCGCGAGGGCGTATTCGCCGGCGGCGACGCCGTTATGGGCGCGCGCACCGTCGTGGAAGCCGTGGCCATCGCCAAAAAGGTGGCCGAATCCATGGACGCCTACATGAAGTCCCTGCCCGCCGACAACACTCCCGACCCCTACGCCGATATTCCGGTGTTCTCCACCCCGACTTCTGACGTTCTGGCAAAGCAGGGCATCTAATATCGCAGATCCAAAAGGCTGTTTGTCATAAACCTCTCCGTCATCGCTGCGCGATGCCACCTCTCCTATCGAGGAGAGGCCTTGGCATTTCGTAAAGCTTTTCCTCTTCGCCAGAGGCTCCCCTCGGTAGGGGCAACGACGACGACCGCTGCCAGCGGCAGAAACAGGGAGTCGTTGTTGGGGCAGCGGCCAGCAAGACGCGAGCGAAGTGCTGCGGATGCTGGGAGCCGCAACCCGGCCTTATTGAGCGAAGCAGACTGAGAGGTCGCCTGTCAGGCAGCCTTTTCTTTTTGTAACATTTCTGTTTCTTTGCCAATCTTAGCCGCTCTTTTGTTGACGGACTTTTGTCTGTTTTTGTATACTTAATAAGGAAATATTTCTCGATTCCAACGCCCGGCGGCACTGCTTCCGGGCGGGAAAGGCTGGTGGACATCATTATCAAATCATCCATCCCCAAACTTCGGGAGAAGCTGCTGGAGGCACTGCAGGCCGTCCTGCCCATCGCGGCCATCGTGCTGGTGCTCTGTTTCAGCATCGCCCCTGTTTCCCCGAGCATCCTGCTCTGCTTTCTGCTGGGCGCGGCCATGATCATCGTCGGCATCATGTTCTTCACCCTGGGTGCCGAGATGAGCATGACCCCCATGGGCGAGCGGGTCGGCTCCATGCTCACCCGGAGCCAGAACCTCTTTCTCATCATCGGCGTGGGTTTCCTGCTGGGCTTCCTTATCACCATCTCAGAGCCCGACTTACAGGTGCTTGCCAATCAGGTACCCTCCATCCCCAACATGACCCTCATCCTCTCGGTGGCTGCGGGCGTGGGCATCTTCCTCGTCATGGCCTTCCTGCGTATGCTGCTGGGCATCCCGCTGCCCCGGCTGCTGGTCATCTTTTACGCTGCCATCTTCCTTCTGGCTGCATTTGTGCCGAAAGAGTTTCTGGCCGTGGCCTTCGACTCCGGCGGCGTCACCACCGGCCCCATGACCGTCCCCTTCATCATGGCGCTGGGCGTCGGTGTGTCGGCCATCCGTTCCGACCGCCATGCAGCGGACGACAGCTTCGGCCTCGTAGCCCTCTGCTCCGTAGGTCCCATCCTCGCCGTCCTCATCCTCGGCATCGTCTTCAATGCCAGCGAGAGCAGCTATGTGCCGCCGGTCATCCCCGAAGTGGGCGACTCGGTGGAGCTGTGGCAGCTGTTCAGCGAGGGCCTGCCCACCTATCTGCACGAGATCGCCACTTCCCTGCTGCCCATCGTCGTGATGTTCGGCATCTTCCAGCTCGCCGCCCTTCACATCGACCGGCGGACGCTGGGCCGCATCGGCGTAGGCCTCGTCTATACTTACATCGGCCTCGTGCTCTTCCTCACCGGGGCGAACATCGGCTTCATGCCCGCCGGCAACTACCTCGGTCAGGTCCTGGGCGGCCAGAGCAGCCGGTGGCTGCTCATCCCCATCGGGATGCTCATCGGCTACTTTATCGTCCGGGCCGAGCCTGCGGTCTATGTCCTCAACAAACAGGTCGAAGAAGTCACCGATGGTGCCATCTCCGCCGGGACGATGGGCGCGGCCCTCTCGGCCGGCGTTGCCCTCTCGGTGGGCCTTGCGATGGTGCGCGTCCTCACCGGCATCTCGATTCTGTGGTTCCTCATCCCGGGCTACCTCTTCGCCATCAGCATCTCCTTTGTGGTGCCGAAGCTCTACACCGCCATCGCCTTTGACGCCGGCGGCGTGGCCTCCGGCCCCATGACGGCCACCTTCCTGCTTCCGCTGGCGCAGGGTGCCTGCATCGCCGTAGGCGGCAACATCGTCACCGACGCCTTCGGCGTGGTGGCCATGGTCGCCATGACACCCCTCATCACCGTCCAGCTCATGGGCCTTGTGGCCCAGCTCAAGACCCGCAAGGCCCGCAGCGCCCAGCCCCTGCTGGATACTGCCGCCCTGCTGGCCGAACTGCCGGACGACGCCATCATCGAGCTGTAAGGAGGCTTTGCCGTGAATACGCTTTACTGGCTGGTCACCATCACCGACCGCCCCACGACAGACGCCTTTCTGAAGCTGTATAAGAACTTCGGCGTCGATGTCAGTCTCCGCACTGTGGGTGCCGGCACCGCCGTTCAGGAGACGCTTTCCACCCTTGGGCTGGAAAAGACCGAAAAAGCTGTGCTCTTTGCCATCATCACAGCGGACAGCTGGCCCCGCATCCAGAAAGCCCTGCGCCGCCAGATGCGCATTGATGTGCCGGGTACCGGCATTGCATTCATCGTCCCGGTAAGCAGCATCGGCGGCAAGCGCGCCCTGCTGTTCCTCACCGAACACCAGACCCTTGAGCTGAAGGAGGAAAGCACCTTGAAAGATACCCGTTACGACCTGCTGCTGGTCATCGCCAATCAGGGCTACACCGGCTCTATCATGGACGCGGCCCGGGCCGCAGGAGCCGGCGGCGGCACCGTCATCCACGCCAAAGGCACCGGCATGGAGGGCGCGGCCAGGTTCATGGGCATCGACCTCGTGAACGAAAAAGAGCTGGTGCTCATCGTCAGCCGCACTTCCGAGAAGAACGCCATCATGAAAGCCATCATGGACAACGCCGACAAAAAGGCCGGCTCCATCGTCTTCTCGCTGCCCGTCACCGACACTGCCGGCCTGCGCCTGCTGGACGAAGAGTAAAAAATCAGACTTTCATCTGTCAAATGAACAAAAATCCACGCTCCGGCAGGCCGCCGGGCGTGGATTTTTTTGCCGTTTTCCGGTATGATAGAAGAGAGATACGGGAGGAAACGCTATGAATCAGAATCCGCACTGGAAGCAGCTTATCTGGAACTGGGCTTCTATCATCTTCGGCAACGCGCTCTACTCGCTGGCCGTTGCCCTGTTCCTCGAGCCGGCGGGCCTCATCACCGGCGGCGCGACCGGCATCGCACTGGCCATCGGGCGATTGACGGGCCTGTCCGTCTCGGGGCTGCTGCTCTTCATCAACCTCGCCATGCTGGTCTGGGGCTGGGTGGTCTTAGGTCGGGCCTTCGCCCTCAATACGATGGCCAGCAGTGTTCTCAGCCCCGCCTTCCTCGCCCTGTTCGAGGGGATGGCGAATGGCCGGGTGCTGACGGAGGACATCTTCCTCTGCACCGTCTTTGCGGGCCTCGGCATCGGCGTCTCGCTGGGCATCGTCATCCGCTCCGGCGCATCCACCGGCGGCCTCGACATCCCGCCGCTGGTGCTCAACAAATGCTTCAAGCTGCCGGTGTCGGCCACCATGCTGGCCTTCGACATCATGGTCCTGCTGATGCAGGCTGTGTTCAGCCCGATGCCGCAGGTGCTGTACGGCATTGTGATGGTGCTCATCCACACCGTCGTCATGGATAAGATGCTGATGATGGGTGCCAGCCGCACCGAGGTAAAGATCATCAGCAGCCAGTCCGACGCCATCTGTGCCGCCATCCTCGAGCAGCTGGACCGGGGCGTGACCATCCTCCACGGCGAGGGCGGCTACACCCACGAGTCCAGCGCCGTGCTGCTGAGCATCGTGTCCAACCGGGAACTGCCCCGGCTGGAAAAGCTGGCCCACAGCATCGACCCCACCTGCTTCCTCATCGTGAGCCATGTCACCGAGGTCAGCGGCCGGGGCTTCTCGATGGATAAGGATTATTTGTAAAACAAAGGGGAATGCCGTTAGGCATTCCCCTTTGTTTTACAGTAACGGTGCAATAACTTTCAGTAAAATCCCTGCCAGATGGAGCAGCACGTTGCCCTCCCAGATGCTCTCCCGGGTGGGCTCGACATCGCGGCAGAATTCCAGCGTCTTCTGGAAATCCTTCTCGATGGCGGAGATGCAGGCGGTATCCTTCATCCAGACCGCATTCTCGAAGTGGTGGTAGAGACTGCGGTAGTCGAGGTTTATGGTACCCACCACGGCCTCGCTGTCGTCCACCACAAAGACCTTCGCGTGGACAAAGCCGGGCAGCCACTCGCTGATCTTCACGCCCGAGTCCAGCAGAGACTTGTAGTGCGTCTTCGCCAGCGCATAGGCGAACTTCTTATCCGGCACATGGGGCAGGATGAGGTGGACGTCCACGCCCCGCTCTGCCGCGAACTTGAGGGCCGTTTCCAGCTCACCGTCGAGGATGAGGTAGGGCGTCATGATGTGGATGTAGCGCTTGGCGCGGTTGAGCAGGTCGATATAGACCATCTCTCCCACCCGCTCACCGTCCAGCGGGCAGTCGCCGTAAGGGGCCACGAACCCCTTCGCCGGGACGGAGTGGGGCGGCACGGAGAGGAACTTCTCAAACTCCGGCTCCCGGAGGATGCTCCACATCTCGAGGAAGAGGATGGTCAGCGGTCGGACACCCTCGCCTTCCAGCATGACGGCGGCGTCCTTCCAGCGGCCATACTTCTCGATGTGGTTGATGTACTCGTCGGCGAGGTTCACGCCGCCGGTAAAGCCCACCTTGCCGTCAATGACGAGAATTTTCCGGTGGTCGCGGTAATTATAATGGGTCGAGACAAAGGGCTGCACCGGCGAGAACACCCGGCACTGGATGCCCAGCTTTTCGAGGCGGCTGGGGTAATCCCGAGGCAGGGTGGTGAACTCACAGGTTCCGTCGTACATCACCCGGACGTCCACGCCCTCGGCGGCTTTGCGGGCCAGCACCTCGAGAATTTTGCCCCACATGAGGCCCTCGTCAATGATGAAGTACTCGAGGAAGATATACTTCTCGGCCTTTTCCAGTTGGCGAAGCAGCTCTTCGAACTTGGCCTCGCCGCCGGGGAAGTAGGTAACTTCCGTGTTCCTGTAGACCGAGAAGCCGCCGCCCTTTCCGTGGAGATACCGCGCCAGCGAGGCCGCGCCGGGGTCGGCTTCGGCCAGCTCCTGGGCCGCGGCCAGCGGCTGGGGCTGTAAGCCCCGGGCCTCCTCAGTGAGGTGGGTCACACGCTTTTTCAGGGCGTTGTGGCCGATGTTGCTCTTAACGTAGAAAAACAGTGGTACGCCCACGACCGGCAGGATGGCGATGGTGACCATCCATGTGATTTTAGCACTGTTGTCCATCTCGCTGTTGAGGATGTAGACCACCATGAAGGCCGACATGGCCACACTGCCGCCGAAGTAATGGGGCAGCAGTCCGCCGAACCATCGGAACACGCTCCACAGTACACCGACCTGCAACAGCATGAGCAGCAGCACCAGCCCGAAGCGGCTGAAGATCGCATGGACGATGCCTTTCTGACCCTTTTTCAGGAGCCGGAGGCCGCCGTCCTCGAACTGCTGCATCCTGTCTTTCATGTTCTGCTGAAATTCTTCTTTTTTCATACTTCTCCTTTCGGGCGGAGGGTGACGGCGAACAGCCCCTGGGCCGCGTGGCAGTCCTCCACCAGCTGTTTCGGCTGCGGGCAGACGCCGTGGTCATGCCACGGGTCGTTGAACCAGTAGTTTTCGTCATCGTAGCCCACCAGCAGCAGGCAGTGCTCGTTGCACTTCCACGCAAAGTCGGTGCCATCGGCCAGCAGCCAGTGGTCACGCTTTTCCGGCACGGGCTGGAAATCCAGCGTCGCCCAGAACACCACCGGCATCCCGGCGTCGATATAAGAGCAAAGCTCTGCCGCCGTCTTGCCGCTCTCGTCCACGACTTCAAACTTGTCGGCTGCGCCCTCGTGCTCCAGAGCGCTGTTCAGGGCCTTGACGATACAGGGCGAATAGCAGCCGTAGCCGGTGTGGTCGTGGGGGTCGCCGGGGTAGACCTGCCACGGGTCAGGGCCGTAGAGTTTTCCGTCCTGCTCCCAGTAAGGGGCGTGGGGCAGGTCGCGGGCGATGAAGGTATCCGGGTCGATGTCGATGCCCACGGCCTGGAGCAGCATGACGCTGCTGATGCTCTCGCAGCCGTTGACCCAGCGCTCAGTCTGGTCGATGTACGGGGCAGGAACGATTTTTTTCATCAAAATGCCTCCCAACGGAGATTCGACCCTGTCAAAACAGGCCGAAGTGTGTTATTATGTAGGATAAGGATATTATACCCTACTTTGGGGATTTTTTCTACAACAATCGGCACGCGGAGGTTTTGGAACATGAACAATCTGATCATCGGCATCGCAGGCGGCTCCGGCAGCGGCAAGACCACACTGGCCTGTCGGCTCAAGGCGCTTTTCGGGGAGGACGAGGTGCGCCTCATCTCCCACGACAGCTACTACAAGCGCCACGACGAGCTGCCCTTTGAAGAGCGCTGCAAGCTGAACTACGACCACCCGGACGCCTTCGACAACGCCCTGCTCATCTACCACTTGCAGGAGCTGAAGGCTGGCCGCGCCATCGACTGCCCGGTGTACGACTACGCCGACCACAACCGCAGCAACGAGGTGCAGCACATCGAGCCCGCCCCGGTGCTGATCGTGGAGGGCATTCTGCCCTTTGTAGAGCCGGAACTGTGCGCCCTGTTCGACTACAAGATCTTCGTGGACACGGACGCGGACGAGCGCATCCTACGGCGCATCCTGCGGGACGTAAAGGAGCGCGGGCGCAGCCTGGACAGCGTGATCAACCAGTACCTGACCACGGTCAAGCCGATGCACGAAGCCTTTGTAGAACCCAGCAAGCGCAACGCGGACATCATTGTGCCCAATGGCGGCGAGAACAGCACCGCCGTGGAGATGCTTGCGCACCACATCCGTACCCTGATCGAGAAAGCGAACCGGGGGTAAGAAACCCTCTCAGGCACTCCCGCGCCCGCAAACTTTGCAGTTTAACCTGAAACTGTACCGCCATGCCAAGGGCTCTCCCTTTGGGAGAGCTGGCAAATCCAAAGGATTTGACTGAGAGGGCGAGCCCGCTAAAGAAAAAAGCATCTGCAGCAAGAATTCGTAGATTTTCTGAGAGCTCAAACGAATGTGCAGATGCTTTTTACTTTGTGTGCGATTGTGTTGTGCAATAACTTTTTCTGTTGAAAAATCAGACAGTTTTCAACAGTTTCCACTCAGTTTTCAACACCGTTTGCGGAAAAAACGTAAAATAAACGTGGAAAAGCGCTTTTACGCCTGAAAAACTGTGTGGAAAACACGGGTAAAACCGTGGAATATCGATTTTTATGGGGAAAAGTTGGTGAAATCCCCGCCCGCCGCAGCGTGATGCGGCCCATGGATCCCACAAAAGGAGAGTTTTGTATGAACAAAAAGCAGAAAAAGAACCTGCAGCGCATCATCATTGCGCTGATTTTGGTGCTCATCCTCAAGCTTTTGCCCCAGTTCCCCACGCCGGTGGAGCTGGTACTGTACTGCATCAAGCATAACACCAATCTGGATGACCTTTCCCTTGCGGAATATAAGGCAATCTCCCCTGTGTTTGATGAAAGCGTTTACGCCGCTATCAATGTAAACGAATGTGCGCAGGCAAGAAAGGTGATCGGCGGCCCCGCGAAGGAAGTAACAACTGCCGCGATTGCTGCAAATAAGGAATATTTCAAAACGATTTAAATAATGAAAAAGCTGCCAATGGCAGCTTTTTTTGTTGAGAAAACAGGCGAATCCCATATTTCATCGGGCTTTATTTTGGCGCACCTGCGCCCAATCGGTGTGAAACACCGCTTTTTCAGTCGCAGGGCATAAAAAAAAGATACAAGATTTTTTCTTGTATCTCTCTTTTCGATTGCGGAGACAGGATTTGAACCTGCCTTGCCCACCTCGAAATCTGGTCGTCCGCTCTCCCTCTCTGCGTTCTGTCTGCGGAACTCCCGATTTCTCGCCTGCATCACCTTCCTTCTTCTGCCACCGGCAGCGGTCGGTGCTGCAGCCCCGGGAACCCGTCGGTCGCAGGGCATAAAAAAGATACAAGATTTTTTCTTGTATCTCTCTTTTCGATTGCGGAGACAGGAT
>OGII01002445.1_pt1 | contig 10828 bp, 8 predicted proteins | sample 1571701 | NCBI WGS metagenome assembly OGII01 (sample SAMEA2581950, study PRJEB24529) | metagenome | biome: Human gut stool | place: China | collected 2011
GACAATGAGGGCGATTCTCGAAAAAGTCGTTTCCGAAGGAGGCGGCAAAAAGGCCTATATCGAAGGATATCATATAGGAGGAAAGACAGCGACCTCCGAGAAGCTTCCGCGAAGTCGGAAAAAGTATATCTCCTCGTTTCTCGGGTTTGCCCCGGCGAACGATCCGCAGGTGATTGCGTTAATCACAATCGATGAACCGCAGGGGATTTATTACGGCGGAACAATTGCGGCTCCGGTGATTGCCGATCTTTTTCAAAATATTTTGCCGTATCTTGGAGTTGAGAAGGACTCTGTCAGTGCCGGGCAATGACAGGGGTGACAGATAGCAGTGACAGACAATCGTAATAGACCGCAGTGGCAGCAGATTTTGCAGATCATCCAAATCCTGTTTGTACAACGTGTAACACAAACTTGATTATTCGTACAAAAAGACGTATACTATACGATGTCTGGTTTGACGGACAGACTACATAACCGATAGGAGTGCACTATGATTAACGAAACGATATTAGCGATTATTATTGCCTTTGCGATCAGCGCAATTCTCTGCCCGATCGTGATCCCGTTTCTTCACAAGCTGAAATTTGGACAGCAGGTTCGCTTAGATGGTCCGCAGGCACATTTGAAGAAGCAGGGAACACCGACGATGGGAGGTCTTGTGATTCTCGCGTCGATTGTGATTACCTCGCTGTTTTACATGAAAGATTACCCGAAGATCATTCCGGTTCTGTTTGTGACAGTCGGATTTGGAATCATTGGTTTTCTTGATGACTACATCAAGATTGTGATGAAGCGCTCGGAGGGACTCAACCCGATCCAGAAACTGATTGGTCAGTTTGTGATTACCGGCATCTTTGTGTGGTATCTGATTCATTCCGGTGAGGTCGGAACCTCGATGCTGATCCCGTTTACGGGCGGATTTGAACATGGATATTATGTGAGTCTGGGAGTTCTGTTTATTCCCTTTGTATTTTTTGTTGTCCTTGGAACGGATAACGGCGTGAACTTTACGGACGGAGAGGATGGACTGTGCACGAGCGTGACAATCCTCGTTGCGACGTTTCTGACGATCATTGCGATCGGAGAGAACAGCGGAATCAGCCCGATCACCGGTGCCGTTGTGGGAAGTCTTCTCGGTTTCCTTCTGTTTAACGTCTATCCGGCAAAAGTGTTTATGGGAGACACCGGTTCTCTCGCGCTCGGCGGATTTGTGGCTTCGAGTGCATTTATGATGCAGATGCCGTTGTTCATCCCGATCATCGGTCTGATCTATCTGGTGGAGGTACTCTCCGTCATTATGCAGGTCGGCTACTTCAAGGCAACGAAGGGAAAACGAATTTTCAAGATGGCTCCGATTCATCATCACTTTGAACTGTGCGGTTGGTCAGAGACGAGAGTGGTGGCAGTATTTTCCACCGTTACGGCTCTTCTCTGTCTCGTAGCGTATCTTGGTCTGTAAGGTCGAAATGTCGACGAGATTACGAAGAAATACGAACGAAGAAATACGAACAGAACTTAGAATGTCAACTTGAAATTAGGAGGAAATGTACATGAGCAGTCAGAAAGTATTAGTGGCAGGTTGTGGAAAAAGTGGAATCTCTGCGGCAAAACTTCTCCTGAAAATGGGCGGGGAGGTTGTGCTTTATGATGGAAATGAGAAACTGGATCCGGAGAAGATTCGGGAAAATTTTGAGGAGGATGACAAGCTGACAATCGTCCTTGGACCGCTGTCCCGCACCGATCTTGTCGGCGTGGAGCTGTCGATCATCAGTCCGGGTATCCCGCTTGACGCACCGTTTGTGCCGGTTCTCGATGACGCAAAGATTCCGATCTGGAGTGAGATTCAGCTGGCTTATCATGTGTCAAAGGGCAAGCTGATTGCAATCACCGGAACGAACGGAAAGACGACGACGACGGCACTGACCGGCGCGATTATGAAGACGTATTTTGATGAGGTCTTTGTGGTTGGAAACATCGGAATCCCTTACACCGAGACAGCGCTTGAGACGACGGAGAAGTCTGTGACGGTTGCTGAGGTTTCCAGCTTCCAGCTCGAGACAATCATGGATTTCCATCCGAATGTCAGCGCAATTTTAAACATCACGCCGGACCACCTGAATCGTCACGGAACGATGGAAAATTACATCGCTGTGAAGGAGCGCATCACCGAGAATCAGACCGAGAAGGACTGCGTAGTGCTCAACTACGACGATCCGGTTCTGAGAGAGTTTGGCGAGAAGGAAGACCGCAAGCCGAGCGTATTCTGGTTCTCGAGTACCCAGAAACTCAAATCCGGCATGTATCTCGACGGAGATCTGATCATGTATGCGCATGACGGAAAGATCGAGGAGATTGTAAATGTCCATGATCTTCAGCTTCTCGGAAAGCACAATTATGAGAATGTGATGGCAGCAGTTGCAATGGCGATCCGCATCGGCGTTCCGATGGACTTGATTCGCAAGGCAGTCAAGGCATTCAAGGCAGTTGAGCATCGAATCGAGTTCGTCTTGGAGCGTGCGGGCGTGCGCTACTACAATGATTCCAAGGGAACGAATCCGGATGCAGCAATTCAGGCAATCCGCGCAATGCCGGGACCGACGGTTCTGATTGCGGGCGGATACGACAAGCACAACGAGTATGACGAGTGGATTGAGGAATTCGGCAACAAGGTCAAGTATCTCGTGCTGATCGGTCAGACCCGTGACAAGATCGCAGAGTGCGCGAGAAAGCACGGATTTACGGAGATCATGTATGCGGAGGATATGCCGGAGGCTGTCCGTGTCTGCGCCGCTTACGCAAACGCAGGCGACAATGTGCTTCTCTCACCGGCATGTGCAAGCTGGGGCATGTTCGACAACTACGAGCAGAGAGGTGAGATCTTTAAGGAGTGTGTGAGAAATCTTTAAGATCTGGAAAATTTTGAGAGCACATCAAAGAAATTAGGAGGACCCCCATGGCAAAGAAAAAGAAGGTCAGGCGTTTTTATGATTACAGCCTGTTGTTCTGCGTGATTTTTCTGATGGCGTTCGGTCTTGTGATGATTTACAGCGCCAGCTCTTACACTGCGCAGTTGACACAGAAGGGGGATTCCACATACTTTCTGAAGCGTCAGTTTGTGATTGCAGTTGGAGGTCTTCTTGTAGCAATTATCATTTCCAAGATGGATTATCGCTGGTTTCAGAAATTGTCGATGCTCGGCTATCTGCTCTCCTATGTGCTGATGGTTGCGGTAACCTTTGTCGGAAAAGAGATCAACGGAAAGAAGCGTTGGCTCGGTGTCGGAATGTTCAGTTTCCAGCCGACCGAGTTTGCGAAAGTCGCTCTGATTGTCTTTCTTGCGGCCTATGTCGTCAAACATGTCAACAAGCTCAATACCTGGAAGGGAATGATTCAGATGATGATTCTGGCATTTCCGATTGCGGCGATCGTAGGTCTTAACAACTTGAGTTCCGGAGTGATTATTCTCGGAATTGCGGTTGTGATGCTCTTTGTTGCCTGCAAGCGCTATGCGATCTTTCTGTGCAGTGGAGTCGGAGCTTTTGCGCTGATCTTTACCGCGCAGTTCTGGGAGCCGTTTCTGGAGAAAATGAACATCCTGCACGCCTATCAGATGAAGCGTATCCATGTCTGGCTTGATCCGACCCAGTATGCGCAGGAAGGCGGTTATCAGGTGCTTCAGGGACTCTATGCGATCGGTTCCGGAGGACTTTTCGGAAAAGGACTCGGAGAGAGTATCCAGAAGCTCGGCTTTGTGCCGGAGGCGCAGAATGATATGATTTTTTCGATCATCTGCGAGGAGCTTGGACTTTTTGGGGCAGTGTCCGTGATCCTGATTTTCATGTTCATGATTTATCGCTGTATGGTGATTGCGAACAATGCACCGGATCTGTTTGGCGCAATGCTCGTGGTCGGTGTGATGGCGCACATTGCAATTCAGGTGATCTTGAACATTGCGGTTGTGACGAACACGATCCCGAATACCGGAATCACGCTTCCGTTTATCAGTTACGGAGGTACGTCGGTGCTCTTCCTGATGATTGAGATGGGGCTTGTGCTCAGCGTCTCGAATCAGATTAAACTGGAGCGCGCGTAACTAATTAAGTGAAATTTGTGTTATTGTACATGGGTAGGCATTTTCTGAACTGAAAATGCCGTATGATACAGTGGTGGCAGCAGATTTGTGTGCCGGAGGAAAAACGTTTTCAGACTGATCTACATAGGATAGGAATATAGACGGAGGCATCGGGAGGGATTGTATTGTCTGTCATTCGTATCCAGGGACGGCATGGTCTGAATGGAGAAATCCACATACAGGGTTCCAAAAATGGAGTGCTTCCGATTATGGCGGGAGCGCTTCTTCACCGCGGAACCACCGTGATAACAAATGTCCCCATTATACAGGATGTGATCTGTATGATGGGGATATTGGAGTATTTGGGGTGTCGTTGTGCGCTTGAGGGGCATACGGCGGTGATTGATGCGACCCATGCGGAAGCGGTGCCGGTGCCGTGTGCGATGTCGGGACAGATGCGCTCTTCCGTCATGCTTCTCGGACCTTTGCTTGGCAGATTTGGGCTTGCAGTCAGCAGACATCCGGGAGGATGTTGCCTTGGAAATCGCCCGGTCAATCTTCATCTCGATGCGTTTCGTGCGCTCGGTGCTCAGGTTCGCACAGAGGGGGAGCAGATCGGTGTCTTTGCAAATCATCTCCATCCGGCGACGATTCGTTTCCCATATCCGAGTGTCGGGGCGACAGAGAATGCGATTCTGGCATCTGTCTCTGTGCCTGGGGCGACGCGGATCATCGGGGGTGCGAGAGAGCCGGAGATTGAGATGCTCTGTGATTTCCTTTGCAGTATGGGAGCAAAGATCACGGGTGGAGGGACAGCGTGTATTTTGATTGAGGGCGGAGTTCCGCTTCACGATACGACGTTTGCGATCGATGGGGATCGGATTGTTGCAGGAACGTATCTTGGTGCCCTTCTTTGCAGTGGAGGGAGATTGAGGCTGTGTGGAGCACCGGTTTTCCATATGGAGGAGAGCTTGAGACTTGCGGAGAGAATGGGGATGGAGATTGCGGTTTCGCCTGAGGGGCTTGTGGCGAGAATGCAGGGAAGAGCAAGAGCCTGTGATTTTTCGACGGGACCTTACCCCGAATTTCCGACGGATCTTCAGCCGGTGATGATGGCGGTGCTGGCCTCTGCGAGCGGGGAAGGGCGGATTCAGGAAACTGTGTTTGAAAAGCGTTTTTCTTGCGCGGAGGAATTGCGCAAATTGGGGGCATCTATTATAATAGAGAACAGATTTGCGAGAGTCCGGGGACAGCGTCCACTTCACGGTGCGCGTGTTCAGGCAAAAGATCTGCGCGGAGGTGCGGCTCTCGTTGTTGCAGGGCTTACGGCAGAGGGAGAGACGCTTGTCGAGGGTTATGAGCACATCAGCCGAGGGTATGAGGATATCAGCCGGGATCTCGCACAAGTTGGAGCGGAGATTGCGCTTCGGGAGTAAGGATTTGGCAAAATCCCCATGTTACTAATTCATTGCAGAGTTATGCTGGGAAAAGTTTGTAGAACATAGGAATCGAGGAACGGGCAGAAAATGAGAGAGGGATTTGGAAGAAAGAGAGTCTGGTTTGGCGCGGTGGGGATCACTGCGCTGTTTCTGGTCGTTCTTCTTCTGTCTGTGAAGATCACGGACATTACGGTGACGGGAAACAAGAAATATGATTCGGATCAGATTGTGGAGATGCTGTTTCCGGATTCGCTGAGCAAAAACAGCGGAATCTGTTATTTGAAGGATCGGTTTGAGCCTCACAAGAAGATCCCGTTTGTGGAGGATTACAAGATTATTTTTCGCAGTATGTCCCAGATCGAGATCATCGTCTATGAGAAGAGCATGGTGGGCTGTGTCTCCTACATGAGCAGTTACATGTATTTCGATAAGGATGGCATCATCGTTGAGAGTGCAAGCGAAAAACTGCCCGGTATTCCCGAGATCACCGGACTCAAGTTCGGTCATATCGTGCTCTATGAGAAACTTCCGGTTGAGAGCGCCCAGATTTTTTCGGATATTCTGAATCTGACGCAGGTTCTCTCGATCTACCAGATTGAGAGCGACCAGATCCGTTTTTCCACGAATGGAAGCACTACCCTCCATATCGGGGACATTGATGTGGTTCTCGGGGGGAATAATGATCTCAACGGCAAGATTTCGGAACTGAGTGACATTATGCCTCAGATTGTGGGGCTTAGCGGAACGCTCTATCTCGATACCTATGATGAGGGAAATCTGAATGCGATGTACGCGTTTAAGCCGAGAGCATAGCAAAGTCTGGGTTGGCAGGCAGATGAGTGCGACAGCATGAGTTTGTGAGTTTGTGACCCGATAGCTATAAAGCAGCCTCAAGGATCGAAGGTACGAATCATGAAATAGTGTTGGAAGAGGATAAGTGACAGGTCTGACAGAGTTTGTCGATTCAGAGATGGATTTGAGGAAAGTCTGCTCGAAGAAAGTCGGGTTCTGTCGAATTGTATGGAAGAAAAAACGAAGAATCAACAAAATTTTCACATAAATTCTGCAAATTAGAGGTTGATATTTTTAAAGAAATCACATATAGTATTAGATAGGCGAGTTTAAAAAAATATTACAAAAGTGTTACAATACGGAGCTTTTAGAGAGAGATTAAGGAGGACAAAGTCTTGTTGGAGATTAAAATAAATGAAGCAGAGAATTCTGCCAGAATTATTGTGGTTGGTGTCGGCGGAGCTGGAAATAATGCCGTGAACCGCATGGTGGATGAGAATATTGCAGGAGTTGAATTTATCGGAATCAATACGGACAAGCAGGCTCTTCAGTTCTGTAAAGCTCCGACCGCAATGCAGATTGGCGAGAAGCTGACGAAGGGTCTTGGAGCAGGTGCAAAGCCGGAGATCGGACAGAAGGCAGCAGAGGAGAGCTCTGAGGAGATCTCTCAGGCACTTAAGGGTGCAGACATGGTATTCGTTACCTGCGGAATGGGTGGCGGTACTGGTACCGGAGCTGCTCCGGTGATCGCAAAGATTGCAAAAGATATGGGAATTCTGACGGTTGGCGTTGTGACCAAGCCGTTCCGTTTTGAGGCAAGAGCCCGCATGAACAATGCACTTGCTGGTATTGAGAATCTGAAGGCAAGCGTAGATACTCTGATTGTGATCCCGAACGACAAACTGCTTGAGATCGTAGATCGCCGTACCACGATGCCGGATGCACTGAAGAAGGCAGATGAGGTTCTTCAGCAGGCCGTACAGGGTATTACCGACCTGATCAATGTTCCGGGTCTTATCAATCTTGACTTTGCAGATGTTCAGACCGTTATGGTGGACAAGGGTATCGCTCATATCGGTATCGGTCATGCGAAGGGTGATGACAAAGCACTTGAGGCTGTTAAGCAGGCTGTATCCAGCCCGCTGCTTGAGACAACCATCGAGGGTGCAAGCCACGTTATCATCAATATTTCCGGCGATATCAGCCTGATCGAGGCAAATGACGCAGCCAGCTATGTACAGGAGCTTGCAGGCGACGATGCCAATATCATCTTCGGTGCGATGTACGATGAGAATGCACAGGATGAGGCGACGATCACTGTTATTGCGACTGGACTGGATTCCCACGGTGTGAACACACCGGTCGCAAAAGCGATGACTGAGTTCAAGACTCCGTTCAAGGCAAAGACGACTGGCAATACATACGCTCAGCCGGCAGCACAGACTGCAGCGGCAGCGCAGCCGACCTACAAGGCACCGACCTTCCGTGCACCATCTGCAGCAGCACCGGCACAGCCAGTCGCTCCGAAGGAAGCACCGCAGTCGGTACCGGCACAGCCGTTCCGCCCGATGCGCCAGGAAACACAGATCAATATTCCGGATTTTCTGAGAAATAAGAAATAATATAAGAGTGAGAGATGAACTGCTCTTGCTTTAGCAAAAATACAAAATATATACAGAAGCAGTTGTTTTTGGAAGAGACACGCATTAGAAGTGAAAATTTCTGATGCGTGTTTTTTTGTGTAATAGGAAATTCCTTGGAATCCCCTATTACACAAAAAGGCACATTCTTTTTCATTATTCCCGTCCCGGACATATCAAAAAGCAGAGAAAGAGAGGAAACAGCGATGGAATTTATGACAGGTAAAAAGGAAAAAGAAGTGCTGGATCTGGCAGCCGTGTTTGCAGACGGTATGGAAGGACGGGAAGTAAAGGTAAACGGCGCGATCATGAGTGTCCGCAACATGGGCGATATCGCATTTGTGATTCTCCGGAAACGTGACGGCGTGCTGCAGACTGTCTATGAAAAAGGTGTGACCGACGCGGATTTTGCTGAATTAAGAGAAGAAACATTCGTAGAAGTTTCCGGTGTCCTCCGAAAAGAAGAGCGGGCGCCGAGAGGCATGGAACTTCGTTTAAAGAGTGTTCGGATCCTCTCGAAACCGGAAGAACCGATGCCGATTGCCGTATCAAAATGGAAAATGAGTGCATCCCTGGAAGCCAAACTGGATATGCGTTCTCTGACACTCCGAAACCTTCGGGAGCGCGCACGTTTCAGAATCCAGGAAGGAATCGCACGGGCATTCCGGGAGTACCTGCATGGAGAAGGATTTACGGAAATTCATTCCCCGAAGATCGGAGCAAAAGGAGCCGAGGGCGGAGCAAACGTCTTTAAACTCGATTATTTTCACCGCCCGGCGGTGTTAGCGCAGAGTCCGCAGTTTTACAAACAGATGATGGTCGGCGTGTTTGACCGTGTGATGGAGGTTGGTCCGGTGTTCCGTGCGGAGAAGCATAACACGAAACGTCATTTAAACGAATATACCGGACTGGATTTTGAGATGGGATATATCGATGATTTTACCGATATCATGGCGATGGAAACCGGATTTCTTCAGCATATGGTGGAAATTTTAAAGAAGGAATATTCCACGGAGCTGGAAATCCTTAAAGTCAAACTTCCGGAAGTAGAGAAGATTCCGGCAGTGACCTTTACCGAGGCGAAACGCCTTGCCTCCGAAAAATATGGAACCCAGATCAAAAACCCATACGATCTGGAGCCGGAGGAAGAACACCTGATTGGACGCTACTTTAAAGAAGAGTACGGTGCCGATTTCGTGTTTGTCACCCATTATCCATCCAAGAAGCGTCCATTCTACGCGATGGATGACCCGACAGACCCGAAAGTAACACTCAGCTTTGACCTTTTATTCCGTGGACTGGAAGTCACAACCGGCGGACAGCGTATCCACAGCTACACCGAGTTGATGGAGAAGATTGAAAAACGCGGTATGGATACCGAGGGAATGGAACAGTATTTAAGCCCCTTCAAACACGGTATGCCGCCTCACGGCGGACTCGGTATCGGTCTGGAACGTATGACGATGCAGCTGCTTGAAGAGGAGAATGTCCGTGAGGTTTCGCTCTTCCCGAGAGATATGAGCCGTCTGGTACCGTAACGTGACAGGACGCAATTTCCTATGAAACAAAGAGCTTGTCCATAACACATATTATAATAGGAAGGAACAGAACTTATGGCAGTGAAAATAGACGATGAAATGATTGATTATGTTGGTATTTTAGCAAAGCTTTCCCTTTCCCCGGAGGAAAAGGAGGCAGCGAAAAGCGACATGAGCCGGATGCTTGAGTATATCGATATGCTGAATCAGCTTGATACTTCGGAGGTAGAACCGATGTCGCATGTCTTTGACATTCACAATGTGTTCCGCGAAGATGTCGTGGAAAATGGAGATGAATCAGATGCGATGCTTTCGAATGCACCGGAGCAGAAAGAAAAACAGTACAAGGTGCCGAGGACAGTGGAGTAAAAAGAAGTAGAGATACAGGCAGCAATATGGAGGAAATCAGGATGGGAATTTCAGAATTAACAGCGCTGGAGCTGGGAAAAGAAATTAAAGAAAAACGAATCTCCGTCCGGGAGGCGGTACAGGCATCTCTGGAACGGATTCATAAATATGAAGATACAGTTCATGCTTATGTAACGCTGACCGAGGAGGCAGCACTGGCACAGGCGGATGAGATCCAGAAACAGATTGACGATGGCACCCTGACCGGACCGCTGGCGGGCGTTCCAATGGCGATCAAGGATAATATTTGTACAGAGGGAATTGAGACAACGTGCAGTTCCAAAATTTTAAGGGGATTTGTACCTCCGTACTCAGCGGAAGCAGCGCTGAACCTCAAAAAAGCCGGTACGATCCTGCTTGGCAAGACAAATATGGATGAATTTGCGATGGGAAGTACGACCGAGACATCCTGGTTTGGACCGACGAAAAACCCGTGGAATACAGAGCATGTACCGGGCGGATCTTCCGGTGGCTCGTGTGCGGCTGTCGCAGCGGGAGAGACCTTTTTTGCTCTTGGTTCAGATACGGGCGGTTCCATCCGCCAGCCAAGTTCCTTCTGCGGCGTGACCGGCATCAAACCGACCTATGGAACGGTTTCCCGGTATGGTCTGATCGCCTATGGTTCCTCGCTGGATCAGATTGGACCGATTGCGAAAGATACCGCAGACTGCGCGGCAATTCTGGAAACGATCGCTTCCTATGATAAAAAGGACAGCACCTCTGTCAAGCGGGAGGCGTACAATTTTACCGCTGCCCTGACCGGAGAGGTAAAAGGGATGAAGATTGGAATCCCGTCCGATTATCTGGGCGAAGGACTCGATGAAGATGTAAAAAAAGCTGTTCTGGCGGCAGCTGATGCGTTAAAAGAACGCGGGGCAGAAGTAGAGTTTTTTGATTTAGGCATGGTTGAGTATGCGATTCCAGCATATTACGTCATTG
>OGII01002454.1_pt1 | contig 10783 bp, 10 predicted proteins | sample 1571701 | NCBI WGS metagenome assembly OGII01 (sample SAMEA2581950, study PRJEB24529) | metagenome | biome: Human gut stool | place: China | collected 2011
CGTTTATTTCCATATCATTTCAGCACGTTGGCTAAAGAGCGGAATCTGAGTTTTGATATGGAAATAAACGGAGAACTAATAGTCCGCCTGTATCATGAAAATTTTCCGATGGCTGTTGAATGCATGAGTGAACACTTTTACTATTTGGGAAGAGGAATTGCCGGATTTGTCAATATATTCAGCCCTCAACGGATTGTATTGGGAGGAGGGGTTACAGAATCCGGTATTTTCTATTTAGAGAAAATAAGGGAAGTGGTTCGAGAGCATGTTATAGCCGATTGTGCCTTAAATACAGAAATTGTAGCCGCATCATTGGGTAATAAAGCCGGATTTATCGGAGCGGCATCATTAATCTTAAAATGAACGATATATCATGAAAAGTAACAAGAAATGGAGTATGCTGACATTAATCATGATGTTTTGGTTTACTATTTCATTCATTACGAATATTCTCGGGCCGTTAATCCCCGACATTATCCATAACTTTGAACTGAAGGATCTGGCAATGGCAGGGTTTATTCCGACCTCTTTTTTCTTGGCCTATGCCATCATGTCGATACCGGCAGGTATATTAATAGATAAATATGGAGAAAAGCCGGTGCTATTTACCGGCTTCCTAATGCCATTTATAGGTACTACCTTGTTTGCATGTTTCCCTTTTTACCTGATACTGCTTCTGTCTTCTTTCATCATTGGTTTGGGAATGGCCATGTTGCAAACTGTAATCAACCCTTTGCAACGTGTTGTCGGCGGAGAGGAGAATTATGCGTTTATAGCAGAGTTGGCACAGTTTGTATTCGGAGTAGCCTCTTTTATCAGTCCCTTGGTTTACACTTGGCTGATACATGCACTGGAACCGGAAGTTTATCAGCAGGGACAGAACTTTTTGCTGGATATTCTGGCAAAAGTTACTCCGGTTACTCTTCCCTGGGTTTCTCTGTATTGGGTATTTACAGCACTGTTGTTGGCTATGCTGCTCGTTGTGTCATTCGTTCATTTTCCGCGCATTGAATTGAAAGATGATGAACGCAGTGGTTCCTCCTCTTCCTATAAAAAATTGTTCCGTCAAAAATACGTATGGCTTTTCTTTTTGGGAATCTTCTGTTATGTCAGTACAGAACAGGGTGTCTCTATTTTTATGAGTACCTTCTTGGAACAGTATCATGGCATTGATCCAAAAACTGTCGGTGCACAAAGTATCAGTTATTTCTGGGGTTCGATGACCGTCGGTTGCCTATTTGGTATGTTCTTGCTGAAGCTGATAGACAGTAAACGTCTCCTACAAATATCAGGACTGCTTTCCATGAGTTTACTCTTGATCGCATTGTTCGGTTCTGCAAAAGTCGCGGTATGTGCATTTCCGGCAATCGGTTTCTGCATTTCAATGATGTACTCCATCGTATTCTCACTGGCTCTGAACACAGTAGCCCAGAATCACGGTTCTTTTGCCGGTATTCTTTGCTCCGGAATTGTGGGAGGCGCAGGAGGTCCGCTGTTTGTCAGTCTGCTATCCGATACCACTTCATTACGCATAGGAATGCTCCTTATCTTGGTTTTCATGGGATATATTACGTTTATCGGTTTTTGGGCACATCCACTGGTCAACAATAAGACAGTCAGCCTGAAAGAACTGGTTGGTTTCAAAAACAAAAATAAAATACTGAAATGAGAAAGATATTATTAGGCTTACCCGCCTTTTGCCTATTGATGGCATGTGGCAGTTCCGAGCAATCTGCTGTCATAACAGTTTCCGGCGAGACATTGATGCACGAAGTTCGTGCAACTCCCTCTCCTGCGAATGGTGCTTGCGTTAAGATGAATCCGCCGCGCTTTATGTGGCCGGATAAATTCCCGCATTTAGGTCCGGTATTGGATGGAGTTCCGGGACAAGTGGATGAAAAACCGAAAGTAGTCTATCGGATCCGTATTTCTCAGGACAAGAACTTTCAAAAGGAAGTGTTGATTGGGGAACGCGCCTGGGCTTTTTTCAATCCTTTCCAGTGCCTGGCTCAGGGAAAATGGTACTGGCAATATGCCTACGTTGACAAGGATGGAAAAGAAGAATGGACGGATTGTACGGTGTCCGATGAACCTTTTGCTTTCTTTATGTCCAATGAAAAATATCCCATATTGTTTTGATTTTAATGGTTATTGTTATGATTGTCTTCTCTGCCTGTGGCATCGGCTCGCAGGGTTTATTATGTAAATGAACCTTTGCTGCTCTCGTTTGCACAGGGTTTCCAAAGGGTTTTCCCTTTGGCTCGATAGGGAGTTTTTAGCGTTACAGTGTAATGCGTTAAGAAAACGCCCTATTGAGCTATGGTATTTCTGTCTAAATACCCTTGGGAAAGCGAGCCTGTTTCCATCTACATTTTCAGCCCTCGCTTTTTCGGTGGCTGTATCATCCGTCTTGCGGATTGAACTTGCTTTGTCGGCTCTGTCTGCTTGGCGGATTGTCTGTTGCACAGATACTCGTTCAAGTCGTTGTACCCTGTATAGTGGATTGACATATCCTGCAAGCGGTCGCCAAGTATTCGTTTCAGATTGTCGTATGCGTTCCGCCCTGCGTGGTCGTTGTCAAGAAAGCTGCCTATACGGGAGTATTGTCTTAACAGTTGTTCTGCCTTGCCGATGTTGGAAACGGAGTTAAGCACCATGTAATCCTGTTCGGTCAGTCGTGGATGGTCGGGGTGGTCGTTTGTGCGGATGGTAAGGAACGAGAGGTAATCCATGAAGCCCTCGAAAAGATAACAGGTTGTCGGCTGTTCTCCACTTTGTCGGATATGGGTGATGTCCTTTGGAGCGACACAACCTTTGAAATAGCGGTTGCGCACCTCATAACCACCTGCCATATTCGGGAAACCGATGGCGAAGTATGGTCTGCCCTTGTTTTCAAAATGCAGTTCCTTACATTCCCTCTTGGCGAGTTCGGTGCTTATTCCTCGCTCCTGCAAATAGGATAATAGTACAGGAGAGGATAACTCCGAAACTTGCAGATGTCGGTACATCGGTTCTGAAACGGATTGCCGACCAAAAGAAAATGGTACATGGATGGCGGTGTGCAGATGCGGTGTCTGTTTGGCGATGCACTCCAACAGATACGGCACGTTGTCGGAGCGGTAGAGTTCCGAAGCCAATGCGATGATATTGCCACCCTTGCCGATGCCGAAGTCATACCATTGGTTGAGTTCGGTGTTTACCTTGAACGAGGCTTCGGCTTCCTCTCTCAGCGGTGACTTGTACCAAAGGCTGCTATCTTGTCGCTTGACGGGTGTGTACCCCAGACTTTGCAGATAGTCTGCTATTCTGATTTGTTTTGCTTCCTGTATTGTCATAATGTATATTCCTACGGATTTGATGATGGTTGATAAAGCGATGATTTGATGAACATATGGTTTAACACATTGATTTATATCTATATATCATCTCATCATTTATTCATCAAACCACTCACGAAAAGAGAAATTCATCGTTTACGGTGTCGGGCATGGTCTGTCCGTCCTGTTTTCTCCTTTCATCAGTGAGATACTTTTGATGAATGTTTGATGAGAATGTAAATATCTATATTTCAATATATTTATATACTTATTCATCATTTCATCAAAATAATCATAGTGTTTCCAAAAACGATTTTGTCACGGTGTAGAACCGTCCTGTCTTCCGCATGGGCGAATAGTGACAGTCACGGGTATAGTCCAACTGATAGGTGGTATAGGTAAGCGTGTTGGGTGCAGGATTAAGTTTCCAACACTCTTTCAATACCCTGCGTACTTGATGTTTCTCCACTTTTGCCTGTGAATACCGCAACAAAAGAAAAATATCGTTGCAGTCAAAAGAGAAAGTGTCCGTGCCTACACTTTCCATAATGTCAAGGATAAGCTCGTGCATCTCTATCTCCAATCTGTTGCGGTTGCTGCGGATAATCTTCTGCAAGGCTTCGGTATGCAGTAGTGAGGGCGTGAACCACATACGGCTTTTCTTTTCGGTGGATAGCTGCCTATGCTGTAAATGGTGGAGAAAAGCAGGTATCTCCGCTTTCAGTTTTTGCAGGAAGTCGGTATCATCCGACTGCAAGCGGTCTATCTTGCGCACCCAATAACGGGTTTCACCTGCATCAATGATGACAGGCAGGTACTCGTTGTTTGAACACAGCACGAATTTGGCGAAGAACGCAATTTCGTCACGGTCTTTGCCTTTGGCTTCCACCTTGTAGGATAGTGCCGTGCTCAGGTTCTTCAACCGCTCGCTGTCCTCCCGGCGGCTCAGCAATACTTCGTCCACCACGATAAGGAGTTTCCCAGCCCAGTCGGAATTGAACTGGCTGCGGAAATCCTCGTTGGTGTTGAATGTCACGTTATTCTGAAACAGGGCTTTCAGAAAATTGAGGAATGTACTTTTGCCTGTGTTGCGCTCCTCCGACACCAACAGCAGGATGGGCAACTTCTGAATGGGTTGCAGGTAGAGCAGTTGAAGATAGTCCATTCCCAACTCGTATTGCTCCCCGAAGATATGTTCCACCAATGAGCGGACAGAGGGGAAATCACCCTCTTGCGGTTGGTGGGGTATCGGCTCGTAGAGGTTAAGGAACTTGCCGATTACAGGCTGATAGCTGACGTGTTCGGGTACGGTGCAGAAGCCGTCATACTTGGGTACGCTGCCGATGTAGTCCTTGCCATAGTCTTGGCGCAGGGTCTCGTTGTTCCATGCGATGCGCTTCCTTACATACCCTCCGTTCAGTCTTGGCTGCTCCACAATCTTGTAGAGCGTTGTGCCGACACGGATAAACTCTTCCTTTGCCATGCCGCCATCTGTGGGCGGTCGGTGGCTGTCATTTACTTTGTTTGCTTCCATATTCCAATGATTTAAGTTTGAAAAAATGTCAGCTACAAAAGTATAATCAACTGTCGGATAAGTTGATACGCAAATCACAGCAGAACGCAGCAAAAAATACTTCGGGGCTGTTCGGGGCTGTAAAAACAAAAAATCCGAAGAAACAGAGCTGAAAACAGATGCTTCTTCGGGTGCGTGAGTATGTGTGAATGGCAATACGCCTATGCAAAGTATTTCGGATTTGCCGTATCAGTGATGTTCAGCGAAAAGAAGATGCCTGTTTTTTCTTTTCGCAAGTACAGTCTTTCAAGTATGGCTCTGCGAACCTGTTCCGCTCCGAATGTGTTGATGCGGAAAGCAAGGGCGATGATGGCTTCAAGACTGTAAACCTCCATGCTGCGTTTGTCCGACAGTTTGATGGTATGCTTTGTCTCATATTCCCTCAAAACACCGCTTTTACAAAGAGCCTTTATCCCTGCTCGGATTGTTGGGGCGATAACCCCGAACAACTCGCAGAGTTCCCACTCGGTCATGGCAATGGAGACTGTATCGGTCGGCAGGGCGATGTTGCCCTGTCCGTCCATCGTGATGATGCTTCGTTTCTCTTTCATCTGTATTCTTCTTTATGGGTTATCAAATGGCACTGCAAATGCTTTTCTCCATATCCCCCAACTTGTCGGACAACAGTTCCAAGTCCTGACTTATCTTTTGGGCGGTTATCTTCGCGTAGATTTGAGTGGTCTTTATGTTGGTATGCCCCAACAGGCGGCTGACGGTTTCAATGGGTACTCCGTTGGATAACAGTATGGTAGTTGCTGCCGAATGTCTTGCGACATGATATGTTAAATGTGTCTTTATACCGCACAAATCGGCTATGGCTTTCAGCTTTTTGTTGCAGGTCGTATTACTTGGCATGGGGAAAACCTTATTGTCCTTTGCCATCCCCTTATACTTCTCTATAATCTTTCGGGGAACGTCCAACAGACGGATATTCGATTCGGTGTTGGTCTTCTTTCTTCGGGTGATAATCCATAAGTTACCGTCAAAGAAAGTTTGCAGGTTGTCGGTGGTGAGGTTCTTGACATCGGAATATGCCAACCCCGTGAACACCGAAAACAGAAACAGGTCCCTCACAAGCTCGTGGGTCTTGTCGGGCATCTCGGTATTCATCATGGTGTGTATCTCCTCTTTCGTGATATACCCCCTGTCCACGCTTTCGGGAGAGTTGATATACCCTGCAAAGGGATTGAACGGCAGACGACCGTCATTTCTCGCTATGGAAATGATGTGCTTCAACACAATCATATAGCCCCAAATGGTATTAGTGCGGCATTTCTTCACCGTGCGCAGGAAATACTCGAAGTCGTTGATGAACGTGAGGTTTAACTCTTTGAGGGGAATATCCTCACGCTTGTATGTATGGGGCAGGAACTCCCGAATATGCTTGCAGACGGTTATGTACCGTTGGAATGTTCCTTTGGCACGGCTGTGTCCGACTTTCTTTGCAAACTCCGCATTGTGCTGCTCAAAGAGTTTCAGCAAGGTTTCCTGCTTGATACCGATACCGAGATAGGCATCTTTCAGTTTGGCAGCGGTCACATATCCGTCTGTCTGCATCAGTTCTTGGTAGCGGCGGTTCACCTCCACCCGAATCTTGTCAACCGCACGGTTGATTCTCTGCGCTTCGGCACTCTTGCCCGAAGCACGGTTGTTCTTCACATCCCACAAATGGGGTGGAACTTCCATTTTGCAACTGAACTGCTTAATCTCTCCGTCCACCGTAAGGCGGCACATCAGTGGCAGGTTGCCGTTGGGCTTTGCACTGCCTTTCTTCACGTAGAATAAGACCTTGAATGTACTTCGCATAACTCACTTCTTTTTTGGTGACAAAATTAGTTTACCGTGAGTTACCAACAGCTACGCAAAATTACGCAAATCGCAGAAAAACAGATGCTTATTCTGGAAGTTCACACATTACGGCAGTAATGATGTGGTAACTGAACTCTTGCGTTGTGTGGCTTTTGGATGTCTGCAAACGACCTTTTCCACATCAAAAGCAAAAGCGTAACGACCACTCTTTCAGTTGAATCGCTACGCTTTTCTCAAATTTACTTTTTAGCTATCTGTTTATTTTAATAGCAGGGAAACCGCTGCGTAATAGCATGCATAATAGAGGCGATTAACAGCAGCATTATAGAAAGACTCACGCATCATCACTTGAGCTTCTTTCAATGTCTCATAAGCACGTTGGATTCGATAGTTAATCAATGCGTTCTTACTTTCTTCATCTAGGATCTCTTTCATAATATAATACCTTCGTTTATAACATTAATATAGAAAGGAGTTTTAAAGGGACGGTTTTCCCAGAGTTTTCTTAACATGACGATGGGGCTGATATTTACGCCAGTCTTTAGTTCCAGCTCATACAAGGGTAAAGTAATTTCTTCCTCTCGTTCCAAAGTCATTTTCTCTCCGTCTATTAAGATGAGCAAGTCGATATCGCTATCAATCCGAGCGTCTCCACGTGCTTCCGAACCGAATAAGATAGTTTGTGCCGTAGGAGCTATCCGGCGCATGATATCTTTTATCTGATCTATAATTTCTGTTCGTTTCATTTTATCTTTTCATTAAATGACTTATGTCGTGAGACAAAGATAATTATTTTTCTGATTATTACCATTTCTTCCGATACTCCGTAGGCGATATCCCGACGTGTTGCTTGAAGTATTTACCGAAGAAGGATTGGTTGGCGAAGTTTAGCCGGTCTGATATCTCTTGGATGGAAAGGGTGGAGGAGGATAATAACGCCTTCGCCTCCAAGACAACGTAATTATCGATCCATTCCCCGGCTGTACGGTTGCTGACGTTCTTTACCAAAAGAGATAAATATTTTGGAGTGACACATAATTTCCCGGCGTAGAAAGCTACCGATCGTTCCTGCTTATGATGTAAGGCGAGCGTTTGTATGAACGCCGCGAACAACTCCTCTTGCCGGCTCTTCTTCACCTCGATCGGCATATGATTCTTAAACATGCCGTAAACCTCGTGGAATACCGCCAACAATAAGCTCTGGGCAATCTCTTTCCGGTAAGGATGCCCTTTCGCTTTCACTTTCTTCCAGAGAAAAGAATGATATTCCTTGATACAACCTATCTCCTCGGCATTCAACTCAGTGACCGGATGCTCCTTGATGTAGAAGAACGCCGGCAAGGTATTCTGTATATGAGGAATGATCTCCTCCATGAAATTCTTGGAGATGACGATGAAGATCCCGGCCACGTCCTCGCTACGTTCCACGTGTTGGATGATCTGATCGGGCAAGGACAATACGAGATGGTTTTCCCCTACGACATATTCCTCCATATTGATCCGTATACGCATGAAGCCTTTCGTGCAAAGCGCGAATACGACGGCGTCTATTCGCATCGGATGGTCGAGCGAGGGAATATCGTCGATGTTATCGAATATGGCGAAATCCTCGTCGATAAAGTCTATGCCGGGTACGTTCTCGATAAGAGAGATACAAGCTTGAGGTAGATCTGTTACGTTCATAATTTATTCTTGTTTGGGCGATAAAATTAGTGAAATAATAGAATAATCCAATTGAAATGTGTCAAATAGGACAATTTGGTTGCAAAACGGAACTTCTTTGGAGTGGATAAACTCATCATCTTCGCGGTATAATAAATCATACGATATGAAAAGGATGAAAGGCATTGTTTATGGAGGATTATTATCCGTCGTATTCGTGCTGTCCGGATGTTCGGGCAGTCAAAAAGAGGGACGGGATAGCAAAGAGATCCCGGTGGAGATCGTGAAGGTAGCGAAGACCGTTCCGGCGGATACAAGGAATTACGTGGGAACGGTAGAGGAGGTCGTATCTTCCTCGATTAGTTTTCAGGTGATGGGTAATGTAGAGCGAGTATTGGTGGGCGAGGGGCAGAAGGTCCGTGAGGGCCAACTACTAGCGGTGTTAGACAAGGCGACGCTGGAAAACGCCTATAACGCCTCGGCCGCTTCCTTGCGACAAGCGGAGGACGCCTATGCCCGCATGAGAACCTTGCACGAGAATAAGAGCCTGCCGGATATGAAATGGGTAGAGGTGGAGAGCAAATTGGAACAGGCCCGTTCCATGGAGCGAATCTCGAGGAAAAACCTTGAGGACCGGAACCTGTATGCCCCGTTCGGCGGCGTTATCGGCAAGCGCATGGTTGAGGCGGGAGAGAACGTGCAGCCCGGGCAACCGGTTTTCTCCTTGTTAAGGATAGAGACGGTAAACGTGAAGATCGCCGTTCCGGAGAATGAGGTCGCCACGCTCGGCGATCAAGCCGCTATGATAAAGGTAGCCGCTCTGGGCGGACAATGTTTTGAGGGGAAAGTGACGGAGAAAGGTATCGTGGCCAACCCTATCTCCCATACTTACGAGGCGAAGATCCGGCTGGAGAACCCGTCCGGCGCTTTGTTGCCCGGCATGGTTTGCGATGTACGCCTGTCGGGAGAGGAATCCGTGCCGGCTATCGCCTTGCCGAACAACGCCGTGCTGATAGCGAACGACGGGGGGCGTTTCGTCTGGAAGATCGTAGACGGAGAGGCGAAAGCTACGCCCGTACGGGCGGGCGACTTGACGGAGCAAGGCTTGTTTATTCTGGAAGGGTTGAACGAGGGGGATATCGTCGTGATAGGCGGTTACCAGAAAATCAGTGAGGGCATGAGAGTGCGTGCGTTATGAGAGAACGTAAAAACGGAGTGATCGAATGGACCATGCGTCATTACCAGATCACGTTGCTGGTGATTACCGTGCTGGTCGGGTTGGGTATTTTGGGTTTGGTGGACATGCCGAAACAGGAATTCCCGGAGTTCACCATCCGCCAAGGTGTGGTCGTGGGTGTTTACCCCGGGGCGACTTCCGGAGAGGTGGAGGAGCAGTTGGCCAAGCCTTTGGAGAGATACCTGTTTACCTTCAAGGAGGTAAAGAAGAAAAAGACGTACTCCATGTCAAGGGATGGAATGGTGTACATGATGGTGGAGCTGAACGACGACGTGAACAATAAAGACGAGGTCTGGTCGAAGATCAAGCTCGGCTTGCAGAACTTCAAGTCGCAACTGCCCTCGGGCGTACTCGCCGTCATCGCGAATGATGATTTCGGCGATACTTCCGCCTTATTGATCACCTTGGAATCGGAAGACAAGACCTACCGGGAATTGCAGCGATACATGGAGACGCTGGAAGACCGCCTGCGCCGGATCGAGTCCGTATCCAACCTGCGCCGTTACGGGGTACAAAACGAGCAGATCTCGGTCTACTTGGATCCAGACAAGCTAGCCGCTTACGGCCTAGATACCCGTATGCTGATGACAACCTTGTTCACCCAAGGCTTTACCACCGCCTCCGGCTCCTTGGAGAATGGCGGCTTGGACATTCCCATCCACCTTTCCGTGACCTATCCCTCGGAGCGGGAAGTAGGCGAGCAGATCCTGCTGGCCGATGCCGACGGGCATATGATCCGCTTGAAAGACGTGGCCCGTATCGTACGGGAATATCCCGAGCCGGATAGCTATATAACGAACAACGGCAAGAAAGCGATCATCCTTTCCATGGAGATGCGTGAGGGCCATAATATCGTACGATACGGAAAGGAGGTAGACGAGGTATTGCACGCTTTCGAGCGGGATCTTCCCGAGAGTGTCTCGATCCGCCGGATCGCCGACCAGCCGAAGGTGGTGGGAGACTCGGTAAGTTCCTTCGTGCGGGATTTGTTCGTGTCCATCGTGGTCGTGATCTTGGTGATGATGGTATTGTTCCCGTTCCGCTCGGCATTGGTGGCGGCTACCTCCATCCCGATCAGTGTCTTTATCTCGATCGGTGTCATGTACGCTTGCGGCATCCCGCTGAATACGGTGACGCTGGCCGCCTTGATCGTGGTATTGGGCATGATCGTGGATAACTCCATCA
>OGII01002460.1_pt1 | contig 10770 bp, 9 predicted proteins | sample 1571701 | NCBI WGS metagenome assembly OGII01 (sample SAMEA2581950, study PRJEB24529) | metagenome | biome: Human gut stool | place: China | collected 2011
CTTATGCGAAATGTGCAGCAGCCCGGAGTGTGTGAAATAAACTGCGCTGTATGAATTGGAGCGGACTGGGGAGTTCTGGCGTACTGACTGACACGTACAAAGTATGTGTACGTAAGCAGGCAGTATGTCAGGGCTTCACTGTCCGATACACTTCATACGAGCTTTTATTCACACGCTTCGGGCTGTCGTAGTTGTGAAAAGCTTTTATTCTATCGCTCGGGGCTGTTAATTTTTCTATAAGTTTTTCTGCTGGCACATCTCTATGTTTTATGCTTTCACGACGGCATGTTTTCGATAGATGATCCAGGAGGCGACGGCGGTGATCCACTCGGTGATCCAGAAGGCGTGCCATACGCCTGCGGCTCCGAGGAAGCGACTTAAGACAAATGCGGTCGGGATGATGAGAATCACATAGCGGAGCATGGAGATGATCAGGGACGGAGTTCCCATATTCAGTCCTTCAAGCGCACCACATGCAGTTACCGAGATGGATGACATCGCAAATCCAATACTGATGATGCGAAGAGCACTGGCACCGATCTGAATCGTCTGCGTATTGGTTGTAAACATACCGATCAGATGCTCAGGCATCAACAGGCACAGTCCTGTTCCAAACACCATGATTACTGCCGAAAATGTCAGTGCAGTATTGAAAATCTTATGCACTCTTCCATACTCCCCTGCGCCATAATTATATCCCACCAGAGGTCTGATTCCTTGCACGATCCCATTTGCCGTCAGATACAAAAATGTCTGCAGCTTGTAATAAACACCAAGGACCATGACATAGCTTTCTGAAAATCTTGCCAGGATCGCATTCAAAGAAGAAATCAGAAGCGACGGAAGTGCCATGTTCAGGATTGCCGGAATACCGATGGCATACAATCTCTTCGTGATTCCGCTCTTAAAATCCAGATTGCAAATACTGATCTTCACAGAAATAGGGCGGATAATATAGATTCCCACATATAAAACTACCGTTGCCATCTGTCCGATCCCGGTTGCCAGTGCAGCTCCTTTTATTCCCATCCCCGGAAATGATCCAACTCCGAAAATCAAGATCGGATCCAGAATGATATTTGTAAGGCATCCAACCAGAAGACCTGCCATGGAAACCTTCATACGTCCCACTGCCTGAAAGATCTTTTCAAAGGAAAGACTGCAAGAGATGATCACGCCAAATAAAAATACAATTCTTGAATATTCCAGCGCATATCCGATAGTTCTTTCATCATTACTGAACAGACGCAGGAATACCGGAATAATTGCAATACATACCACTGTCAGTACCAGCCCTTGTACCGCGTTCCAGAAAAATCCCAGTGACGCTGCCTGATCCGCCTTTTTCTTTTCTCCTGCTCCCAGGAAGAATGCGATCACTGCATTGATTCCGACACCAAACCCGATCGACACTGCACTCATCAGATTCTGAACAGGAAATACAAGCGACAATGCTGTCATGGCATCTTCACTGATCTTTGCCACAAAAAAGCTGTCTACAATATTATAAAGTGCATTGACCATCATGGAAAATACCATGGGCAATGACATGGACAGTACCAATCCTATTACAGGTTTTTCTTTCATAAATGATTCATTATTCATTGACGATTCCTCCTTGGTGTTTGATGCATACTTCAGAACTTATTTATTACTCGCCGAGGCAGGTTCGAAAGTCTTCGACTTTCTCACTTCTGCGGCTGTCGCCGCATATCTGTCCGCACTCAGATATGTGCCGGTGAGCAAGCTCCCCGCTCACATCCTGAGCACGCCCAGCTGCCCGGCTCGTAGTTACGCAAAAAAGCCACACATCAAAATGATGTGTGGCGAAAATCAGAATTATATTCTGGTAAAATCCACTTCCCTGACGGGTTTAGTGGCTATATAGTACCATCTGTTTCGCATATTTGTCAATAGTCCATTGAACTTTTTTTTCATTTATGTTAAAATAAAATTTCAAGTGCAAAAAAAGAAAGGGATGTATTTATATGAAAGGAACATTATATGGTATCGGTGTGGGACCAGGAGATCCACGTCTTATGACTTATCTTGCAGTAGACACGATTAAACGTTGTCCGGTCATCGCTGTACCTGCAGACGGAAAAGGAAAAGCAGTCGCTTACAAGATTGCAAGTGGTATTGTGGAGGATCTTGATGCAAAGGAATGCCTCAACCTCTCCACTCCCATGACAAAAGACAAAGCCATTCTGGATGCAGCTTATCAGACCGCTGCCGATACAATCATCGAACAGCTGGAACAGGGGAAGGATGTAGCCTGTCTGACCCTTGGAGATCCCACCATCTACAGTACCTATATCTATATCCATCGTCTTGTAAAGGCAAAAGGCTATGAAACTGAGATTGTCAACGGAATTCCGTCCTTCTGTGCAGTCAGTGCCAAATTAGGCGACAGTCTGGTGGATCGTTCTGAACAGCTCCATGTGATCCCATCTACCTATGATATCGAAGATGGTCTGAAGCTTCCGGGAACCAAAGTACTGATGAAAGCAGCTTCCAAGATGCCGATCGTAAAAGAAACACTCAAACGCAACGACTTGAAAGGTGCCATGATTGAGAACTGTGGAATGCCAGAGGAACACATTTATCACGGTGTGGATGAGATTCCGGATCAGGCAAGCTATTATTCTATTATTGTTGTGAAAGAAGATCACCATGATTGAATTAAAACATCTCACCAAAAAATATGACCATTTTCTGGCGGTGAGTGATCTGAACCTGAAGATTGAGACTGGCGAATTTTTCGGACTTCTGGGACCCAATGGTGCCGGAAAGACCACAACTATCGGTATGCTCTCCACTCTTCTGCTTCCCTCAGAAGGCGAGATCTATATTGATGGCGAGCGGCTGACCCGCAAGAATAACCGGTTGAAGAGAAAACTCAGTGTCATCACCCAGGAGTATTCCATGCGGCAGGATATGACCATGGATGAGATTATGGAATATCAGGGAAGACTTTATTATATGCCGATCAAGAAGATCCGTGAGCGTTCGGAAGAACTGCTGGATTTCTGCGGTCTCATTGATTATCGGCGGCGTACGGTCCGAAAGCTGTCCGGTGGCATGAAACGAAAGCTCATGGTCTGCCGTGCTCTGCTGACAGAACCTGAGATTCTACTTCTGGATGAGCCGACAGCCGGCATGGATGCCCTGGCCCGCCGGCAGATGTGGAATCTTCTGAAAAAGCTGAACCAGCAGAATCTGACGATTCTTCTGACCACTCATTATATGGAAGAAGCCGAGACCCTCTGTGACCGGGTCGGCTTTATGTGGAAAGGATGTGGGTCAGAAACTGAAGCACGCAAAAACATGATTGAGCTGCTGGGTCGATATACCGTGGATGAAGTCTGTCCTGACGGCATGAAGAACCACTATTTTCACAGAAAGGAGGATGCGATTCAGTTTCTGTCTGATTCCTCAAACGAAACTTCTCTGCGGAATACCACATTGGAAGATGTCTTTCTGGAAAAAGTCGGGCAGCAGCTGGAACGCAGATGATCATGGGAATTCTTACTGTATTATGGGAAAAATGGGTGGAGTTCCGGCGTGATTTTTACAAGATCACACTGGCTGCCATGATTGCTCCCCTCCTTTATATTCTGGTCTTTGGACTTGGGATCCAGACCATGTCACATGGACAGTCCTATCTGAACTTTCTGATTCCCGGAGTGATTGCACTGACTACCATGAACGGAAGCTTTAATGCCATTGCTCAGAATCTGAATGTACAGCGGCTGTATGAGAAAGCATTTGACCAGGTTATGATCTCTCCCACTCCACTGTGGCAGTTCATCGCCGGTCAGGTCATTGGTGGAAGTCTCCGTGGACTCTATGCCGGCATGGTGATCATTCTGCTGGTGCTTCCTATCGGAACCGGACTTTGCTTCAATGGCTGGTCCTTCCTTTTGATGTTTTTAAACGGAGCAGTCTTCTCCACCATCGGAGTAGTAGTCTCCTTTTACGCAAAAAACCATGCGGATGTGCCACGGTTTTCCAACTATGTGATCATGCCCATGGCTTATCTTTGCAATACCTTTTTCTCTTCTCAGGGCATGCCATCTGGCATCCGGCAGTTTGTGGAATACCTTCCTCTTTCCCAGACCAGTGCTGCTCTCAGAAGCATCGCCAACCATGAAGCATTTTCTTATACAAGCATTGAAATACTGCTTTTGTATCTGATCTGCTTCTCTGCAGCAGCTTCCTGGTTCCTGTATAAGAAAAAGAACCTATAGATGGAGGATAGCAAATGAAAAAAATCTATGCAATTCTTCTTGCAATCTTTTTATTAACCGGTGTCTGTCCGATTCCTTTGTATGCCGCCGAGACAGTCACTGCTTCCGCAAATACAGAAGATGATGCGGGTATTTCCGATCTGACTGACGGCGAATATGCCATTGATGTGACCATGACTGGCGGAAGCGGCAAGGCAACGATCCAAAGTCCGACCTTGCTCACTCTCAATGATGGAATCGCCTATGCTACCATCACCTGGAGCAGTTCCAATTATGACTATATGATCGTAGATGGACAGAAATATCTGAATGAAAGTGAAGAAGATGCCAATTCTCACTTCACGATTCCAATTGCTGATCTTACTCAGGATGTTCCTGTCATTGCTGACACACTGGCCATGGGAACACCTCACGAAGTCCAGTATGTGCTTACCTTTGACCCGGCTTCCATTGCATCAAAAAGCACCCTCCCACAGGAAGGTGCCAAACGTGTGCTGATCATGGCCGCTGTCATTATTATTGGCGGTGGAATCCTGAACCATTTTGTCAATGAACGCCGAAAGCAGGATTATACCGGCAAACGGCGTTAATCGATCAGATCATTCTGAAACCGGGACAGATGCTCATAAGGCAGGATCAGACGTCCCCGGTACAATCCGCAGCCATCGTTGATCAGGTGATTATCGATGGCTGCGAACATATTAACATCCAATCCGGACAGATCAAGACCGGTCAGACGTTTTCCACGCTCATATGCCTCATCAAAATACCGGTTCTTTCCTTCCGGAATGGCATCTCTCTTACTTCGTTCCTTCTCCTGCTTCTTCTCATATCCCAGATGATTGGCTGCGCCGATCTCTGCCACATCATCCATGGTCTTCGTTCGAAGCTGTACTTCCATATAACTTCTGGAACTGTTATCGTAAAATGTAATATGTAGCGACTGATACTGATCCTCGCTGTGATGTGAAATATAGTCACGGTAATAAGGACGAACACTCTCATCCATCAGAGGCGATATACTCTCCTGTACACCATGTGCAGGCTCTGCAGTAAATCCCCGCTCCTCCAGGAAATCCGGCAATACATTGGCAATCTCATAGAGACATTTTAATTCCGCTTCTGTCCGTTCTTCCTCTGAATTATAATGACACTTCGGCATACAAATCACGATCCGATAGGCGATCAGGTCTCGAAAGCAGCTGAGTCTTGTCTTCAGCTGAGATGCAGACGGATAAGTTCCATGTTCCTCGTAATAGTGATAAATGTACTCCACTACATAGCTGTTGAACTTTTGTTCCGCCCGGATCAGCGATTTGATCCGACCTTTGAAGGTAAATGCCAGATAAGGATATTCCTTCGCCATATATTTATAAAATTCTGTGATCTTCCGGGACTGTGCGGTCAGGAAATCATTGTGCTCCAATAGTTCCCTGATCTGCACCAGAAAATTGCAGTGCATCATATCAATTTCATTCCGATGCTTTTTCGCGTCTTTTCTAAGATCCGTCGTATATTTCTGTAAAATGCGGAAGATCGTGTCTCCCGAATACAGGTAATCATTTAACGTAATCATTTCACCCAGTTCCTTTCTTTTATCTGCTAGTGCATAACTGAGAAATAATTCATCAATATTTCTTTCATATAGTTGTATCTCCTGGCATATGAATTCTCTACTCGAATCAATTGAAGATCATGCTCTCTGCAAATTTCATTTTTCTTCTTATCTCTGTTTTTAACAATTTCATTTTCAAAATGTTCTTTTCCATCCAGTTCAATTGCCAGCAATGGTATTTCCTGATCTCCGGCTTTTTCATAGACTACAAAATCAAAACGCCCACTGTAAAACAGATCATTATAACTTTCATTTTCCCAGAAGACATGCGAAATCGCTACTTCTTTGTGTACCGTATATCGGCTCTGTGTCATCCATATATTTTCCAGTGCATGATTCAGATTTTGCAGAAAAGCTTCTTCTGTAGCACTGCTGAATGGCTTTACACCCAACGCTCTGGAATTCGCATGTTTCGGTGTTACAATTGAATTTCCATTTGACCAGACATATTCTGCCAGTTCATAAAGATCATCCTGTTCTGTCTGACTATGAAGTCTTTCAAGATTTTTCCTGCTGGACATCAAAATCAGCTTATCTTTTGCTCTGGAAGTTGCCACGTTAATCAGCTCTTTATTATTTTTCAACCACTCATAAGTTGTTTTCTGTGTTTGATCTGTGATAGCCGTTGAAAACAGAATGATATCTTTTTCGTCTCCTTGAAAAGCATGGACTGTTCCGCATACCACATGATCCATCTGAGCCAGTTTCAGTTCCTTTTCAATTAGATTTTTCTGATTAACGAACGGAGTAATGATTCCGATACTTTTATCCCGATGTTGCATGACATACCGGGCAATTTCCTTTGCTTCAGCCGGTGACGTATTTTTTTCCAATGACTTTGCATTCTGCATATCTACATAAAGAAGGGGCTGTGATTCCATACTCTGCGTTTTGATTTTCAACTTTGAATTATAATACTTTCGATTATTAAATCCTATAATCTTCTGATTACAGCGATAATGATTCTTCAACAGAGTTTCGTCACTGACCGCGTCACAAGATAAATATGTTTTGTATATGGAATTTTTACGATAATCATACTCATCTGATACTCCATATCGCTTTTTCAACTTACAATTTGTCATTTCATCCAACAAAATTACAGGACTTAACTGCTGCGGATCTCCCACCAGCATCAGACTTTTTCCTCTTATGATCGGTACAAGCGAAACTGCCAGATTACACTGACTGGCTTCATCCATAATTACCATATCAAACATAGGTTCAGCTTCCCCTAGACGATGTGCTGATATACAGGTAGTCGCAATAACCGGAAATATCTTCTGAAGGTTTGAGATATTTTTCTTTTTGCTCAGATATTTCTGAAATCTGTCTTTACGTTTTCCTTCATCATCCATCAGAATAATTTCTCTTAGCTCAGCATTCGATGGCTGATTTAATTTTTTTATATAAGCAGCGGAAATATAATACAAATACTTTCTGAGTTCTTCCTCCTTATCATCTAACAGAGAAAATACTTCATTCTCAGATACAGTCCCAACCATCTTTCTTCTTTTTTCAATCTGGCGCTTCTGTCTGCCTTCTAAATCTGCTGTAAATGGTACCATTTGAAGCATACTGCTGTTTTGGTGCTCATATTCCAGTAATCGATCTATGGTTTCTTCTCTTTCTCTCAAATCAAGAAGTTCCTCATATTTTTTCAGCAGTTCTGATAATTTTCTGGCCCGCCGCTTTCTCTCATCCTTATTCCTGTCCAGCGTAGATTCATAAACTGTAATCGACTGTGCCTGCTCATACATCCTGCGCATCATAATCAGCGACTCGTTCACTTTCTGTGCATTTCCAAGGCGGAGAATCGGAAACAGAATCGTCTTTCCTTCATACTGTAGTTTTGATAATTTCTCATACACCCCACTAATAGGATGATTATTATAAGAAGAAAACAAAACCGTTCTTTCATTAAAGAATGCAGTAACGATTGTATTGATAATCGTATTTGTTTTCCCGGTTCCCGGCGGTCCCTGAATATAGGCAACCGGATATTTCATGGCATTGTGAATTGCGAGAAGCTGATCCATGTTGACTTTTCTGTTTAACAATGTCATAGGATAGGCTCCTGTTCTTCGTGGCCGCTCCAGCAATTCTCCAAAAAATGCCTTAACAGGTATTGATACATCTCCTTCTTTGTACATCTTCAAAATGCCTTTATATTCCTTATGAAGATCAAGCGGAATATCCATAGCCAGTCCAATCACATATGGCATATCATCCACATTTGCCTGATTACCCGACATTCGTTTTCGAATGCATTCCTTTATATTTTCCTGATTTTTCTCAAAGTTCTCCAAAAGTTCGTAATCTTCTGCATCCAAAAACTGTCTTACACTTTGAACAACTCCATCTAACGTAAATTCTGTACAGACTGTGATCTCCTGTTCCGGTCTCAACATTCTTGCCTTCACATCCAGATTCAGTTTTCGATATGCAAGCACATATAGGCCTCTGGATGTATGAATGCTTAAAACATTCATAGCAAGCTGTCGTATATGCAGTCCCTCTCTTTCATTTTTTACCTGCTCTGTCTGGTATTGAAAATTCTTTACGATCTGCTGAAATTGTTCTGTACTAAGTGGTATCTCTTCTCCCTGAATCTTTTCACGATCCAGATAATGAATCAAAGCAAAATCTTTCAGATAAGGAACTGTATCCATCCGATTGCACATTTCCAGATATGAAAGTATTTTCAAATTCACTGTATGTCCGAAAATACTCCTGTATTTTTCCGGATTCATATAAATGTCATCCACTAGTCGTTTGTTTACCGGATAATAAGATCCTTCTACAACCTGACTGGATAAAATACCGTCGATCCTCACCCAATCCAGTGATTTAACTGTCAGTTGTCCCAGATGGAGACCGTCTACTGTCAATGTACGATTCTGTATATTCATACTTCTAATCCCGATCCAATATTTTGTTACCTGATTATCTCTATTTTAATACTCGATATGAAGCCATTTTCCTTCATGGATTGCTCTGAAAATATCATTTAGAATCGAATTCATCTTTCTGTTCTCCAGTAAATGAGTTTTATACAACAAAATAAAACAGCTGGTCCGGAATATAATCCAAACCAGCTTTACTTTGATTATAAGGAATAAATTACCCGGATATACATACTTATTGTATCATAGACATATGAGAAATTCCAGTCTCTTACCGGGTTGCTTCCAGTCGTTCATATATTTCTTTTGTGGCAGCCTTATCTTTTCCATTGAGCACCACCGTCTGTCCATCCACCGTCAACACCACACAGGATGGACAGGAAGTGTAGGTATATCTGGTATAAGTTCCATACAGATCATTTTTAAAAGTCCCCATCCCCAGCACCAGATTGCCAAATCCGTTGGTTCTTCTGTCCACAAAGTTGCCGGACGGATCTTCCTCCAGATAATCCAGCGACGTGATCTCATCATAGGAGATGGTTAGATCCTTCCAGTCAGGGGTCTCTATGGTAAATGATTCCTTATCATACACCATATGCATGCTTCCTGTAAACAGTACCCAGACAGAAAATATGATGATCACTGCTGCAAATATACTTCCTCTGATCAGTGCTTTCTGTGAAACCGGCTTCTTCTCCACTTTTCCTGACTGAAGCTGTCTCTTATAATATCTCCAGGAGTAGATACAGGGTATCAGCACAGCTATCAGAATCGCTGCCATACAGAGCAGATCACCTGCCATTCCTAATGGAAGAAATGCAAACAAAATGCAGCAACATCCGGCAATCATAAGACATTTTCCTGCAAACCGATGCGTCATTGCCCAGTTTTCTTCATTTTCCAGCGTCCACTTCACACGAATCCCGATCACACCGTTCTGGCGAAATTTCGGCATATAATTTCCCATAATAAGAAACAGAAGTCCCAGTCCGCAGTCCATGATCAGTGAAGCCAGATCGTCATCGGCACCACTCTCTGATATGCGGCTGATCACTGCAAGAAGCACGGACCCCACCGGCATGATCCAAAACAAAATGTCAAGCGCCTTTCTGCTCTGCGTATGGATGCGTTTATCGCCAAATGCAGACAGCAGACACATCAGGGTCCAGACCTTCGCACCACCACCGGATTGTCCAAACAGCGTTACATTATCCGGGTCTCCACCAAACTTTTCAATGTTGTCCCGGATCCATTGAAGCGCTGTGATCATATCAAAATTGCCTGCATTTGCAGAATCTGCATATTCATCCCCGAAAGGAGACAGATCAAGATAACCCAGTACATTCAACCGGTGATTTAACGATACTACCACAACATCCTTAAGCGAACACAGATTTTCACCGTCATAAGCCAGCTGTTCAATGGAAGATCCGGCAAAGAACCCGCCTCCATGAAGCCAGACCATTACGGGGCGCTTCTTTGAATCACCGATCGATGGGGTCCAGATGTTCAGGGATAAACAATTCTCATCCTCCGGCCAGTACATATGCGGCACCATCATTTCACAATTCGGCTCATCCTTCGAAAGTAATGGGCACACATAACCATAAGACTGTGCTTCCCGGACTCCTTCCCACTCCTTAAGGCGATGCGGTCTGTGAAACCGCTGCGCTTCAGCATAAGGAATTCCCTTGAAAATGCAGCAGCCATTCCATTCATAGCCTCTTACCTTTCCTTCCGTTGTCTGTACAACCGGATAATCTTCCTGATATACAAATTTTCTCATACTAATCCCATCCTTTCCTGCTTTTAAAAAATTATTGTAACGATTCCGTCAATCCATAATAAGAAAACGGCGTGATCCCGGATCACCACTCCGGTAACGCTCTTTTCATAATTGGTATGATTATTTTCCATGAATTTATCACTCCGCGTTGTTTACATGACTTTTAATCAGATAACGTAACTGTTCAGTACCTTCACAGTTACGATGCAAAAT
>OGII01002466.1_pt1 | contig 10737 bp, 6 predicted proteins | sample 1571701 | NCBI WGS metagenome assembly OGII01 (sample SAMEA2581950, study PRJEB24529) | metagenome | biome: Human gut stool | place: China | collected 2011
TATAAAGACGGGGCAATATACAATACTACCATCCTTCAAAATGAAAGTCCTTCTACTCCCCTAACCATTCCTGCCAAAACATATCTTTGCTTCACGAAATACTTCAACAGAGTCGTTCAGAAACATAAAGTCGGTGGAGAAAATATAATAATTATACCGAACTTCCCGGCACTGAACAATAATGGCGGGTATCTGGCACTTTCAAGTAGTAAAGAGACTGCACCAGGACATACTTTTGACACTTGTTGTTTTAGAGATGAAATGCACACCATTGATAAAATAACCGGCGTTTCGCTTGAAAAGAAATCTCCGGAGTTGTCCTCGCTCAACAAAAACTGGCGTTCCTCCAAACATGCCACCGGAGGCACACCCGGAATAAAAAATATGTAAGAGTATGTATATCTATGATAAATTCCCTACATTTGTAGGCAAAGTAAACAAGTTCCGGATATTCATCCTCAAACGAATTTAAACAGCAGATATGAGTCCAGCCGTTATATCTATTACTACTGTGGCATACTTTATCATCCTGTTCACTATCTCTTATATAGCAGGACGCAAAGCCGACAATGAAGGATTCTTCGTAGGAAACCGTAAATCAGCCTGGTATATCGTTGCCTTTGCCATGATCGGTTCCACCATTTCCGGAGTCACCTTCGTTTCCGTTCCGGGTATGGTACAGGCAAGTAGCTTTTCTTACCTGCAGATGGTGCTGGGATTCATAGTAGGACAAATTATCATTGCATTTGTACTTGTTCCCCTCTTTTATCGCATGAATCTGGTTTCCATTTATGAATATCTGGAGAACAGGTTCGGAAGCTCCTCCTACAAGACGGGAGCATGGTTCTTTTTTATTTCAAAGATGCTAGGGGCAGCCGTCCGGCTCTTTCTCGTATGCCTGACATTGCAGTTTCTTATCTTCGATCCTTTCCATCTTCCATTCCTGTTGAACGTAATTCTTACTGTATTTATCGTATGGCTTTACACTTTCCGCGGTGGAGTGAAATCATTGATATGGACGGATGTTCTAAAGACATTCTGTCTGGTAGTGTCAGTTGTACTTTGCATCTATTATATTGCTTCCAGCCTCCATCTGAATTTCAGTGGTTTGATTAGTACGATTTCAGACAGTGACTTTTCCAAGACATTCTTTTTTGACGATGTCAATGACAAACGATATTTCTTCAAGCAATTCCTGGCAGGTGTATTCACCGTTATTGCCATGAACGGGCTCGACCAGGATATGATGCAGCGCAATCTTAGCTGCAAGAACTTCCGGGACTCACAGAAGAATATGATTACCAGTGGAATCTCACAGTTCTTTGTCATTCTGCTTTTCCTGATGCTGGGAGTACTGCTATATACGTTTACAGCACAGCAAGGCATTGAGAATCCGGAAAAAAGCGACGAGTTGTTTCCGATGATCGCTACCGGAAATTATTTTCCCGGCATAGTCGGAATATTATTCATTATCGGACTGATAGCCTCCGCCTATTCTGCGGCGGGTTCTGCCTTGACGGCACTGACCACTTCTTTTACTGTAGATATTTTACATGCACAGATAAAAGGAGAGGCGGCACTTAGCAAGATACGCAAACAGGTACATATCGGTATGGCAGTTGTGATGGGGGCAGTCATTTTTGTATTCAATTTGCTGAACAACACCAGTGTGATTGATGCGATTTACACATTGGCCAGTTATACGTATGGTCCTATCTTAGGGTTGTTCGCTTTCGGCATCTTCACCAAGAAACAAGTTTATGATAAATATATTCCGTTGGTAGCTATCGCTTCTCCTATTCTTTGCTATATCCTGCAACGAAATTCGGAAGCATGGTTCAACGGTTACCAAATTAGTTACGAGCTGCTATTATTTAACGCTGCATTTACTTTCATCGGACTTTGCTTCCTCATTCGAAAGAAATCAACGATGGACAATACGACAGTTCTTTAATATTAAGATGAAGATGAAGAAGAAAATTAATTGCTTCATACCTTTCGGCACCCCGGAAGATACCATGCAGACAGTAAAGGAACTACAAGTGTCAGAGCTAGTAAATAAGATCTATTTATTAGGTTCGGAGCCCGGTAAGAAAGCTCTTCCGGGTTGTGAATATCTCTCTGTTAAAGGGTTCTATTCCACAGACACAATGAAAACAATTGCAGCCAATGCCAATACGGAATATACTCTGTTCTACTTGAAACAAACTCCATTAAAACTGGGACTGTATGCCTTGGAACGCATGGTGCAAATCATGGAGAACGATAAAAAGAATGGAATAGTTTATGCCGACCACTATCAGCTGATTAACGGAGAACTTAAACAAGCACCTGTCATTGACTACCAATTAGGAAGCGTCCGGGATGATTTCGATTTCGGTTCCATGCTTCTATTCAGTTCTTCTGCCTTCACTAAAATAGCAGATGCTTTGCGTGAAAAGTACAAATACGCAGGACTATATGCTATGCGTCTATTCATCTCTTACAAATATTCAATTGTGCACATCAATGAATATCTATACACCGAAATTGAAACAGATACCAGAAAAAGCGGAGAGAAACAATTCGACTATGTAGATCCCAAAAATCGGGAAGTACAGCTCGAAATGGAAGCTGCTTGCACAGAATATCTGAAATGCATTGATGCCTACTTAATGCCTTCTTCTTCACGGACAGTCAATCTTTGCAACGAGACCTTTGAATTTGAAGTATCCGTAATCATCCCTGTCCGCAATCGTATTCATACTATTCGTGATGCAGTCAGCTCTGCTTTAAACCAACAGACTACCTTTCCTTTCAACGTTATCGTTATCGACAATCATTCGACCGACGGAACTACCGAAGCGCTTCAGGAACTAAGCGCAGACAAAAGATTGATTCATTTCATTCCCCAAGAGAATGATTTAGGTATAGGCGGCTGCTGGAACAAGGGTGTACATCACGAGAAATGCGGAAAGTTCGCCATACAGTTAGATAGCGACGACTTATATAAAGACGAACATACAATCCAGAAAATCGTGGATACTTTTTATAAGGAAAGCTGCGCAATGGTGATAGGAACGTATCTAATGACCGACTTCCACTTGAACGAAATAGCCCCCGGCATCATTGACCATAAAGAATGGACATTGGAGAACGGAAAAAACAATGCTTTACGCATCAATGGTTTGGGCGCTCCACGTGCTTTCTATACCCCTATCATTCGTAACATCAAATTTCCAAACACCAGCTACGGTGAAGATTATGCCATAGGATTAAACATTTCACGCGATTATAAGATCGGACGTATCTATGATATAATATACCTTTGCCGACGTTGGGAAGGTAATTCAGATGCCGCATTAAGTATTGAAAAAGTCAATCAGAACAACTTTTATAAAGACAGAATCCGCACTTGGGAAATACAAAGCAGAATTCAGATGCATACGATTGATGAAGATTTTCAGGAGCTTGTAGAAGAAATGATAGAAGATCAGAAAGAAAACTGGGAACTCGCGAAAAAGAATTATGAGGCACTGGAAGAAAATCTGGAAAAAGCAAAAGAACTGGAAGTCGAAGAAGATGATATTGAAATGGTGTTCCGAATTTTCCCCAACCCTCAACGCGCCCTCTCCACTATGGCAAAAACGGATACCCGCTCCATTCAGGAAAGACCATGTTTCTTATGCGAAAAGAATCGCCCTGCAGAACAAACCAGTTTGCCGTTCGGACATTATGAGATATGCCTCAACCCTTACCCCATTTTTCAGCGGCACTTGACAATCATCGACAAGGAACATACCTCACAAAGCATTAAAGGACGTTTTGAAGATATGCTTCACTTAGCCGAAAATATGATAGACTTCTATATACTCTATAACGGCCCGGAGTGCGGTGCTTCTGCTCCTGACCACATGCACTTCCAAGCAGCAGGAAAAGAGGAAAGTTTATCTACTCCCTTTTTCAAGGATTTTCTGAACGATATAATAGAACAAACAGACTTCGACGATGTCCCGGCTATCGTAAATAGCTATGCAAACAATACTTTTATAACCAGCATTGGTCTAGCATCAATTCTCAGGTCTGAATTAATAGAGAAATTCGAGAATATCTACAACATCCTCTCTACCTTTTACGGTAAAGAACCTTTAATCAATATAATAGCTTGGTATGCAATTGACAGTACAAAGCATGGCGAAGATGATGAAGTGGTAGCTTGGAATTGCGTCATTTTCCTACGTTCCAAACATCGTCCCGACTGTTACTATAACCAAGGGGAAAAAGGATTGTTAATAAGTCCTGCTGTTGCAGAAATGGGTGGTGTTTTCCCTATTATCAGAGAGGAGGATATGGATAAATTAAACACAAAAGAGATTATTGATATTTACAAGGAAATTAGTTTGTCACCGGAGCAGTTTGAAACCCTATGTGACGAATTATTCAGAAAAGACGAAGTGTAAAACTTTATGCAGGAGCCTGTCATTACAGTCGGTATTCTTTCCGGGAAAGAGATTGGATTCTCTTTCCCGAAAGAATTTATATCTTCTGACGGAATAGCAATCTGCGGAATACAACAGGCTGTCTATCGGAAAGGAAAAATCTGTTGGCAGGAGAAAGAATATGACGAACTCTCCTTCACTCCCCAACAAGATACTTCTTCTTTCTTTGAACTGCAAGACGTAACCATAGGCATCAACTTCCATTGGGAACGTAAAGAAGTTCAAAGATTCAAAGGTGAACTGAAGATTATTGTTGAAGATGACAGACTGACTGCTATCAATATAATTCCTATTGAAGATTATCTCACCAGCGTGATTTCATCAGAGATGAGTGCAACAGCTTCTTTGGAGCTATTAAAAGCACATGCCGTTATTTCCCGAAGCTGGCTGCTTAATAAGTTGAAAGTTGCAAATGGGAAATTGAAAGTTATTATGCACCCAGACAACACAGCCAACTTTGAACTTTCAACTCTCCCCTCTCAACTTATTAAATGGTACGACCATGAAGCCCACAAAAACTTTGATATATGTGCCGATGACCATTGCCAGCGTTATCAAGGCATTACACGCGCCTCAACTCCACAGGCAATTGAAGCTGTTTTTGCTACACGGGGTGAAGTACTTATGTATGAAGGAGAGATTTGTGACGCTCGTTTCTCTAAATGTTGCGGCGGCGCTTTCGAAGAATTCCAGAACTGCTGGGAGAATGTAAAGCATCCCTATCTTATCGGTCAACGGGATAGTAAAACAGAAACGCGACTTCCCGACCTGACAAAAGAAGTGGAAGCCGATAAATGGATACGTACTTCTCCTGCGGCCTTTTGCAACACCCATAACAAACAAGTGTTGAGTCAGGTATTGAATAATTATGACCAGGAAACAACAGACTTTTACCGTTGGAGAGTCTGCTACTCCCAACAAGAACTCTCGGAACTGATTCATAAACGTTCAGGAATCGAGTTCGGAAAAATCATTGATTTGATTCCGGTCGAACGGGGAACTTCAGGACGGCTGGTCCGATTGAAAATAGTAGGAACGTTACGCACTCTCATCATCGGCAAAGAGTTGGAGATCCGTCGTACCCTATCATCTTCCCACTTATATAGCTCCGCTTTCGTTGTGGACAAAGAATACAAAGAAGATGAAAAAGAAATCCCTTCCCGGTTTATCCTCACGGGATCCGGCTGGGGACATGGCGTGGGACTTTGCCAGATCGGTGCCGCCGTAATGGGGGAACAAGGCTATAAATACAAAGAAATACTATCCCACTACTACCCCGGTAGTGCGATTGAGCAACAATATAAATAGAACCCAATGAATACCATGACAACGCCAACCCTGAAAAGAGACCCTTGGAGCTGGATTCCAACCCTCTACTTTGCAGAAGGACTTCCCTATGTAGCAGTAATGACAATCGCTGTCATCATGTATAAACGTCTGGGGTTATCGAATACAGAAATAGCTCTTTACACCTCCTGGCTTTACCTGCCGTGGACTATCAAGCCCTTATGGAGCCCGTTCGTTGATCTGATTAAAACGAAACGAGCCTGGATTATTGCCATGCAAGGATTTATCTCAGCCGGATTTGCCGGTATTGCCTTTTTCATCCCGACAACACACTACGTACAATTCACCCTGGCTTTTTTCTGGCTGCTGGCATTCAGTTCCGCCACTCATGACATTGCAGCAGACGGTTTTTATATGCTCGGACTCAATAACAAGGAACAATCCTTCTTTGTAGGTCTTCGGAATACGTTCTACCGGTTTGCCAGTATTTTCGGTCAAGGAGTTCTTGTGATGTTGGCGGGTTGGCTGGAAACATTACAAAATAATGTACCTCTGGCATGGAGCATTACTTTCTATCTTATGGCAGGACTATTTTTGGCACTCACTATCTATCATCGTTTCATGCTCCCTTATCCCGATTCCGACGTCAAACGGGAAGGCCTGACACCCAGCAAACTGCTAGAAGACTTCTTTAAAACCTTTGTCTCTTTTTTCCAGAAGAAACATATAGGTCTTATGTTCTTTTTCCTGCTCACCTACCGACTGGGCGAATCTCAATTAGCCAAAATCGCCTCACCTTTCCTTCTGGATAGTATCGAAAAAGGAGGATTGGCTCTATCTACAACAACAGTCGGAATGATTTATGGTACCATAGGCGTTGCAGCTCTCTTATTCGGTGGAATCATCAGCGGTTTGCTCGTTTCCCAAGACGGATTCAAAAAATGGATATTACCCATGGCATTAGCGATTAATCTCCCCGACCTGTTATATATCTGGTTGGCAGCAGCAACCCCAGATAACCTCATTCTAATATCTATTTGTGTCGCCATTGAGCAGCTAGGCTACGGTTTTGGTTTCACTGCCTATATGCTTTATCTGATTTATATTGCGGAAGGCGAGCACAAGACTGCTCATTATGCTATCGGAACCGGATTTATGGCATTGGGCATGATGATTCCGGGAATGCCCGCAGGCTGGATACAGGAACACATCGGATATACCAGTTTCTTTATCTGGGTCTGTATTTGCACCATACCCGGCATTATAGCCTCATTGATGATTCGCAATCGGCTGGATGATTCTTTCGGTAAGAAACAATAAACAATTTACTTAATAACTTAACACATTAACAAGTAACAGTCATGAATGTAACAAGTAACAAACGTCTGTTGGCACTTGATGTAATGCGAGGCATTACTATCGCAGGAATGATTCTGGTGAATAATCCGGGTTCATGGGGATATGTATATTCCCCTCTTAAACATGCTCAATGGAACGGTCTCACCCCCACAGACCTGATTTTTCCTTTCTTTATGTTTATCATGGGAATCTCTACTTACATTTCACTCAGAAAGTATAACTTCACGTTCAGTACCCCCGCAGCCCTGAAAATTATCAAAAGAACGATTGTCATTTTCCTTATCGGGATAGCCATCAACTGGTTTGCCTTGCTTTGCTACTATCACGACCCGCTTCCCTTTGCCCAAATCCGGGTTCTGGGAGTGATGCAACGGCTTGCCCTTTGCTACGGAGCATCCGCATTAATTGCCTTGCTTATTAAACACAAGTATATCCCTTATCTGATCGTCGCCTTATTAGTGGGTTACTTCATACTCCTCATCACCGGCAACGGCTTTGCCTACAACGAAACGAACATTCTTTCCATTGTAGACCGTAGCATCCTGGGAGATGCACACATGTATCAGGACAATCACATCGACCCGGAAGGACTTCTAAGCACTATCCCTTCTATTGCACACGTACTGATAGGCTTTTGTGTCGGCAAACTACTAATGGAAGTGAAAGATATCCGCGAAAAATTGGAACGTCTCTTTCTTATCGGTACGATTCTCACTTTTGCAGGTTTCCTGCTTAGCTATGGATGTCCGTTGAACAAAAAGATATGGTCGCCGACTTTTGTTCTGGTCACTTGCGGATTAGGTTCCAGTTTTCTGGCTTTACTCGTCTGGATTATCGACATAAAAGGATACAAGAAATGGAGTCGTTTCTTCGAATCCTTCGGAGTAAATCCGCTCTTTATCTATGTACTGGCAGATGTTCTCGCTATCCTGCTAGGTGTCATTACCGTCACATATCAGGGAGAAAACACTTCCTTGCAGCAAGTCTTTTATGCCGGTGTCCTTCAGCCCGTTTTCGGTAATGAAAGCGGTTCCCTTGCTTATGCCATTCTATTTGTCCTTCTCAACTGGGCAATAGGCTATATATTATATAAAAAGAAAATATACATTAAGATATGATACTTATTGCAGATAGCGGTTCTACCAAAACCGATTGGTGCATCGTATTCAACGGCACCCTGATTAAACGAATTGGAACGAAAGGGATAAACCCTTTCTTCCAATCGGAAGAGGAAATCCAACAAGAGTTAACTGCCTCTCTCCTGCCACAGTTACCGGAAGGGACGATAAACTCCGTTTATTTCTACGGTGCAGGATGTACGCCCGAAAAAGCTCCCGTCCTCCGACGGGCAATTGCCGACAGCCTGCCCGTCATAGGAAATATAAAAGCCAATTCGGATATGCTTGCCGCCGCCCGCGGACTATGTGGACACGAAGCAGGCATTGCCTGTATCCTCGGCACGGGTTCCAACTCCTGCTTTTACAATGGCGAAGAGATTATAAGTAACATTTCACCTCTTGGATTTATTCTGGGTGACGAAGGAAGCGGCGCAGTATTAGGTAAACTGCTGGTAGGCGATGTACTGAAAAACCAGCTTCCGTCAACCATAAAAGAGGCTTTTTTAAAGCAATTCGACCTGACAGTCCCCGAAATCATCGACCGGGTTTACCGCCAGCCTTTCCCGAACCGTTTTTTGGCAAGCCTCTCTCCTTTCCTGGCTCAACACCTGGACGAACCTGCTATCCGCACACTCGTGCTCAATAGCTTCATTGCTTTCCTTCGCAGAAATGTAATGCAATATGATTATAAGCAATATCCGGCACATTTCATCGGTTCTGTTGCACATTGTTATAAGGATATATTACAAGAGGCAGCACAGCAAACAGGGATTCAAGTCGGTAAAATCCTCCAAAGTCCAATGGAAGGATTAATCCAATATCATCAAAAATAATTTCTCTATCTACAATTAATTGGTAAACAGCAATTTGTATTATGCAGATAACCGAACAACCATCGCTTTACGATCACCTGGAAAAGAAATCCGTACGGGAAATACTGGAAGACATCAATCGTGAAGATCAAAAGGTAGCATCAGCCGTACAGAAAGCAATTCCGCAGATTGAGCACCTTGTCAACCTGATTGTCCCCCGCATGAGACAAGGCGGACGTATCTTCTATATGGGGGCAGGGACAAGCGGCCGTTTAGGAGTATTGGACGCTTCGGAGGTTCCCCCTACCTTCGGAATGTCTCCCAATTGGATTATCGGACTGATAGCAGGAGGTGATACGGCCTTGCGCAATCCCGTAGAGGGCGCCGAAGATGACACAAACCGTGGTTGGGAAGAATTGACCGAACATCACATCAACAATAAGGATACCGTTATCGGCATTGCCGCTTCCGGCACTACTCCTTATGTAATAGGAGCTTTACACGAAGCACGCAAACAGGGGATCCTGACTGGTTGCATCACTAGTAATCCCGATTCTCCTATGGCAGCAGAAGCAGATGTTGCCATTGAAATGATCGTCGGACCGGAGTTTGTGACGGGAAGTTCCCGTATGAAATCGGGGACAGGACAAAAGATGATCCTGAATATGATATCAACTTCCGTAATGATCCAATTGGGACGTGTAAAAGGAAACCGGATGATCAATATGCAACTGAGCAATCAGAAACTGGTTGACCGGGGTGTTCGTATGTTGGCTGAAGAATTAGGAATCGGCTACAATGAATCTCATAATCTGTTGCTTACATACGGTTCCGTTAAGAAAGCGCTGGAGGCTTACCGTCATTAATAACAGAATATGGATTGGCATTGAAGATTCAGGATTCTTTAGTTTTATTTTGTTCGATGTATTCCATAGGGGTCATGTCAAATTCTTTTTTGAAACATCTGCTGAAATATTTAGCATCGTTGAAACCTACACGGTAAGCAATTTCAGAGATATTGCCTTTTTGCTCGAGTAATAATTTGCATGATGCTTTTAACCGGATATTCCGGATGAATTCATTCGGTGATAAATTGGTCAGAGATTTCAATTTCCTGTACAGCATCGAGTTTGAGATATTCATTTCTTCTGTAAATGCCTGTAGGTCGAACTCCGGATTTTCGATATTCTTTTCAACAGCTTCAATGGCCCGGTTCAATATCTTCTCATCCATGGATGTCAATGAAACCTGGATACTTTGGGTAAGAGGCGTGCTTTTGAACTTCTGTGCCGTGAGTACCCTGTTTTCTATAATACTGAGTAGCTGAGCTTTCAACAACTGGAAGTTAAATGGTTTAGTGATATAAGCATCCGCACTGACCTGGAATCCTTCCAGTTTATCTTCATCTGATATTTTTGCAGAAAGAAGTACGACAGGAATGTGGGAAGTGCTGATTTCCTGTTTGATCGTTCGACAGACTTCGAATCCGTTCATACCCGGCATCATAATATCACTTAATATGAGTCCTGGATTTTTACTTTGCGCGATATCGATACCCTCGGAACCGTTTGTTGTCGTATAAACAATAAATTGTGTCGCAAGTAGATTCCGGATAGACTGTAAAAGTTCTTCATTATCTTCGATGACCAGGATTGAATGTTTTTTATCAGTCTGACTTTCTTC
>OGII01002468.1_pt1 | contig 10736 bp, 10 predicted proteins | sample 1571701 | NCBI WGS metagenome assembly OGII01 (sample SAMEA2581950, study PRJEB24529) | metagenome | biome: Human gut stool | place: China | collected 2011
GCCGCGTCACCGTTACCCGATCGCACAGATCCACCGCCTGCATCACCGATACCAGCGTGTGATAGCCGTCCGGGCGTTTGCCGGTCACCGCCAGCGTCAGATTGATTTTCGCGGGAGCCCACAGAGTGATCGTGTCCATACGCCGCCGTCCTTACTGGAATTGCCGCAAAAAGTGGCGCATCCGTTTCATCGCTTCGGTGATATGTTCCAACGAATAGCAATACGAGATCCGGACATACCCCTCGCCGCAGTCGCCAAACGCCGATCCGGGCACCACCGCCACATGCTCCTGTTCCAGCAACCGGCGGCAGAAATCCTCCGACTGCAGCCCGGTGCAGGCGATGGAGGGGAACACATAAAACGCGCCCTCCGGCTCAAAACAGGGCAGCCCCATATCGTTCAGCTCGCGCACGATAAAGCGGCGGCGCATATCGTATTCGTCCCGCATGCGGGCGATGTCCTCGTCGCCGTTTTCCATCGCCTCGATCGCCGCATACTGCGCGGTGGTCGGGGCGCTCATAATGCCGAACTGGTGCAGTTTTACAATCATCTTGGTGATGGGGGCAGGACCGCACAGATACCCCAGCCGCCAACCGGTCATGGCAAATGCCTTGGAAAAGCCGTTGATCAGAACGGTGCGCTCCTTCATTCCCGGGAATGCGGCGATCGTACAGTGCTGTCCCTTATAAGTAAGCTCTGAATAGATCTCGTCGGAGATAACAAACAGGTCTTTTTCGATACAGATCTTCGCGATCTCCGCCAGATCCTCCGGCTCCATGATGGATCCGGTTGGGTTATTGGGGAACGGAAGGATCAGAACCTTCGTTTTCGGTGTGATCTTCTCGAGTAGTTTTTCCTTTGTAAGACGGAATTTATCTTTTTCTTCGAGCTGGATCGTAACCGGCACACCGTCAGCCAGAACCGTACACGGAGTGTAGGAAACATAGCTCGGCTGAGGGATCAAAACCTCATCCCCCGGATTTAACATGGCACGGAGAGCAATATCAATGGCTTCACTGCCGCCGACCGTGACCATAACTTCCTTATTATAATCATACTCTACATCAAAACGTCTCTTTAAATAATTACAGATCTCGATCTTTAATTCCTTTAAACCTGCATTTGAGGTATAAAAAGTCCGGCCCTTTTCCAGAGAGTAGATTCCCTCGTCACGGATGTGCCACGGAGTATCAAAATCCGGCTCACCGACACCAAGGGAGATCGCGTCCTTCATCTCGCTCACAATGTCGAAAAATTTACGGATTCCGGATGGCTGGATCGATACGATTTTATCTGATAATGGGTTTCTCACGGTGTAATCATCATCCTTTCATCTTCTGCCTTACCGCACATAACTGTTCCATGATCTTTATATTTCTTGAGGACAAAGTGTGTCGCTGTGCTGAGGACCGAATCCATCGGTGACAGCTTCTCCGATACGAACTGCGCGACCTCTCTCATCGTTTTGCCCTCAATGATCACGGTAAAATCAAAGGCGCCGGACATCAGATATACAGAAGTCACCTCACTGTACTGGTAGATGCGCTCCGCGATCTTATCAAAGCCCATTCCTCTCTGCGGGGTTACCTTCACCTCGATCAGAGCGATCACTTTCTCATCACCTGTGTTATCCCAGTTGATCATCGTGTGATAACCGCAGATAATGTTCTCCTTTTCCATCTCCGCGATCTCATTCGCGACGGCTGCTTCACTCTCACCCAGAAGGGCGGCCAGATCCTTTAAATCAATTCGGCTGTTCTTTTCAATGATCGCCAAAATTTTTTCACGCATAATTGTTCCTCCTCATTGCATCTATCATTCTTTTCCAGAAGCTGCATCCGTAAGCTTCCGGATCTCATCTGGTGCCGGTCGTTCCAGAAATCCGGTCGTTCCGATCCCGACCATTTTTCTGGCGATCCCTTTTTCGACTTTACCGATCACTGCGGACGGGATTCCGGCTTCACTCAGGAGCTTCACGGCATCCCCGCCGTTTTCCACTGCCATCAGGAGACATTCCCCCGATGAAAGTCTGTACGGATTCAGGTCAAAGAGTTCACAGATCTCGATCGTCTCCTGAGCCACCGGGATCTTCCTCAGTTCAAAGGAAATCCCCTGCTCGTAAGCTCCCGATATGGCCCAAAGGGCGGCCAGTACGCCGCCCTCCGAAATCTCTTCCCATTCTCCTGCACCGCAGGCGTTCAGCATCTCCGGAGTCAGCTCTGATTTTTTATCTGCCTGCTCCCGGATCCGTTTGACAAACCACTCCGGGAATCGGGCTGATATCTCTTTTTCTTTTGCCGACAGAGCCGCCTTCACACCGTTTTTTCCGACAGTTCCTGCAACTACCAGATCCTGTCCCGGTCTGAAGATCCCAGCTCCGTTGGGTTCGCGCTCAATTTTTCTCATGATTCCGGTCTCTTTTCTATGCGGCCTAAGCCGCGTTCTCTCCCGCCTGGGCACTCATTCCCGGGCCGTAGTTCTCGCCCGGCTGCGGTCCGGCTGTCTCCGGGGCCGCGGTTTCAGGTTCCTGTGTCTCCGGCGCTGCTGTCTCTGCCGGGGCCGCAGCTTCCGTTTCCGCAGGTGCTGCCGGGGCCACAGGTGTTGTCTCTGCCGGAGCCGCGACTCCTGTACCTACGCGGTAAACAGTCTTTGACGCGTTGTATGTGTCAGAATTCAATAAAGTGCGTTCCTGTAACTGTCCACCTACATAGACACACTTATACAATTTCGATTTTAATCCCGTATGTCCGGATTCCACCTTCACGCGCTGGCCTGCCGGGAGACTCGGGTCCTGGATCTCCTGGGTAGGGGACGGCGTCGTGGAAAGCGTCTCAGACTCAAATGCCAGAGTCCTGTTCGACGATCTCGTCTCTTTTCCGTAGATCGTAAAGGTCAGGGTCTTTCCCTTGGTATATCCCTCGATGTAAATCGGGGTGTCATACGGGTTCTTTACCTTAAGGTCTTTATAAGTTCCGGCGATCGCCGCGTCCATGGACGGCTTTACATAGCTGACGGACATGGAGTGGTTCTGCCTCTGGACGATCTCAAGCTCCGCGTATAAGGACGCGTTGTAGAGTGTCGTTGAGATCTGGCAGACACCGCCTCCAATGCTGTCAACGGACTTGCCATTTTCGTAAGCAGTTGCCGTCTTGTATCCATTTTCCAGTGTAAACGGGTGCATGCACTCATATCCGGAGAGCACTTCGCCCGGCATCAGCACATGTCCGTTGATCTTTCCTGCACCCACCGCAAGGTTTGTGGAACGGGACGCACCACTTGTCGCAAAGCTGGTGGAGAATGTTCCGAGAACATCCTTGATCGTCGCGAGATCTTCCTCTGTCACCTTCGGCTTTTTAACGGTCACAGACGCCTCCACCCGGATCGCATCCGTATTTTCGCTGTTTAACGCCTCGTTGAGAGCCGCTTTTGTCGCATCCATATCGACAGCCAGACCTTCTTTTGAAGGAGTGATCTCAAATTTTCCGTCTTTTCTTGTGATCGTCGCGTCAACGGCACCCGCCACCGCGGAACCGCATTTCTCGGATACAAAGGAAGATACCTTATCCTGGTCCACGGAGAGATCCAGCTCGATCTTCACCGGATTTACCTCCAGGTCTTTCTTTTTCATATACCGCTTTACAAGGTTTCCCTTGAGCTCCGTCCCCTGAATGGCCTCAGCTACCTCATCCTGGTTATCCCAGGCGACGCCAAGGGTCTGCGCGTCGGACTTCGCCTCCGTGCCGTTTACCACAAACGTGATATCCTGATTTAATTTTTCATTTACATAACTCTCAATCTGCTTTTCGGCTTCCTCTTCCGTAAGTCCGGAAAGACTGACGGCTCCAACAGAGACCCCGTCCGGGATTCGTTCATCTGCCAGTGTGAAAACCGGGGCAAGCCAAACAAGTCCGGCGCTTAAAATCGCCGTCATGCCTGCGATCCACACATTTTTCTTCATTCTTTTCTCCTCACTGATATCTTCCTGATGCCTGATAGATTTTGGGGCTTCAGCCCGTCACGATTAAAAAATAGAAAGAAGGGAGCCGAGGATCATCGGCACTACCATTGCGAGTACAACTAATACGATTACGATGGTAGAGAAAATCTTTCTTGTCTTTTTATCATTCATGTTAAACACAACATTCACCTCTTCTTGCTTTCCATTCCGGTTACAGCCCATGCCCTGAGCAAACTGCATCAGATTTTACCGATGTTCCGCATTCCAGATCAAAAAGTCCTGGCTGCCATATGCTGTAACTCATTCCGAACTATATTCACTAATATTCATTTTCTCAGGGTTCCGGAAAACTATCCCTGTTTTTTCGTATTTTCCGGGATTCTTCCATACTGGAAAATAATCTTGTCGATCATCCGGGATATTTCATTTCCGGACATGTAATCGATCTCGACAGTTATGTCTATTCTATGATATTTTAGTAAATCCTGCAAGTGTTCTTTTTGCCTTTTCGACGCCGTCCGTTCCTTTTTTGCCTTATATTGGAGCATTTTGGCAGTGAAGAGTTCCGGACGTTCTTTGCCAAACCTTTTTTTCAGTTCCTGGTATAGATTGTGGGCGGCATAGGCATCGGAAAGTGCCCGGTGTGCCGTATCCTGGGTAACCTCAAAGTACGCGCACGCGGCACTCAGATTCTTCTTTTCCTCCCCCGGCATCAGATACCGGCAGAGTTTCAGTGTATCGACCCCGTATTTCTCGAATTTCCGTTTCTGGTTCACTGCGGCCTGTACGAGGAAGCCGTAGTCAAAAATGATCTGGTGGCCGAGAAGCGGGAGGTCTTCGGTGAAGGCCAGGACCTCATTCAGGATCTCCTCGATTCCCGGTGCATCCTTCACCATATCATCAGTGATCCCCGTCAGCTCCACGATCCGCTTCGGGATCTCCCGGTGCGGATTTACCATAGTGTGGTAAGTGTCCGTCATCTCACCGTCGATCACCTTCACCATGCCGATCTCCGTGATCTTTTCGTGACGGGCACCGATGCCCGTCGTCTCAAGATCCAGGGCGACATAAGAATTTATCATTTCATCTGCCATGTCTGTTCTCCATCTTTACTTTCACTGCATCATCACATATCTGCACAATTTTCTTCATATCCGTGCTGGTTTTGCTGGCACCATCCGGCTTCCCTTCCAGTCATACCGGAAGCGGACTGCTCTGGCGTTTCCTGACAACGGATCCCGATTTTTATAATCAAACAATACAACCGTTCCATCTTCCATATGTTCCAGATGAGCCATTTTCGCCATCTGCTTCGAATCAAATCCCGCATAGTCCGTAAGCCACTGAGGACTCTCTTCCTCCGCCATGAAGAATTCCCGCACTTCTTTCTTGTATGGGGACTGGTCACTGGCAAAGGACGGGCGGCTCTTGATATTTTCGCGGACATAGAGGTCGTACATCAGGCTGTCGCGGAAGTCAGCTAGTGTCAGTTTTACTGCTGTTTCTGCAGCTTTCGCGCCGGTTTTCTGCTCCATTCCTGCCGGTTCTTCTGCCGCAGGCGTGCTCTGTTCCACTTTAACCTCTTTTTCCTCTAAAAATCTATAAAGGATCTCATACCTTGCCAGCCTGCTGTGACTGATCCCTGTCAGTCCGTTCTTCTCATAATATTCCGCCAGACTCGTAAAAATTTCCGACGGACGCGCAAATTTCTTTTCCAGCAGCTTCATGGTTGCCGGGAACTGTCCGCTGTTGTAGTAGACCTCCACCATGTCCTCCACGCCCTTCAGCCGGATCACATCGCTGTAGGGCAGCCACTTCGTGGAAAGGACTTCGTATGGCGGAATTCCCCGGTATTTCAGATCATATGCCGCGACCTGCTCTTCCATGTAAGAGCCCTTCAATACTTTTAAGAATCCCATCTGAAGCTGGTCCGGACGCATCCGGTAGACATCGTCGAAGGAGCGCATGAAAGACTCATAATTCTCATAGGGAAGTCCCGCGATCAGATCCAGGTGCTGATGGATGTTCCGGTAATCGTAGACCCGGTCCACCGCCTGTTTTAGTTTCACAAGGTCCATGTGTCTGTGGATTTCCTTGATCGTATCCGGGTTTGTGGACTGGACACCGATCTCAAGCTGAATCAGCCCCGGGCGCATCTTTCCGATAAGTTCCAGTTCCTCCTCGTCGAAGATATCCGCGGAGACCTCGAAATGGAAGTTTGTGATCCCATTGTCATGTTCCACGAGATAACGCCAGATTCCTAACGTGTGATCCCGCTTACAGTTGAAGGTTCTGTCCACAAACTTGACCTGTGGAACCTTGTGGTCCAGGAAAAACTGCAGTTCCGGGAGTACCAGGTCCAGACTCCGGAAACGCACGGTTTTATCGATGGAAGACAGACAGTAGCTGCAGGAGAACGGGCAGCCGCGGCTGCTCTCGTAGTAGACGATCCTGTTCTCGAATCCAGCCATATCGTCATAGTAGAACGGGATCTCATCCAGGCTCAGAAGGCGCTGGGGACCACGTTCCACGACCTCGCCGCTCTCAGCGCGGTAGGTAATTCCCGGAATGTGATCTAAGTCTAAGCTTGCTGCACACAGTTCTTCCCTTTTCAGATACGCCCTCACAAGCTCCGTAAACGTCAGCTCGCCTTCCCCGCGCATCACGCCGCAGACATCCGGCTCCCTGGTCAGCACTTTTTTCGCGTCATAGGACACTTCCGGTCCGCCGAGCCAGATCTCCACCTCCGGCAATACTTTCTTCACGTCACGGACGATCTCCATGATGTAGGAAATATTCCATATATAACAGGAAAAGCCGATAAAATCCGGCTTTCTCCTGTAGATATCCTGTAAAATTAAGTCCATCTGGTGATTGATGGTGTATTCTCCGATCTCGATATCCGCTCCCGGGATCTTTGTCCGCGCAAACGCGCGCAGACTGTATACACCAGGATTTGAGTGGATATATTTGGCGTTGATCGCCGCCAGCAAAAATTTCATTCGTTCCTCCGTTATACCCGGTACTCGATCTTACGGCCTGTCGGGTTGTACTGGTAATAGCGCACACCCGCCGCATTCAGCATTCTCTTGGATGCCCGTGTGGACGCGTCGTTCGCGTACTTATCGCTCTCGTAGACGATGGTCTGGATGCCCGCCTGGATGATCGCCTTCGCGCACTCGTTGCACGGGAACAGTGTTACATAGAGCTTGCTGCCTTCCAGGCTGCCGCCGCGGTAGTTTAAGATCGCGTTCAACTCACTGTGTGTCACATAGAAATATTTTCTATTATACGGGTCCTCGTCCATCTTATCCCACGGGAACTCGTCGTCGGAACAGCCCTTTGGGAATCCGTTATAGCCCATGGACAGGATCTTGTTGTCCTCGCTCACGATGCACGCGCCGACCTGTGTGTTCGGATCCTTGGAGCGCATGGCAGAAAGCTTTGCAACTCCCATGAAATACTCGTCCCAGGTAATGTATCCGTTTCTCTTTTCTGACATAGATCGTCCTCCATTTCATATATGTAACTGCCCAACGCTCTCACAGTTACGGGTAAAATCCATTTCTCATTTTAATTGATCGTACTTTTGCCTTTACTGCAGCCACCGCAGCAAGCGCAGGCCTTCCTGCAATTTTATATGTTCACAATATGATATCCGGCTGCCTTGCACAGGCGGTTCATGATCGCCTGGCCGAGCTGGTCTTTGGAAAAGCTCTCGGAGAAAATGCAGTCAACCTTTCTGGCATCGAAATCACGCAGAACTGCAAACAAGTTGTGGGCCACCGTCTCCTCGTGTTCCCGGCTTCCGATCACCTCGAGGTTTCCGCCCTGGTACATGTCCTGACTCTCCTCGGTGCAGATGATGCCGACTTTCTTTCCCTCTGCTTCCGCTTTCTTTGTCTGCTCATTGATGTAGGCAACGACCTTGTCCATGTCGCCTTCCACCAGTGTCATGTCCGCCTTCGGGGCATAATGGCGGTACTTCATTCCCGGCGCCTTCGGCTTGATATCGCCGCTGACCGGTCCTAAGATCACTGGATCGATATCCACCTGGCCCAACGTCTCACGCAGCATCTCAATGGTGATCGCGCCCGGGCGGAGAAGTGTCGGGATCTCGCCGGATACATCCACGATAGTGGATTCCACGCCGATTCCCACAGCGCCGCCGTCGATGATCATCTCGATCTTTCCGTCCATGTCCTCGATGACATGTTCCGCCTTTGTCGGGCTCGGTCTTCCGGAAGTGTTGGCACTCGGTGCCGCGATCGGAACACCTGCGAGATGGATCAAGCAATTTGCCACCGGATCCACCGGCATACGGACCGCAACGGTATCAAGACCGCCGGTGGTTCCGTAAGGTACGATGTCCTTTTTCGGGAAGATCATGGTCAGCGGACCCGGCCAGTACTTTTCAGCCAGTTTCCGGCCCGCCTCCGGGATCTCCTTCACGATCGCCGGAAGTTCTTCCATACAGGAAATATGGGCGATCAGCGGGTTGTCGGACGGACGTCCTTTTGCCGCGTAGATCTTCTTTGCCGCTTCCTCATTCAACGCGTTGGCACCAAGGCCGTAAACGGTCTCCGTCGGGAACGCCACGAGACCGCCGTTTTTCAAGATCTCAGCCGCCTCTAAAAGCCCCGGATTCTTTTCCAGCGTCTCTCTTGTCTTCTCTTCCTCTTTGATACGAACTACTTTTGTATTCATGTTCTTCACTCTCGATTCTATTACTCAATTGTCCAGAAAACCTGTGTTTCTTCTATACGGTTTCCCATTTTTACGCTCATGCGGCGGTATTGCTGTGGCCTGCCGCGTAATGATAAAGGTGCTGCATAAAACCGCAGCACCTTACTTTGTTCAATTGCGTATTCAGTTTAGCACATGAAAGTTATGGTTGCAACAGATTTCCGGCGGATTTACAGGCTTTTCCGGCATCGTTTCCATTCATTTCAATTTTTCTGTTCTTCTTAATATTGCTGTAATAATGATCTGTCCACCGGTTTCTCAGCACTTTTTCACTATTTTCTGAAACAGTGCCTTAGTCTTTCCACTTTCTGATCTCTTTCAGCCCTGAAAGGATCGACTCCACAAAGCTGTCGTAGATCTGGTTGCCCTTCTCCGCCGTCGCCCCGCTTGGATCGCCGCCGATTCCGATGGGCTTTCCGTCCTCGGTCTCCCACTCTTCTGAAACCCAGCCAAGAGTGATCGGACCATATACGGTGAATGTCTTGTTTCCCATGAACTTTCTCGGGATTCCCGCCTCGGAGGTCTCCAGCTTTACTGTCTCCGGGCGCTCCGCGAGAACCATGGATGTCTCCATCTCACCGCCGTGGAAATCCCAGATATTTCCAGGTGTCACAGTGTCTTTTACCGCCTGGTTTCCGAAGAATGCGCCACAGTTGATGATAAATACGGCGATTCCGAGCTCACTTCTTACCTCCCTGCTTAAGACCTGGATGATCGGGGAGTTTCCGCCGTGGCAGTTCAAGATTGCGATCTTCCTGAATCCGTGATGCGCCAGGCCTTTGCAGATGTCGTAGAGAACATGATAAAAGGTATCCGGCTTTAAGGTGACAGAACCGCAGAAGTTCACATGTTCCGTGCTGAGTCCCACCGGGATCAGCGGAAAGATCAGCATCGGATAGTCCGGGATCTCCCGGTCTAAGGCCTCTTTGATCCGTCTCGCCGTTCCCTCCGCGATGATCTCGTCTGTACCCAGCGGACACTGGTTTCCGTGCTGTTCCAACGCTCCCACTGGGATCATGACCACCGTCTCGTCCTTGTCGACCTGTTCCATTTCCAGTCTTGTCAGTTCATTATAATATCTTACCATTTTATTTTCTCCGTTTCTTAAGTCATTGCCGCTTCACTATCTCATTTCGGTCGTTATCCGTCAAGTACTGCTGCCACCTGCCAGCGCTCACTTTTGTGCCTGCGCAGGCTTTTGCTCACTTCTCACATAAATTGTAAGTCCCCCGAGGCAGACACGGCTTTCGCCGTCTCTATCCCGGGGGAATCTCCCATTTCAGGTGTTATGCCGCCGTATTTTCAGTTTTCTTTTCTCTGTGAACCCCTGCATGGATGATCACGCTGACATGCTTATATACAAGTGCTGTTACGATCGCGTTCAGTCCGCATTTTACAAGGTTGAACGGAACGATCATGAAGATCGCGAATGTATACAGGTTTGTAACTGCCGGGTTGATCTTTGTTCCCATTGCGATGATGTTCTCGATTCCGCCGAAAGCAACTTTTGCGTAGAACGGAAGTGTGATCGCGCAGTTTACGAATACAGCGCCGACGATAGCACAGATGACACCGGCAGCGAGAGCGACCATAGCGGTCTTTTTCGTTTTATGTCTGCGGTAGATCAGGGCAGCCGGTACGGAGAACATGCAGCTTCCAATGATGTTTCCGAGCTCGCCGACATAGTAAGTGCTTGTTCCGTTTAAGAGCAGCTTTAAGAGGTTCTTAACGATCGCGATCAGAGCTGCCTGGGCCGGTCCCATGGCAAAGCCGCCGATCAGTACCGGGAGCTCCGCGAAGTCCAGCTTGTAAAACGGCGGTGCAAACGGAACTGCCACCTGGATCGTCTCCAATACGGCTGCGAGTGCGCTGAACATGGCGATCAGCACGATGTTTCTGACACTTAATACTTTGTTCTGGTTCATAATGATCCTCCTTGTACGTGTTGTTCTTCTGCAGAAATACCGGATAGGGACACGGTATCGTAACAAGGAATTGCTGTGCAGGAAAAAATTCATCGGAATGTGCCCCG
>OGII01002471.1_pt1 | contig 10728 bp, 8 predicted proteins | sample 1571701 | NCBI WGS metagenome assembly OGII01 (sample SAMEA2581950, study PRJEB24529) | metagenome | biome: Human gut stool | place: China | collected 2011
TGCGCCGTCTGCATTGAAACCATATACCAGAACACCCATCAGAACTGCCGCGCCCATCAGGGTAGAGCACATCATCAGAGCCGGACCTGCATGACGGTTGATCATCTTTTTCTGCATCTTGATCGGAGTGTAGTTTACCAGCAGTGCTGCTGCTACGCCGAGCATGAACGGTAAGTAGCTCGGGAACTGATCCCATACTAACATCGCGATTACGGCGATCGTTAAGCAGATATTGAATGCGAACAGCTTCGGTCTTGCATACTCATTTTCATCAGCCTGATGCTGAGCCTCTTCTGCTGCCTCCTCTACGCTGGACTGCTGTGCCAGCTTACCATTCAGGCCTGCGCCTCTCTTCTTCTCCTGGATACCTGCGAATACTGCATGTGCCAGACAGAGAATGATACCAAAAATCTGGATCGGGATCAGTCTGCCCCAGAGCTGTCCAGCCTCCATACCTAGTACAGATGCTGCACGCATGGTTGGGCCTGCCCAAGGCATCAGGTTTAAAACACCCATGGCCAGAACCGCTACACGAAGCAGTGTGGTTTGTCTCATGTGCATCTTCTTATAGACCGGAAGCATAGCCGGAACTACGATACAGAAAGTGGAAGCGCCGCCGCCATCCAGATGCCCGATCAGGGCAATGATACAGGTCATGACACAGACGCCAATGACATTGTCCTTAACTAACAGCATTAACTTTCCGATAATTACATCAAACATTCCTGCATCGGTCATGATACCGAAGTACAGAACGCTGAATACGAACAGTGCCGCTGTTGGACCTGTGCTGGAAAAACCGCTTTTGATCAGCTTACCAATGTTTTCCCATGAATAGTAACCGCCAAATACAAGAATTGCTCCCAGGATCATCGGGAAGATACCGTAGATATCATTTCCGGGCTTCCAGATCGTTCCTGTCAAAAACTTTAACGGCCCGATCTTAAAAATCGCCGGAAGTCCGTTGGCAAACAAAAAGATGCAGATCAAGGCTACTGCCAGAATAGAAACACATGCTGCGATCAGGAATACTCCGTGCATGACGGTCTCTTTTACATTTTTCATATAGATTCTCCCATCTGCGTAAACAGGCAAGGGTGAAAGCATCCTGTTTTCACCCTTGCATCCTGCTCTTTGTGCAGCTTTTTTACTGAGCGATCTCGGACCAGTCAGTGGTTACTCCGGTGTAGATGTTCAGTACATCTTCAGAAGTAAGTTCAGTGATCGGGTTCTCTTTGTTTACGATAACTGCGATACCATCCAGTGCGATCACCTGCGGAGTCAGCTGTGCAGCTTCCTCATCTTTCAGCTCTCTGGAAGCCATTCCGATATCATAGGTTCCATCGATCGTGGAAGTCATACCGGTGGTAGAATCACTCTGCTGTACCTCGATGGTTGCATTCGGATTCACTGCAGTATAAGCCTCTTTCAGTTTCTCCATAACCGGTGTTACAGAAGAAGATCCACCGACTGTGATCTTGCCTTCCGGCTTGGTTCCTTCAAATGCGCCAGTATTGCCTTCGCTTACATAACCGTTTTCCTCAACAACTGCCTGACCTTCCTCACTTAAGATGAAATCGATGAAGTCTTTTGCAAGTCCATCCGGATCACCTTTGGTTGCGATGTTGAACGGACGGGATACTTTGTAAGTTCCGCTCTTTACGTTCTCAGCAGTTGCCTCAGCTCCGTCGATCAGAACTGCTTTTACCTGGCTCTCATCCAGAGATCCAAGAGATACATAACCGATAGCTGCTTTGTTGCCTGCTACAGTAGTCATCATTACAGAAGTACTGTTGGTGATCTCTGCGCTGTCGATGGTGTTGTCTACTTTATTACCATCTGCATCTTTCTGCTCAATTCCGAACAGCTCGATGAATGCGCCTCTGGTACCGGATCCATCTTCACGGGACAGTACGGAGATTGCTCCGCTTGCTGCTCCTGCTGTAGCAGTATCTGCTGCTGTATCCTCTGCTGCATCAGCAGTATCTGCAGTGGTGTCCTCTGCTGCGGTCTCAGTTGTGGTATCTGCTGCTGTATCATTGCTTCCGCATCCTGCAACTGTGGTTGCGGTCATTGCCATTAACATCATTGCTACGATTACTTTTTTCATAATAATTCTTCTCTCCTTCATGTCATGACTTTTTGTTTGGCTCTTTCTGATTTAATACCATTTCCTTAGTACGCCTATGATATTACCGTTCCCATGTAAAATCTAAAATCGCTTTTATGTGAAATGTATGTAAAATCTGATGCCAGGGTCGAAAGTCGGAAAGCACGTTGTGCTTGCACATAAGTGGTTATATGACTTTACGACCCGCCCCGATATGAGGATAACAGCGGAGCATTTGCTTCGCGATATCCGAATAGCGGACGGATTGCGGGAGTGCGCAGCACGGAGCAATCCTGGCATCAGTATGTATCGGGAAATATTGTGAATCATGCTTGCATGGATGAACATATTTTTGAAAATCTATATGGCGAGCAGCCATGCATGAGCAAAAACAGTGCCTTGCAGAGGCGTTTTTGCGAATGACTCTGAATTGTCTATTTATGCCCCGATATGAGGATAACAGCGGATATCAGAAAATTTTATAAGAAAACATCTTGACAAACAAAATCCTCCCGATTACAATTTTTCAGCAACAATTATTTGTAACAGGGAGGATTTCTTCTATGCAGTTAAATATGACAAAAGGCAAGCCGCTGCCGGTCATTCTGATGTTCACTGTACCGCTGATCATCGGAAATGTCTTTCAGCAGCTATATAATATGGTAGATACAATTATCGTAGGAAGGTTTGTAGGTGCCGATGCACTGGCAGCTGTTGGCTCCACCGGAACCATCATGTTCCTGATCACCGGTTTTTCTCAGGGGATCACTGCCGGTTTTTCTGTGCGTGTTTCCCAGAAATACGGAGCGCGGGATCAAATTGCAGTAAAGCGAAATGTGGCAAATGGTATCTTACTGTCTATCATCTCTGCTGTGATCCTGACTGTATTCTCCGCATCTATTATGAAACCTTTGCTTCATATTATGAATACACCGGACAATATCTATGATATGGCATATTCCTATATTATCGTAATCTGCATCGGAATTGCCGCAAATATTTTTTACAATTTGTTCTCCTCTTATCTAAGAGCAATTGGAAACAGCCAGATTCCTCTGTTTTTTCTGGTATTTTCTGCCTGTCTCAACGTTGTACTGGATCTTTTGTTTGTTGTAAAACTTCAGATGGGTGTTGCCGGAGCCGGATGGGCAACCAACCTGTCCCAGGCTATCTCTGCTGTTCTCTGTGCGCTTTACATCTGGTTTAAAACACCAGACTTAAAGCCTGAATCAGATCAGTGGAAATTGTCACCGCAGGACACAAAGCCCCAGCTGGCTGCCGGTATTCCCATGGCTCTTCAGTTTGCCATCACCGCATCCGGAACTATGATCATGCAGTCTGCAATCAACCTCTTTGGTTCCGAAGCGGTGGCTGCCTATACGGCTGCTGGAAAGCTCCAGAACATTCTCACCCAGGGAATGGTAGCCATGGGTCAGACCATGGCCACATATGGCGGACAGAATTACGGCTGTTGCAATCTGAAACGCATCCGCTTGGGTGTCCATGCAGCTCTGTTTGCTGAATTTATCTATTCTATGATTGCCAGTGCTACTATGATATTACTCCTGAAACCTTGTCTCCATCTGTTCTTCTCCGGAGATGTAGATATGAATGCCATGATACCATGGGCTACCACTTACAGTTACATGTGTGCCCTCTTCTTTCTTCCGCTCTGCACGATCTTTATCTTCCGAAATATCATGCAAGGTTGCGGATATGGCTTTCTCCCCATGATGGGAGGCGTTGCTGAACTGGTTGCCAGACTGGTCGTTTCTATGCTTTCCATGAAGCTTCTCAGTTATCGTCTGGCATGCTTTGCCGATCCTGCTGCCTGGATCGCTGCAGCTGTATTTACTGGTGTTTCCTATCTATATGTCATGAGACAGATTGAGAAAGAATTTCAGACAACTTAACACTTTGTTTATTAACACCTTTTACCATGAAAAAACTGCTGCTTCACAGATGATCTCTCACCTATAAAGCAGCAGTTTTCTTATTTCTCAGCAAGCTCTGCCAGGATAATCTCCATACACACTCTACGATTTGTTTATCTCATGTCCTAATACTTATTTAGCCCCAATTTACTTATCAATGCTTCCTGAAGTAGTTTAGAAACATTGATATGCGCCGCCTCTGCTTCACGATTCAACCAATTGGGAAGTGTCACATTTCTCCGGACAGCTTTGCTGTCCACGCGCCGTCGATATATCAAAAAATCAACATCTACAAGAGTAACATACCCTTTTCCATCTTCCGCAAACGTCCCCTTTTCCGGATTTATAACAGAAATATCCGATGCATCAGGAATTGTTTTTCCTGCATCTTCAAGTGTTATTCCTTTTAATCCAATTGCATCTCTTGCCATTTCAATTGCATCCTGATAGTCTTTTCCCTCCGTCAGGATCTCCATATCCGGAACCTCAACTAAAATAATATTATCTGCAGGTGTGAGAATGACTGGATATACGCGCTTATTCTTCATACAAATGTCCTCCTGTCATAATGAATTATAATCCCCATTTTTTCAAAATTGCTCTTGCCAGACGTTCATTAATCTCCTTATGTCGCGGTATTTCCTCACGATTTTCTCCGCAAACATAAATATCATGATTTCCTCCATGACGCTCAAATCTAAAACCAACACTTTCAAGTTTTTTTATTAAAATTTTTCTCTTCAAGGATATCTCCTTTATATATAAAATACACACCAAATACACACTTGTCAATGTGCCAAAATGTATTTATATATTTACAATATAACTTGGAACTTGCATAGAACCATGCAAAGATATATAGAAATATAAGTTAATAGTTATATTTAGACGGCTGGATATGAATTTATGGTAACATAATATTACCTTTTCCGCAAGAAAAAAGCCGGTGTTCCTCAATGCTAAGGTACACCGACTTATCAACTTATTTACCCTATCCTTGCTTCGCCACCTTTTTCCTGCACCAGAAAAATGCCGGGATCAGGAACACATCTGCAAACAGCCATGCCATGGGATGGGCCAGACAGGTTCCTGCAAATCCTATCATCTGCACGACCACTGTTGCCGCCAGGATCCGGGCGATCATTTCCATGATTCCCGATAAAATGGCAAATACAGAAAAGCCCATGCCCTGAATGGTAAATCTGACAGTATTTACCAGAGTCAGCAGGCAATATCCTCCAGTACAATACAGAAGAAACTGATAGGAATACGATATGATCGCTGTCTCTGATGCGTCTACAAACAACATGGTCAGCTGTTTTCCAAAGAAGATCGCCAGAACAAAGCAAAGAATGGATACCGCAAAGCCCATGCCTACCGCACTCTTAAGTCCTTTTCCGATCCGGTCATATTTCTCCGCTCCCATATTCTGACCTGCATAGGGTGCCATGGTCTGTCCCAATGCTTCCAGCGGACACTGAATAAATGCATTGATCTTCTGGCCTGCCGTCACGCCTGCCACCACGGCTGCTCCCAGTCCGTTCACAGCCGCCTGCAGCACCAGTGTTCCGATGGCTGTAACTGAATACTGTAATCCCATGGGGATTCCGATATAACAGAGCTTTCCCATATAAGAAAACTCCGGTCTCCATTCTTCCCGGCTGGCATGAAGCACCGGAAACTTTCGGTACATATACCACAAGCAGATGATTCCTGAGATACCCTGCGCCAGAACAGTAGCGATGGCCGGACCTTCCACACCCATATCAAAGACCAGCACAAACACCAGATCCAGTACAATATTGATGCCTGATGAAATCGCCAGAAAGATCACAGGTGTCTTACTGTCTCCCAGAGACCTTATAATAGCTGCCAGAATATTGTAGAGGAACGTACAGGGAATTCCCCAGAATACGATCACAATGTACACATAAGCATATTCAAATATTTCTTCTGGTGTCTGCATTAATACAAGAACCGGCCGGCAGACTGCAACGACCACCAGTGTCATCACTATTGAAAATACGATGCAGAGCCATGCGCCATTCGTCACATACCGTCGAAGTCTGTGTTCTTCTTTTGCTCCGAACATCTGAGCCACGGGAATTGCAAACCCATTGCAGACACCCATACAGAATCCCAGCACCATAAAGTTCAAAGAAGTCGTAGAGCCTACTCCCGCCAGCGGGTTGACTCCTAAAAATTTTCCTACGATCAACGTATCCACCATGCTGTAAAACTGCTGAAACAGCAGTCCCAGAAACATGGGGATCGCAAATCCGAAGATCAGCTTTGCGGGTGAACCGCTTGTCATATCCTTTGTCATAATCCTATCCCTCTACCCTCACCAGACCATTTCATATTCTTGGATTCTATATCTGTCTCGTCGCCTCTCTCAGCCAGATTCGCTCTTCTTCCGGCAGACTTTCTGCTACGGTCTCATATACCTTCTGATGATACTCATTGAGCCATTGCCTTTCTTCTTCACTCATCTCTTCCGGAAGAACTGCATCCAGATCAAAGGGGATCATTGTCAGAATTTCAAAGCCTAAAAATGTACCATACTCATTATCTGTAAGTTTCTTACACACCAGCTCATTTTCCAGACGGATTCCAAACTTGCCGGTCAGATAAAGCCCCGGCTCATCCGTGGTCACCATGCCAGGCTCCAGCACCGCATTGGACAGGGAAGGACTCTGCTTCCAGCGAAATGCATTGGGTCCTTCATGAACGTTCAGAATATATCCAACTCCGTGACCGGTGCCATGCTTAAAATCCAGTCCAAGCTTCCACATAGGCTCCCGGCACAGAATATCAAGATTCAGTCCCGTGCATCCATGGAGAAACCGGGCATGAGCCAGATGAAGATTTCCCCGGCACACGGCTGTATAGAGATGCTTTTCCTCATAAGTCAGTTCACCCATGGCAAAGGTACGGGTGGTATCGGTAGTTCCTTCCAGATAATGTCCACCAGCATCCACCAGAAGAAAGCTCTTCGGCTCAACAGATACATTGCTCTCCTCGGTAGCAGAATAGTGGACAATGGCTCCATGACTTCCATAAGCACAAATAGGCGCAAAGCTCTGCTCCACATAGTGTTCCTGCTCTGCCCGTCTTGCCTCCAGATAATCTGCCACTGACAGCTCTGTCATATTCTCCTTACCCACAGCTGTCTTCAGCCAGTACATGAACCGGGTAAATGCCACGCTCTCTTTCCGATGGGCTTCCTTAAGATTTTTAATCTGCGTCTCATTTTTGACAGCCTTCAGAAGTTCTGACGGATTCGCCTCGTCCAGAATCTCCACATCTGTCGGAATGCTGGTCAACAGCGCACAGTTTACATTCTTTTTATCCAGCAGCACCCTCGCTCCAGCCGGAAGTGCAGACAGATCTTCATAGATTGATTCATAAGGGCGGATCTCCACCTGGCACTCTGCCAGATAGCTCCGAACCTCCTTTGTCACCACGGAAGGACGTACATACCAGATACAGTTCTTGTCCGTCATCCGAAGAAATGACAAGGTCACCGGTACGCAGGGGATATCATCGCCACGTAAATTCAGCAGCCACATAATATCACAGAGGGAGGCGATCACATGCTGGGTAGCTCCTGCCCTTTTCATAACTTCCCGCACTTTGGTAATCTTACTTTCTGAACTTTCACCACTCCAGCACTTCTCCAGAATCCATACCTTTTCATCGGGAATCTGTGGTCGATCCGGCCAGATCTCTCCCACCAGATCCTTTTCTGTATAGATGGATCCACCTTTTTCCATGGCGCTCTCCCGGAACTTATCCGCACTTACTGCGCCCATGGTCTTTCCATCAAAGCCAACACAGCCACCAGCACAAAGCTCCGCTTTTACATATTCTTCCACAGTTGGCACCCCCGGTTCCCCCATACGGAACAGATGGATACCGGTTCCTCTTAACTGATCCTCCGCCTGCAGAAAATATCTGCCATCGGTCCACAGTCCTGCCTTGTCCATAGTGATCACGGCTGTTCCCGCCGATCCGGTAAATCCGGTCATATAAGCTCTTGCCCGATAATGAGGGCACACATATTCAGATTCATGACAGTCAGTGGACGGGACCACATAGACCGTGATCCCGTTCTCCTTCATCTTCTCTCTTAATGCAGTTATACGCTCGCAAACTGTTGCCATTAGTTCCACTCCGCTTTCTGAAAGGCTTTGTAACCTCTGTATGCTTCATAAATATCTGCCTTGCTGGACACTTCCCAGGGACTGTGCATGTTAAGAAGTGCCACACCGCTGTCGATCACATCCATACCATAATTGGCAGTGATGTAAGCGATGGTTCCACCGCCTCCCTGATCAACTTTCCCAAGCTCTGCAGTCTGCCAGTTCACGGATGCATCATCCATAACTTTTCGAAGTGCTCCGATATACTCAGCGCATGCATCGTTGGAACCAGATTTTCCTCTGGAACCAGTATATTTGTTGAATACCATGCCATGTCCCAGGTAAGCGATATTTTTCTTTTCAAATGCGTTTGCATAATTCGGATCAAATGCCGCACTTACATCGGAGGACAGCATATGCGAATTCTGCAGACATCTGCGCAGTGCCAGCTCAGAATACTGTCCGGTCAGGTTCATCACCTCTGCCACCACATTTTCAAAATAGCGGGACTGCATACCTGTAGCACCCATACTTCCAATCTCTTCCTTGTCAGTCAGCAGGCACACAGCCGTATATTTCGGGTTCTCTGCCTGCAGCTGGGCGGTCAGAGAAGTAAATGCGCAGATTCTGTCGTCCTGTCCATAACCCATGATCATGCTTCGGTCGATACCAAAGTCTCTTGCCGGACCTGCAGGTACTGCTTCCAGCTCCGCAGACAGAAAATCTTCCTCTTCTATCTCATATTTCTCTTTTAAAATTTCGAGCAGTGCTTTTAGGATCAGCTCTTTTTTCTCTTTGTCCTTCTTGCTCTTCAGTGGTTTGCTTCCAACAATAATATTCAGGTTCTCGCCTTCCACTACAACCGCTGCTTTTTTCTGAAGCTGTTCGCCGGACAGATGGATCAGAAGATCAGAAATACCAAGTACCGGATCTGACGGATCCTCACCGATGGCAAGCTCCACCACCGTTCCATCCTTTCTGGCAACGACTCCGTGCAGTGCCAGCGGAATTGCTGCCCACTGATATTTCTTGATACCGCCATAATAATGGGTATCCAGAAGTGCCATCTCTCCATCCTCATATAATGGATTCTGTTTCAGATCCAGACGTGGGGAATCAATATGCGCACCAAGTATATTCATACCTTTCTCCAGCGGTTCTGGACCGATCTGGAATAATACCGCCAGCTTCTTTTTATGAATGGCATAGACTTTGTCTCCTGGCTTCAGGGTATCCCCGGAGGTCAGTGCTTCCTCCAGAGAAATATAGCCAGCTTCTCTTGCCATTTTCTCAGTCAGTCTGACACACTCTCGCTCCGTCTTTCCTGCAGAAATAAACTGGCGATACTGCTCTGCCAGCTTCATGACTTTCTTTTCCTGAGATTTATCATAGGTTTCCCATGCATTTTTCCGTTCCATATCTGTCACTCCTTCTATCTGTTTTCTATTCTTTTCTCCACACTGGATTTCATTCCTTATGTAGCAGATTTTAGCACAATTCAAAACGGTCTGTCCACATTTCTGCGAACAGACCGCCAGTCTTTTTTAACCAAGAATCGCTTTGTCGTTAGTGAACTCCTCGCCGCTGACCTCTTCAAACTTATGAAGCAGATCTTCCACGGTAAGATGTTTCTTCTCCTCGCCACGAATATCCAGAATAATATTTCCATCCATCATCATAATCAGACGGTTACCATGGACAATGGCATCCTTCATATTATGGGTAATCATCAAGGTCGTAAGCTTATCACGGTTGACGATCATCTCTGTGGTCTCCAGAACTTTTGCTGCAGTCTTCGGATCAAGTGCAGCAGTATGCTCATCCAGAAGCAACAGCTTTGGCTTCTTCAACGTTGCCATCAGAAGAGTCAGCGCCTGTCTTTGTCCACCAGAAAGCAGACCTACTTTGGAAGTCAGTCTGTCTTCCAGTCCAAGACCAAGAGTTGCCAGCAGCCTCTTGTATACTTCCCGCTCGCTTCCTTTGATACCGGCGCGAAGCGTTCTTGTCTGACCACGTCTCAGTGCCAGTGCCAGGTTTTCTTCAATTCCCATAGTCGCTGCAGTTCCGTTCATAGGATCCTGGAATACACGGCCTAAGAAAGCGGCTCTCTTATATTCCGGAAGTTTAGTCACATCTTTATCATCAATGATGATCTGGCCTTCGTCTACCGGCCACACACCTGCAATAGCGTTTAACATAGTAGACTTGCCGGCACCATTACCGCCGATAATGGTAACGAAATCTCCCTCTTTCAGTGTAAGGTTTAAGTCCCTTAACGCCTGTTTTTCATTTACTGTGCCTTTATTAAAGGTTTTTGATACATGTTTGATCTGAAGCATCAGGCTTTACCTCCTTTAGAACCCATTGAAAAATAACGTGCCTTCCATGTTGGGATTGCCAGGAAGATGGCTACTACTGCTGCAGACAGCAGCTTTAACAGGTCTGTATCGATTCCCAGCCAGATGACTATCTGAAGAACCAGATAATAAATAATGGACCCGAAAGCAACACTTAAAAGGCGTAAGCCAAAGTTTCTGAA
>OGII01002473.1_pt1 | contig 10719 bp, 5 predicted proteins | sample 1571701 | NCBI WGS metagenome assembly OGII01 (sample SAMEA2581950, study PRJEB24529) | metagenome | biome: Human gut stool | place: China | collected 2011
AGACATAATCTCTCCAAGTTTGACAATACACCGAATAGTTTTTGAGCAGCTGGGACTAACATACCATTATTCGCACTCACATTTTTGTAGTTTATAATAACTATTTAATATACAAGAAAAGCCCGTTAAATGTTATTATCTTGCAGAATCCATTTCCCGGTTTTGGGATGTCCATCCCACTTAATTCCAAGATTTTTAAGATGTCGCTCAATTGTCTTTTTCGTAACAAATAATTGGTTCGCAATATCTTCTCGTTTAATGCAGGGATTAGATTTTATGATTTGAATAATTTTCTCATCAAGATTTTGGGCGACATTTTGGGCGACATTTTGGGCGACATTACCCCATAAATTCTCTTTTGCAGGCTTCTTTTCTTGGTAGCTTAGCCCGTAAAATGGTCGTTTGAATGTGACAATCACAAAACCACCGTCACATCGCCAGATGGGCTCTTCTATACCTTGCTCACGGCATGCGTCCATAATGCGTTTAGCTCCGGATCCCCAGCTTTCCAGATAGGTTGATTTGTAGAGAGCTTCGGCAATCTTTAAATTGTATGGATATGATTCATGAGATTCCTTAATGGTTTCAGGAGTAATTTGCAAAGGGAATATTCCCGGATTCGCAATTTCTACGCGGTCATCATAAATGTCGATATGTACTTCACCGCCCATTATAGTATAATCTCTATGGATAAGGTGGTTTACCAGTCCTTCAAAGATGGCACGGTCGGAATAGTCGGGGAGGTTAAGGCGATAGTTTGGCATCTTCACCCAGCCACTCATGGTATAGTTTTTGATGAAATCCATACCATATTTTAAGAGCAGCACAAGGTTAGCCCGATGTTCCACGGAACTGATGGCATCATCCTTATATAGTCCAGTCCAACGGGTGCAGAAAATACGCGATTGAAATACCGTGCAATTATCCACAAACAGCAATCCTGCATTGGTCAGTTTGTCGTCAGGAGTTACTAGTCCGAATGATTCCAGATACTTGTCGTTCCATTCTTGATGGGTTTGCTCACGGAAGGTATTGGCAAGGATGATGAAAGAATGTTTGCTGGCATCCACTTGGGTAGGAAGAGAATCCCATGTCATGTGCGTACCTTTCAATACCAATGAAAGAAGTTGTTGCGAATTACACTCCACACTTTCATTGCCAATTCGTATATATGCGGTACGTGTTCCATCCTGATAGTAATAATAAGGTGTAAGCGTTCCTGTCTTTACTTTCACTTCAAGCAGGGTATGCCCTTCGTGTTCTATCGGAATAAGTTGAACTTCCGGCACAGGGTCAAGTCGTGCCTTTATCATTTCACTGATAAAATCAGCATCGGCTTGTGGATTCTCCAACCCTACAATTACGCCGTCATCATTCACTCCATAAAACAAACTGCCACCGTCCGTATTGGCAAAAGCCGACACGGATTTAAGCCACGACTTCACTTTCTTACGCTCCAGCATTTCCTTGAAATCGTAAGCTGAGCATTCTGTTATCAATGTATTGTTATGTATCTGCATTATTCGTATAATATTTAATTCTTATCACAAAGGTAGTGATAATATGATAAATTCAAGTGTTTTAACTTACAAAGAAAGTCTCAAGTCTGCTAAGAGAACAGCCGTTTCCGTTTCATCTTTCGGTGCATCTTTGGGCTTCCATGCCACAACAAACCGTACAGATGCAGATTGCACCTTATAACCTCTTTGTTCCCATTCAGATAACGTGCCCTGCATTCTTGATGATAATTTTGCTATAGGTTTATCGGTCGATGAACTATACAAGAAGAAATCATTGTAAATTAAAGAATCTCCTCCTCTTAGTGCTAAAACCTCTTGTTTCCGTTCTTTGAAGAATCCCAAATTGACATCTTTGTGAGAGAGTTGCAGTACAATTTCTTCAGGCATGTCATATTGTCGCTGATCCATAAGATAGCGGTCTGCACTCAAATGATTGAAACAATCACTGTTTGTATGTATGAACAGCCTGTTTTTCGCACGGGTTATTCCTACGTAATATCGACGCATCAGATGGGCATCCTTTACATAATTGTCGGATATGAGCATATACACATCGTCAAACTCTCTGCCTTTGGCCTTGTGAATAGTTGATACCACAACGTCGGCTCTTGATGTGTCGCAAAAGTCTTCCACTGACGACTCAAATACAAACTCCTTGAAGTCACTGAAATATTTTGTTTTGTTGGTTTGTTCAAACAGTTCCACACACCGCTTCACATACATCAAGCTTAGACTCCTGTCATAAGTAGAGAAGGTGTTATGCTTGGCTTCTTCCCACAGCTCTTCCGTGATTAACGGTGTTTTTATCCGCTTGTTTATATACCTCAGGAAATATCTCATTTCAGCCATATTCCAAAAACGTAGGCCGTCCATTGATTGTATCAGTTTACTGTTTATGCCATGTTTCCGCAAAAGAGCCATCAGGATAACGGCCTCTTCATTTGTTTGGGTCAGTACACAAGAAGTTCCTTTATCCCTATGTTGAAGCAAGTTTTCGACGAGCGGCTGATACATATATTCCGATTGATAGCGTATCACTTCAACCCAACCCTTTTCTTTTCTCATGGAGATAATTGGTGTACTTTTTATCCTTTTATGTATATTTTTCAAGAATCCGTTGGCAAAATCCACCGGCTGGCGCGCACTGCGGTAATTTTCGGTCATTTCGACAAACGTGCTTCCGCTTTCTTGTGCCAGTCGGTACATATAACCGGAATCGGAACCGCGGAATTCATAGATGTTCTGGTCATCGTCTCCCACTGCTATCACACGCATCTCCTCATTATTAGTCATTAAAGCCTTTACAAGCGCATGCTCTTCAGCTCCCATATCCTGAGCCTCATCTATAACCAATACTGTCTTACCGATTTTGTTTGGTTCTACTTCTCCTTGGCATATCATCTCGGCTGCCTTTGAAACGACATTCTTTGAATCCTCAAGATTTCCTATCCGTCCCAGGAGGTCGAAGCAATAAGAGTGGAAGGTTTTTATTTCGACAAAGTGGGCGGCGTTGCCTATCAACTCCATGAGCCTTTGTTTGAATTCCGTAGCGGCTGCCCTTGAAAAGGTCAGCATCAGGAGCTGTTCGTGTTTCACATCTTCAAGTAGCAGAAGTGAGGCCAGTTTGTGGACCAATACACGTGTCTTTCCACTACCTGGGCCGGCTGCAACCACAATGCAACGTGAAACTTTATCTGAGATAATATCCAATTGCCGTTTGGATAACTGTCCGAATAATTGTTTGTACTTATGTGGTGTCAAGTTACGTTGTATCTCGTTTGCTCTGTCTCCTTTGAAATATTTTATGACAAACTTTCTGTAGTCCATTTGGAAATAGTCCTGAACATATTGCAAGGCCGCATGATAATCTTTTACCATCAGATTGGCATATTCGCCTACAATATGCACTTGCTGGATTTTCAACTTGTAGAATTCGTTGAGCATCCGATAGTCGTCTTGCTTGTATCTCGACTTGTTGTCCTTTATTCTTTGGATATTCATGGCATTATAAAGTACCAAAAATCCGCCTTCAAGTTTTAGTGAACCGATTTTCGACAAATACAGAAGTGCTTCTTCCACGTCTTCTAATTGAATGTCATCAAGTCTGCTGAAAAGGGATTGAGTGCTTGACTTTATTCGGTTCAGAAGTTCTACCACGGAGAACTGGATGGCTTTACCGGGCATGTTTTCCTTTTCTGCATAAGAAGCTGATTGATATAGCCATTCCACGGCAAAACGGCTTATCTCCAATCGCTTCTCAAAGCGTCTCATAGTAGACTCGAAGTCTGCCTGGCGACTTATTTCCATATTGCGGACCGCATCTTCTTTCTTACGGGTGTACCCCTTGATGGTGAGGAAATAGAGCAGCGTCCGGATATCTTTTTCTTTGGATGTGCTGATTCCGTCGTTCACGGCATTTTCATTCAGTTGCTTGCATGATATTCGTAAAGTTCCGTCGGGAATATGATTAAGGATGTATTGTTCAAGTTTTGCAAAGCGTTCGAGGAGGATTTGTGACTTTCGTTCCGAATCACCTGCATCCTGCAAATAGGCAGATATATCTTTACTGTCTGCCAATATACCTTCCTGTCGCATGCGCTCCACTACAGATATAACATCTCTTTTGCTTAGTCCCAAAATGTCTGCCAGATAATCGATTCGTGATTCTGCTTCCGAATCCTGAGCCTTGGCGATATGTTTTTGAGAAATCAATGACTTGATGATACGGACTGCCTTTTCTATTTCATCGCTGCCAAAAAGTAGTGATGCTGCTATGCGTTCTCTTGCTTCGTCCATATTCTTTACCGTTATTCCCGTGGCATATACATGAGGTACATTGTTTCCTCTTACCAAGTATCCGCTTTGTTCCAAAGCTGCTAATGCTGTCCGTACACGGGTCTCAATGTCAGATACCGAATCATCCCATCCTGCTTGCCGGGCAATTTCCAACGCAGAACAGTTGACTTTCATACGGTGTTTGGTAAGGTCTTTGACGGCTTTCCATACCTGTTGTATTTCACTAATGCTAAGTTTCGTTTGGTTTAGCAATATAAAATGCTTGTCCAAATCATTGTCACTGTAAAGCACATAACAACGTGCGCTAAGACCAGGATCACGACCTGCCCTGCCAGCTTCCTGTACATAATTCTCCAGCGAATCGGAAATATCATAATGCACTACAAGACCGACATCTTTCTTATCGACTCCCATACCAAATGCAGACGTGGCCACGATGATGTGTGCCTGATCGTTCATAAAAGCATCTTGGTTGGCAATTTTTTCATCGGCTTCCATTTTCCCATTGAAAGGGAGTGCCTTGTAACCGTCACGAGTCAGTTTTGCAGCCAGTTCCTTTGTCCGTTTGGTGCGTGACACGTAAACAATTGCCGGACAATCGGCTTCTGCTACAAGTTCTCTCAGTTTTAAATATTTGTCATTGTCATTCTCTACATGTATGACGGAATAGTGTAGATTTGTTCTTGAGGCTGTTGATGCGAATAATTCCAAGTTCAAATCCAAAGTCTGCTTGAAATAGTCACAGATGTCTTGGATTACTTTCTGTTTTGCCGTGGCCGTGAAACAGGATACAGGTATCGGGGTTTTGCATTTTTTCTTTTGCTGGTATTTTTGGATGAATTTGCCAATGTAGAGATAGTCAACTCTGAAATCCTGCCCCCATGAAGAAAAGCAGTGCGCTTCGTCTATCACAAACCTTACAACGTGGCGCGCCATCAATATTTTCTCGATTGTTTTTGAACGGAGCATTTCGGGAGAGATATACAACAACGAGGCTTCTCCGTCTTGTACTCTTTGTATTGACAGCGATCTTGTGATGGGGTCTAACATCCCATTTATGGTTACGGCATCCGTGATGCCTCTGTCGGCAAGGTTGTCTACCTGGTCTTTCATCAAAGACTGCAAGGGGGAGATGACAACCGTAAGCCCGTGCACGGAGTGTCCCGCCATGAGTGCAGGCAGTTGGAAGGTAAGTGATTTACCACCGCCGGTAGGAAATATTGCCAGCAGCGATTTCCCTTTTACCGCAGCTTGGGCAGCACGTTCTTGCAGTGGCTCGCCTTCGTATGTCCGGAAGCGCTCATATCCGAAAAATGTTTTTAGGTTATGGAGCACATCCAATTGCGTATGGCAGTAGTCGCAGCCTTCTTTGCAAGTAGTGTGTCGCAGAAGTTTTATGATAAATTCCACTTCCGGATAATTATAAAGTACCCATCCGGGAGTGATGGAGCGGTAATCGGTGGTGTCAATCAGAGCCAATGCGTATGCCAATCCGCATGGATATTGGTTGATGAGCATGTCAAGATCGGCATGTTGGCAAATCTTTCCGGCATAAAGTTCTTTAATAAGTTCAGGTATTCCTTTATGGATATACTCCGCACTTACCATACTGAGAAATCCTTCAAATTCCTTCTTGCCCTTCAGCAGCGATGCAAATAGTATACGCTTTTCTTTCGGTAGTGAATGCCAGCATGCTATTTCATCCAACAATAAGTCTTTTGCTTTCTTGCAATCGTTCACCGGATTGTTCATTTGTTCGCTCATCAGTTTGTCATCTTTCACAAGCCTGTGGTAAGGGTGTTCAGGGAACAGTAAAGGCGAAACATAAAGTGTATCAACTAAAATCCAGCGGCATATTTTGTCCGTAAACAGGTATTTAGCATCATGGTGAACGATATTGTGTCCGCAGATGTAGTCTACATCGTTTAAGAAAATGAATAGTTCTTCTTTTGAGGTTTTATGAAATGTCGTGTTATCATGCTTGAGGGCTCCTATATCATGGATTCTATGGTCTTTCAAGCCTATTTCAACATCTACTATGGCATAATTGTGGGCACTACATGGTACAGAGGTGGTTTTATTGCCGATGATATTGTTTCTATCCTCGGTTTTCTTGATTCCTATGAGTTTGCTCCATATTGACATATCTCAATATAATAAATAGTTTTACAACTTGAATTTGTTATGTATCTGCATCGTTTTCTTATTGTTGTTTGGGTATAACATCCCAATATCATACACAAAGGTAAGGATAAAACCGAAGAATCTGTTAAAAACATCGCTTTCTTTTGATTTTTATGCGTTTACATCTCTTTATTTATGAATAAAAATCGTACTTTTGCAGTCAAGAGCTGTGGTTGCTTATGGATGCTTATTTTCGGATTTGCGATATAATTGCAACACGTGTACGCAAGTTGCTCATACAGAGATACTGTTGATTTTGAGGAAGTGAAGTAATTGCATTAGGTGTTAGTTAATAGATGTGAGCTCCCTCCACCAACTTTTGAAAGTTGGTGGAGGGAGTTCTTTTGTTTGTATATTTTTATTTGAGTAGAGAGGCCGGATATTTCAAGCCTTATTTACCCTTTTCTAAGATAAGTTTTAATGAGGGATTCGAGTTTCTTCCGGGGTTTATTCGGGGTGTACGAAGCATCGCTTGCATGTTTGGTATAGGGCATGCAATAACAAATATATGGGACTGATAATCGCGACAAGAACCCATAATACTGCATTTAGGAACAATAATAAGAAGGCGTAAAAGCGTTGCATCTTTGTGAAGTTGGAAAATATAATACTGGATTATGCTTGCAAAAGTATGGCTTTTTTCGTACCTTTCGAAATATAACCATATAAAATATTGAAAAGATGAAGAATGTGAATAAAATAATAAAGGACGTGGTTTTCGGGCTTGCCGTTACGGCGGTCGGGTTGTGGGTTCCGCATACTGCTGATGCATGTACGGGAATTACGTTGAAGTCGCAGGACGGCGCCACTGTCTTGGCTCGTACCATAGAGTGGGGCGGCAGTTATCTGAACAGCCGTTATGTGGTTGTGCCTCGGAGGTATGTGCAACAATCGTATGTGCCGGGCGGACAAAAAAACGGATTGGAATTTACGGCGGCATACGGTTATGTAGGAATAGCCGTGGAGTTGGAGGATTTTGTGGCCGACGGGCTGAACGAGGCCGGACTGGCTGCCGGTTTGTTTTACTTCCCTCACTACGGTAGTTATGAAGCGTACGATGAGGGACAACGTGAGAGTGTTTTGTCCGATTTGCAACTGGTACCTTGGATGTTGTCTCAGTTCAAGACGGTGGATGAGGTAAAAGAGGCACTCGGAACGGTGCATGTGGTGTCGTCCGACCCGCGTGCCTCTACGGCTCATTGGCGCATTGCGGACGCTTCGGGACGACAGGTCGTGTTGGAGATTGTGGACGGCATTCCTCATTTTTATGAAAATGAATTAGGCGTGCTCACTAACTCTCCGGGCTTTGAATGGCAGATGACGAACCTGAACAATTATGTAAACCTGTATGCAGGAGGGGCGGAAGCCAAGCCGTTCGGCAAGGTGAAGCTCGCCGCTTTTGGCGCGGGCAGCGGCTTTTTAGGGATTCCCGGCGACGTGACGCCTCCGTCCCGTTTTGTGCGTGCCGCTTTCTATCAGACTTCTTCTCCCGTGCAGGCTACGGCGCGAAAGACGGTACTGCAAGCTTTCCAGATATTGAACAATTTCGATATTCCCGTGGGGATTGAATTTGCAGATGCCAAGGTGCCGGCGGATATTCCGAGCGCTACGCAGTGGACTTCCGTCACGGACATGAAGGATTTGGTGTTTTATTACCGTACCATGTACAACAGCGAAATCCGGAGCATCGATTTGAAGGCCATAGACTTTGCCCGTGTGAAGTACCGTTCTGTAGCGATAGACGATGTGAAAGAACAACCGATTGTCCCGATTATATTGAATTAGTGGCGGAAAAGTTGTACTTTTGCAGGGAAATAAAGATGACGACGAATGAAAATAGGAATTATTGCAGCGATGGCTTCCGAACGCGAACAGTTGACCCGGTTGGTCGCGGAGATGCGTAAGGAGCGACATGGACTTTTTGAATATACCATAGGACAGTTGGGCGGGAACACCTTATATATCATGGAGTGCGGCATTGGGAAAGTGAATGCAGCCGTCGGTGCGTCCGAGCTGATGGCCCGCATGCAGCCGGATGTGGTGGTGAGTACGGGAGTGGCCGGAGGCATCGACGCAAAAGCCGGTGTGATGGAAGTCGTGGCGGCTTCGGAGGTGGTCTATCATGACGTATGGTGCGGCATGGGGAATGTCTACGGGCAGATTCAGGGATTGCCTCCCCGGTTCACGTGCGACGAAAGATTGGTTCGCAAGGCCGTTTCGTTGCCGTCATCGGTTCCCGTGCATGCCGGGTTGATTTGTACTGGTGACAAGTTCATCACGGAGCGCGGCGAACTGGATGCCATAAAAGCCGAATTTCCTGAGGGGCTGGCCGTAGACATGGAATCGGCTGCCATAGCGCAGGTTTGCCACCTCTACCGCGTGCCTTTCATCAGTTTCCGGATTATCAGCGACACGCCGGGAGCCGATGCGCACTGGCTGCAGTACGAGAATTTTTGGGAAACGATGGCCGACCGTTCTTTCGGGGTAGTACGTACCTTCTTGGAGAGTTTGCCTTCTTCTTTGTCTTAATCCGAAAAAACATATAAATCCAATGAAGAAAATTCCAAGTTTTACGATTGACCACATCCACTTGTTGCGGGGCATTTACGTTTCCCGTAAAGATGAAGTGGGAGGTGAGACAGTGACCACGTTCGATGTCCGCATGAAAGAACCCAACCGTGAGCCGGCTTTGGGGCAAGGCGCGTTGCATACGATAGAACATCTGGCGGCCACGTTCCTGCGCAATCATCCGGTATGGTCCGATAAGATTGTATATTGGGGACCGATGGGGTGCCTGACGGGAAATTACCTGCTGATGAAGGGGGACTTGCAGTCGGAGGATATTGTGGAACTGATGAAAGAAACGTTCCGTTTCATTGCGGAATATGAAGGGGAAGTTCCCGGAGCAACCCCGCGTGACTGCGGCAATTATTTGTTGCAGGACTTGCCGATGGCCAAATGGGAGTCTGCCAAGTACCTCCATGAAGTGCTGGAACAGGTGACGGACGCCAATTTGCATTATCCGTCGCAGGAAGGTTGAACCGTGTGGAGGCAGAGACGGAAATCCGTTGCGTAGGAGTGGACGGTGGATATTTTTTCAGGAACTTGAAGGGGATGGCTTCGTGCGAAGCCATCCCCTTTTTTAGCGATCGTTTTTCCGGATACCGGAACAGGGTGTAAGGATTGCAGAACGCCTTTTTCCGTTCTGCTGAGAATGAAAAATCGTTTGGCTGAGAACGGAAAATCGTTTGCCTGAGATTGATTTTCCGTTTGGCGCAGAACGGAAAATCAAAATGAGGGGAACTGTAATTGATTCTAATACAATGCTTTATAAAATATTGGAGATGCCGTTTGCTTTTTCTCGAATGTCCGTAAATATGACGGGGACGCCGGTTTCATTTGCCCAACGGTTGTATCTTCCGTCTTAATGCCTTGGAGATTTCCAGGAACATGTATTGCCGTGGGAGCGTATGGATGCGTGCGCTGTCGGCCGAGTATTTACGATGGGCATACTCTTTGGATTTCTCGAAAGTGAGCAGTGACATTTCGTTCTGCGATTTGCCGACCATGGTAGAGTCCAGTTGTTCATCCGGGAAGAAGTCGTCGAGGTCTACATCACCAATCATCGTCGTTTCGAGGAAGTTCATGTCCTTATGGGAGTTGTCGGTGTAATATCCTACGAACATATGCCCCGGTGTACGTACCAGTATCGGTTCGATATTGATAGCCCGAAGGAGCGAAGCGAACAGTACGCTGCCGTCCACACAGTTGATCTGCGACGATTCCAGCGCATCGTCAAAGGTGCGGACGCGTTGCGAGAAAACGACATTGCTCGAAAGGCTCGTATTGGATACGGAACTGTAGCGGAACTTACGTTTCTGTAAGATGTTCCAAAGTGCGTACACCTGCTTGTCTACCGCACCTTTGGCCGTGCTCTGGTAGCCCAGGAAACGATTCACGATGCGGGTATTCAGCGCTTCACGAAGCAGCTGGTCGATCATCGGATTCTCTTCGTTGACGTATGCGGCAAAAAAGATACTGGTATCGTAAAACTTCGTCCCGTTCGCCACATAACCCAACAGGCATTCATTGACGCTACGCACCGAAAACGTACGTACCCGTTGTCCCAAGTCTTTCCCGTTCATCTCCACTTTTACGGCTACGCTCACCGGTTCCGCCTGTGCGTTATTCTTCAGTGCCTCGTAATTCCAGATGATAT
>OGII01002482.1_pt1 | contig 10692 bp, 9 predicted proteins | sample 1571701 | NCBI WGS metagenome assembly OGII01 (sample SAMEA2581950, study PRJEB24529) | metagenome | biome: Human gut stool | place: China | collected 2011
CGGTGCCGCATGCGCGTGGCGGGCCCCCAGGACTTCGTGGACGACCCAAGCCGCACGCTGCGGGTAGCCACCAAGTTCGTAAATATTGCCAAAGCTTACTACGCCGCCCAGGGCCGGGACATTGACATCATCAAACTGAACGGTTCCATTGAACTGGCACCGATCGTAGGGTTGTCAGAGGTCATTGTGGATATTGTGGAGACCGGATCAACTCTCAGGGAGAACGGACTGCAGGTCCTGGAAGAGGTTTGCCCGCTGTCTGCCCGTATGGTGGTTAATCAGGTCAGTATGAAGATGGAAAATGAGCGGATCGGCAAGCTGATCGCAGATCTGAAAGCAGTCTTATAGGAGGCAGAGAAGATGAGAATCGTAACGCTGAGCAAGGAATCCAGACAGAATCTGCTGGACAGCCTGTTAAAAAGAAGTCCGGGAAACTATGGACAGTACCAGGATACGGTACAGGAGATCGTGGACCGGGTAAAGACAAAAGGAGATCAGGCACTGTTTGAACTGACCAGAAAGTTTGACTGGGAAGGTATAGATGCTTCTAATGTGAAAGTGACAGAGGCAGAAGTGCAGGAAGCCTATGACACCATTGATCCGCAGCTGGTAGAGACAATCCGCAAGTCTCTGAAAAACATCCGTGAGTATCATGAGAAGCAGAAACAGTACAGCTGGTTTGATACTACCCCGGAGGGAACAATGCTTGGCCAGAAGGTAACTCCGCTTGCCAGTGCAGGTGTCTATGTGCCAGGCGGAAAAGCAGTGTATCCGTCTTCGGTTCTGATGAATATTGTTCCGGCGAAGATTGCTGGTGTGGCACATGTGGTGATGTGTACGCCATGTAATAAAGAAGGAAAAGGGAATCCGGCTGTGCTGGTGGCAGCAAAAGAAGCAGGTGCAGATGAAGTCTATAAAGTAGGTGGGGCTCAGGCTATTGCAGCTATGGCATTTGGGACAGAGAGCATACCAAAAGTTGATAAGATCACGGGTCCTGGAAATATTTTTGTGGCACTGGCTAAGAAAGCTGTATCAGGATTTGTCAGTATCGATTCTATTGCAGGTCCCAGCGAGATCCTGGTACTGGCAGATGAGACAGCCAACCCAAGATATGTGGCGGCTGATCTTCTGTCTCAGGCAGAGCATGATGAGATGGCAAGTGCGATCCTTGTGACTACCAGCAAAGAACTGGCAGAAAAGGTGTCAGAGGAAGTGGATGCATTTGTAAAAATCCTTTCCAGAAAAGAGATCATCAGCAAATCACTGGATAATTATGGATACATTCTGGTGGCAGAGACACTGGAGGATGCCATTGAGACCGTCGATCTGATAGCATCCGAGCATCTGGAGATTGTGACAAAGAATCCTTTTGAAGTGATGATGAAAGTAAAGAATGCCGGAGCGATCTTCCTTGGAGAGTACAGCAGTGAGCCGCTGGGGGATTATTTTGCAGGACCGAACCATATCCTGCCTACGAACGGAACTGCCAGATTCTTTTCTCCGGTATCAGTGGATGATTTCATCAAGAAATCCAGTATCATTTACTATTCCAGAGAGGCACTGCAGCGTGTTCACAAGGATATCGAGTATTTTGCAAAGGCTGAACAGCTGACTGCACATGCTAATTCCATTGCAGTGCGTTTTGAAGATGAAAACTAAAGGAGAAGGTGTATGAGCAGCACCTACGGCGAAAATCTGCATCTGACCATCTTTGGCCAGTCGCATTCCCCTGCCATCGGCGTGACGGTCGAGGGGATCCCCGCGGGCGAGAAAGTTGATCTGGACGAACTCCAGCGCTTTCTGAATCGCCGCGCGCCGGGCAAAAACGTCTGGTCGACGCCGCGCAAGGAGGCCGACGCGCCGGAGATCCTCTCCGGCCTTGTGAACGGCTATACCTGCGGCGCGCCGCTCACGGCCATCATCCGCAATACGAACACCCGCTCGCAGGATTACGCGAATCTTGCTGTCACGCCGCGCCCCGGTCACGCGGACTACACCGCCGAGGTCAAATACGGCGGCTATCAGGACCGCGCGGGCGGCGGACACTTTTCAGGCCGCTTGACCGCACCGTTGTGCATCGCGGGCGGCATCTGCCTGCAAATTCTCGCGCGCGAGGGAATCACGCTCGTGAGCCGCATCGCCTCCATTGCGGGCATTACTGACGAAGGTGAGCTGACAGGCTCGCTTGCTGGCAAGGAGTTCCCCGTCGTCAGCGATGCGCGCGGCGAGGAGATGCGCGAAGCCATCGCGGCGGCGCGCGAGGCTGGTGACAGCGTCGGCGGCGTCATCGAATGCGCGGTTTTCGGGGCGCCCGCGGGCCTTGGCGATCCGATGTTCGGCGGCATGGAAAATCGCATCGCCGCGGCGGTTTTCGGCATTCCGGCGGTCAAGGGCGTTGAGTTCGGCGCGGGCTTTGGCGTGGCGAGCCTTCGCGGCAGCGAGGATAACGACGCCTTTACGGTCGAAAACGGCAAGATCATCACTGAGACGAACCATTGCGGCGGCATTCTTGGCGGTATCACGAACGGCATGCCCATCGTGTTCCGCGCGGCGTTCAAGCCGACGCCATCCATCGCGCGCGAGCAGCAGAGCGTCAATTTGCAGACGATGGTGCCGGAGAAGATGGCCGTCACGGGCCGCCACGACCCGTGCATCGTGCCGCGCGCCGTGCCCTGTGTGGAGGCGGCGGCCGCCATCGCGGTCTATGATGCGTATCTATCGCGCAAAAGGGAAATGAGGTAAGGGAACATGGACTTAAACGACTATCGAAAAGAGATCGACAGCATCGACGATCAGCTCATCGCGCTCTTTGCCCAGCGCATGGAGACCGCTGAAAAGATCGCGGAATATAAAAAGGCCAACGGCCTGCGCGTGCTCGATGCGCGCCGCGAGAAGGAGAAAATGCGCGAGATTCTGGACAAAACGCCGGACGACCTGCGCGAATACGTCTCCTCGCTCTACTCCCTCATTTTCGAGCTGAGCCGCAGCCGCCAGAGCTGTCTTCTCGGCACGAAGGGTGATCTGCCCGCGAAAATTGCCGAGGCCATCGAAAAGACGCCGCAGCTCTTTCCCGAGGACGCCGCCGTCGCCTGTCAGGGCGTGGAGGGCGCGTATTCCGAGCAGGCGTGCGAGCGGCTGTTCAAGCGCCCGAGCACGTTCTTTTTCAGTTCCTTCGAGGCGGTGTTCTCCGCCATTGAAAAGGGCCTCTGCCGCTACGGCGTGCTGCCGCTGGAAAACAGCACGGCGGGCAGCGTGAACGCGGTCTACGACTTGATGACGCAGCACAACTTCCGCATCGTGCGCTCGGTGCGCATCAAGGTTGACCATAATCTTCTCGCCAATCCCGGTGCGAAGCTCGAAAACATCCGTGAGATCTACTCACATGAACAGGCCATCAGCCAGTGCGCACACTTTTTACAGGGGCTTCCCAATGTGAAAGTCATCCGCTGCGAAAATACCGCGGTGGCGGCGCGCATGGTGGCCGAGTCCGGCCGCGACGATGTGGCGGCGCTGTCGTCCCGCGCATGCAGAGAGCTCTACGGCCTTGACTGCCTCGCCGCCTCTGTGCAGGATCAGGGCAATAACTTCACGCGCTTCATCTGCATTGCGAAAAACCTCGAAATTTACCCCGGTGCAGACCGCACGAGCCTGATGATGGTGCTGCCGCACCACCCCGGTTCGCTCTACAAGGTGCTCTCGCGTTTCAACGCGCTCGGCGTCAACATGAACAAGCTCGAGAGCCGCCCGATGCCGGACCGCAACTTCGAGTTCATGTTTTACTTCGACCTTGAAACCTCGGTCTATGCCCCGCAGTTCACCCAGCTCATGGGCGAGCTGCCCGAGCTGTGCGAGGAGTTCACGTATCTTGGCTCTTACAGTGAGGTGGTTTGAATGAAGCGCTGCGGATTACTCGGTGAAAAGCTCGGCCACAGCTATTCGCCCGCTATCCACGCGGAGCTGGCGGACTATGAATACCGGCTCTATGAGGTCGCGCCCGAAAAGCTCGGCGAATTTCTGACGGGCGGCGGCTTTGACGGCATGAACGTCACCATTCCCTATAAAAAGGCCGTCATCCCGTACTGCGCAGAGCTTTCACCCATTGCGCAAAAACTCCAGAGTGTGAACGTGCTGGTCAGGCGCGAGGACGGCACGCTGTGCGGCGACAACGCCGATGCCTACGGCTTTGCCGGTATGGTCAGGGCGAGCGGCATTCAGATCGATGGCAAAAAGACGCTCGTGCTCGGCTCCGGCGGCGCCTCCTCGACGGTCTGTGCCGTGCTCGAGGAGATGGGCGCGCGCAGCGTGACCATCATCTCCCGCAAGGGGGAGGACAACTACAACAATCTGGATCGTCACGCGGACGCGGAGGTCATCGTGAACACCACGCCCGTCGGCATGTACCCGAACTGCGGCGTGTCGCCCGTCGACCTGTCGCTCTTCCCGAAGCTCGCGGGTGTGCTCGATATCGTCTACAACCCCGCGCGTACAGCGTTTGTCTTGCAGGCGGAAAAGCTCGGCATTCCTTATATGAGCGGGCTCTACATGCTCGTCGCGCAGGCCAAGCGCACGGCGGAGGTCTTTGAAAACCGCGACATCCCCGACAGCGAGACCGAGCGCATCTGGAAAAAGCTGAGCCTTGAGATGCAGAACATCGTGCTCGTCGGCATGCCCGGCAGCGGCAAGAGCACCGTTGCCGCGCGCCTTGCTGAGAAGCTTGATCGCATCGCGCTTGACAGCGACGCCGAGATCGAAGAGAAAAACGGTATGAGCTGTGCCCAACTCATCGAAAAGCACGGCGAGGCGGAATTCCGAGAGCTCGAGAGCGAGGCCATTGCCGCGCTCGGCAAGCGCTCGGGAGCGGTCATCGCTACGGGCGGCGGCTGCGTGACGAGAGAGGAAAACTACGATCTTCTGCACCAGAACGGCATCATTTTCTGGTTGAAGCGTGATATCGACCAGCTGCCGCGCGAGGGGAGGCCTCTTTCGGCGGGCAATCTTGCGGCGATGTACGACAGGCGCAAGGCCTGCTATGAAAGATTTGCCGACCACATTGTCGACAACAACGGCACAGTGGAGGATACCGTGCAGGCAATTTTGGATTGCCTGAAATAAAGGACAAAAACATCCCGCCGCAATTTTGCGGCGGGATGTTTTTGCGCGATGGCGGCAGCTACGGCAGGGGATGGCGAGATCGCTGCGCAAGCGCTTCGTCATAGCATCTCGCGCAGCTCCGCCAGTCGATCACCTGCACACGCAGGGCGAGGGACTCCTCGCTGCACGGCACCACCGGCGCGGTCAGGTCGAGCAGCACCGCGCCGAACGCGATGTCGGGGTCCTTCGTGCCGGTGAGCCGGAGTGAGCCGTCCGCCATCAGCGAGAGCAGGACGCGACCGCCGCAGCCGCGGCGCAGCGCATGTGTGAGCACGCGCTCAAAGTCCTCCCGCTCACCGAAATCGCGCAAAATCGCGGCCTCAAATGTATTCAAAACAGACCACCTCGCCACAAGGTATGCAAAAAGTCCATCAGACAGCACAAAAAGCGGAAAGTCCTGTGACTTTCCGCTTTTCATTTCAATTTGGACTAACTTAGATGTGGACGACCTTCAGCTCGCTCGCCTCGAAGAGACCGAGGCGCTTGCCGACGTTGACATATACCTGCGGGTCGCCGCTCGTGCAGATGACGAATTTACCCTTTTTCTGCGGGTTGAGCGCGTTCTGCTCGGTGAGGTATGCCTTGACGGCGTTTGCCTGCTCGAGCGCGGGGTTGATGAGGTGCATTTCGGGATAGCACTCGTGGAAGTTCTCTTCCACGATGGGATAGTGCGTGCAGCCGAGGATCAGGTTTTCGACCTTTTCGCGCGCGAGAATGTTGTCGACCTGCGTACGGATCTCAGTGTTAATGTCGTGCTGGTTGAAGTCGCCGCGGTCAACGAGTGCCGCGAGCAGGGGAGAGCCCTTGCCGACGACCTTGCACTCGGGATCACCCTCATGGATGAGCTCGGCGTACTTGCCGGAGGCAACAGTGAACTCCGTCGCGATGAGGCCGACGCTCTTGAGATGCTCGCGCAGGACGTATTTGGCAGCTTCTTCCACGATGCTGACGATCTTGTAGTCGAAGCAGGGGCGCAGGCGGTCGGCCATGGTGGAGATGGTGTTGCAGGCGATGGCAGTGCACTTGACACCGTTGTCGCCGAGGAACTGGAGCATGTGGCTGCTCAACTCGAAGATCTGGTCAGAGGTCTTGTTGCCGTAGGGGCAGTTGGCACTGTCGCCAAAATAGATGATATCTTCGCCGGGGAGAATGCGCTGTAATTCGCGCACGACGGTGAGACCGCCGATGCCGCTGTCCATCACGCCGATGGGGTTGCCTGCGTTCAACATGGTTGAAAGCCTCCTTTTTTTGTCTATAAATATTGTACCACGCGCACACAAAAATGCAAGGGATAAATCATTTTTGCTGTTTGTAACAAATCTTGGGAAAAGGATTGCAATTTTGCCCTCACCTGATAAAATAGTATTTGGTGTGAGTTGGGTATTTTACAGCCCGAAACCTGCGCCGCGCGGCGGCATAATACAGAAGAAGAGGTTTGAAACGCTTATGACGATTTTCAACTTGATCACCCTCTTTGGCGGTCTGGCGCTGTTCCTGTACGGCATGCGCCTGATGGGCGACGGACTGAAAAAAGGCTCATCCGATGCCTTCAAGCGCGCGATGGAAAAGGTGACGAACAATCCGCTCGTCGGCTTTCTGCTGGGCCTTGTGGTCACGGCGGTCATCCAGAGCTCTACGGCGACGATCGTGCTGACGTCGGGCCTTGTCGGCGCGGGCGTGATGTCGCTGCACCAGTCGATCGGCGTCATTCTGGGCGCGAATGTCGGTACGACGATCACGGGCCAGATCATTCGCCTTCTCGACGTGAACGCATCGGAGACATCGCTGCTCAATTTCTTCAAGCCCTCGACGCTCGCGCCCCTTGCGGCGATTATCGGCATCCTCTTTCTAATGGCGGTCAAGACCCGCCAGTCCGATACCATCGGCTCGATCGCGATGGGCTTCGGCATCCTCTTCACCGGCCTTCTCAGCATGACCGCGGCGGTGAGCCCGCTGTCGGAATCTGAGACGTTTGCCAACATGTTCTACCAGCTCTCGGGTAAGCCGGTGCTCGGATTCCTGCTCGGCGCGGGCGTTGCGTTCCTGCTGCAGAGTTCGTCGGCGACCATCGGTATTTTGCAGGCCATTGCCACGACCGGCGCGCTGACGTTCTCGTCCGTTTACGCCATCATCATCGGCGTCAACATCGGCGACTGTGTGACGACGGCCATCGTCTGCTCCATCGGCTCGAAGGCCGATGCCAAGCGCACGGGCGTGATCCATATCCTCTTCAACATCGCCGGTTCGATCCTCGTGATCGTGGGGCTGATGCTGCTGCACTCGTTCGGTGTGCTCGATGCCCTGTGGGACGAGGCGCTTTCCTCCGGCGGCATCGCGAATGTGCACACGGTGTTCCGTCTTGCTTCGGCCATCGTGCTGCTGCCGGTGTGCTGCCAGTTTGAAAAGCTCTCGCGCAAGCTCGTCAAGGACGATGTGCGCCTTGGCGAAAATGTCGACCACGAGCTTTCGCTGCTCGATGAAAAGTTCTTCACCTCTCCCGCCATCGCGCTCTCGGGCGCGGGTGAGGCCATCACCACCATGGCGCGCCTTGCGCGCACGGGCGTGATGAGCGCGATGGGCGTGCTCGAGCAATACGATGCCCACACGATCAAGGTCATCAACGAGAACGAAGAGCACATCGACAAGCTCGCCGACCATGTGGACAACTACCTCATCCGCCTGTCGCCGCACATGCCGAGCGGACACGGAAGCGACATGCTCAACTACTATATCCAGTGCTTCGGCGAGTTTGAACGCATCGGCGACCACGCCGTGAACCTGACGGAAAATGCGCAGGAGTTCCTTGACCGCAGCGCGAGCCTGTCGCCCACGGCACATCAGGAGCTCATGGTGCTGCGCGAGGTGCTCGGCGAGATTTTAGATTACACCTACAAGGCCTTTGCCGCCACGGACTACGAGGCCGCGCGCCACATCGAGCCGGTCGAGGAGGTCGTGGACGACCTTGTCGCCACGCTGCGCGCCAATCACATCCGCCGCGTGCGCGACGGGCAGTGCACGGTGTACGCGGGCCTCACGTTTCTCGATATCCTCGTCAATGTGGAGCGCATCGCCGACCAGTGCTCGAATGTCGGCGTTTTCACGCTCTCGATGTTCGACGAGCACATCATGAACAACCACCACGACTATATTCAGGCGCTGCACCAGGGCAAAGACCCGGTCTTCAACCGCGCCTATCAGGAGACGCACGACAAGTATTTCGGCGAGCTCAAGCGCATCGAGCGCAGCAAGTGAGCCGCGCCGGATATGCGCGCCCCTGATTTAATGGAAAATAACGATCAATGCGACTTTTGTGCGCCGCGGCTTGCGTTTGCCGCGGCGCTTTGCTATAATGCAGTGCATAATAGCAGCGTGATTCTCTGCAAAGGAGCATGAAACTATGAAAGCGATTCTTGATGAAATGCTCGCGGCCCTTTCGCGCGGCGAGCGTGTGGTGCTGAGCAGCATTCTGGCGTCTTCGGGCTCTGTGCCGCGCGGCGCGGGCGCGAAGATGGCTGTCTTTGAAGATGACCGCGTGCTCGGCACGATTGGCGGCGGCGCAGTGGAGCGGCTGAGCATCCAGCGCGCGCAGGACGCGCTCAAAAACGGTGGCAGCAACGAGCTCAAGTCCTACAACCTGCACCCGAGTGAAGTGGCCAGCACGGGCATGATCTGCGGCGGCGCGGTGACGGTCTACTTCCAGTTTTTCGCGCCCGAGCAGACTGCGGACGTCGCGGTGCTCAAGCGCTGGCGCGAAATGCTCGATAAAGACGTCGACCTCTGGCTGCTGTTGTCTCTTGACGGCGACGGCGTGAACGAGTTCCACGTCGTCACGCGTGAGGAGATCCCGCAGGACAAGGCGGACTATTTTTCTGCCAAGGCCGTGTGGAAGAACGGCATTTATGTCGAGCCGCTGTGCCACGCGGGCAGCGTGTATATCTTCGGCGGCGGCCATGTGGGCCGCGCGCTCGTGCCGGTGCTGGCGACGGTGGACTTCCGCGTGGTGATGTACGACAACCGCGAGGAGCTTGCGAAGAAAGAAAACTATCCCATGGCGAGCGAGGTCATCTTCGGCAGCTTTTCCGATATTTCCGGCAAGGTGGCGCTCACGGCGAACGACTATGCCGTCGTGATGACGCCGGGCCATCAGGCGGACTATGAAATCCTCTCCCAGGTGCTGGGGAGCGATGCGACCTATATCGGCTGCATCGGCAGCCGTACAAAGGTCGCCAAGACGCGTGAGCGCCTCAAGTGTGACGGCTATACCGAAGAGGACATCGCGCGCGTCCACGCGCCCATCGGCCTTCCGATTCTGGCTGAGACGCCGGAGGAGATCGCCATCAGCATCGCGGCGGAGATGATCGAGCACCGCGCGCGCCTCGCCGGACAGCGGCACTGAGGGTGCGTATATGCAGATCGCACCGCTTTTGCACGTCGGCCGCGGCGTGACGGCCATCATCGGCGGCGGCGGAAAGACGACGCTGATGGAAACGCTCGCCGGGGAGCTTTCGAAAAAGGGTAAGGTCATTATCACGACCACAACGCACATCTGCCGTCCGAAGCAGTATGAAACGCTGTTGGATGCGGACGAGGCCGCCGTTTCGGCGGCATTGGAGCGGTCGGGCATCGTCTGTGTTGCCTCGCAGGCGGAGAGCGGCAAGCTCTGCGCGCCGTGGCTCTCAATGGGCACGCTGGCGCAGCTTGCGGATTTTGTGCTTGTCGAGGCGGACGGTGCCAAGCGCCTGCCGCTCAAGGCGCACGCTTCCCATGAGCCGGTGATCCCGGAGGAGGCGCAGCGTGTCATCATGGTCATCGGCATCGACGGCGTCGGCAAAACCATCCGCGAGACCTGCCACCGCAGCGCGCTCTACGCGCAGCTCGCGGGCGTGGATGAGGAGACGGTCGTCACGCCGCAGCTTGCCGCGCGCGTCGTCAACGCCGAGGGTTACGGCGACCGCGTTTATATCAACAAGGTGGAGTCTGCCGCCGATTATGAAGCGGCGCAGGCCATGGCAAATGAATTTTTCTGCCCGGTCATCGCGGGCAGTCTGCATCAGGGGGTATATGTATGCTTGCATTGATTCGCGGCGCGGGAGACATCGCGAGCGGCGCGGCCATGAGATTGTGGCGCTGCGGGATCGACGTGGTGATGACCGACCTCGCCCGCCCGACGGCCATCCGCCGCACGGTGGCGTTTTCCAATGCCATCGTCCACGGAGAGACAACGGTCGAGGGCCTGCGCGCCGTGCGCGCGGAGAATGCCGCGGAGGCGAAGAAGCTGCTGCGCGGAACGATCGATTTTGTGCACGGCTGTGTGGGAGCTAAGGGAGACGAGAAGGAGGATGTGCTTCTTGTCGGTGACAATATGGTCAACCAGACCATCCCGTTAATCCTGTGCGCGGAGGAGGATGTGGAGGGCAATCACGGCGCTTCCATCGGTAAGCTCGACGAGAACATGCTCTTTTATGCCGCCACGAGAGGCATTCCCCCGGAGGAGGCACAGAGACTTCTGACACTGGCGAAGATCGAAGCGATAAACAGCCA
>OGII01002483.1_pt1 | contig 10692 bp, 8 predicted proteins | sample 1571701 | NCBI WGS metagenome assembly OGII01 (sample SAMEA2581950, study PRJEB24529) | metagenome | biome: Human gut stool | place: China | collected 2011
TAGGTAACATAAAGGTACTGAATGTCACCCTACCCGAAACGGGAGTCATCGTTCCTCAGCACCATTCTCTAACAGACCTTCTGCCATACCTCTGGAAAGTCCCTGTGCTGCACCGGTAACGATGCACTTTTTGCCAGCTACGCTGAATTTTTCCTTGTAATCAAATGCCATTTTTTTATCCTCCTATAATAATATATGGTGGCCCGCTCCCGTGATACGGGAGCGGAATGTATAAATATATTTTGATTTTCCCCGGTAAACCGGGGAGATTGGTGTAAGAACCCGGGGATCCTTCATCCCTTTATGGAGTCTGCAATGCTCCGTCCCTGCGTCTTGTCTGTGTCCATGTAGTCACAGTATTCTCACAAGGATATTTTGCAGCTTCTTCCTCATTTAAGTCAACGCCTAAACCAGGTTTATCATTTGCATATACATAACCATTGTCAAACTCAGGCAGTCCCGGGAATACTTCAAGGAGAGCACCATGTGGTCCCTTTAATTCCTGGATAACAAAGTTTGGAGGCTCAATGCCGGACCATTCCTGTACACCAAAGTTTGGTGCTGCCAGGTCAATATGGATGTTTGCTGCATGAGCCAGAGGAGACATGTCTCCAGGTCCGTGCCATGCAGTGCGTACACCAAACTGTTCTGCAAAGATCTGCAGCTTTCTTGCCGGTGTAATACCGCCAACCTGACTTAAATGTACGCGGATGTAATCGATCAGCCGTTCTGAGATAAGTTTTCTCCACTCAACAGGATTGTTGAACAGCTCGCCTTCTGCGATTGGTATGGAGGTCTGCTCTCTCATTCTTGCTAACCAGTCTGTCTGCTCGATCGGTACCGGATCCTCTAAGAATAACAGATCAAATGGCTCCAGCTCTCTTGCCAGCTTAATAGCTTCAATAGGAGCAATACGTTCATGAACGTCATGTACCAGATTGATCTCATATCCTAATTTGTTTCTGATGCCTTCAAACAGCTTTACTGTATTGCGGATATAGCTTCTGGAATCCAGATAAACACCTGGCTGGGCGCCCTTTGGTGCAGTTGCCGGCGTATTTCCATAGCTTTCGCCGCCGTAACCACCGCACTGGCAGCGGATATTGGTAATACCCATTTCATGGAAACGTTCAATATTTTCACACAGCTCGGAAAGATCGCGGCCATCTGCGTGACGGTATACAGGAATACCTTCCCTGCACTTTCCGCCAAACAGCTGGTACAGCGGCATATTTGCCATTTTTCCCTTAATATCCCATAATGCCATATCTACGCCGGAAATAGCATTATTTTCAATGGGGCCGTTTCTCCAGTATCCGTTCTGGTTCATCAGCTGCCACAGATCTTCAATATTCTCTACATTTCTTCCAACAAGAAGAGGCTTCAAATATTCTTCTACTACCAGCTTTACAGCCAGGTGGCGGTAAGCAAAGGTTCCGCAGCCCAGTCCGTAAAGTCCCGGCTCGCTGGTCTCAACTTTTACCACCACAAGGTTGATGCCTTCCGGCGCTGTGCAGATTACCCGTATATCACGTATGGTTACTGCCATTTTACTATCCTCTCTAACTTACATTCTAGGTTTTTAACCCTTATAGTCTTCCAGATCCTGGATTGCCTGATAGATCATCTCTTTTGTTACAGGATAAGGTGTATGGGTCATTTCCTGGTTTGCCATTGTTGCTTCAAGGACATCCTCTAACTTGTCATCCTTTTCCAGCTCCAGATCAGCCAGGCATACAGGCAGGTCAATAGACTTATTTACGCCATAAGCCAGTTTCAGCTTATCCCAGTCCTTATCTACCATAAGATTTACCAGTGTGCCGTAGGAAACTACCTCACCATGGAGATGTTTCTTTTCAATATGCTCTCTCTTGGTCAGGCCATAGAATAAAGCATGTGCAATACCGCCATTATAATTTGGATGAACAGAAACAGATACAACACCTGGGGAAACAACAATATTTAAAATAGTGTTTTCAAGCTCTTCACTGTTTCTTCCTGCTTTTGCATCATCCATTGCCTTCTTCGCATCCTTAACCATTGGATAGAAGCACATCTGTCCTGCTGTGATACCAAACTCACTGCCAAAGCTTAACTTCTCCCCAGCCTTTGCAGACCAGCTGGACTCTACATGCTTTGCCATGGCATCGCCGATACCAGCCCACAGGTATTTAACAGGAGCTGCTAAAACCAGTTTCGGATTGATAAAGCAGTGTACCGGTACTTCCTTTAATCTTGGGATGTCGCAGAAAGAACCATCCTCATGGTACATAATACTGATCTGGGTAACAGGAGCACAGTTAGACGCAATGGAAGGAGCGGTAAATACCGGTTTTCCAAGGTGATCTGCAGCCAGCTTTGCTGTATCGATACATTTTCCACCGCCTACTGCAAGGAGCATATCTGCTTCCTGTACTGCAGGATCATTTGAGATCTTATCAGCGTTTTCATGGGTTGCATCATGTCCATACAGCCATTCTGTAGTAATCGTAAGACCTGCTTTTTCCAGTGCAGGAACTACATATTCCCTTGCTGCCTTCCATGCTCTTTCTCCGTGGATCACTGCTACTTTTTTTCCATATCTTCCCATTTCATCATGGAAAGCGTCAAATGCATTCTCGCCAATGGTAAAACGTGGGAGAAAAATTGAATCCATTGCGTTCATGTCTCTGCCTCCTAAATATAACTCTTAATTTTACTTTATTTCTGGCCTAGTTCATTTCTGCGCGCTTCGGGTCCAGAACTGCCAGATCATAACGACGACTCTTGTGGGAATGTGCTGCCAGTACCCATAAATATGTATTTCTGGTTCCCGGTGCAGCTACTGTAGGATGGTAACCTCTTGGTGCCAGGATCATAGTACCACTCTTAACAGTATGAGCTACTACTCCATGGGTATCTCCTGGTTCTACATAGCTTAAATGCAGTCCAAAATGAGGATCATCCATATCAAAGTAGCAATAAACCTCTTCCAGATCCTTTTCATGCTCATGAGGCGGCCAGCTGGTCCATGCACCATTTCCGCCCCAGGTCAGACCTACTAACAGTCTGGAAGATGCTGTACCTGGATCGATGGTCATAAATACCTCTCTCTGGCTGACGCCGGAGCCATGGATCTGATGGATCTCACCAATAGGCATGGTCAGGTCACATTTACGGAAAAATGGTTTTCCATATCCTTCATCAACAGCACCTGCAATGTAGAAAATACAGTCTTCTTTTGCTGTAATATGTACTTTCATATTGCTTACTACATAGAAGGAATCCAGCTTATCACAGGTTCCTGCATAACCGTCCCAGGAAAAATCAGCTGCACCTTTGATACATACAGCATCCATTTCCAGTTTTCCGGTCTCCAGATCAAAACTCTTTCCTGCGGACAGGTTTAAACGGTAAATATACTCCTGTTCACAGTCTGCCTTTCCTGGTGCAATGATCTCATGGAATCCTTCTTCACAGGAAGAATCAAACTTCCAGCCTTCCATACGTTCTTTTGTTATTTCACCTTGGATCATGATAAACCTCCTGTTATACCTGACCAGCCTTTTGCTGATCATGTTATGTGATTATTTATAAGGCCGCCTGCAGGCGGCCCCAGTTTTTAAAATTAAATAAGCATTGTACAGAAACCTCTTGAGAATACGCACAAGAAGAATACTGCAACATATCCGATCAGGAATGGGATCTCTGCCTTTGCAATGTCTCCCATTTTCAGTCCTGATACAGTTGACGCTGAGAAAATGTTAACTGCAACAGGTGGTGTCATAGTACCAACTACGTTGGAGATACATACGATCATACCAAAATGGATAACATCGATTCCCATGCTCTGGGCGATCGGCCACAGAACCGGAACCAGTAAAACTGCGATGGCAGTACCTTCCATAAATGTACCGAAAATAAGAAGAATGATAGCAACAACGAAGCAGAATAACATAGAATTCAGGTTCATTGCTACAACGGTGTCTACCAGTGCCTGGGAAGCGCCGGAGAAAGTAAATACCCAGGAGAATGCAGTAGAGGAAGCGATGATGAAAAGGATCATTGCGGAGCTCTTTGCAGAATCCTTTAAGATCGGGATCAGTTCCTTAAATGTCAGTTCCTTGTAGATGAACAGACCTGCAATAGCTGCCCATACAACGGCAACAGCTGCACTTTCAGTAGCTGTCAGCATACCGGAGTAGATACCGCCAAGGATGATGATAGGTGTCATTAATGCAGGAATAGCATCTAAGAACACTTTGAATATTTCTGCCGGTGTACGCTTTACTTCCTGTTTTGGCCATTTTTCTTTTCTTGCGAAGAAAAGAACCTCTGTCATAAGCACTACCATGATGGTAACACCTACTAACATACCCTGTTTGAACATATTACCTACAGAAGCACCGGTTAAGGTACAGTAGATAACCATGATAATGGATGGAGGAATGATCGGTCCCATACCACCGGATACTACTAACAGGCCGGCTGTACGGTCACCAGGATATCCCATCTTGACCATATCGTTGTAAAGCATGGTTCCGATAGCAATAACAGTTGCAGGTGCGGAACCGGATAATGCTGCGAAGAATGCACATGCAAGTACCAGCGCAAGGCTCATACCGCCGCGTACATTACCAACCAGGCAGTTAGCAAAGTTTACGATACGGCGGGAGATACCACCTTTTGTCATCAGGTTTCCTGCAAGTACGAAGAATGCGATGGCCATAATAGAGGTTGACTGAAGTCCACCGAAAATACGCTGTGCGATTACCGTAGAAGATGCGGACAGTCCGCCAAATACTACGGAGCAAAGGGAAGCCACTCCCAAAGAAATGGAAACCGGAACACCGATCACCAGGCATGCTGCGAATGCAACGAAAAGAATTACTCCTGCGCTCATGCCTCTACCTCCTTATTTTTCAGGTCCATAACTTTTTCAACCAGCACAACTGCCTGGATGACCAGGATCAGTGCAAAGGTCAGGACCAGTGAAAAGTACATTACTGACATTGGTACTTTTAAAACCGGTGTGGTCTGTCCGGTCTGTAACTGCTTGGAAAACAGTGCCAGACCTGCTTTTAACATTACGAAAGAGAAGATCTCCAGAATGATCTGTTCAATAATAGATACGATCTTTTTTGTAACTCCGTGGAGTTTTTCGATCACTGCAGTAACTGCTACCTGCGTGCCGTCACGAAGACCAACTTCTGTTCCTAAAAGTGCCATATAGATCATACTGTACATTGCAACTTCTTCTGTCCATGGCATAGATGCCTTGATGAAGTTACGGTTTACGACAGAGATGAAATACGCGATGACCATTGCCACAAAGGTAACGACCATGATGGCATATTCTACATTGGTAATGTAAGATAATGCTTTCTTAATTCCTTTCATTTCCAGTCCCCTTCTTTTCTCTCGCTCTTTAAAACAGCCGCACCGTCACTGACTGTTGCCGGCACGGCTGTATGTTTACTGCTTTTTTTATTTTGTGTTGCCTGTGGATCTTTGGCAGATTATTTTACAGCTGCTTTTGCTGCATCTACTGCTGCTTCCCATTCTGCATCGAAAGAAGTACCAGCCTTCTCCTGAGCTGCCTTGTAAGCGTCCTTCATTTCATCTAAGTTGATGTCATAGAACTTAACGCCAGCGCCTTCCAGGTTACCCTTAGCTTCTTCGTTTGCTTCGTTCAGATACTGCCACTGAGCTTCGCAGCCTTCTGCTACAGCCTTAACGAAGGTATCTTTTAAATCATCCGGGATCTTGTTCCAAGCGTTATCGCTCATGCACAGTGGGATGTATACGAAGCAGTGATGTGTATTGATAACGGAGTTTACACCAGCCTCATAGAACTTGTTGATCCAGCAGTTAGAAACAGCGTTCTCGCAAGCATCAATGGTCTTCTGCTGAAGAGCGGTAAACTGCTCAGAAGCGGAAAGTGCGATTGGGTTAGCACCGAAAGCGGTAAATGCTGCTAACTGTCCTTCGTTCTGCATTACACGGATCTTTACGCCCTTGAAATCTGCCATAGACTCGATTGGCTTTGTGGAGAATACATCACGGAAACCGGATTCCATGTAGCCAATTACGTGAATACCATGCTCATTTGCCTTAGTCTGGATCAGATCGCCTAACTCATGAGTTACTGCGTAGTTAGCCTGATCTGCGCTGTCCCACAGGAAAGCCTGATCCAGAATGCTCATCTCTGGGATGTAGTTAGCAAGTACGGAGTTTGCACAGGATGCGATATCAAGGTCGCCCTGAACTGCCATGTCCAGTGTATCGCTCTCGCCGCCTAATGTGCCGCCTGCCTGGATAGTCAGTGTGATCTTTCCGTCAGTTGCCTTTTCTACACATTCAGCGATCTTTTCAGCGCCCTTGTAGTAGTTGGAAGAAGTATTGTCAACCAGTGACATTGTAAAGTTGATAGCATCTGCAGAAGCTGTGGAGCCTGCTGCCTCTGTCTTTGTGTCAGAACCGCCTGCTGCTGCGGCTGTTGTAGCTGCTCCTTTGTCAGAAGAACCTCCACATGCTGTGAGGCTTGCTGCCATTGCTGCTGCAAGTGCTACTAATAAAGCTCTTTTCTTCATTTTTCATATCCTCCTCTATCTTACTTTTTCCGCCAGCCCTTTTGTTAAAGGACCATATAGAAAAAGCAGGGCACACTTCTCGCATGCACAGTTCCCTGACTGTTTTCAAAGCGCCCTTGCTTTAGTGACCATTTTATACGATTCTTTATATCGCTGTCAAATGTCCGTACAGAAAATACAACACTTTTTTTACTAAAATTAATTTTTTATTGTATTTAGGTTGTTTTATTTGTTTTATTGATATATAATCAACCTAATAAGGAGGATTACTTACATGAAGCACAAACTATTGATCCTTACCCGGAATCCGGTGGCAAAAGTAGGGATCGCCTCTTACCTTTCTTCCCTTTTTGGACAATACCTCACCATTGTGTCTACCAGAATTGCTGACCTGACGCCAGAAGATATGGAAGATGCAGGCTGTATCCTGTATACAGCAGGTGAATTAAAAGAGCAGATGCCTTTTTCCATTCCGGATTCTGTAAAACAGCTTGTATGTATGCGTACATTTAATCACACTTATCTCCAGCGCATCCTTCAGATTCCGCCGGGATCTTTTGTATACCTTGTCAATGATACAGTGGACACCACCTATGAGATCATGGACCAGTTAAAAGAATATGGCTTTTCCCAGTATCATTTTCTTCCCTATCTTCCGGGGATTGAAGAGGTGCGGAAAGATATCCAGTATTGCGTAACTCCCGGAGAGGTACACTTAGTCCCTTCTTTTATCCGCCAGGTAGTAGATATCGGCAACCGTATTGTAGACATTTCCACCATCAATGAACTGATCGCCGTATTTAAACTTCCCGCCAGTCTGGCTGATGAGGTTACAAAAAATTACTTAAACCATATTATCCAGATACAGAAACTTTCCAACCAGCAGTTAAGCCAGGCTCTGGATATGAAAGAGATCACCCGGGGAATTTTGGAGAATGCCTCAGAAGGCCTGTGCCTGCTAAACCAGTCCGGCAAAATAGAGCTGTGTAATTCCCTTTTTCTGCAAATGACCGGGATCAAAGAACGGGATATTCAGGAAAAAGATTTTTCAAGATTGTTAAAAGAGGCTGGGATTATTTACGATTATCCCAGCCAGAATGACGGAATTGCAGTACACAATGGAGAGGAAGCTTTCCGCATGTGGTTTCAGGACTTCAGCATTGCAGACAGCCGTCAGGTGCGCCTGATCCATACAAACCCGCTCCAGGATGATCAGTTTCCTACCCGTATTACGAAATTATGCGATTTCAGTTACTTTTCTACTGTAAACCCGCTGCAGCTGCATATGTTAGACACAGCACGAAGAGTATCTGTCAATGATTTTCCTATTATTATAGAAGGGGAAAGCGGCACAGAAAAGTAACTTTTGGCCCAGGCCATCCATTTAAATTCCCGCCGTCACGACGGACCATTTATTTCCTTAAATATTTCTTCCCTGAAGTCAGAGTCCGCTGAAGCAGCCCTCATTGGCAGCTGTGAACAGCAGGAAAATGGTGTCCGTAAAAAAATCGGTGTACTGGAAGCTGCAAAAGGCGGTACACTGCTGATCAATAATCTTCAGTATGCAGATTCAGAACTGCAGCGCCTTCTTTTAAGTATCTTAAAAAATGGCTTTTTTATCCCGCTGGGGAATAATTGCTCCCCCCAGCCCCTGGACCTGCGTCTGATCGTTACCTCTGTCAGTGATCTGTACTCCCGTGTACTGGAAGGGAAATTCCTGGATGAACTGTTTTTCCTTTTAAGTACCGTATCTTTATATACCATTCCTTTAAGGCAGAGGCGAAATGATATCCCCCTGCTGTTGGAAACCTTCCTGAAACGCTCTTTCCATGAACCGGGGCTTTCTTCCCGTGAACTGCTGACAGAACCGGTATTAACCTTCTTAAACCAGTATGACTGGCCGGGAAATGTGCTGGAGCTTAAAAATGTTTGTACCTACTTTTCCTGTATCTATCACAGAGAACCTTTGTCATTAAGCGACCTGCCGGGATACATTTTAAACCAGATCCGAAAGCATGAACAGCAGTTAGATATAACGGAACACCGGATCCTGTCCCTTATTGCTGCCAATCCCCGCAGCGGACGTTCTTTCCTGTGCAGCAGGCTGAAAGAAGAAGGGATCCAGCTTTCTGAAGCCAATATCCGCACCAGCCTGCAGCGACTGGCCAGTGCCGGATATATCAAAGTTCACAGGACCCGTGGCGGCTGTGAGATCACAGAACTGGGGGGGCTGGTGAACACGCAGTAAATCAAACTTATATTTCGGAGCCGTCCGTTTTGGACGACTCTGTATCTTGCGGAACAGATCCATCTGTGTCTGATGTTCCAGGATCCATGACTGGTTCCGGATGAGCCTCACACCAGATGTCATACCAGAAAAGACAGGCATCGGTCCAGGCAGACTGGGCATTTTCGTATTGCTCTGTGAAAGCAGAAAGTTCCTCTTCTGCCTGTTTTTCCTGCTTTTCACCACAAGCCGCATCCTCGTTCTTATCAGCAATTTCATTTAACCACTGATCCCAGTGCTCCAGCTCCCATTCTTCTCTTTTTCCATTTTTTTCCAAAATCTGCTGCCAGATCTCTTCCGTCTGCTCTGCAGCATTCTCTATCGCCTCTGCTGCCAGCCGCAGTCTCCACTGGTCGTAGGCCTCTTCCTCCGGGATCTCCCGCAGCCTGTGACGCTCTGCCCTTGGCACTGCTTTTAAGCCTTCGATCAGCGCCTGCTCTTCTGCCTTTATCCTGGCTGCCAATGGCTCTCCGGAAGCTTCTTTTTCTTTCCGTTCCAGATAATGTTCATATCCAAAGGGATAATAAAAAGCAGCATTATTTTCAAAAATAAGCACAGACTTTGCCACCTGACGGATAAAATACCGGTCATGGGATACAAAAAGGATGGTGCCTTCATAAGCCTGAAAGGCGGACTCTAAGGTCTCTTTCGCCTGGATATCCATATGGTTGGTAGGCTCATCTAAGATCAGGAAGTTTGGCCGGCTTTGCAGCAGTTCTGCCAGCACCAGCCTTGCTTTTTCACCTCCGGACAGATCATCCACCCGTTTTGCCCCGTCCTTTCCTTTAAAAAGATAGGCCCCTAAAATCGTCCGCACTTCCTTGTCCGTCAGGGACGGAAACAAATCTGAAAAATGTTCTACTACTGTTTTTTCTGACTGGATCGCAGCGGAATACTGGTCAAAATAGCCGATAGTAATATTATTTCCCAATGCACAGTCCCCGGCTACAGCAGGTAAAAATCCGGCTACTGTCTTTAAAAAAGTAGTCTTGCCGGAACCATTTACACCTAAAATACCAATCTTCTGTCCTTTCCGGCTACGCAGGCTCAGTTCCAGTAATGGATGTTTGTCATAGCCGATCTTTAAATGTTCTGCCTCAAAGACCCATTTGCTTCCTGGGATCAGCGGGGTAATAGTCCCTGTAAAAATATGGGCCATATCCTCCCTTGGCTTTTCCACCGGATGCATCCGTTCTAATATTTTCTTTCTGGAACGGGCAAATGCAGCCTTGGAAGGCTTATTTTTAAACCGTTTGATCAGTTCTTCCTGACGCTCGATCTCCTCCTGCTGGCGCAGATAGGATTTCATCTGGATCTCATAGTTTTTTCGCTTCTGTTCCCGGTAATTCGTATAATTTCCCGGATAACGGGTCAATTTTCCCTGTTCCAGTTCATATACGATATCTGCAGTCCGGTCCATAAAGAAAAGGTCGTGGCTGACCATGACCACAGCCCCCGGATACTGCCTTAAATAACCTTCCAGCCAGCTGGCTGTTTCCATATCCAGATGATTAGTGGGCTCATCAAGAAGCAGCAGATCCGGCTTTTTAAGAAGAAGCTGGATCAGGGCGATCTTGGTCTTTTCTCCACCAGAAAAAGCTTCCACAGAACGTTTTTTATCTTCTTTCTGAAATCCCAGGCCTGTAAAAAGGGTGTCATATTCCCGCTCATATTCAAAACGTTCCCTGTCAAAAGGTCCCTTTGCAGGGCAGTTTAACATCACCAGCTCTTCTACGGTCCTTTCTTCCCCTGCCAGTGCCTGCTGTCCTAACATTTCCACTGTCAGCTGCCTGGAAGCTGTGATCCCCGGTCCCTGGCGCCTGTCATCCCGGT
>OGII01002484.1_pt1 | contig 10686 bp, 9 predicted proteins | sample 1571701 | NCBI WGS metagenome assembly OGII01 (sample SAMEA2581950, study PRJEB24529) | metagenome | biome: Human gut stool | place: China | collected 2011
AAAATCATATCTTTGTATTTATAACCTCGGTTATTATAATCTGAATTATAAATTGTATTACTTTGATAATCTATATATTATGGAGTTTTTTGGAAGAGAAAAAGAACTGGAAGTTTTAGCTCGGGAGCAAGAACTATCACTTACATCTGCACGTTTCACTATCATCATGGGACGTCGCCGTATTGGAAAAACATATCTGATACGTCGTAGTTTCAAGAATACCCCGTGCCTTTATATCCTTGCCAAGAATGAAGCAGAGGCCACCTTCTGTGCTTCCCTGCAAAGACAGATACAGCGCGAGCTGAATATTCCTATTTACGGAACTATCCGTTCCATGCGTGATATCTTTGAGATACTTTTTTCGTATGCCACCAAAGAACATTTGAATCTGGTTATTGATGAAGTACAGGAATTCTTCTATGTCCGCAAGAGTATTTTTGCGGATATGCAGGAATTGTGGGATCAATACAAGAGTGAGATGAAAATTAACTTTATCACTTGTGGTTCTATCTATTCTTTGATGAAGGAATTATTTGAGGACAAGAAAGCTGCTATGTATGGGCGTCTGACGAAGCGCATAGAGTTATTGCCTTTCAGCATTGCCACTATGAAAGAGATATTGCGGCATTATTTTCCTTCCTATCGTAATGAAGATTTGCTCTGCTTATATATGTTGACGGGAGGAGTTGCCAAGTATATAGAGACGTTGATTGACGAGCAAGCGTTTACCAAACAGAAAATGCTGGAGTGTTTCATAAATGCATATATGCCTTTCCTGACCGAGGGTACCGACCTTATTAATATGGAGTTCCGACGCGAAAGTGCTATCTATTATTCCATTCTGAGCTTGATAGCCGATGGTAAGAATACATCGGGAGAGATTGATTCTATATTGGAAACAACCTCAAGTGCCTACTTGCGCAATCTGGAAATCAATTATTCGTTGGTTCGTAAAGTGAGACCGGTTTTTGCTTCGGAACGAAGCAGGGGGATACGGTATCGTTTGAATGATAATTTCTTGCAATTCTGGTTTCGTTTTATCTATCCTAACCTGGATTTAGTGGAGAGTCAACGCTCTGATTTATTGTTAGAAATTATAGAACAGAGCTACAGTGTATATTCGGGTTTTGTACTGGAACGTTATTTTCAACAACGTATCCGTGAAGAAGAGCGTTTTTCTCTGATAGGCAATTGGTGGGACAGTAAAGGGGAAAATGAGATAGATATTGTAGCAGTTAATAGAATAGACCGGCAGGCACGCATTGCAGAAGTAAAGATAAATCCCAGAAAAATATCTCTGCATGTATTAGAGCAGAAAGCACAGAAACTGCTTAGCGAATTGAAACGGTATCGTATAGAATATCAGGGATATTCATTGGAGGATATGTAAACTTACCGCAAGACGTATGTACGTCTTGCGGTAAGTTTTTTTGAGTTTAAAGGTGAACTAATTGGTATAATTTATCCTATTATCCATTTACTGCCCGGTATAAACGAGATAATCTTTGTCGTTATGTAGCAACTGATGAATGTACTCACTGCAATACATGGTATGGCGGCAACGGTGGGCAGTTCCAGCGTTTGTTTGAACACTGTTACCCACAGCCCAAGCCAGAATATGTGCATGAGGTACATGCCATAGCTGAGTTTCGACATTTCTGTTATAATCTGTGGAGCTTTCGGACGGTTTATGCATGTGAACATAAGGAACGTGCCTGCTGTGAGAATCACACAGTTGATTGTACAGAAAGCCCATCCTATTTCTATTACCGGCGTGGTATGAAGTTCTCCGGGGATGGCTTGGATGTAGAATGAGTAAATGGTCAATGCAGCTCCGACAATCATTAAAATAGTTCCTATAGTGAGACGTTTCGAGCGGTTCCATGTCAGGTGCACGCGTATGTAATGTGCCAGTACGAGGTATCCCAAGTAGCCTGAGAAGTACCACAGCATATGATATTCATTCCAGAAACATTGTCCCCACACTTCACCGAACCATCGGTTGAAATACGGCATGCATGTTGATAACAGGAATAACCCTATAAAGAAACGTTCTTCTTTTGCTGTGGCTTTCTTCAGCCATGGCGATATGATGGGTATAAATAAATAGAGGCTGATAAGAGGATACATGAACCACAAGTGTCCGGCCAATGTTGGAAAGTTCAGGAATATTCGCGACATATCTTTGAATGATGTTTCTCCATCTATCTGTCCCCACAGCAGTGGCAGGGTGCTGTATAGTATCATGAATATGAAAAACGGCGGCAGAATGCGCAGGCAGCGCTGGCGGTAGAATTGCCATGAGGTCTGTTCTTCTTTCATGGGTACCAGAAGAAAGGCGGAGACAATCATGAAGAGCGGCACTGCCATGCGTGAAAAACCGTCGTACACAGCTACCCACAGCCTATCGGTTTCACTGGCTAAATAGGATTGTGGTCCCACCATGTCTGTAGCTCCGGGGGCACCGTAGAAATTTTCGCTGGCGTGGACAACCATGACGAGGAAGCAGGCAAACACACGCACATAATCTAAAAAAACAATACGTTTCATTTTTTTTGAGTATTCAAGTTCGTAATTAGTATAAGATGATTTATGTTTATTCTTTTCATGCATTTATGGCGGAAATACTTTGTTGATATTCCGAATACTACTTTATTTTCGGAGGTAAAGGTAAACAATGTTTTTTATAAAAAATGTTATATGGAAAAAACGATTTGCTGTAAAAAGCATATTCTATAAAAGAATCTATACTTTTTTATTTAAGCAATGAGTTGATAATATTCTGATGAAAAATTTTATCTTTGTAGTATTGAATTCAATAGTATAGTCAACAAAATGAAAAACTATATAATCTTAATAATCTTTTTGATGCTCTTTTTACTAGTAGCTTGTAATGGACAACAAAACCATAACAGGCAGTTGGTGCTAGCGGACTCTCTTATGCAATCGCGACCGGACAGTGCATTGAATATCTTACGGGGTATTTCGATGGGGGAATTAGCTACACAGGTTGATAGCGCTTATTATGCATTATTGTTGACGCAAGCAAGGGATAAGAATTATATTGTGCAGACAGATGATTCGTTGATATGCTATGCTGTGGCATATTATGACGGGGCTAATGATGTGCGTATGCAGGCAAAGGCGCATTATTATTGGGGATGTGTTTATAGGGACATGAATCAGCAGGCAGAAGCAATCCGGGAATTTCTTATTGCGGCGCCTTTGACGAAAAAAACTAAAGAAAAAAGGCAATTAGGATTGATATATAATAATATAGGCTATATATACTATACAGGAATTCAATGAAAAAGCAGATTCTATCTATCGCTTAGTGGAGAGTATTGCCGAAGAGTTGAAAGATACTATCCTTTGGGCTGAAGCCCTGTCTAAGCAAGGTTCTATTGCCTTAGCAAAAGGAGAGGAATATTTTCCTATTGCTGAACAGAAGTTATCAGATGCTTTTGCAGCAGTAGATAAGACAGGAAATAATGGGCTAAAAGCTAATATTTCAGCTTCACTCAGTAATTTGTATAGTCGGATGGATGAGGGCGAAAAGGCTTTGTATTATGCAAAGCTAAATCTTTCCTTGCGGAGAGATACAGCACGGGCTTATCGTGCTTTTCTCATTTTGGGGGATGCTTATTATAAATGTGGACAGTATGATTCTGCTATTTTCTATCTCAATAAAGGTTTGGTAGGTAAAGATTATCGAAGAAAAGTAGATGCCTGTATGCGTTTAGCAGACATTGCAAGGATTCAGGGAAATGTTGCTCTATCCTTGGAACTGGAAAGAAGCAGTTCTGCATACAAAGACAGTTTATACCAACTTCGCCGGAGTGTAATTGCTAATAAAGTGATTGAAGCGGAAACTGATGCGCAGACAATGCTTCAAAAGCTATATTATAAAGGACGTTTAAATACATACCTATATGGTTTTATGCTGGTAACAATAATGATTGTGGCAATTGTTCTTTTTCTATATAGACGATATCAAAGAAAAAATGACTTATTGCAAAGGGATAAACAAGAATTAGAAAAGACGAATCGGGATTTAAGTCTACATTATGCCAGCCTGCAGGCTGATATAGCACAAAAGGATTTGGAGATTGAAGACTTGAAACAAGAACTGGTTTCACATCAGATTGATGAAGAGCAAAGAAAAAAAATACAGATAGAACTGGACGAAATGATTTTGAAGCGAAGTGCTTTAACCAAAGAGGCTTTCCTGCACTCACCACTTTACGAAAAGATGCAGGTTATTATTAAAGATTGTCAGGATAGAGATGAATCAGATGAAGAAATAAGCGACCGGGAATGGCAAGAATTTGTTGTCGGAATGGATATGCAATGGAATAATGGCATAACGGATTTTTGCGCAAAGTACCAATTGTCTAAAGAAGAACTTCATTTGGTGTGTTTAAGTTTGGCTGGGTTTCCATTCTCCCATTTAGAATACTTATTGCATCTTTCCAGAAGAACACTCTATCGAAAGAAAAATGCTTTACTTAAACGGATTGGTGTTGAGCAAAATTGTGAATTTGAAGAAATTTTGCAAAGAAAATAGGTGATGGCACACTTGTGACACACTTTGTTTGCGTAGACTTTCGTAATTTAGCCACCATAAAACAAAAGTCCTACGCATATGAAAAAGGTATTATTTATTTTATTTTCATTTTTGTCTTTTACTATTTCGATAAATGCACAGTTTGTCTCTGGTAATACGGAGATAATGCTTACACAGAAGAATGGCGACAGAGAAATAGGCGATAAAGATAGTGAGATAACTCCGGAAGGTGCTCCTCAAACTCGCAGTAGTGTTTTTCAACCTGTGTGTGCTTACTTATATAATAAGGTAATAACTGTCGATTTTCAAGCAGCATTCTCCGCTGTTACGGTTAATGTTATTAATGAAGCTACTGGAGAAGCTGTTTGCTCTAAACAACTTATCAGTCCTACAAGCTTTTCTATTGATTTAAGTGGAAAAGATGCTGGAGATTATATGATAGAAATTATTTCTGATAAAATCTCATTAGAAGGATATTTCCCTTTATAATATTCTATATAGACAAGGGTAATCATGGCTGAAGTTGATAATACTGCTATTGTACTCTATTGCTATTTACGGGCACTATCTGTAAAGGTAAGCAGAAGTACTGTGCGTCGTTTGCTCGATACTCCATTAGGAGATGGCATACGAGGTATCAGTGATGCACTGGATATGCTTCTTGTAAAGAATGAAGTATATCAACTTCCGTCATCTGATTATTTTTTGCAATTGGAATCTCCTTTCATCACTATGCTTAAGGTGGACAGAAATCCATTTTGTGTAGTGACGAAAAAGGGCGATTCCATCGTAGAATTCATTGATGGAGATGGACAAAAACGCAGTATGACGATGGACAGGTACTGTCTTATTCGGAGAACCTACTGAAAAGACTTTAAATGAGCATTACTATGTAATGAAAAATATTATTTTCTATTTGTTGCGTTATAAGTTTGTCATCGCTATACTTTTTATCTTGATATTGGGGATGCAAGCTGCATTCTCCCAAAATCAACCATTTGCTTTTATTGCCTATTTATGTACATTGAGTTTTGGCATTCTTGTGTCTATCGCTATCCTCTATAAAGAATGGGTGAATGAGCAATTCATGGAGTCATTCTGCCATATAGGGAAGGTGGTGAACTGTAATGAAGTGCTTCATTCTAAGGGGGCAAATATAGCAGGTGTAGGATTAGGGGAATTATCTCTGCTCTACTTTGCTGTTCTCTTTTTGTTTTCTTTGATCCGCTGGAATGATTTTTATGGAATTTCTGTCATTTGCTGTGTTGCTGCAACCGCGTTTACTCTATATTCCATTATTTATCAGGTTTTCATTCTTCATAAGGGGTGCATGCTTTGCATGCTGGTAAACTTGGCGGTATGGGGTAATGCGACGACTCTTTATATGTTGAGAAATTATTTTGATATAGATTTTTCCTTTACTTCATTTTCCGTATTTATTGCTATAGGATGTATCTGTCTGATTCTTGGAATACAAATAAGAACTATCCAGAATAGAGAAAGGGAGAGAGTTTCTCTAAAGGAACATCTTGGTAGTCTGTTTAATTCGGAGACTTTTCAGATGTTATTGGCGCTAAAGCCTCAAATAGAGGAGATGGCAAGTCTGGATATTACGCTGCATAGTCAGGATACAGGAGGTAGTGAGGTGATGATAGTAACTAATCCCAATTGTAAGAATTGCGCAAGGATTCATCGTCATGTAAAAGAGATAGCTTCAAGGATTCCCGTATCATTGGTATTTCTGACATTTCCAAATGATAGGCTAGGTGAGAAAATTGCGCAAATTGTCATTGCAGCTTATTACATGGATGGATGGGATAAGGCAATGCAACTTTTGGAAGAGTGGTATGAAACAAAATGTATCAAAGAAGTGGATGATTACAGTATAACAACCGAAGTACAAGATTTGTGGATGAAGCAACAGGTATATTGCCGGAGACAGAGAATAAACAAGACGCCCTCTGTTATAGTGAGTAAGCATTATATACCGGAAGTGTATCCGCTATCAGATTTAAGATATGTATTGACATAAAGATATTATTCTCGAGAAGTAATAGCTGTTTTGGAGGCAGCTTAAAAAAATCCGAGTTAACGTTTTTATTTACCTTTAAATTTTTTATTATTATGAAGAATTTAAGTAGTTTTGAAGCATTCAAGCTGAACAAGGCTCAGATGGGTGCTATTGCTGGCGGAACAATCTATTGCTATGTTTCAGACACAGCTAAGGAGGCTTACTTTGAAGCAACAACTATGGACGAAGCACAAGCAGGCGCAGACAAAGCTTTTGGTGAAACTGCCACATGCGAAGAACTGGCATAACCTTAAAGTAAAATCATTTTAGGAGTTCTTACTACTTGTAAGAGCTCCTAAATAATAATTTATTAGAGCCATGAAAATATTACTACCACTTTTTTCTTTTATCTGTTTGCCCATGTTCTTCTTTTCTCTAGCAGACCAAAAGGAGGAAAAGAACGTAGAAATCATTCTACACTTAGACAAAGACATGACAGAAGATGCTCAAACAGTCTATCTATGGTCATTTTGTGATGGCGGCAACCAACAAAGATTTTGGGATTCAGCCAGAATTGAAAAAAGGCAGAAAACTGTAACTCTCCAAGGCTATGTTCCTTATGACTATAATTTATACCTCTGTTTTTCCAAAAATGGTCCTATGCAGTTGTATGTTTATGCACAACCTAAAGACACTATTGAATTACACATATCATCAAAAGACAGGAAGATGCTTTGGAAGAAGGCCTTAAGAGGGGAGTATCACAATATAGCTACAGAAAACTCCTTATACGACAGTTACTATTGGATGAAGAGGAGAGAAACGTCTAAAGACAGCGTCCCTTATTACAGTCATCTTTTAATGGACAGTTATGATAAGATTCTTCATGAAAGTCCATATCCTCAAATTGCAAATAGTAGTTTCTCTATGTTGCGAATGTTTTTTAAAGACTCTATAGGTAACGATAGCCTCCAAATTCTAAAGAAATATGTCACGCAAAAATTCTCCGATTACCCCCCTACTGTAGCTGTATCTGTTCCCCATGAATTGAGCGAACGTACACTAAAGACCCAACAACGCCTAAACGAAATTTCTGTACAACGAAAGAGATATGAGCAAAGTAAAGTAAATACTAAAATAGGAGGTAAATTGTCTTTAAAGTTACCAAATGCAAATGGAGAACTGATTTCTTTGAGTGACTTAAAAAGCAAATATATTTTTTTGGATATATGGGCGAGCTGGTGCAAACCATGTAGAGCGCAAACTCCATATCTAAAAGCTGTTTTGGAAAAATATAAAAAAGACCTAAAAGTATATGCAGTTTCTATAGATACGAATCATAGTGCATGGAAAAAAGCAATGGAGCAGGACAAGACGCAGGAATTTATCCATGTAATCGGTTCAGACCAAGAACGAAAAAAGGTAGAGGCTGTAGAAGCATTGGGTATAGAAAGAATTCCTAAAAATTTCTTATTAGACCGTAACTGCAGAATTATTGCGAAGGATTTACTTGATGATGAACTCATGCAAACCTTAGACAGCTTAACAAAACAATGAAATCTTTCCCTCACTACATCCAGTACGATACCATGGATTGCGGTCCCACCTGCCTTCGCATGGTAGCCGCTTTCTATGGCAAACGTTATTCACTGGAAGGGTTAAGGGAAAAATCATTCATCACCCGTGAAGGTGTATCCATGCTAGGCATTAGTGAGGCGGCAGATAAACTTGGTTTTCGTAGCATTTGTGTACAAGTGGGTTATGAAAAACTAAAAGAAGCTCCCTTGCCTTGCATCATATATTGGAATCAGCAGCATTTTGTCGTGGCATATAAGCTCAATGACAAACAGGTTTGGGTTGCCGGAGCAGGAAAACTGAAATACACCAAAAAAGAATTTTGCCGTTGCTGGATAAGTTCGCGAAAGAACGGGGAAAATACGGGAGTTGTACTATTGCTGGAGCCTACTCCCGATTTCTATGCCATGAAGGACGAAGATGAACCCATTAATCGTAAAGGCTTCGGATTTCTGTATTCATATCTTCGCCCCTATCGAAATTTGGTGGGGCAACTAATATTGGGACTGCTATTGGGAAGTATGATACAACTAATGCTTCCATTTCTCACCCAGTCCATTGTGGACTTTGGAATTAATAACCAGAACCTTAGCTTTATATATCTGATACTGATAGCTCAACTGATGTTGAGCTTCAGTAGCAGTGCCGTGGAGTTTATCCGTGGCTGGATATTGTTGCATCTGGGAACACGTATTAACATTGCCCTTATCTCAGATTTCCTTATTAAACTTATGAAGCTTCCTATGGGATACTTTGATACTAAGATGACAGGTGATATCCTACAACGCATCAACGATCATACGCGTATTCAGAATTTTCTGACGGGGAGCAGTCTGAGTGTAGTGTTTTCTACGTTCAATATCGTGGTGTTCGGCATTGTTCTGTTACTCTATAATTGGCTGATATTCCTTATCTTCATGGGAGGAAGTGTACTCTATGTCGTTTATGTTTGGCTATTCATGAAGAAACGTGCGGAGCTGGATCACAAACGTTTTGCCCAGCAGAGTGCCAATCAGAGCACAGTGGTGCAACTGGTGAATGGCATGCAGGAAATAAAGTTGAGTGCCTGTGAGCAGCAGAAGCGCTGGGAATGGGAACGAATACAGGCACGTTTGTTCAAGGTGAATATCCGCAGCCTTGCTCTGCGGCAATATCAGGATTCGGGAGCAGTATTGATAAACCAAACGAAGAACATTATAATTACGGGGTTGGTAGCGAGCCTTGTGGTGCGGGGAGAGATGACATTGGGTATGATGCTGTCAGTGCAGTATATCATTGGGCAGTTGAACAGTCCGGTAAATGACCTGATAGCTTTCGCACGTGATATGCAGGATGCACGCCTCAGCATGAATCGTTTGGGGGAGGTACGGGATAAGCCGGATGAAGAAGAACCGACAAGACAATTGATACGGGAAATACCAGTGGGAAAAGACTTGAGAATAGAGAATCTAAGTTTTAAATACGACCCGTTGAGCGAATTTCCTACACTGGATAACATCAATCTGGAGATAAAGGCAGGAAAGCAGACAGCCGTGGTTGGCATGAGTGGGAGTGGAAAGACAACTCTGGTAAAACTGTTGTTGGGCTTCTATCCTCCTGCATGCGGGCAGATACTGCTGGGAGATACGCCATTGGAGAACTACAGTATCCGGGAGTGGAGAAAACAGTGTGGCGTTGTGATGCAGGACGGGTTTATCTTTTCCGATACCATTGCGGGGAACATTGCGCCGGGAGTGGAACACATCGATAAAGAATGCCTGCGCCATGCAGCAAAAGTGGCAAACATACATGGATTCATTGAAGAATTACCACTGGGTTACAACACCAAAATAGGACAGGAAGGGCATGGGTTGAGTCAGGGACAAAAACAACGTATCCTCATAGCTCGTGCTGTGTATAAGAATCCGGAATTTATCTTCTTCGACGAGGCAACCAATGCACTGGATGCTAACAATGAGCGCATCATCATGGAGAATTTGCAGAAGTTTTTTGAAGGAAGGACATCGGTAGTGGTAGCTCACAGGTTGAGTACTGTCAGAAATGCAGACCGGATAGTCGTAATAGAACAGGGGCATATAGCAGAGATGGGCACACATGAGGAACTCACAGCAAGGAAAGGCATCTATTACAGGTTAGTGAAAAATCAGTTGGAACTCTGAGAAACCGGAAGTCTGAAAGTTATGGAGAAAGAAGAAAAAGATATAGAACTGAGGTGTGAGGAGGTGCAGGAGATACTGACACGTCCGCCACATGCGCTGGTGAGGTGGGGGATCACGGTATTCTTCGCTGTGTTGGCTATGTTCTTTATCGGAGGATGCTTTTTCAAGTATCCGGATGTGGTGAGTGCAGACATCACGGTTACTACAGAGCATCCGCCTGTATGGATCGTGGCGCGGGGAAGCGGGAAAATAAAGGAGGTATATGGCAAAGATCGGGAGCGGATAGAAGCAGGCAAAATCATTGCTGTACTGGAAAATCCGGCAGAGACGAAAGATGTATTGTTATTGGAGAAGGTGTTGCAGGATTTCTGTCT
>OGII01002494.1_pt1 | contig 10660 bp, 9 predicted proteins | sample 1571701 | NCBI WGS metagenome assembly OGII01 (sample SAMEA2581950, study PRJEB24529) | metagenome | biome: Human gut stool | place: China | collected 2011
ATAAGCGACAACTCGTTAGCGAATGCGATCTGTACGTCGCGTGAGGAGTTCTCGGTTAGTTTACACATTTCAGCAGTTTTGGAGTTCGTCTTATGCAACGTACCTTTCACGAAGCGGCTGTAGAATCCGACAGCCGTTTCCGTCGACTCTTCATCGATACCCCCGATAACCCGGTCGTTGTGCACCAATTCATAAATCACATTTCCCGGAAGTACCCGCTCCGGGCAATAAGCGATAAATATATTATCTTTCAGCTCCGGGCGGAGTGAGAATATCAGTTGTGTCATTTTTTCCGTCGTTCCTACAGGCGACGTCGATTCGATCACGAACAGATCCCCTTTTTTCAATAACGGGATGACAGACCGGGTCGCTGTTTCCACATACGAAATATCCGGTTCATGGTTCCCTTTGAATGGTGTCGGTACAACGATCAGGTAGACATCGCTCACCTCCGGTTCGACTGAAGCTTTCAGATGGCCTGACGCCACTACCTGCTGACAAAGTTCCTGCAGTCCCGGTTCGACGATATGTATTTCCCCTTTGTTTGTCATCTCTACAACCTGAGGGTTAATGTCTACTCCAATTACCTCGATGCCGTTTTCGGCTGCTATTATTGCTGTGGGAAGACCTATATAACCTAATCCCATAAAACATGCTTTCATAATTCAAATGATCCTTTTAAATGATTTTCTTTTTTTCAACGAATTCTTTTTGTTTTGTATTTTATCCAGACAAACGTTCAGAGCCGTCCAGATCACTATATCTCCAATAAATAGAATATTGATATTTATATAAGGGGCCAGTACGATATTCAAACTGCTGAATGCCCATGAAATTGCCAGGATATAGAGTAGTGCCTTGTGGGGGCTGCACCCTATTTCCAGGAATTTATGGTGTATATGATTTTTATCGGGTGAAAACAGGCTTTTACGTCTTCGGAACCGGATCAGCATGACCCGTATCACATCGAACATCGGAACGATCAATGTCGAAAAATCGTATGGTCTGGTTCTCGCTACCAGATTTTTCAAGAAAAGATTCGTCACAAGAAAGCCAAAGATAAGGGAGAGAGCAGATGCAATACCCTCTGTTTTTGTTCTTTTATTAAGAATCAAAACAAGTGTAAGAAAAATCCAGAACCATCCAGCATTCCCAAGCATTGTGATCGCCCGCCAAAATTCTGTCCCGATCTCCGTTCTCAGATGATTCTGAATCCAAAGCAAAATTCCAAGCTCCATCTGTGTCACAGCCGTCATCCGCACTCACCTGCCTTCCATACCTTTCTTTCATGTCTTCCATGTCAGTCATCTTCTCTTCTCTAAGTTTCTTTTCTTTTAAGACGCTTACCGTAGTTACTTTCTTATCGCATTTATTCTCTTATTGTTTTTACTATCTTATCACTTGTACGCTCTTATCGTCCCGGCTTTTCCCACTAACTATTTCAGGAGATCACACACAATCAGAGAGAAGACACGGATTGCATCGACAAGCACCTTCTCATCAAAATCAAAGGCTGTCGTGTGCTGAGCAGATGCCATGTCCGTTACCGATCTCATATAAGTCGCCTTTCCGCCATGCTCCTGCACGCGGTTCATCATCAGGGAGATGTCCTCACTTCCCCAGTTCTGTGCATTCTCACAACTGCTGACTTTCAAATCCGGCATCTGCTCGCGGACAAGATTGCCGATGTAGGCGAGGAAATCCTCATCGCTCTGCTGGGACTCTCCGCCTCCCTGAAGCACCATCTCACACCGACATCCCGCAATATCTGCCGCTGCCTGACAGATCCGCTTTGCCTGCTCATCCATATAGCTGTTGATCTCGGTCGTCGCTCCACGCACCTCCATCTGAAGCACCGCATGATCCGGGATCACATTTCTTCCTGTTCCACCCTCAATCACACCGACATTGACGCGCGTAATGCCATCGCTGTGTCTCGGAATCGCATAGAGGTTGAGGACTGCATTTGCCGCTGCAACGATCGCATTGCATCCCTTCTCCGGAAATCCCCCCGCATGTGCAGCCTTTCCATAAAAATGCACATCGTACTTCCAGTTTGCAAGAGAGCCCCAGGTTCCCGGTGTCAGATCTCCATCGTCCGGACCACCGCTCGGTGCAACGTGAGTTCCGATAAAGTAATCCACATCGTCGAGATGACCGTGGGCAACAATCGCGCGTGCGCCCTTTCCTCCCTCCTCGCCCGGCTGAAAAATCAGCTTGACTGTGCCGTGAATCTGATCTCTCATCTTCATCAGAACCTCGGCAACTCCGAGACCGATCGTCGCATGACCATCATGACCACAGGCATGCATCCACCCCAAATGCTCAGACGCAAAGCCCTCGCGGTACGGGCGGTGCTCCGTGGTTGCATCCTCCCTCATTCCAAGGCAATCAATATCAAAACGCAGAGCAACAACCGGGCCTTCCCCACAGTGCAGAATTCCGATCACTCCGGTGTATCCTTCCTTCATCTCATCGGTCAGATACTCCTCTGGCGCTCCCCACGCAATCGCCTCCCTCGCATGAGCCTGCAGCTCCTCCTCCGACGGGACTCCCATACGGGCAGATTCCAGACAAACTTCTTTTCCGGTCAACACGTCATCATAGCCAAGTTCAGTCAGCGTCTTTGCAATGATTGCCGAGGTTCGCATCTCATACCAGGCCATCTCCGGATGCTTATGAAAATCTCTTCTTCTCGCCCGGCTCTTCTCATCGAGCATACGCGCATATTCTGTAATCTTCTCGTACATCGTTTTTCTCCCATCGTCTTATTTTTGTCACAGCTTACACTCTGTATAAACTATAATTGTTTTTTCTTATTATGTTAATCCTTCTTTTTGCAACATTTTGGGCTTCACAAAATAATCCGGAAAATGTTCCCGAATATCCTCGATATTCTCCGTATAGCGGTTCAAATGACGGCGCGCAATCTCCGATGCCTTCTCCTCATCCCTGTCTTCAATCGCATCGAGCAGTTCTTCATGATCCTGAATCACATTTTCTGTTGCCAATCTGCACAGATACTTTAACGTTGAAGTTCGGTCAAAATGAGGAGCCAATCCTTCTGCAAGCTCATGCCAGTAGCCTCTCCCACACAGCTGATAAATCATTCCGTGAAACTCTTTGTCAAGGACAAGACTCTCCTCGACCTGATCCGTCTCGACACACACTTTCCAGCGTGCAACATTCTCCCGAAGTTTTTTCAAATCGTCTTCCCCGATCATTCTGCATGCCATCCTTGCAAGCTCTGATTCCAGAACACTTCGCATGTGGCGCACCTCGTCGACAAGATCCAGATCAATATAAGAGACATAGGTACCGATCTTCGGCCGAATCTCCACCAGATGTCTCTGCGCCAGTTCCAAAAGTGCTTCCCGAAACGGTGTCCGACTTACACCGCAAAGTTCACAGAAATCTCTCTCAAGAAGCTGATCCCCCGGTTTTAATCTGACGTTGACAATATTATCGAGGAGAATCCGCATGATGTATTCTTTTGCCGATTCTTTCCGCTTTTTTTCCAGTACAAGAATCATCTGCCTTTTTCCCTTTCCTGCAAAATTTTCTGTTCCTGTTTATGCGCTGCACAAACTGTAACTATTATAGAACATTTTTTTGCTTTCTACAAGCATCGCTCTTGATAGAAACCTGTTCTTGCCTTATAATAAATTGGAATATTTTTGTGCTATTTCACACACAATTTCCACACCTGACAAGCACTGTCAGCAGAAACAGCTGTGGAAATTTATCGAGTTTCACAATCTCAGAAATTACACAGTCAGGAGGCATACTTTCATGAAACCAGCACTTATCATCGGCTCCACCTGCGTGGATGTCATCATCAATGTCGACCATCTTCCAAAGACGCAGGAAAATCTCCGTCCGACTTCTCAGAGCATGGCACTTGGCGGATGTGCATTCAATACCGCTCAGATGTTCCGTCTTCTTCACGCTCCGCACACCTTCATCACCCCGGTCGGAAGTGGAATGTTCGGCGATTATGTTGCTTCCAATATGAAACGTGCAGGAATCCCGATCTCTGTCTCCGTTCCCGACCAGGAGAATGGCTGTTGCTACTGCCTCGTTGAGGCTTCCGGAGAGCGCACGTTTCTCTCCTATCATGGTGTCGAATACACCTTTCAAAAAGAATGGATGGAACCTTATCCTGCAGATGAATATGGTCTTGTCTATGTATGCGGACTTGAAATTGAGGAGAAGACCGGCGACAACCTCATCGAATACTTGGAGGATCACCCTTCGCTGACCGTTTGCTATGCCCCGGGACCGCGCGGAAAACGGATTTCGGCTGAGCGCACCGACCGAATGATGGCACTTCACCCGATGCTTCACATCAATGAGCAGGAAGCGATGGATCTAAGCGGATGCACAGATGTTAAGGAAGCCGGACGCCTTCTTCACGAGAAGACACAGAACACCGTCATCATCACCCTCGGCGCTGACGGAGCGTTCTGCATTGAGAAAGACGGAACTTCCTACCTCGTTCCTCCTGTCCCGGCAAAGAAGATCGTCGACACGATTGGCGCCGGAGATTCCCACATCGGAACGATCCTCGCCTGTCTGACACTTGGTCTTCCGCTTCATGACTCCATCGCCTACGCAAACCAGGTTTCTTCCGCAATCGTTGGTGTCAAGGGCGGTACTCTCCCCGCAGAGCTTCTTCCACCGCTCCCGGAAGCCCTTGCAAAACTAATTAAATAAAATCCAGTAACGTTAACCAGAATTCCCTATAAAAACAGGGGCTGTCGCTTGACAGAAGAACTTCATCCGGAAATTCCTCTGCAAGGCAACAGCCCCATATTTTTCTAAATCTAATCCAAAGGACCTAATCGATTTTAAACCACACTCTGAAGTCCCAACGTCTTCTCAATGATCAGCATAACGCCAAGCGTAATCACCATCATCAGCGTCGCAAGCGCTGCGATCGTCGGATCAAAGTGATACTCCACATATGCCATCATCTCAATCGGCAGTACCGATACACCGGCACTTGTGAGGAAGGCAGACAGGGATACGTTGTTGAAGGAGTTGATCACTGCCATGATGCAGGCAGAGACAATACCGGACTTGATGTTCGGAAGCAGGATGTGGAAAAAGGTGTATCCACTGCTTGCTCCGAGAATCCGCGCTGCCTCCTCCATCGAGAAGTCAAAGTTTGCAAGACTCGAGGTGATCACTCGCATCACATACGGAATCGAAAGGATCGTATGACCGATCAGAAGACTCGGCAGAGCCGGAAGGTGAAAACGATTCACGACATAGCGCAACATCACGAATCCGAGTACAATCACCGGAATCAGCACCGGAGAAAGGAACATACCCTTGATGACTTCCTTTCCCTTAAAACGGTAACGATTCAGTGCATAAGCTGCCGGAAGTCCCAGAATCAGGGCGATAAATGTAGCAACAAATGCAATGATGGTGCTGTATTTTGCCGCACTGCCGAAGGATTTCACTTTCAGGATCTGACGATACCACTCAAGTGTGAATCCTTCTCCCGGGAATTTCAGATAATTCGTCTCACTGAAGGACGCTGCCATGATGACAAGCAGGGGTCCGATCAGAAAGATGTAAACCAGGATCGTGACGGCCAACAGAGATTTACTCTTCTTCATGATGTATTTTGCTCCTCTTTTATAATTCCTAATGTTGTCTGTCAGCAGAGAGATAACTATCACTGTATTCAAGTCGACGCTCGCGGAGACTTGGCGCGTAATTCTGGTCAGCTTTGCCGACATTTTCCCAGCAGAATTACTGCGCATCTTCTGAACGTAAGATGCCTGCCCATATACAGTAAGAGATGGATTACTGTACAGAGAACAGCTCGTTCCAACGGTTTGTCCAGTCAGCCTTGTTCTCGTTGATGACTGCCCAATCCGGAATCTGAAGGCTGTTGATCATCTCTTCGCCGTAAGTAAAGTTTGCTGCCTGCTCCTCAGTCAGCTCTACATCCTTGCGAACCGGAGCATCTACACCGTCAAGTGCCTCTGCCTCCTGAACTTCCTTAGAGATGTAGAAATTTACAAATGCCTCTGCCAGCTCTTTGTTCTTGGTTCCCTTGATGATGTTGATTGTGTTGAAACCGCTGTAACTTCCCTCAGTCGGATCTACCCATACATAATCCTCAGAAGCGGACTTTGCGGAGGTGTAGGAGTAGTCAAGAAGAACTGCAACGGAGATCTCCCCCTGATTCAGCATTGTGATCGTGTCGTTTGCGCTGGTGTAGGTCTTCATTACGTTCGGCTTTAACTCTTCCATCTTTGCAAAGATTGCATCGTCATCCTTGCCCGGAGTCAGGTTCTCCATCTCTGCAACAGAGTAGTAGAACAGCGGACCTGTTGTCGTCGTAATATCCGGGATTGCAATCGAACCCTCAAGCTCCGGATTCCACAGATCTGCCCAGGACTTGATCTCGATCGGGCAGGTGGACTTATCATAAACGATTCCCAGACGGTTGAAGGTATAAGCCGGACCGTATTCCTCGCCAAATGGTGCCTTTGCAACGTCATACAGACCATCGAGATTCGTCAGCTTCGTGGAATCGATCGTATCGATCAGACCCTGATCCATCAAATCAGCGACAAAGGAATCACCGATCACAACGACATCGTAATTGTCCGGAGTCTCTTTGATCTTGGTTACACGCTCTGCGTTCTTTCCGCCCTCAACAATCAGCTTACAGCCGGTTGCCTTCTCAAACGGATCATAAACGTTCTTCTGAAGCAGTTCTGCATTGAAAGAGAAGGTGGAAACACGAAGCTCCTGACCCTCAAAATTTCCCAGATCTGCGGTATCAGCAGACTCACTGCCTGCCTCAGTTGCCTCACTCTGCTCCGCTTCCGTTGTCTTCTCTGCCTCGGATGCCGGTGCGGTGGTCTCCTCCTTTGCAGAACCGCCACATGCAGTCAGGGATGCGGTCATCAGTGCGACCATTGCAACGCTCATGATTTTCTTTTTCATAATCCTTTTCCTTCCTCTCCTTCGTTAAAACAAAATTTTAAAGCAAAATGATTTTATTTGGGGTCAGAGACAGTGCCACCTTGTCTCCTGCCTTGTAAACACTCTCCTGATCGGTGCTGACCTCGAACTCACCGATTGCGGTGCGCACGTTGTACTGATTGCGCTTTCCAAGGAATGTACTTACCAGAATCTCTCCTGAAATCTGATTTGGTGCCTCAGATCCCGCCGAAACCATCAGAATATCCTCCGGGCGGATACATCCGCGCAGATTCTCTCCCCCTTTTCTGTCCGCCACCTGAATCTTTGTACCGTCGTCCGCAAGATAAATGCCTGCGGTCTCGGTCTTTTTCAGATCAAGGAAATTCTCAAATCCAACGAAATGAGCGATAAACTCGGTCTTCGGATGATTGTAGATTGCAGACGGGGTATCCATCTGCTCGATCACACCGTGATTCATGATCGCAACCTTATCAGAGATTGCAAAGCACTCCTCCTGATCATGAGTAACATAGATTGCGGTAAATCCAAATTTCTGCTGAAGACGACGAATCTCCACACGCATCTTGACGCGCAGTTTCGCATCCAGGTTTGAGAGCGGCTCATCGAGAAGCAGAAGATCCGGCTTGATCACCAGCGCACGGGCAAGCGCAACTCGCTGACGCTGTCCACCGGACATCTCCTTCGGGAAACGATTCTCAAATCCCTTCAGATCTACGGTCTCAAGCATCTCAAGAACTTCCTTCTTGATCTGATCCTCCGGAGTCTTTCTCATTCTGAGTCCGAATGCCACGTTGTCAAACACCGTCATGTGCGGGAACAGAGCATAGCTCTGGAACACGAAGCCGAAGTTTCTCTTGTTCAACGGAACGTTCGTGTAGTCCTTTCCGTCAAAAATAAACTGTCCGTCAATCGGATTGGAAAATCCTGCAATCAGGCGAAGCGTCGTTGTCTTTCCACAGCCACTCGAGCCGAGCAGGGAGACGAGTTCTCCTTTCTCCACCTGAAAGTTTAAATCCTTCAGAATGATGTTTTTGTCATATCCAGCTGTAATATTCTGTAATTCCAGAAGTGCCATAATCTTCTCCTTTTATCAAATCGTCGGGTTTAACTTTCGGCTGATTGCGTTGATGCCACTCGAGACGAGAATCGTCACAACAATCATCACAACCGCAACTACGGAAGCCTGTGTCCAGTCGCCTAAAGACATCGCCTGCTGATAGATCATCGTCGCAAGCACTCGGGTATCGGTACCTCCCAAAAGCTGAGGGGTCGTGTACGCAGTCAGGCATCCGGTAAAGACGAGAACGCTTCCGGTCACAAGTCCCGGAATACTCAGTGGCAAAACCACATGGCGGAACGTCGCCATCTTGGAAGCTCCAAGGCTTCCCGCTGCCAGATTCAGATCCTCCGAAATGTTGTCCATCACACCGATCAGAGAGAGAATCATCAGCGGAAGGAAGAGCTGAATGAAACCAACGACCATCGAAAACTCATTATAGAGCAGGCTGATCGGCTTATGGATCAGACCAGTCGACACAAGCATCTGATTCACAATGCCCTTCTTACCGAGAATAACCATCCAGCTGAACGAGCGGATAACCGGACTCGTGAACATCGGGAAGACGGCAAGCGCCATCAGTACACCCTTGTTCTTGGAATACTTGGAAATGTAATAGGCGGTCGGAAATCCCAGACCGGCACAGACAATCGTGCTGATCAGGCTCAAGCGAATGCTTCGCCAAAATACCTGCTGAAAGTAAGTACTCTGAAGCAGGGTGAAATAATTCGCCAGGGAGAACGCTCCACTCTCATCGAAAAACGTCTTGAAAATGAGGGAGAACAGCGGAATCAGCATAAATACCGCAAGAAACAGACAGCCCGGCAGAATAAACAACAGATAAATCTTTGTCTTCTTCTCTAACAATGGTCTTCCCAACCTTTCTGCATGTAAATCATGATGACAGGACAAACCGAAGGCATCTTTGAAATCGCATCTTCCGAATCTTTTGAATGATATCGTTTGACTCTCATCCTTCTTTTCGACTCTAACGCCAATCAAAAAGAGACTCTTCATTTATAAGCAATTTTGCTTTCATTAAACAGTCCCTCTTATATTTGGTTTATCTCTTATCACGTTTTTTAATAAATATACCATATCATTATGTGATTCAAAAGTCAACCTTGTTTTTATAAATTCCCTTATGCAACTAAAAATAGGAGTCCTTTTACAGCACATCCGCGTAGGTCTCCGCCTGACGGACAAACGCCGGCATCTCATGCATCAGTGCCTCTCTCTCCGCATCAAGCGAGACATTCACGAGTTTGTGACCATCGACAAGAAGTCTTCCATTGACCCAGACTTTATCTACATTTGAGGCATTTGCCGAGTAGACGAGAGCTGAATATGGATTGTAGACCGGGAACATGTTCACTGATTTCGTCTCGACAAGAACAAGATCTGCGCACTTTCCAACCTCAATCGTTCCGATCTCTGTCTCCGCTCCGAGTGCACACGCACCGCCTTTCGTTCCCATTGCGACAATACTCTGCGTCGGCATCGCACTGCGGTCATGGTAGTGCGTCTTCTGAAGACCGGCAATCATCTTAAACTGTGTAAAGAGATCGAGGGTATTTCCAGAGGACGGTCCATCCGTTCCGACACCGACAACGACACCGGACTCAAGCATTTCCTTGACTGGTGCAACTCCCTTTCCCGCCTTGATATTTGCCCCGACACAATGTGCCACCTTTGTCCCCGTTTCAGCAAATAAGTGTACATCGTTCGGTGTCGCATGGATGCAGTGAACTGCAAGCGTATCCGGTCCGAGCACTCCGAGATCATAGAGAAACTCGATCGGAGTCTTTCCATATTTATCGCGGAACATCGTCATCTCATAGTCCATCTCGCTGACATGGAGGGTATAAAGTGTCTGATACTTCTTTGCAAGCTCATAGGCCTCTTTTAAAAGCTCCGGCGGGTTCGTGTTTGTCGCATGTGGAGCGACGATCGGATGAATCCGATCATGACCTGCCCACTCTTTCAAAAAATTCTCACAGCGCGCAAGCTCCTCTCTTCCGTCCTTCGCATCGCAGGTCGGCTGGTCAATAACCGTCTGACCGACCCATGCGCGGATTCCCATCTCCTCGCAGGCTCTCGCAGCCTCCTCTTCAAAATAGTACATGTCGGTGATTGTCGTCACCCCTGAAAGCAGAAGCTCACAGATCCCATAACGTGCCCCACGATACACAAGCTCTGGTGTCATCGCCTCAAGCTCAAGAGGGAAGAGAAACTTTCTCAAACGATCGGGACAGTCATCGCCCATCGAGCGAAACGGAATCATTGAGATATGGCTGTGCGTGTTGATCATGCCCGGCATCAGGATTCCGCCCTGTGCGTTCACGGTCTGATCCACATCACTCGGCCCCTCTCCGTCTCCTGTCTCAACAATCTTTTGATCCTCAATCACGACATACCCATCCCGGTACATCTGAAACTCCTGATTCATCGTCAAAATCCATGCATGGTTGATTTTCATTTTCATCTTGTTTGTCCTCCCTCTTTACAAAAATAAACTTCATGTAAAACATCCCAAAATACCTGAAACTGCCCAAACAGCCACTCATTTAATAACTAAAACTTCCCACACCGGTACGGTGTGTTGAACCTTGAAAATTCAATATTTCA
>OGII01002500.1_pt1 | contig 10637 bp, 9 predicted proteins | sample 1571701 | NCBI WGS metagenome assembly OGII01 (sample SAMEA2581950, study PRJEB24529) | metagenome | biome: Human gut stool | place: China | collected 2011
CAAGGCGCTCTGTGCCAGGGAACAGCTTACAAGGCTTCACGCAAAAGAGCCAACGATCATGGAGATCGCACAGGAGATCGGCATCTCCGGGGAAGATATCACCTATGCCTTAGATGCCATCCAGACACCGGTCAGTCTCTATGAACCGGTTTTCACAGACGGCGGTGATCCTCTTTATGTTATGGATCAGATCAGCGATAAGAAAAACCGGGAAGAAAACTGGGTGGAAGACCTTTCTCTTTTAGAAGCCATGAAACGGCTTCCGGACCGGGAACGCCACATTATCGACATGCGTTTTTTTGAAGGTAAAACACAGACAGAGGTGGCACAGGAGATCCACATCAGCCAGGCCCAGGTCTCAAGGCTTGAAAAAAATGCCCTGCGTTCCATGCGTACCTATCTGGCCTGATCTGTGATCTCTCCTGCTGCCACCTCTGTCTGGTAAGCAGACCTGATCTAAAAGACCTGCATCTTATACTGCCAGGAAGCCTTGAAATCAGGCTTCCTTCTCTTCTGAATTTTTCAACATCCTTAAAATAAAATCCACAGAGCCCTCAATTCCATAAGCAGAACTGTTGATACACAGGTCGTAGTTGTCTGCATTGCCCCATCTGCGTCCTGTATAGAAACGATAGTAATTCTCATGCTGACTGTCCAGCTGTTTTAAAAGGTGTTTTGCCTTCTTTTCATTCATTCCCGGATGTTTTTCCATTGCACGCTGCACACGCCGCTCAAAAGGTGCTGTAATAAAAATGCTGATATGAGGAATATGGTTGTTGGTAAGGATCACATCGGCGCAACGTCCCATAACGATAAAATCCTCTTTTTTTGCCATATCACAGATCAGATCACTCTGGTTAAAGAATACAGCATCCCGTTTGGATAAACCATGGTAACGGCTGAACTGTCTTGCATGATCTCTTAAGGTCATCCTCTTTGGTGCTGCAAAAGCCACTTCCAGGTTTGCCTTATCCGGATATGCACTGCTGTCCTTAATCCTTTCATCCTGTTCTGCCTGAAGACGTTTTAAAACAGCGGAGAAGATCTCTGCATCATAGTAATTGATCTTCAATTTATCCGCCAGCATAAAACCGATCTCATTACCGCCGCAGCCATAAGTACGGCTGATGCAGATGATCCGGTGATTGTCCTTACCAAAACGTGCCTTAAACTGCAGTGCATTTAAGCCTGCTGCTTTCGCATCCAGGATATCCCCACTTGCAAAACTGGTAGGAAGCGCTATTACTTCCTTTAAAATACGGTTATATTCCGTCATGATCATGGACCGGGTTCCCTTATCTTCAATGGTACGGGCCATATTGCTGATCAGTGCCAGTTCACTTCGCAGCTGATGAGAGTCTTTTCTTAACATCAGCTGTACCATATCACTGACACAGCCTTCACGGTCACGGTTGAAAACACGTCCCAGAGAAGAACCTAACTGTGCATAAACCTCCGCATCCAGATCGTAAATACTCTCCGCCAGTTCACGGATTCGTTTTTCATCTCTTCCAGGCACCGTGCTGCCCGGCTTCTTCCCTGCTGAATCCTTTTCGGCTGCATTTTCCGCACCCGTTACTTCATTCGCATACTGGGCGCTGTCCTTTTCAAGCGCCTGCTGCGTCTGATTTTCCATATTATCTGTATTGGTATGTTCCTGATTGTTGCTCATCGTCACTCACCCCCTATAAAAAGAATAACAGCATATCAAGTGCAAAGACCGGAACCAGAATACCGAACGACCAGAGCAGATATCCGAAGAAGGACGGCATACGCACACCGTTTTCATCCGCAATCGACTTAACCATGAAGTTCGGTGCATTTCCGATGTAGGTGTTCGCACCCATAAATACCGCACCACAGGAGATCGCCATCAGCATCTTGATCGGAACCGTTCCTAACGTCGTCACCATGCCCTCCGTAAATCCAAGCGCACCTGCCGTTGTTAAAAATACCAGATAGGTCGGCGTGTTATCCAGGAAGCTGGACAGCAGACCGGTCGCCCAGAACATTTCAAACGGCTCGGAGATGCCCAGGTTCGCGCCATTTGCTTTCAGAATCATCAGGGCTGGCTGCATCGTGATGAAAATACCGATAAACAGAACCGCAACCTCCTGAATCGCGCCCCAGGTAAAGTGGTTCTCACGGCGGATCTCAACCTTCGTGGTCTTGAAGGACAGGAAGGCCGCCACCAGAATGATCACAATCTCAATGATGGCCGGATAGCTTAATTCTACCTCTCCAAACAGATGGATGCCAAGCACCTTTCCGGCTGCATCCTGGAACTGCGGCATGGACGGTAAGGTACCGCTTAAAATAACGGCTGCCACGATCATAACCAGGAAAATCAGGTTGTGCGCGCCGCGCAGCTTTACTTCGGTACCCGGTTTGCTGATATCCGGTTTCAGACCGCTCGCGATATCCTGACGATATGCCCTCTTATCAATAAAATAGAAAATTGTCAGCAGCACCAGCATATTGAAGAATAAGATCGGCGCCAGATGTAAGCTCCAGAAGAACGGTACGCCGCGCATGAAGCCCATCAGCAGAGGCGGGTCACCGATCGGGGTCAGACATCCGCCGATGTTGGATACAAGGAAAATAAAGAAGATAATGATATGACGTTTCTTCTTTCTCCATGCATTCATCTTGACAACCGGACGAATCATCAGCATACTGGCACCGGTCGTACCGATCCAGCTTGAAAGCAGGGTTCCCAGTGCCAGTAGTCCTACATTGACACGCGGAGAACCTGCCAGGTCACCGGACATCGTGATATTACCGGCAACGCAAAAAAGTCCAAATAACAAAATAATAAAGGTCAAATAGTCATTGACCAGGCATTCCAGAACCGTTTCCAGTGCTGTCCCCGCACTGTAACGCATCGCAAACGGAATGATAAAAAGAATTGACCAAAGAGCAACCGCATGAGGCTGGTGCTCTTCCCACCATTCTGCCTTTACAAGCGGCAGAATCGCAATACAGAGAAGCAGTCCCGCAAATGGAATACACATCCAGAGCGGCACAGAGGATGCCGATGCACCGCCTTCCTGTTCTGCTGCCAGAGCCGTCATCGGATTTGCCATCAAAAATAATCCCAGGCTCGCGCAAAACGCACTCAATCTTTTCACCTTCGTAACCTCCCAACTTTTTTCTTTTTTGTTTTACATTTTCCATTTCAGCCACTCATTATAACAAGTTTATTTCCTAAATACAACCGTGTTTTTCACGTTGTAAGCGTGATTTTCCGTGAATTTTTCGTTAAAAGTACCTTATATTAATTCTTATTAATAAGTGTTGTAAGCCTGTGCTCATAACATAAACAAATACCTCTTTTGTGTATAGAAATTATGTATAATACTGTAATTTCACAAATGATATATTTAATTCTACTATGAAACAAAAAACCGCCCGCCGATATCCCGACAGACGCTTCCTACATTCACATATAACTTTTTCTTGAAATATACTCTCTTTCCAGAGTTCATATTTCAATTCCATATTTTCCCCGCCATCTTCCATCTTTTTCCTGCAGCTGTTTTCGCGCTTCATTTTAAGCCAGCCGCCCGATCTCTCGCGGTATTCCTTCGTGGTTTCTTTTTCGATATGTGCCAGTTGGCAAATCTGCCGCTGTATAACCTGCTCTTTCGCAGCGTTCACACATATTCTCTCTCGAACCTGTTTTATTATAACGCTTATTTGTAAAATTTATTCCCGTTTTTTTGTCAAATCTTTGTAAAAAAATCAAGCAGCAAATTGGAGAAACTGTCTCATTTACTTTTTATCTTCTTTATGCTATAGTTAGCCTGTATTTTGCATTCAGTTGTATTACGAATCCATTCGGAAATTCCGGTGCCATCCCGTGCCGGAATACTCAATGTCTTATCGTGTTTTATAAATATCAGAAGGATTTTCAGGAGTATTGTATTCATGCAGGCGAATATATTTAAGATCAAACGAAATGAATTGGCTGACGGTTCCGGGCTGCGGACTACGATTTATTTTAAAGGATGCCCCCTGCGCTGTGTCTGGTGTTCAACACCGCAGGCGCATGAGCGCCCGACCCGGATTCTCTGGGACAGCAAGCACTGTCTCTACTGCAATCTCTGTGTCAGCGAATGTCCCACCGGAAGTCTGGCATTTTCAGACAACCGTCTCACCTTTACCCCGGACACCTGTACATTCTGCCGTGCCTGTACGGATCACTGTCCGTCCCGAATGCTTCATTTCGTCGGTCAGATGATGGATATGGATGAAATCATGGAAAAAATTCTTGCCGACCGGGAGCTCTATGGAAATGGCGGCGTCATTCTCTCCGGCGGCGATCCGCTGATGCAGCCGGAAGCAGCCACCGCTGTCCTGAAAAAATGTAAAGAACACGGCATCCGCACCGCGATTGAGACAACCGCTTTCGCCAAACCGCTGGCTTTCTCCCGCTTCATCGCCAACGCGGACATGATTATCATTGATTTAAAACATTATTCTGAAAAGAAATATGTCCAGTTCACCGGCGTCTCAAATCATTCGATTCTGGAAAATCTGGACTTTGCCGTCGCTATCGGCAAAACAGTGGCGGTCCGCATTACCATTACCCCCGGCATCAACGACACGCTCATCGATGCCCGCAGGTATGCCCACCTTTTGTCTGAGCACCACATCAGACATGTAATTCTGCTCTCCTATTCAAATCTGGGGATCATTAAATATGAAAAATACACGCAATCTCCGGCTCTTGTCCGCGAGCAGACCTTCTCCGGTCAGGATATGGAGAATTATGCGAACATGCTGCGCGGACTGGGATTTGATGTGCAGATTGAGCAGTAGGGAGGCGGCAGGATTTTTCCATTGCCGCCTCCCATACATTTTTCCATCTATTTCCTTGTTTCTCTATTTTTTCCCAAATTTTTCATTGATTTTTTTTCCACCCAATGCTATAATGTGTTCAATATTTAATTTATTTATCAAAAAATGAACATGAACCATTTGCAAAAATCCTCATTTTTACAAATGATTTAAAAGGAGGTTTCCCATGCAAAATCCACAATTCCAAACAGCGCCAGAGCCAAAACGCCTGGACTGGACCACGATGGTCGTCCCATTTCTTCTTATTATAATACTCTGTCTCTGCTTTCTGGCTGCGCCAGATGCATCCAAGGCAGTGTTGGAAAATCTCCGGAGCTTTCTCGGGGAAAACTTCGGTGTCGGCTACCTTGCCATCGGACTCGGCATTTTTCTTCTGTCAATCTACATCGCCTTTTCCCGCTACGGAACCATCCGGCTCGGAAAACCGGATGAGAAGCCGCTCTATTCCAATTTTGCCTGGGGTTCGATGATGTTTACCTCCGGACTTGCGGCGGACATTCTCTTTTACTCCCTGTGTGAGTGGGTTCTCTACGCCAATGACCCGCATCTGGCAGAAATGGGCAGTATTCAGGACTGGGCGAGCACATACCCGCTCTTTCACTGGGGTCCGATCCCGTGGGGCTTCTATGTCGTGCTCGCCGCTGCCTTTGGCTTCATGCTTCATGTGCGCGGCTGCCATAAACAGAAATACTCCGAAGCCTGCCGCCCGATCCTCGGAAAACACACAGACGGGCTTGCCGGAACCCTGATTGATCTGATGGCGGTCTTCGCACTGCTGGCCGGCACAACCACGACTTTTACGCTGGCGACCCCTCTGATGAGCCAGATCGTCTCCGAACTCTTCGGATTCAGCGACACCCGCCTCATCACCATCGCGATTCTGGCAGTCACCTGCCTGGTATACACCGTTTCCGTCGTGCGCGGCATGAAGGGCATCCAGAAGCTCGCGGCGTCCTGCGTCTACCTCTTCTTCGCTCTTCTGGCATATGTGCTGCTGTTTGGCGGTGAAGCACGCTATATCATCGAAACCGGCTTTTCCTCCATCGGAAATCTGGTACAGAACTTTATCGGACTCTCCACCTACACCGACCCACAGCGCACCACCTCATTTCCGCAGACATGGACAATGTTCTACTGGGCATACTGGATGGTCTGGTGCGTCGCTGCCCCGTTCTTCATCGGAACCATCTCTCGTGGGCGTACGATCCGGCAGACAATCCTCGGCGGCTACGTGTTCGGGCTTGGCGGCACGTTTGTAAGCTTTATTATCCTCGGAAACTACAGCCTGGGACTCCAGGTGTTCGGAAAACTGGATGTCATGGGGCTTTATGCCGCCAGTGGCGACCTCTATTCCACAATCACTGCCATCATCCGCACGCTTCCGCTCGCCCCGATGGTTCTCGTTCTGCTCGCGGCGGCGATGATCGCCTTCTATGCCACCAGCTTTGACGCGATCGTACTGGTTGCCTCCGCCTACTCCTACAAGAACCTGACAAGCGAGGACGAACCGCACATGGCGATCAAAACCTTCTGGTCCCTGAGCCTGATTCTACTGCCGATGGTCCTCATTTTCAGTGATAATTCAATGGCAAACCTGCAGACCGTGTCCATCATTGCAGCATTTCCGATCGCGTTTATCATTCTCCTGATCGTGGCGGCGTTTTTTAAAGATGCGAAGAAATATCTTTCAAGCTACCATGGTATTTGAACGAATTGATTGAGTGTTGTTAAAAATATCCCGAATGTACGTTCCGATGCATTCGGGATATTTTTCTTTATCTATAAGCTCTCCCGCAGATACTCCCGCGTCACACTCCGCTCCGCTTCCAGCATCTCCTTCGGTGTCCCGGCAAAGAGCAGACTGCCGCCTGCGAGTCCGCCGCCCGGTCCAAGCTCCACGATATAGTCGGCGTCCTTCATCACATCCAGGCTGTGCTCGATGATAAACAGTGTATTGCCCTGATCGGTCATCCGGTTGAAAAGCTTCATCAGACGGCGGATATCGTCGAGATGCAGCCCGTCAGTCGGCTCATCCAGAATAAATATCTGTCCCCGCTCATCCAGCTTGCTCGCCAGCTTCACACGCTGCAGCTCGCCGCCGGAAAGCGTCGTCATCGACTGATTCAGATGCAGGTAACCGAGTCCGACCTGTACCAGCGTATCGAGTTTCTTCACAAAATCCGCATCTTCAAAGAACTGGATCGCCTGACGGACGGTCATATCCATGACTTCCGCAATATTCTTTCCCTTGTACTGATATTTCAGCACTTCCTCCGAATACCGCGTTCCATGGCAGACCTCGCAGACCGTCTCGATCGAGTCCATATATGCCATATCCGATATAATCACACCTTTACCCTGACACGCCGGGCAGGCGCCCTTGGAATTGAAACTGAAATATGCCTGTGCGACATGGTTCGCTTTCGCAAAAAGCGCCCGGATCGCATCCGCGATATCCAGATACGTCGCCGGGGTCGAACGCAGATTGATACCGATATCCTTCTGCCGGATCGAGATCACCTCGCCTGGATACTGGCTCGTAAAATATTCCATCAGGGAGCTTTTTCCCGAACCAGCCACACCGGCGATGACCGTCATCACGCCAAGCGGCAGTTTTACGCTCAGATCTTTTAAGTTATGAAGCTTCGCGTGCTCAACCTGATACCATCCGTTCGGCTTGCGGTACTCCATCTTCATCGGCGTTTTCGTCCGCAGCATCCGCCCGGTCACAGTGTCCGCTTTCAAAAGGTTCTCGTAGCTTCCCTGATACATGATCTGTCCACCGTTTATGCCCGCTTCCGGTCCCATATCCACAATGTGATCCGCCAGAGCGATGACTTCCCGGTGGTGTTCCACAATCATCACGGTATTTCCGTGCTCTTTCAGCTTGATCAGCGAATTTTTGAGATTCTGGATATCGCGCGAATGCAGTCCGACGCTCGGCTCATCCAGCACATACATCATATCGGTAAGCGGCGAATTGATGTAACGCGCGATCTTGATACGCTGCGCCTCGCCGCCGGAGAGAGTGTCTGTTCCACGGCTTAAAGAAAGATAGCTGAGTCCGATCTCAATCAGCGCATTCATCCGCTTCAGGATCTCGGTCTTGATATCGCGCGCCAGCGGATCGTCGATCTGGCGGATAAACTCTGCCGCCTCCGGGATCGGCATATCCGAAACCTCGCAGATATTTTTTCCGTTAATCAGGCAGCTGCGGATCTTCGCATTCAATCTCGCCCCGTGACACTCCGGACATGTAAAGGTGCTGACAATGCGATCCAGCTCTTTCTTATGAAGCTGTCCTTCCTTAGATGTAATGATACTGCGGTACATACGCGGATAAATGCCCTCGTACTTCGCAGATTTCGGCCAGTTTGCCGGCGGGTTTTTCAGGCGGATCTGCGGCGAATAGAGAAATAAATCCATCTCCTCCTTCGAATAATCCTTGATCTTCTTGTCCAAATCAAACAGACCGCTGTACGCGTACCGCTTCCACCGCCATGCGCCGGTTGTGAACGCCGGCCACTGGATAACGCCCTCATCGTTTAGGCATTTATCAAAATCCACCAGCTTGTGGATGTCCAGCTCCGTCACAACACCCAGGCCCTCACAGCGCTCACACTTGCCGCTCGGATGGTTGAAGGAAAAGCTGTCCGAATAGCCGACAAACGGTTTGCCCACACGTGAGAAGAGCAGGCGCAGCAGCGCATAGATATCGGTGTATGTGCCGACCGTTGAGCGGGAGTTTGCCACCGGCTTTTTCTGATCGATCACGATCGTGACCGGAAGATTCTCCATGCGCTCAACCTCCGGACGACCATATTTCGGCAGAAACTGCTGGACAAAACTTGGAAATGTCACATTCAGCTCCCGCCGCGACTCTGCCGCAATCGTATCAAGGCAGAGCGATGATTTGCCCGAACCGGACACACCGGTAAAAACTGTGATTTTCTTTTTCGGAATTTTCAACGACACATGTTTCAAGTTGTTTTCCGTTGCATTCACAATGCTTATGTACTCCTGATTTTCTCGTTCCATCTGGCATTTTTCCTTTCTTAAGCTGCATTTTCCCGTCCCAGGTTCCTTTATTTTAAAGGTACTCAATGCTATCCTGATCTGTACGCGGCTATCACGCACAAAAGCAGACAGAAAATACCCCTAAGAAGCATTTTCCGTCTGCTTTTTTATTTGACTTCCTGCTTTACACGCACTCCGCCGAACAGCAGAGGCATTGTCTTTCTTGTATACTCTCCAAGCGCATAGCCACCGTCTGAAATGCAGTAATCATAGATGATTGCCCTCTCGCAGAGTGCATACATATGTGCAATCTCGTAATATGGCATACTGCGGGTAATCTGCCCCCGGCGCTGCCCCTCATCGACCAGCTGATTTACCATCTTATAGTAAAAACGGTTCTGGTTTAAAAGATGCTTATCCCCCTTTGTCACCACCTGTGAGGAATAGAGTGACGCCAGAAGCCCTACCGGGATATCCGACTCTATCAGATCATGTACACTGAAGCAGAGCGTCATAAGCTTGTCAAAGCTGTCCATCTCCGGATCCAGCGCCTGCATTACCTCTTCATACTTTGCATCAAAGATCTCTGGGAGAGATGCCAGAAGCTCATCCTTTCCACTATAATAATGATAGAAGCTTCCCTTTGATGTTCCAGACTGCAGGATAATCTCATCGATCGTCGTCTCCTCATATCCCTTCTCATGAAACAATTTCCATGCAACACGGGCAATTTTTGCTTTTGTGTTATTACCCTTCGCCATTTACCTTTTACCTCTTAACTTCTCAATAATCGTAATTTCAGGGAAACATTCCTGGTCATCTAATTTACCTTTTTGTTTACCTGAATCCAGCCGAAAGCAGAGTGGATAATCTTCCTCATCTGCTTTCGACAATTTAATTTATTTTATCATTCTTTTCCTGTGAAGTAAAGAGATTGTTCATAGTGTCTATTTTTAATATCGTTTTCACATCCGGTGAACTTTGGTATGTGCATGGCAGCTGCACTGGGGATGCACTGGAACTTCTATCAGATCCGTGGACCACGTTTTGGCATCAATGAACAGCATTTTTCCAATCAGCGCCTCTCCCTTACCCAAAAGAAGCTTCAATACTTCTGCCGCCTGCATACACCCGATCATGCCGGGAATCACGCCAAGCACACCATAAGCAGCCGAATTCGGGTTTCCGGATGGGTCCTCTGCCTCCGGACAGAGACAGCGCAGACATGGTCCGTCCGATGCGAACACGGTAACCTGTCCCGCAAATTCACAGATAGCTCCATATACATCCGGCTTTCCCAGCTTCATACATGTGTCACTCAGCAGATAGCGGGTTGGAAAATTATCCGAAGCATCCACAATCACATCAAACTTTGCAAGAATTTCTTCTGCATTTTCAGCTGTAATTCCCTCTGGGTATACTTCTACCTGCACCGAATGGTTCCGGCTCTGAAGCTGCTCCGCCGCCAGTTCTGCTTTTGCCTTTCCAATGTCCTGTTCCCGGTAAAGGATTTGCCGCTGCAGATTGCTGACATCCACCCGGTCAAAATCAGCAATCCCGATCGTACCGACTCCTGCTGCTGCCAGATAGAGGCTGACGGGAGATCCAAGTCCCCCCGCCCCGACTACCAGCACCCGGCTTTCCGCCAGCTTTTTCTGTCCTTCTTCTCCTACCTCCGGCAGGAGAATATTTCTTTTATAGCGTTCTTTGTCTATCTCCAAACCAGCGTCTCCTTTCTGAATCAACCGCCCCCCAGT
>OGII01002504.1_pt1 | contig 10628 bp, 5 predicted proteins | sample 1571701 | NCBI WGS metagenome assembly OGII01 (sample SAMEA2581950, study PRJEB24529) | metagenome | biome: Human gut stool | place: China | collected 2011
CACTGCACTTTTACCAGATCACCAGCACTGAGGGGATGACCTTTATCGTACCGCCGGGGCATATCACGCAGGCGATGTATTATCGCTATCTGTTTGCCGAAATGCTGCCAAAATCAGTTAAACGGCTTATCTATCTGGATGCCGACATCATCTGCAAAGACGACATCCTGCCGTTGTGGCAGACAGATCTGCAGGGCAGAGTTTTAGGAGCTGTACGTGACTGGGGTGAAGCCAAAAGCTGCGGACGTATCGGTTTGAAGAATGGCCGCTATTTTAATTCCGGCGTGCTGTTGATGGATCTTGTAAAGTGGCGGCAGCAAAAGCTGACCCAGAAGCTGTTCCGGTGGCTGGAACAGGTAGGCAACACCAAAATACTCTGGGGCGACCAGGACGCACTCAACGGCGTTATCGATGGCTGGTTTACCGAACTGCCGAAAATTTATAACGGTATCGTCATCAACAACACGACACTGAACGAGGAACTGGATGTAGTGCTGGTGCATTATATCGATTATATCAAGCCGTGGCATATCTATTATATGGACAGTGGCGCCAAAGAATTGTACTGGGAGTACGTTAAAAAATCACTGTGGAGCGATCTGCGGCCTGTTGACGGCAAAAGTGTTCAGACGGTGATGATGACAGCGCGGCTGCTGTATAAGCAGGGTAAATATGCCGAATCGGCGTCGTATTACGAAGCCTTATTAAAATATTTTTTGAAAGACAAATATGAATGATGAATTTGGGAAGGAAGTATGCAAATGTCTCGTAAAGCAGGTTTAGCCAAGAAAATAGCCCATACCCTGATGGCGATGTCGATCGTCTATTCCAGCGGCATCAATATAGTCGTCAACGAGGTGTATGCCGCAGAAAAAATAAAAGAAATTACTACTGGCGGTACTTTTACGGAAAGCGGAACTGCCGGCAATGATTATGATGACGGTGGAGGTGGAGGCATTACTGATGGTGAAGATCTAAGTTATACCGGAGTGATCAACACGAGCGATCTTTCCGGTCAGCTCATCTCAATTAAAGCGACTGGCGGCAAGGGTGGTGAGGATAATGCCGAATACCCAACAGTAAAGCAGGGGGCTAAAGGCGGCGACGCTATCGCTAAAGTAACGATAGACGGAACTCTGAGCAGCGTCACAACAGGCGATATAGCAGTAAGTGCTTACGCAGGAGCGAATGGCAGCGCTTACCAGGGAACGCCCGGCGTTAGTGGTGCGGCAGCGGCTTACGGGCTCGAGCTTAAGCATGATCTTACTATTACAGCGGCTGATATCACTGTAAAAGCTGGAATGACTTATCATACTCCGGGAATAGGTGGTAGAACGGATATAGCTGGAGACAAACATAGCGAAGCGATGGCAGTAGGCCTTAAGGTGGACAGCGGTACTGTTGATTTTACTGCCGGTAAGATCAAGGTTATCGCTGATAGTGAAGTTTATAATTTAAATGTTGATGTAATCGCGACAGAAAGAACTAAATTGTCTGATGGCGGTGATGCAGCAGCTTATGGTATCCAGGTCAATGGCGGCGAGGTAAGCGCAAAGCTGACCGGAGATATAGTGTTTGATAAGGTTCTCGGTGCAGATGGCAGCGGCACAAGGACAGAGGTCAGTACTGGTAAAGGTGTTGACGGAGGCAACGGTGGCAATGCCTATGCTTACGGCGTTGATGTAAACGGCGGGATAGCTCATTTAGATTTGCAAAACATAACCATCGATAACGTAACATACAGTGGTAACTATATAAATGGCGGCGTCGGTGGTATAGGTGCTGGTACCGGTAACTCAGCGGCTGCAGCCGGCAAGACCGGCAATACCGGAAAGATCACTGCATTTGGCGTCAATGCCGAAGGTGGACGGACCGACGGTAACATAAAAACAATAAAAATTGAACTTACGAATAAGAATGGTAATGACAGCAGCGATGTTGTAAACAGGATCAGTGGCAACGGCGGTGCCGGCGGAGCTGTTTATGCAGCCGGTATCAGCAGTACAGGCGGAGCAGTACAGCTGAATGTTGCGGAGGCAATTGACATTAAAGCTACTGCCGGTAACGGTGGCAAGTTAAACTGGCTAGAACTGGAAAGTGAAGGTTTACTGACAGCGACAGGAGCGGTGCAGTCTGCTGCAGGCAAAGGCGGCGAGGCATTGGCCGCCGGCATTGATAACCGGGGCGGCAGCAGTAATGTTACAGCTAAAGATATCAAGATCACGGCCATTGGTGGCAGTGGCGGCACTAGTGCTTATAGACTAGAAAACGTATCAGAGGCTGATGCGGCAATATTAGCTGCCGAAAGGGTAAGCGGCGAAGGCGGCGAGGCGACAGCTATCGGCTTACAAAATACGGACGGTAGCCTGACGGCAGATGTACAGAAGCTGGAAATAACTGCTACCGGTGGTGCTGGCGGCGCGGGATTGAGCACCTATAGTACGATCAGCGGCGCTGGCGCAGACAGTGGAGCTGCGGCCGCTTACGGTATCAATGTTTTAGGCGGATTAGCAGAAAATTTGACAGTGGCTGAAATTACAGTGCAGGCTACCGGTGGTACCAGCCAAAAACCTCGCAGTGGTTTTGTAAATGCTACCGGGGCTGGAGTAACCGGCGGCAAGGGCGGTAAAGGCGGGGCTGCTGCTGCCTATGGCGTCAGTAACAGCGGCGGCAGTGCCGGCGTAACAGTGGCTAAAATTACGATCAGTGCTAACGGCGGCACTGGCGGCGCAGGCGGTGGCGTAGATAAATCAGATGGTTCCTCTTACGTTGCTGCAGGTACAGGCGGTGACGGCGGTGATGGCGGCAGTGCCAATGCTTACGGTGTTTTTGGCAGTGGCAGCAGCCGTACTGTGATCGTTGCAGATAAGATTAGTGCAGAAGCTGTTGCTGGTGCTGGCGGTGCAGGAGCTACTAGTTCTAATGATGGTTATGATAGTGGTGTCGCTACATCAGGCAGTGACGGAGCCACTGGAAAAGAAGCGAAAGCTTATGGTGTGTATGCCAATCAGGGGGCGGTAATCGATTTGAGTGCGAAAAGCGGCGACACTATCAAGATCGGTGCTAAAGCTGCCGCTGGTAGTGTGACTAACGAAGCCTACGCAGTTTATGCCGATAAAGGTACAGTTCTATTTGGCAGTAATGCCAAGCTGAATACCAGTGACGGAGCTTCAACACCGGATAATAATGTACTGACATCTTTGAACAATGCTACCCTTGGCTTCAGCGGTACCAGTGCCGACAGGAAGGTTACCGGCGGCACCCTGCAGCTGTCAGGCAGTAATGCATTTAGGGTAACGACAGACCTGGCAAATAACAAATCGGACAGATTTAATTTTGCTAAGCTGGCATCTGGCAGCAGTATGGAAGAACAATACATTACTGTTGGTTATGACAAAGCTTTTGACGGCAGCAGTGCTGATAGTATCAGCGGCAGTAATGTTGTAGTTTTGAGTGTTGCTGACCTGAACGGTCAGACACTGGGTAATTTCGTTGGGAAGGAAAGTATAATGGATGACCCGCTTTCTCGTTTTTCGGCAACACCGACTGTAGTAGTTGATGATACAGAGGTTCGGATAAGTAAAATCGATTTGAACAAAGATATTGGACCGTCTGATACGATGATTATCAGTAATGACGCGAGTTTGGCATTGCGCAATGTTTGGCGGATCGAAGGCAACAACGTTATGAAACGTATGGGTGAGCTGCGCAGTGGTACCGAAGCGGGAAAAGGCGGCGTCTGGGCCCGCTACTATCGCGGTGAGCTGATGGAACGGATCGTCGCCCATTCGCGCGCCACGGGCGGCTACTTCTGCGAGGATGACTTTAAAAACTATCACCCTGAATGGGTCGAGCCCATCACGCAGGACTACCGCGGCTACACCGTCTGCGAGATTCCGCCCAACGGCCACGGCATCACGGTGCTGATGGCACTCGGCATGCTCAACGGGCTGACGCTGCCTGAAAAGCGCGAGGACGCGGACTACTATCACAAGGTCATGGAGGCCATCAAGCTCGCCTTTGCCGACACGAAGACCTACGTCGCCGACCCGCGCTATATGAAAACAAAGGTCAGCGAGCTGCTCTCGCCCGACTATCTTGCCGCCCGCCGCGCACTCATCACAGACAAGGCGCTCGAGCCCAAAGCAGGCGACCCGCACTGCGGCGGCACGATCTACCTCTGCACCGCGGACGCAGAGGGCAACATGGTCTCGCTTATCCAAAGCAACTACTGCGGCTTTGGCGCGGGCATCGCCATCCCCGGCACGGGCATCTCGCTTCAGGACCGCGGCGCGAACTTCTCCCTCGACCCGAAGAGCGATAACTATTTGGAGGGCGGAAAGAAGTCCTACCACACGATCATCCCGGGCTTTCTGCTCGAGGACGGCGAGGCCGTCGGCCCGTTCGGCGTGATGGGCGCGTTCATGCAGCCGCAGGGGCAGGTCGAGGTGCTGACGAGCACCATCGATTACGCCATGAACCCGCAGGAGGCGCTCGACGCGCCGCGCATCCAGTGGATCGGCGGCAAAAAGCTCCAGATCGAGCGCGAGGCGGGCGAGGCGATCGCCGAGCAGCTGCGAGCAATGGGGCACGAGGTCGAGATCGTCGACGACCGCACGGCCATGGGCCGCGGCGAGATCATCTGGAAGTGCGAAAACGGCGTTTACGCCGCGGGCACCGAACCGAGATGCGACGGCACGGTCGCAAGCTGGTAATAAAGCAAAAAAGGAGGCTTCCCGACGGAAGGCCTCCTTTTTTGCACATTTTTCAAAATTAGACCTTGGCCTCGCTGTTGTGCTTGCTGGCGACGTAGCTTCTCATCGAGTTCACGACGATGGTCGCGCCGAGCACGATGAGCAGCACCGCGATGATGAGCTGCAAGCCGTTGGCGATAAACACCGCGCCCCAGGTCGTCTCGCCCGCGGGGATAGTGACGGCAGCGGCATTTTGGATGGCGCTCACCATGGCCATCAGGCGCTGCACCAGCGCTGTGAACGTGACGCAGAGCATGATGACGAGCGGCGGGAAGAGCATCTTGTTGCTGCGGCCCGTGACCTTGAGGAAGACGCACAGCGTGATGAGCACGAGCGCGGAGAGCAGCTGGTTCGCCGAGCCGAACAGCGGCCAGATGTTGGAGTAGCCGATCTTTGTGAGCACGTAGCCGAGCACGAGCGTCAGCACCGTGGAGAAATACGTGTTGCACAGGAGCTTGCGCCAGGGCTCGGCGTGGGCCATGTCGTCCACGCTGAAAAGCTCCTGGAAGCTCATGCGCGCGATACGCGCGACGGCGTCAAGGCTCGTGAGGGCGAGGGCGGAGACGCACATCGTCATAAAGACCGTGGCGGCGTAGTTCGGCACGCCGAACATCTCGAAGAAGCCCGCAACGCCGCGGCTGAAGATCTGGAACGGGGTACCGGCGGCGGGAGTGCCGTCCGCCGCGGCGGCCGCACCGGCCACGCAGAGTGCGAGCACGGCAAGCAGGCTCTCGAGGATCATCGCGCCGTAGCCGACCTTGAGCATGTCCTTCTCGTTTTCGACCGTCTTGGACGACGTGCCGGAGGAGACGAGGCTGTGGAAGCCGGACACCGCGCCGCAGGCGACGGTGACGAACAGGATGGGGAACATCGTGCCGAGCTTTTCATTGTTGAAGCCCGTGAAGACGGGGAGGTTCATCGTCGGATGCGCAACGAGAAGGCCGACGACCGCGCCCGCGATCATGCAGATGAACATGAAGGTGGTCATGTAGTCGCGCGGCTGCTTCAAAAGCCACATCGGGAGAACGGCGGCGAAGAAGATGTAGACAAACGTGATGTAGCTCCAAGTCGCCTTGCCGAAGATAAGTGGGCAGTTCATGCCGACGGCGAACGAGGCAACGATGCAGAGGATGCCGAGCACGGCCTCCTTCCAGCCCGAGAGGTTCAGCTTCTTCTGCACAAGGCCGAAGACGACGGCGAACACCATGAACATGATGGACACCATACCGGCTGCGCCGTTGGTCTGCGCGGCGTCAGCAAGCTGCGTCACGCCGTCGACCACGGTGTAGGCGTTGAACGTGCCGGCGACCATATCGGCGAACGCCGCGATGACGATCAGGCAGAACAGCCAGCAGAACAGCAGAAACAGCTTGCGGCCGAGCTTGCCGATGTACTTTTCGATCAGCATGCCCATGGACTTGCCGTCGTTTTTGACGGAGGCGTACAGCGCGCCGAAGTCCGTCACAGCGCCGAAGAAGACGCCGCCGAGCAGCACCCACAGCAGCACCGGCAGCCAGCCGAACGCGGCGGCCTGGATCGCGCCGGTGACAGGGCCCGCGCCCGCGATGGAGGAAAACTGATGGCTGAAGACGGTCCAGCCGTTGGTGGGGACAAAGTCCTTGCCGTCGTTATACTTGACGGCGGGCGTCTGCGCCTTGGGGTCGATGCCCCAGGTTTTGGCGAGCCAGCGCCCATAGAGCGCGTAGGCAGCGACGAGGACGACCGCCGCGATCAGCACGATGACGAGTGTGTTCATGTGATTTCCCTTTCTTTCCTAAAAAAGCTGTGTTCTTCGTCAATGCCGGGAGCAAAAAGAAAAGCCCCGCCTCTGCTGCGGATTTTCCACAACGAAAACCCATCGCAAAGACGAAGGCCAATATCGCGGCGATATCCGCCGCAGATCTCAACTTCCGCGTTACCACTTTGCTTGCCGGAAAACCGGCCGCTCGACCGCTGCCCGAATGGATCGGAGAGCGCACCCTGTTAACGGTGGGGGACCGGCTGCGATTACTCGGCGTTTGCGCCTTTCACCGCGGCTGCTCACAGGGGATGGCCTGCCCGTTCCTTGCTGCCGTTTTGCACCACCAACGGCTCTCTGAAAGCGGTGATCCGGGGAAGTCGTGTCCTGCTCAAAGCATTTGACGAATGATGTGTGTACAATAGACCCATCCTCCGCCGTTGTCAATACAATTTTGTCCGCGCAGGACGGATTTCGTCGAAGAAAATAGACGCCCCATCACTTCTCCGCCGCCGCTTTAGGCAAAATGCAAATGCGAAATACAAATAAAGCTATGCCGAAGCGAAATGGAACCTGGCCGGCAACGCAGTCATAACAACGGGATGCTTTCAAATTTTGACCCGTTTCGGCAGTTTTCGGTTTGCCGAATTTCCGCTTGAAATATTTTAACAAAATATTATTTTTTCTTTCTTGACAAAGGCCTATTCTTATGTTAGCTTTAAAAAGTAAAATGAATCAACCGATCGGATGATGAGTTCGGGAGAGACCGCGGAATATTCTGCCGCGGCGCCGAAGGGGAACGCAGAAGCTCTCAGGCAAAAGGGCCGAACTCGGACGACGCTCCGAAAAGTGCGTTTACGCACGCCGAAGGTGCAACCTGCCGCGATGACTCGGGCGGGGAATCTCTCAGGTGATCAACGGAGGCACAAAGCTCAAAAGGGAGTTTTGTGCCTCTTTTTTGATGCTTAATTTTAATAATTTTTATAAGATTCATTAAAATTATTGTTTTCGGAGGATGCGCACTATGGAAAAGAAGACCCCACTTTACCAAACGCATGTGGACATGGGCGGCAAGATCGTCGAATTCGGCGGCTTTCTGATGCCCGTGCAGTATCCCACCGGCGTGATTGCCGAGCACATGGCCGTTCGTGAAAAGGCTGGTCTGTTCGACGTTTCCCACATGGGCGAGCTTCGCCTCAAGGGCCCTGACGCCGTCGCCAACGTGCAGAAGATCATCACCGCCGACATTTCGAACATGAAAGACGGCGAGATCAAGTACTCGATGTTCTGCAACGACAATGGCGGCATCATCGACGACTTCATCGTCTACCGCTGCGCAGCGGACAATTACTGGCTCGTCGTCAACGCGGGCAACCGCGAAAAGGACGCCGCCTGGGTCGAGAGCCATCTCTCCGGCGACGTCGACTACCGCGACGAGGGCAACGACTGGGGCCAGATCGCCCTGCAGGGCCCCAAGTCCGGCGACATTCTCAAAAAGCTCTGCGACGAGCAGTACATCCCCGCCAAGTACTACACCTTCACCGAAGATGTCCCCCTGAATCTCGGCGACCACATCATCCACGCCCTCGTTTCCCAGACGGGCTACACCGGTGAATACGGCTTTGAGATCTACTGCAAGGCCGAGGACACCGTCGACCTGTGGAAAGCGCTTCTGAAGGCGGGCGAGCCCGAGGGGTTGATCCCCTGCGGCCTCGGCGCACGCGACACGCTGCGCTTAGAGGCTTCGATGCCGCTCTACGGCCACGAGATGAACGACGAGATCACGCCGAAGATGGCGGGACTTCCGTGCAAGCTCACGGGCAAGGACTTCATCGGCCGCGACGCGCTTGTCGCGCTCGGCGCGCCGAAAATGAAGCGCATCGGCATGAAGGTCGTCGGCCGCGGCATCGTGCGCGAGCACTGCGACCTCTACACGATGGACGGAGAAAAGATCGGCTGGGCATCCTCCGGCACGTTCGCACCCTATATCGGCTGCGGCGTCGCAATGGGCTATATCCCCGCCCAAGATATCGAGATCGGCAAGCACCTCAACGCCGACGTGCGCGGCCGCATGGTCGAGCTTGAGATCGTACCAATGCCGTTCTACAAGCTCGAACGCTGAAATAGAGATTTTTGACCGAATATTCGGAAACCATTTGACCGTAAATAACAACCAACATTCATTGAGAACGATTTTGAGGAGGAAATTACCATGAACATCCCTGCTGAGCTGAAGTATTCCAAGTCCCACGAGTGGGTCAAGATGGACGGCGACATCGCCGTGATCGGCATTTCTGATTTTGCCCAGGATGCGCTGGGCGATGTAGTCTTTATCAACCTGCCCGCCGAGGGCGACAGCGTCACCGCCGGCGAAGCGCTGGGCGACGTTGAGTCCGTCAAGGCCGTTTCCGACGTGATCTGTCCCGTCAGCGGCACGATCTGCGAGGTCAATGAAGCGCTGGCCGACGCACCCGAGACGCTGAACTCCGACCCCTACGGCGCATGGATCATCAAGGTCTCCCCCGTGACCGACACTGAGGCGCTGCTTGACGCCGCCGCTTACGAAGCGCATTGCGCGCAGGAGGGCTAACATGGGCTCTTACGTTCCCACCACGGCTGCGGAACGGGAAGAAATGCTCGCCGCCATCGGGGTCGACAGTCTCGAAGGGCTTTACAAAGCCGTTCCGCAGGAAATGCTCCTGCCGGATGGCGGGCTGAACATTCCCGAAGGGCTGAGCGAGCTTGAAGTGCGCGAGGCCGTCACCGCCATGGCCGAAAAGAACAAGGTCTTCAAGACCGTTCTGCGCGGCGCGGGCGCCTACCGCCACTTCATCCCGTCGGTCGTCAGATCCGTCACCTCCCGCGAAGAGCTTGTCACCTGCTACACCCCCTATCAGGCGGAGATCAGCCAGGGTGTGCTGCAGGGTACGTTTGAATTCCAGACGATGATCTGCGAGCTGACCGGCATGGACGTCTCCAACGCCTCGCACTACGACGGCGCGACCGCCGCAGCCGAGACGATCCCCATGTGCAAGGACCGCAAGCGCACGAAGGCCTATGTCTCCGCCTGCGCCCATCCGCAGGTCATTGAGGTCATGAAGACCTACTGCTTTGCCTCGAATACCGAGCTTTTTGTCGTCCCCGCAAAGGACGGCAGAACTGATCTCGACGCGCTCAAGGAAGCGCTCGGCGATGACGCCGCGTGCTTCTACCTCCAGCAGCCGAACTACTTCGGCCAGATCGAAGACGCGAAGGCGGCCGGTGAGATCGTCCACGCCGCGGGCGCCAAGTTCGTCATGGGCGTGAACCCCATCGCCTGCGCCATTCTGCCCACGCCGCGCGCGATGGGCGCGGATGTCGCCGTCGGCGACGGTCAGCCCCTCGGCCTCGACACGGCGTTCGGCGGCCCGTTCCTCGGCTTTATGGCCACGACGTCCGCCATGACGAGAAAGCTCCCCGGCCGCATCGTCGGCCAGACGAAGGATGTGGACGGCGAGGTTGGCTACGTGCTGACGCTGTCCGCGCGCGAGCAGCACATCCGCCGCGAAAAGGCCAGCTCCAACATCTGCTCCAACCAGGCGCTATGCGCCTTCGCCGCCGGCGTCTACATGGCCGCGATGGGCGAAAAGGGCATGAAGCAGTGCGCGCGGCTCTGCACCTCGAAGGCGCACTATTTCGCTTCTGAGCTCCAAAAGATCGGCTGCACCTTGAAGTACAAGGGTGAATTCTTCCACGAGTTCGTCACCGAGGTCGAATGCCCCAACTGCCGCAGGAAGATCCTCGATGCGCTCGAAGCAGAGGGCATCCTCGGCGGCGCAGAGGTCGAGGGCGGCATTCTCTGGTGCGTGACCGAGCTCGTCTCCAGGTCGCAGCTCGACAAAGCTGTCGCCATCGTGAAGGAGGTGCTGTAAATGAAGCTCATTTTTGAACTTGGCGTCGAAGGCCGCGGCATGACCCTCATGCCGGAGTGTGACGTTCCCGAATATCAGCTCCCCGAAGAGCGCAGCGAGGCGCTGCACCTGCCCCACGTGAGCGAAAACGAGCTCACCCGCCATTACACCGCCCTTTGCAAGCGCATCCACGGTGTGAACGACGGCTTCTATCCCCTCGGCTCGGGCCCGATGAAGTACAACCCC
>OGII01002507.1_pt1 | contig 10620 bp, 8 predicted proteins | sample 1571701 | NCBI WGS metagenome assembly OGII01 (sample SAMEA2581950, study PRJEB24529) | metagenome | biome: Human gut stool | place: China | collected 2011
ACTTAAACGCAACCTTCGAGTGCAACCCGCTTCATGGTCCGCGTGTAGCTGAAATCATCCAGAAGCTGGAAAAAGGCGAAGAGGTTGAGAAGATTCAGTACGTAGACGAAGCATACTTCGATACAAGCATGGATCTGGAAGAAATCTTAAAGACAAGAGCTTACTAATTCGCTTTTGAATGGTATTTTTAAATGTTAATAATCGGACAGGCAATCGCTTTTGACCGTAAGTGAATGAGTGTCAGACCGGAGGTTTCGGCGGACGGCAGGCACTTGGCAATCAGGAGGCGCGGGGCTGGAGGCTTAGGTTTCCGTCCCTGCGCTTTCTTTTTCAAAAAATAAGGAGGCAAAGCTTTTATGGAAAAGGATTCCGTTCTTGAGATGAGGCATATTTATAAGACATTCCCGGGTGTAAAAGCTCTGCAGAATGTGGATTTTACCTTAAAAAAAGGCGAAATTCATGCCCTGATGGGGGAAAATGGCGCAGGAAAATCCACGCTGATCAAAGTCCTGACGGGTGTAGAGGAGTTTGAAACAGGGGAAATCATGATAGACGGCTGCGATCATGCGATCATCAACCGCAGCCCTCAGGAAGCACAGAACCGGGGCATCAGCACCGTGTATCAGGAAGTCAATCTCTGTCCGAACCTGACGGTTGCAGAGAATCTGTTTATCGGACGCGAACCGCGAAAAGGCGGATTGATTGACTGGAAAACAATGAATAAAAAGGCCAGCAAACTGCTGCAGGACCTTGACATACATGCAGATGTAACACAGACGATCGACAATTATTCGATTGCAATTCAGCAGATGATAGCGATCGCCCGTGCAGTCGATATGTCGGCAAAGGTATTGATTCTTGATGAGCCGACCTCCTCCCTCGATGATGGAGAGGTAGAAAAGCTCTTTAATCTGATGCGCCGCCTGAAATCCGAAGGCGTCGGCATCATATTCGTTACACATTTCCTGGAGCAGGTGTATGCAGTCTGCGATAAGATCACCGTTCTTCGGAATGGGCAGTTGGTAGGACAATTTACGACGGCGGAGCTTCCGAGAGTCCAGCTGGTTGCCAAGATGATGGGAAAGGATTTCGATGATCTGGCAGCGATCAAGGATTCCAAGAGTGAGGAGAAACACGGCGAAGCGGACATCGTCATCAAGGCGGTGGGACTCGGAAAGAAAGGATACATAAAGCCGTTTGATCTGGTGATTCACAAGGGTGAAGTCGTCGGATTTACCGGGCTTCTGGGTTCGGGACGTTCTGAGACGGTCCGTGTTCTCTATGGAGCGGAAAAGCCGGATGAGGGCGAGCTGAGCGTCAAGGGAAGACCGATCGCGGCGCGCCACCCGCTGACTTCGATGAATGCCGGCATGGCATATCTGCCGGAGGATCGGAAAAACGAGGGTATCATCGCGGATCTGTCCGTGCGTGAGAACTTGATCATGGCACTTCAGGCAAAACGCGGTATGTTCCACCTGCTCAGCCGCAAGCAGCAGGAAGAATTTACCGATAAATACATTGATATGCTTCAGATTAAGACCGCCAGCCGTGAGACACCGATCAAATCACTCTCCGGCGGCAACCAGCAGAAGGTAATCATCGGACGCTGGCTTCTGACAAACCCGGATTTCCTGATTCTGGACGAGCCGACCCGTGGTATCGACGTCGGAACCAAGACAGAGATTCAGAAATTGGTCGTAAAACTGGCAGAACAGGGCATGGCAGTCGTGTTTATTTCTTCCGAGATCGAGGAGATGCTCCGTACCTGCGACCGCATGGTCGTTATGCGCGATGGTGCAAAGGTAGGAGAACTTTCCGAGGATGAGATGAACCAGTCCAACATTATGTCAACCATTGCAGGAGGACAGTAGCTATGAAAAATATGACGTTCAAAAAAATTACCTCGCAGAGGCTGTTTCTCCCGATTTTCTGCCTTGCGCTGGTATTGCTGGTAAATATCGTCACGACGCCGAACTTCTTCGCGATCGAGGTGCGGAACGGCGTTCTCTACGGATACTTAATCGATATCATCAACCGTGCGTCAGAGCTGGTGATTCTGGCAGTCGGCATGACGCTTGTCGTATCGTCCTCCGCTGGAACGGATATTTCCGTCGGTGCGATCATGGCGGTCAGTGCGGCAGTCTGCTGCAACCTCTTAACCGGCGGCGAGCGCGCAGCAACTGCATATGCCAATCCGCTGATTCTTGGCTTCCTGGCAGCGCTCATCGTCGGCGCGGCGATCGGCTGCTTCAACGGTTTTCTGGTTGCAAAGTTAAACATCCAGCCGATGGTAGCGACTCTTATCATGTTTACTGCCGGGCGCGGTATCGCACAGCTGATCACGGATGGACAGATTACTTACGTGCGCGTGGACAGCTACCGCACCTTGGGCGCTTCCCTTCCGGGATTCCCGGTTCCGACCCCGTTTATCGTGGCGGTTGTCGTTGTGGCACTGACTTCGTTACTTTTGAAGAAAACGGCACTGGGCATGTATATCCAGTCGGTCGGTATCAATAAACGGGCGTCCCAGCTTGTCGGCATCAAGTCGGTTATGATTATTTTCCTCACCTACGCGTACTGTGGACTCTGTTCCGGTCTTTCCGGTCTGATTGCTTCCAGCCGTATCTATTCCGCGGATGCAAACAACATTGGACTGAACATGGAGCTGGATGCGATCCTGGCAGTTGCCATCGGCGGAAACTCCCTCGGCGGCGGTAAATTCTCGCTGGCAGGTTCCGTCATCGGCGCGTATACAATTCAGGCGCTGACGACCACCCTGTATGCGATGCACGTATCCTCGGAGCAGGTTCCGGTTTACAAGGCGATCGTGGTTGTCATCATCGTAGCACTCCAGTCTCCGGGATTTGCTAGATGGAGAAAATCCCTGGCACAGAAAAAAGAACTGGGCGCGGCAGGAAAGGAGGCGGCATAAATCATGAAAGAAAAGAAGAGATTAAATCAGAACACGTTCCTGCTTCTTGTCACGATCCTACTGTTCTTTGTGATGTACGCGATCGGCTGCGTGCTCTTTAATGCACAGGGCTTTGCCAAGACACAGAACTTCTTAAACCTCTTTATTTCCAATGCGGGTCTGATTGTCATCGGTATCGGCATGACGATCGTCATGATCACCGGCGGTATCGATATCAGCGTCGGTTCTTTCGTGGCGATGGGCTGTATGATGTTGGCATGGATGATGGAAAAAGGCGGTATCGGTGCGGTTCCGGCGGTTCTCATCGTGCTGGTGACCGGGATTGTCTTTGGTCTGGTACAGGGATTCCTGGTTGCCTACATGGATATCCAGCCATTCATTGTTACCCTGGCGGGTATGTTCTTTGCCCGCGGCATGACTGCGATCATTTCCAAGGACATGATCAGTATTACGAATGAAACTTTCATGGCATGGGCGAAGATGAAACTTTATATTCCGTTCGGCGGCTATCTCAACAAAAAAGGCATGATGATTTATCCATATATCTATCCGACGGTTGTGATTGCGCTGGTTCTTCTGGTTCTGGCATTTATCATGCTGAAATATACGAAATTTGGACGCAGCATTTATGCGATCGGCGGCAACGAGCAGTCAGCGCTGATGATGGGCTTGAATGTGCGCCGGGTAAAACTGAAAGCCTATATCCTGGACGGTTTCCTTTGCGGCGTCGGCAGTGTCCTGTTCTGTCTGAATACGCTGGGCGGCTTCGTTGAGCAGGCAAAGGGCTTCGAGATGGATGCGATAGCTTCCTCTGTTATCGGCGGCACGCTCTTGACCGGCGGCGTCGGTAATGTATTCGGAACCCTGTTTGGCGTCCTTATCAAGGCGACGATCGAGGCATTTATCACTTTCCAGGGAACACTTTCTTCCTGGTGGACCCGTATCACGATCGCGGCGCTTTTATGCTTCTTCATTGTGCTTCAGTCGATCCTTGCGATGGTAAAGAAGAAAAAGTAGAAATTCTCTTCCGGAGACAGACAAACCGGCATGAATGTCTGGTATGACAGCATCAAGATAGAACAGTCAAAATGACGGGAAATATCCATGCAAAGAGAGAGAAGACATCTGAAAAAAGTACAGTACATATTAGAAACAATATAAAGCTGTATTCTCTTGATTCGACATAATTCGAGAGGAAATCAGCAAACCTATACATGATGCATAAATATTTAGCGAAAACAGCCGCTTTAATTTATGCATCATTTGTATTCCTGCTAAAATGATGTCAAAATCAGGCGTTAAATTTATAACAATATACAAAATAAAATACAACTTTATGAAAAAATGATCTTGTATTTACTTGCACAATTTGTCCTGGATTGCTATAATAAAATTACAAAATGTTGTGAAAAGCAACAAAGCAGTGCGGCTGGGGTGCCGCTTGCAAAGAAAATTTTATGGGAGGTAGTTAGAATGAAAAAAATGTTCAAACGTGCCGCTGCATCCATGACAGCAGCAGCGATGGCAGTGAGCATGACCGCATGCGGCGGCTCTGGAGCAGCAAATGCGACACAGGCAGCAGATGCTTCTGCAGCAGAAGGAAGCGAGGCAGCAGCTTCGACGATCGACAACAAAGATATCAAGATCGGTGTTTCCATCTGGTCCTCCACCGATGTACTTGGTTCCCAGTGCAAGCTGATCATCGACGAGGCAGCAAAGGCTCTGGGCGTTCAGGTTCAGTACGTTGACCAGGGTCATGTGTCGGAGAAGGTTACCGCATCCGTAGAGCAGTTAGCAGCAGCAGGATGCCAGGGTATCATCATCTGCAACTCTTCTGATACAGAGATGACATCCGCTATTAAGACATGTAATGACAATAAAGTATATCTGGCACAGTTCTTCCGTGTTATCAGCCAGGAGAACAGCAAGGATATCTATGATTTAGCAACCGCATCACCGTACTACATCGGCGCTGTTCATGAGAACGAGCCGGAGAACGGTGAAAAATTAGTTCAGATTCTTCTGGACAAGGGCGACAGAAACATCGGTCTGATCGGCTGGGAGCAGGGCGACGCTACCTGGCTTGGCAGATGGGAAGGCTACAAAGCTGGCGTTGAGAAATGGAACGCAGAGCATCCGGATGATCAGGCAAAACTGTCTGAGCCGCAGTACGCAGGTACTTCTTCTGAGGGTGGTTCCAAGGCAGCAGAGGCTCTGATGTCCGCAGATCCGACTCTGGATGCACTGATTCCGGCAGGCGGCGGCGGTGACCCGCTTCAGGGCGCTATCGCAGCAGTTGAGCGTGCAGGCAAGACTCAGGATATCGACATCGTTTCCACAGACTTCCTTCCGGATCTGGGCGAGAGACTTGAAAATGGTTCTATGGCCGGTGAGTCCGGTGGACATTACTGCGATCCGCTTATCGCTTTCATGATGGTTTACAACGCAATCAAGGGCAACTACACAGGTATCGAGGGCAACTTCGAGGACGTTCCGTTCCCGTATCTGTATGTATCTTCTCCGGACGACTACAAAGCATATGAGCAGTACTTCGTAGATCAGCTTCCATACACCGATGAGGAACTGGTAGCTATGTCCGAGCTTAGCCTGGATGACCTGAAAGCAACTGCAGCTGGTATCTCCATCGAGGATGCTGCACAGAGAGCAGGCAACTAATTAGTTCAGAAACTGATTCAAATTATAGAATTTTAAGAGGCTGAATGTAATAGAAAAGGCCGGTATCGCACGGCGCGATGCCGGTCTTTTCTTTAAAAGAAAAAAGAAACTGAGCAGTTATGAATGAGGTATAAAATATGGGTTCTTCTGTTGTTGAAACAACCGGAAAGAAAAAACTTTCGGGAACTGCCAAGGGTTATATCATCCTGGTGGGTTTGGTAGTGCTTTCCTGGGCGATTTTTAAAGCTCTGACGCCGGGCAATTTTGGTTCTCCGGCCAATATGCTGAGTTATTTTCAGGCCAGCCTGATCGCGACGGTTGGCGCTGTTGGTTTTTACTTTGTTATGGTTATGGGTATGTTCGATTTCTCCATCGGCGCGAACATCATGCTTTCAGCGATTGTAGGCTGTGTATTTGCCTCTCGTTTCGGCATGGGATATGCCGGTCTTATCATCGGCAGCGTGCTGACTGGTACGATTGTCGGACTTTTAAACGGTGTTTTTTATGTAAAACTCCGTATCCCGTCCATGATTGTAACGACGGGTCTGGCTCTTATCTATGAGTCGGTTGCCAACTACATCGCAGGCGGCGTGGAGCAGACGCTTCCGTCCAACCTCCGTGCATTCGGACAGATGCCGTGGAACATTATTCTGGCACTTCTGGCATGTGTGGCAGCTTACATTTTCTTAAATTATACAAAGATTGGTACGTATACATATGCGATCGGCAGCAACGAGTTCGTAGCGAAAAACATGGGTATCAATGTTAATAAGTACAAAGTACTTGCATTTATCTTAAGCGGCGCATTTTTAGGCGTTATGGCGATTTTAACGATCAGCTACGGTTCCTCCATGGTAGCGGTAACCGGTATGGCGTCGATGAGCCGTAACTTCGTTCCGACGATGGGATGCTTCTTCGGTCTGGCGTTTAAGAAATATGGCATGCCGCTGCAGGCGATCGTCATCGGCGAGTTTGTTATCAACATTATTTTCTTTGGTTTCATCGCGATGGGCGCACCGACAGCAATTCAGGACGTTATCACAGGTCTGGCACTGTTAATCATAATCACGCTGACCACAAAAGCGGAAAAAGGCGAGATTGTCAAGTAAATCGAGGGAGGAAATGCAATGAGCGAGGTAAGATTACAGGTAAAAAATCTTTGCAAGTCCTTCGGTATCACGAAGGCAGTTCAGAATGTGTCTTTTAATGTCAATAAAGGCGAGGTTCACGCGCTGATCGGAGAGAATGGTTCCGGTAAATCGACGCTGACCAACATGCTGACCGGCATCTACAGTATCGGAAGCGGTACCTTCATTCTGGATGGGAAAGAGATTCATCCGAAGAATCAGGTAGAGGCCAACAACGAGGGTGTTTCTATCATCGTACAGGAGTTAGGAACCTTGTCAGGACTTACAGTAGCGGAAAATATATTCCTGGGACACGAAGATCAGTTCGTACATATGGGAATTAAAAATACAAATGCCATGAATAAAAAGGCGACGGAGCTTCTGAAACAGTACGGATTCGAGCGTATCAAGGCGGCAGACATTATCGACAACTACAATTTTGAGGACCGGAAGCTGGTCGAGATCGTAAAGGCGACCTACTTCAATCCGAAGATTGTTGTCATTGATGAGACGACCACGGCACTTTCCCAGGAAGGCCGTGAAGAACTTTACAAACACATGAACCGCATCCGTGAGAGCGGCAACACAGTCATCTTTATCTCCCATGACCTTCCGGAGATTCTGGAGAAGTCAGATACCATCACGATCCTGCGCGACGGCGTTTACATTGATACCGTCAAGAGCAAGGATGTGACCGAGGACGATCTGAAACGTCTGATGGTAGGCCGTGAGGTAACCGGTGATTATTACCGTGCAGACTACGGCGAGAAGGTATCGGATGAAGTGGTTCTTTCAGTGAAAAATGTGACGGTTCCGGGACTGATTGAGGATGTGTCTTTTGACCTTCACAAGGGCGAGATTCTGGGCTTCGGCGGTCTGTCTGAGTCAGGTATGCATGAGATTGGCAAAGCAATCTTCGGCGCTTCCTATGACAGAACCGGTACGGTAGAGCTGGCAGACGGAACGCAGATTAACGATATCCCGAGCGCGATCAAGCACAGCATCGCGTATACGTCGAAGGATCGTGATAATGAGTCGGTCGTTTTAAACCAGAGCATCGGCGACAACATCTGCCTGCCGTCCCTGGATTCGCTGGCAAACAAGATTCACCTGTTGAGCGATAAGAAATTAAGAGAATTTTCCAACCAGTTTGCAAAACAGATGTCCGTTAAGATGGTAAACGTAAACCAGTTCGTTTCGGAGCTTTCTGGTGGTAATAAGCAGAAGGTCGTTCTGGCAAGATGGATTGGAAAAGATTCCGATATTGTCGTTCTCGACAGTCCGACCCGTGGTATTGATATTAAGGTTAAACAGGACATTTACCAGTTAATGAACCAGATGAGAAAGAATGGAAAATCGATTATCATGATTTCCGAGGAGCTGATGGAGCTGATTGGTATGTGCGACCGCATCATTATCATGAAGGACGGCAAGATCAGCGGTGAGCTGGAACGTGATGAGGCGATGGATGAGAACAGCCTGATCACGATGATGGTATAAGGAGGATGCAATGGAGAATCAAGTTAAGACAAGTACGGAAAATAAAGAGCAGCAGCTCAAAAAGTTATCAAAAATGACGATGATCCGTTCGCTTCTGCCGATTGCGGGACTGATTATCATCTTTCTTATGTTCAATGCCCTGACGAATTTCCGGATGATGAATAACCTTCCTCTGGTACTTTCCCAGGTGTATGTCACCATGATTTCGGCAACCGGCGTATTCTTTATCATGACCATGGGCGGTCTGGATTTCTCCCAGGGTTCCATTCTTGGTATTGCATCGATTGTTGTCTGCATGGTTTCCAAGACCAGCATTCCACTGGCGATTGTGGCAGGTATCGCGGTTGGTGCAGCGATCGGCGCCATCAACGGTTACTTCTATGTATACCGCAAGATTAAATCCTTCATCGTTACGATTTGTACGATGTTCTTATTCCGTGGATTTATCAAATATCTGACGACCAACGCGCCGGTAGCCGGCTCTGCGATGTTAATCAACTTCGATAGCACTGAATTAAAGCTGGCTTGTACGTTGGTGGTCCTGATTATCGGATTTATTTTATTCCGCTTTACCAAGTTTGGTACTTATTTAAAGGCGATCGGAGCAGGTGAGAAAGCAGCGATGTTCTCCGGCATCCGTACCGACCGCATGAAGTTCCTTATCTACACACTGGCAGGTGCGATCACAGGATTTGCCGCATTTATCAATGTTATCAAGGTTGGTTCGGTTACTTCTTCCGGTGGTAACCAGCTTGAGACCCAGATCCTGATTGCACTGGTACTGGGCGGTATGCCGATTTCCGGTGGTGCGAAGGTACGTTTTGAGAATATCATCGTTGGTTCTCTTCTGTACATCGTCCTGAACAGTGGTCTGACGATGATGGGCTTTACCACACAGATGATGCAGCTCATCCAGGGTGTTGTATTCCTGATATTCGTAGCTGTATTCGCAGACCGTCAGTCCCTGCAGGTTATCAAATAGGACAGACAAAAGCGACATCTGGAGGTTACAGTATGAGGGAGAACAGCAGCCGGAATCAGGATGGACTTAAATATCAGAAGCTCTACAACTGGGGTCGGACGCTGATTATGAGCGGGGTGCTCCGGAATATGGACAAGTTTCCATCCGAGCATATGCTCCAGAATAAATTTGGATACTCCCGCCAGACGGTCCGCAATGCGCTCAACCGCCTGGAGCAGGACGGGCTGATTGCCCGGGTCAAGGGAAGCGGCACATACGTTTCCTATGCGCCGGAGAAGGATAAGGAAGAACGTCCCCGCATCGGACTGATTCTCAGTTATTTTTCAGATTACCTGTTTCCGCAGGTGTATGAGGGAATCGAGTCCGTCCTGCGGGAGGAAGGTTATGAGATCAGCGTTTCGGTCACGCGCAACCGCTTAAATGATGAGGCTCTGTATCTCAAGGGGATGCTGGGGCGCAATGTGTCCGGACTCATCATCGAGGGGACGCGTTCCAGTTTCCCGAATCCGAATCTGCGGCTTTACAAGGAGATACGGCGGAGGAATATTCCGACGCTGTTCATTCACAATCATTACCAGAATGAGACGTTTGACAGCGTGGAGATGTCGGATGCGCGTGCAGGCTATGAGCTGACGCGGATTTTGATACAGAACGGACATACCCGAATCGGCGGTATTTTCAAATACGATGACTGGCAGGGGATCGAGCGTTACCGCGGCTTTATCGAGTGCCTGTCGGATTTCGGGATCGATTTCCAGGAGGACTGGATCCGCTGGTATTCGACTCGGGATATGGAAGAAAAATTAAGCAAAAAAGGACTCCAGCGGATGTACCGCCGGACAAAGGACTGTACCGCGATGATCCTCTACAACGACGAGGTAGCGGGCAGCTATATGGATTTTTTAAAGGAACGCGGACTGCGTGTGCCGGAAGATATTTCCCTGGTATCGTTTGACGATGCGGGGCCGGAGCAGGAAGCAGAACTGAAAATTTTATCCGTGATCCATCCAAAGTATAACCTTGGGCGGATTACAGCCCGGAACCTGCTCCGCATGATGGAGGATCCGGACTGGCAGAAAAAGAACTACGCGCACCAGTTTCCGGTGGCATTCAACAACGGAAACTCGGTTCGTGATATAAGATGATCATTCACATTTATAGGAGGTAGATTGACATGAAGAAGTTATACTTTGCAGTAGGCTCCCAGGACCTTTACGGAGACGAGTGCTTAAAGCAGGTGGCTGAGGACAGCCACCAGATGGCAGAATTCCTGAATGAGAAATTAAAAGATGTGGCAGAGGTGGAATTGGTTCCGACGATCATCAACTCCGAGAGCTGCATCAAGACTATGCGTCAGGCATCCTGCGATGATGACTGTATTGGTGTGATCACCTGGATGCATA
>OGII01002509.1_pt1 | contig 10615 bp, 9 predicted proteins | sample 1571701 | NCBI WGS metagenome assembly OGII01 (sample SAMEA2581950, study PRJEB24529) | metagenome | biome: Human gut stool | place: China | collected 2011
TTCCGTAGAGTTCTGCCACAAGATTGGTTTGGACTATGTTTCCTGCTCACCATTCCGTGTACCAATCGCTCGTTTAGCAGCAGCTCAGGCAGCTATCAGCAATAAATAAGAGTACTCATTCTTTGGAGAAGGTTGTGTATAAAAAAACCCATATCAGCGTTGATTCGCTGATATGGGTTTTTTGGATGTCTGCAAGAAAAGAAAGTATTGTAAGTGGAATTGCATGTTCTCCATTTTCATATCTGGAATAAGTGCGCTGGTTTACATTCAGAAGCTTTGCAATATATTCCTGTGTATAATCGGAATCTTCTCTCAAATCTCGGATTCTTTGAATATTCATTTAAATGTCTCGTTTGCTTTTGTTCATAAAGAAACTAACATATGAAAATCGGTGTTATTTTTGTTTAGCAACGACTTATCGGCTTGATACTTGTCAAACTAAATGGTAAAATTAAACCACACTAGGACAGGTCTACCTTGCTGTATGTAACCCAATCCTAAGACTAAAGCTTCGGAGGAGTGTGTAAAATATGCAGGAATTAAAAAAGCTTCCAGTCGGTTTTGAGAACTTTCAGGAAATTCGGAAGTTAGACTTTTATTATGTGGATAAAACAAAATTGGTAGAGCAGCTTCTTGAAAATTGGAGTAAAGTGAATTTATTTACCAGACCACGCCGATTTGGAAAAACCTTAAATATGAGTATGCTTAAGAGTTTTTTTGAAATTGGAGCAGATCGAACGCTGTTTGATGGTCTCTATATTTCCCGGAACGAGCTGGCCCTGTACGAACGCCCGGAGGGCGAATCCAGTGCGGAGGATGAAGAATGATCGAATTAAAACGCCTGAAACTCATCAACTGGCACAACTTTGAGAACGTCACCTTCGACTGTGCCCGCCTGACCTATATGATCGGCGTCAACGCCGTGGGCAAGACCACCATCCTGGACGCCATCCGCTACTGCCTGACCACCAACCGCAATTTCAATGCCCTGGGCAATAAAAAGAGCGGCCGCACCCTGCAAGGCTCCGTCCACGCCAAGCAGCGCGGCGAGAACGCCTACCGCCGCCCCGGCCGGACGGTGGCCTATATCGGTGCCGAGTTCTGGGACAGCGCCAAGCGGACGCCCTTCGTCATCGCGGTGCGCGTCGAGTCCGAGGGGCCCATGCAGGAGCTCCACCCCGGCGACCAGACCTGGTACATCTCCGAGGACGGCATCACGCTGGAAAAGCTGCCCTTCCTCGACCCGCGCACCGGGGCCCCCAGCGCCAGAGAGGATTTCAAGCCCGCTGTGGGCCGGCTCTCCTATACCCGCAGCCCCAGCGAGGCGCGGGACCGCATCTGCCGTGCGCTGGGCATCGGCCGCGCATCCAGCCCGCTGGGCAAAAAGTTCAATGAGGTGTTCCAGATGGGCACCAGCATGGACGAGATCCCGAACTTCCGGGAATTTCTGTATCAATATATCCTGCCTCAGCCGGAACTGGATCTGGACGCGCTGCAGGGCGACCGGGTGGAGTTGGAAAACCTCCACGCCGTGCTGGCCGAGGCGCAGACCCGCGCCGCCGCGCTGGAACAGATCGTGGAATACGGCCGGGAAGCCGCATCCAGAGAGACGGACGCCCTGGTCAACCGGGGCGCGGTCCTGCTGGCCCGCGCCGAGGCCGACGCCGGAGAAGACGCCGTCTGGCAGGGGCATCTCGACGCCGGACGCCGCCAGCTGGCCGAGCGGAACGCCGCCTATGAAGCGGCCAAGAACGCCGAGGCCGAGGCCCGCCGGGCCTATCTGGCCGCCCATGGGGCAGCTTCGTCCAGCGGCGAGGGCCGTGCGCTGGACGCCATGACCGAGGAACTGGCCCGCAGGAAGACTGCACTGGATGCCGCCGCCCGGAAGGTGGCGGCGCTGGAACAGACGGCGGATGCCGTCACGAACCTGCTGACGGTGCTGGCCCGCAGCGGCTTCGGGGTCGAAAAGGCGCTCTGGCCGGTCGCTCTGACCGCGGAACAGCTGCCCGCGCTGACCGAAGCGCTGGACCGGCTCGAAAAGCCGCTCGAAGAGCAGTATTTTGCCGCGCGGCAGAACGCCGCCGACCTGGCCCGCGCGCAGGAAGAAAAGCGCGTCGAGCTGGACGCGGTTTCGGGCGGCAAGTGGGTCTACCCCCACGGCGATGCCGCCACCAGAGTCCGCGATGCCGTCAACGCCGAGCTGAAGAGCCGGGGCATGACGCCGGACGCAAAGATCTTCTGTGAGCTGCTGAACGTGGCCGATGAGAGCTGGCAGGACTGCGTGGAAGCCTGCCTCGGCGACCGCCGGTTCGATATCCTCGTCCCGCCCAACCACTACGCCGCCGCCAAGAGCGCCTTTGTGGCGCTGGGCGAAACGGTCGGGCCCATCAGCCTGCTGGATACGCCGGGCATCCGCACCGCCAACCGCCGCGCGGAGACCCGCCCGGCTGACAGCCTTGCCGCTCAGGTGGAGAGCGAGAACCCGCTGGCCGCACAGTATGCGGACACCATCCTCCGCCGCATCGTCTGCTGCGAGACGCCGGACACGCTGGAACACTTCCCGGACAGCGCCACCCGTGACCTGCTGCGCCACCATCCGTTCCGGCTGGAACGCCTGCGCCGACCCCAGCGGTATATCGGTCTGGACGCCCGCCGCGCCCGCGCCGGTGCGCTGGAAGAGGAGCTGACAGCTCTTGGTGAACGCCGCCGCGAGGCCGTGCAGGCCGAACGGTCGCTGAAGACGGCCTACGACCAGTACCAGAACATCCTGCGCGGCCGCGCACTGGAAACGCTGGCCGGCCTGTGGGAAGGCCGGGACGCCCTTGCTGCTGCCAAAGCCGACTATGCGGCACAGGCCCAGAAGCTGGCCGACTGCCGGGAGAACCCGCTGCTGCAGGAGCTGTATCGGGAAGAGGAGACCCGCGAAGCCGCCTGGGAAGCTGCCCGCAAGGCAGTGGAACAGGCAGGCGGCGATATCCGCGTCTGCGAAAAGCAGCTGGCTTCCTGCGCGGCAGAGCAGGGCCGGGCCGTGGCCGCAGCGCAGCAGAGCGCCGGGGCGGCCCAGACCTTCTTTGAAAAATATCCGCTGCTGGAGCCGCTGGCGCAGGAGCGCAAAAAGGGCCTCATGACCGGGGGCCGCACAGCCCGCGCCGCTGCCCAGACGGCCGAAAAAGCGCAGACCAAGCTGGACGACACCCTGCAAAGCTATCTCACCGCCACGCTGGAACCGGCCCAGAAGGCGTACAACGAGCGGTACGTCTGCGATTATCCGCTGGGCCTTGCGGGCATCGAGCAGTATCGCGCCCAGCACGAGAGCCTCGTCCGCATCGACCTGGAGCGCTACGCCGCCCGCCTGGACCAGGCCCAGCGCGACTGCAAGGACCGCTTCCGGAAAGACATCCTCTTCCGGATGAAAGACGACATCTTCAACGCCCGCCGCCAGTTCCGGGAGCTGAACAAGGTGATGGAGCAGCTGACCTACGGCGAAGAGGTCTACCGCTTCGAGCTGGAACCCAGCCGCGACCCGCAGCTGGCCGCGTTCTATCAGGTCATCGTGGACAAGGGCAACCAGCAGATGACCGACACCGACTCGCTGGACAACCTCGCCGCCACGGCCGACCCCGTTTACGAGCGGCAGGTGGATGAGCTGATGGAAAAGATCATGGCCGACGTGGACGAGAACACCCGCGCCCGGCAGGAGGGCCGCAGCACCTCCGGTGCCACCCTGTCCGACTATGTGGATTACCGCACCTATCTGGACTACGACATCAAGGTCACGAACACGGTCTCCGGCCAGCAGGCGTATCTGTCCCGTGTCAGCCGCGATTCCTCCGGCGGCGAGAATCAGGCCCCGTTCTATGTGGCCATCTGCGCTTCGTTGCTGCAAATTTATCAGAAGAGCGAGAACAGCATCCGGCTGGTCCTGCTGGATGAGGCCTTCAGCAAGATGACCAGCGACCGCATCCGCCCCATGATGGAGCTGTTCCGCCGCCTGCAATTGCAGGTCCTGCTCATCTCCACCGTCGAGAAGAGCACGGCCATCCAGCCCTATTGCGACATCACCTATTCCATCGTGCGCCATGGCGACGCCAACGCCATCGCGCCGTTTTACCGGCTGACGGCCCCGCAGCCCGCGCCGGAGAAGGAGACTGAACCATGAGCGATACCCTTGCAAAATTCTGGCTGTTTGCCACCCACTGGATCAAGCTCGACACCTTTGACAACGAGGATGAGCTGAACGACGAACTGGAGCTGCTCCAGCGCCAGAGCCTGCCCACCAAAGTCCGCACGATGAAAAACAAAGAGGGCAAGGAAGAACTCGTCCTCTACGTCAAGCAGGCCGACCGCGATTATGCCCGCTACTGCACCGGCTGGCGCCCCGGCGGGATGATGTAAAAAGGAGATCTCATGCCAAAGCACCCCATCCAATTGTCCGATCACTTTACCGATTCCCGGCTGATCCGGTTCGTGCTGCCCTGCATCGGCACGATGCTGTTCACCTCCATCTACGGCATCGTGGACGGCCTGTGCGTCTCGAACTTCGTGGGCAAGACGGCCTTTGCGGCGGTCAACCTTATCATGCCGCTGCCCATGCTCATCGGCAGCATCGGCTTTATGCTGGGCACCGGCGGCAGCGCCATCGTGGGCATCACGCTGGGCGAGGGCGATGGAAAAAAGGCGGACGAACTTTTCAGCCTCTTCCTCAGTTCGGCCTTTGCGGCGGGCATCGTGTTCAGCGCCGTTGGCCTGGTCATCCTTGAGCCGGTGGCGGAGCTGCTGGGCGCAAAGGGGGAGATGCTGGACTATGCGCTGCGGTATGGCCGCATCCTGCTGGTCAGCCTGCCGACTTTTATCTTGCAGAACATGTTCCAGAGCTTTTTCGTTACGGCCGAAAAGCCCCACTTGGGCTTCGCTTTCACCGTGGGCGCGGGCTGCACCAACATGGTGCTGGACGTTGTGCTGGTGGGGGTGCTCCGCTGGGGCGTCGAGGGTGCCGCTGTCGCGACCTTCCTCAGCCAGATCGTCGGCGGCCTGCTGCCGGTGTTCTATTTCCTGGACCGGAACAACACCAGCCTCCTGCACCTGAGCCGGACGAAGTTCCATGGCCGCGTTCTGCGGAATGCCTGCATCAACGGCTCGTCGGAGCTGATGACCAACCTCTCCATGTCGCTGGTCAACATCCTCTACAATTACCAGCTCCTCCGCTTTGCGGGCGAGGACGGCGTGGCGGCCTACGGGGTCATCATGTATGCGGCCTTCCTCTTTGTGGCCGTCTTCGTGGGTTATGCCGTCGGCAGCGCCCCCATCGTCAGCTACCACTACGGTGCCCGCAATCACCGGGAGGTCCACAACCTTTATTCCATGAGCTTCCGCCTCATCGGCGTGGTGGCCGTCGTCATGACCATTGGTTCGATGTTCCTCATCCCGCAGGTGGCCCGCATCTTCGTGGGCTACGATGCCGGGCTGCTAACACTGACCACCCACGCCTTCCGGCTCTATGCGCTGAGCTTCCTCATCATGGGCTTCAACGTCTATGCGTCGTCCTTCTTTACCGCGCTGGGCGACGGTGTGACGAGCGCCCTCATCTCCTTCCTGCGCACCCTGCTGTTTCAGGTGGCGGCGGTCTTCGCACTGCCGGCGCTCATGGGAATGGATGGCATCTGGCTGGCCGTCACGGCCGCCGAGCTTGCCGCGCTGGGGGTGAGCGTGTATATGTTCGTGACCAAAGATCGGAAATTCCATTACCGTCATGTGTGACGCGCTAGGACAAAGAAAGCCGCCGGGACCCCGGCGGCTTTCTTTGTCATTCAAATGTATACTCGACGAACTCGCAGTTCCGGATGCCGAAGGCGGCATACTCCTCGTTGGTCATATCGTAAAAGTAAGACCGCACCACGCGGGCGATGCCATTGTGGGCGACAAGGAGATAGGTCTTGCTCTCGTCGGCCCGCAGCTCGTCCAGCAGGTCGTAGATGCGCTGGGCCAATTGCAGCATACTCTCGCCGCCGGAGTAGCGGTCGGCGAAGTGGGTCTTGGAGACTTTGAACTCGGCCCCATCGCGGGGCGTTCCCTCGTAGCGGCCAAAGCACTGCTCCCGCAGGCGGGGTTCCGGGCGGGCCGGGATGCCAGTGGCCTCGGCGATGGCCAGAGCGGTGTCGGCAGCGCGGGACAGGGGAGAATACAGGATCTCGTCAATGTGGACCCCGCTGTCCCGGACATGGGCCCCCAGCGCAGCGGCCTGCGCCCGGCCGCGGGCGGTCAGTGGGCTGTCGGTCATGCCGCAGATCTTGTTTTCAACGTTCCAGACGGTCTCGCCGTGGCGGGTAAAATATAAGCTGTGCATAGAGGCTCCTTCAGAGTTTGATGAGGGTATGGTGGTCGAGCCGGACGGTGTCGCCCTCGTCGATGCCAAGGCGGGCCAGCTCAGCGTCCGGGTAGGCGATGACCCGGCGTTCACCGGTCTCGTCCTCCAATAAGACATCGCAGCAGACGGGCTGCCCTTCCGGCAGCTCCTCACAGCCATACAGCTGCTCGTCGATGCGCAAAACGCGGTATGTCATACGATCTTCCTCGAAAAATACAGTGTTCTCGTTTTACAGATGATTCTCCCGGCAGGGGAGAACGTGGTATTCTTATTATAAAGCCCCGATGCGCTGCCGTCAACTTGACAGCCCGGCGCCGGGGCTGATACAATAGGACAAAATGGTTCCACACGACGCCAAAAGGAGAGAAGAGCTTGAACATTACAGAATTGCGCTATCTGGTCGCCATCATGCAGTGGGGGTCGGTGAGCGCTGCGGCAAAGCAGCTGTATGCGGCCCAGCCCAACATCAGCAAGGCGCTGAAAAATCTGGAAGAGGAGTATCACATCCGCATCTTTGAGCGCTCCTCCACCGGCATGATCCCCACCGAGCAGGGGCGGCGGTTCATCGAGCAGGCCGAGCGGGTGCTGGAAGATGTGGACCGCCTGAGCCGGAGCGTCGAGGAAGAGCAGGAGCGCTGCGCGGAGCTGCGGGTGATGCTCCCCCATGCGACCTATGCGTCCTATGCGGCGGTGGATTATCTGGAACAGGCGGTGCATCTGGAGCGGGTGCACATCCACATCCGGGAGGGCGGCTCGATGGAGGCGCTGGATTTCGTGCTGCGGCGGGGCTATCACCTGGCGCTGCTGCGCTATGCGGTGGAGGACGATGAACACTACACCCACTACTGCGCCCGGCGGGGGCTGAAGATGGAGCCGGTGATGGACTTCGAATATCAGCTGCTCACCAACCGGGACGGCCCGCTGGCCCGGCACGAGGTGCGCGACCTGACCGAACTGAACCAGTATATGGAGATCCGGCACGACGACTTTCAGCTGCCCGGCGAGGAGGGCGGCGACGGTGTGCGCTGGCATGTGAACCAAGCCCGGCGTATCCATGTGTATGAGCGGTGCAGCCAGTTTTCGATCTTGCAGCGGCTCCCGTCTGCGTATATGTGGGCGTCGCCCATGCCCCGCAAGGCGCTGGAACAGTATCATCTGGTGCTGAAGAAATGCCCGGCCCAGCGCCAGCAGATGCGGGATATCCTGGTCTATCCGGACAAGGGCGGCCTGCGGGCGGAGGAACAGGCGTTTGTCGATCTGCTCCACAAACAGGCGGCCCAGACCATGAAATGAGAAGCCGCCGGCAAAGAAGCGGCTAAAGTTTTGGCTCCGGAATTGATAAAAATAGAGAAATGTGGCAAAGAAACGAAACCGAAAATTCGGTTTCGTTTCTTTTTTGCTGGCTTTTCGACAAAAAACGGACCGGACAACGGTAAAAATTCTTAGCAGGTATATCGGATACGATATACCCCTATGCTGGAAAAATATTGTGCAGATGATGAAAAATATGTTACCATGAGGCCAGAGATCGGGAGCTGCCCGGCGGCGGAATGGGGCCGCGGACAGCACCGAAAAAAGGAGGTTTCTGGTATGATCAGTTTCTTGCTCTGTCTGGCGCTCTTGATCGTGGGCTACTTCGTCTACGGTAAGATCGTGGACAATACCTTCGGCCCGGACGACCGCGAAACTCCGGCTGTGCGCATCAACGATGGCGTGGACTATGTCGTGATGCCGCAGTGGAAATTGTTCCTCGTCCAGCTGTTGAACATCGCGGGCCTCGGCCCCATCTTCGGCGCCATGCAGGGCGCTCTGTGGGGGCCGGTGGTCTTCCTGTGGATCACCTTCGGCACGATCTTTGCGGGCGGTGTCCATGACTACTTCTCCGGCATGATGAGCGAGCGCAACGACGGCGCTTCCATCGCCGAGATCACCGGCAAATACCTTGGCCCGGTGATGCAGAACGTGATGCGTGTCTTCTCCGTGGTTCTGCTCATCATGGTGGGCACGGTGTTTGCGGTCGGCCCTGCGGGCCTGATCGTGGAGCTGTGCAGCCAGAGCGGTGCATCCGGCGTGTTCACTTCGCTGCTGTTCTGGCTCATCATCATCCTGGTGTATTACTTCATCGCAACCTTTATCTCCATTGACGCGGTCATCGGCAAGATCTACCCCATCTTCGGCATCTGCCTCATCATCATGGCCATCGGCGTCATCTTCGGTATCTTCACCAACCCTGCCTATACGATCCCGGAGATCTGGGATCACTTCGGCAGCATGCACCCGTCGGGCACCCCGATCTGGAGCTTCATGTTCATCACAGTCGCCTGCGGCGCGATCTCCGGCTTCCACTCCACCCAGTCGCCTCTGATGGCGCGCTGCATGAAGAGTGAGAAGCAGGGCCACTTCGTTTTCTACGGTGCCATGGTCTGTGAGGGCGTCATCGCTCTGATCTGGGCCGCAGCCGGCTGCTCTCTGTACGAAGTCACCGGCGGCCTGAACACCGGTCTGGCACAGGCGCTGGCCATGGGCCAGTCCAAGGCCATCTACGATGTCTGCTCCAAGACCATGGGCGGCGTGGGCATTGCGCTGGCCATGGTGGGCGTCGTCGTCTGCCCCATCACCTCTGGTGATACCGCCTTCCGTTCCGCGCGTCTGACGCTGGCCGACTGGTTCAAGATCGACCAGGACGGCTACGCGAACCGCCTGAAGCTCTGCATCCCCGTTCTGGGCGTGGGTGCGTTCCTGGGCATCGGCAACGCGCTGGGCTTCATCAATTACACAGTCATCTGGCGTTACTTCAGCTGGACCAACCAGACGCTGGCTATGATCGTCCTGTGGGCTGCTTCCATGTACCTGTTCAAGGAGAAGAAGAACTACTGGATCACCGCTGTGCCCGCTACCTTCATGAGCGCTGTGTCCTGCACCTACTTCGTGCTGGCTCCGGAGTGCCTGGGCGGCCTGCTGAACAGCAAGACTGCGGAAGGCGCGACCATCTACAATACGGCGGTCGCATACCCCGTGGGTATCCTCTTTGCCGCTGCAATGCTGGCCCTGTTTATCCACGCTACCAAAAAGGCTGGCGTCAGGAAAGCCGCATGATCCGATGCGATCCTGAGTTCCTCTTCTAATATTTGCCCATTCACAGAAGACCGGCCGCCGGGAAGTCCCCGAACGGCCGGTCTTCGTTTGCAACGGGAGAAATCCGGCTGAATAACACGAAAAAAGCACTGAAAATCGCGTAAAAATTGCAGGCGTGGTCAAACTGCACAAAAAACAGGCGGAAAGTTTGGGAGCTGCAACGTTCGTCGGTCAAAATCGTACAGAGAACGTTTTCGGAAAAGAAAATTTGCCGAGGAAACGCTAAAAATCTTTGCCAAAAGAAACGCCTGAAACCCCACCATATACTTTTTGATATGAGGGCTATGCAGGAAAGATATTATTCGAGTTATGAAAAATGTGTTAACATGAAGCCAGACATGGACCACGCACGGCAGAATGGGGCCGTGGGCGTGGATCTGAAAAAGGAGGTTTCTGGTATGATTAGTTTCTTACTCTGTCTGGCGCTCCTGATCGTAGGCTATTTTGTCTATGGCAAGATCGTGGACAACACGTTTGGACCGGACGACCGTGAAACTCCCGCTGTGCGCATCAACGATGGCGTTGACTACGTCGTGATGCCGCAGTGGAAGCTGTTCCTCGTCCAGCTGCTGAACATTGCGGGCCTCGGCCCCATCTTTGGTGCACTGCAGGGTGCTCTGTGGGGCCCTGTGGTGTTCCTGTGGATCACCTTCGGCACCATCTTTGCAGGCGGCGTCCACGACTACTTCTCCGGTATGATGAGCGAGCGCAACGAAGGCGCTTCCATCGCAGAAGTTACCGGCAAGTATCTGGGACCTGTGATGCAGAACATCATGCGTGTGTTCTCTGTCGTGCTGCTGATCATGGTCGGCACGGTGTTCGCAGTCGGCCCTGCTGGCCTGATCGTGACCCTGTGCAAGAACAGCGGGATGAGCGGTGTGCTCACCACCACCCTGTTCTGGCTGATCATCATCCTGGTCTATTACTTCATCGCGACCTTTATCTCCATTGATGCCATCATCGGCAAGATCTACCCGGTCTTCGGCATCTGCCTGATCATCATGGCAGTGGGCGTTATCTTTGGCATCTTCACCAACCCCGCCTACACCATCCCCGAACTGTGGGATCACTTCGGCAGCATGCACCCGTCGGGCACCCCGATCTGGAGCTTCATGT
>OGII01002514.1_pt1 | contig 10594 bp, 10 predicted proteins | sample 1571701 | NCBI WGS metagenome assembly OGII01 (sample SAMEA2581950, study PRJEB24529) | metagenome | biome: Human gut stool | place: China | collected 2011
CCCAGCTTCTTGGCAGCGTCAGCGATATACTGCTCCACGGAGCCGGTGAACACATCGCCGCGGACAAACTCCTGCTGCAGCAGGCAGTTCTCGGAGTAGAACTTGTTCATCTTGCCCATGACGATCTTCTCGCGGACCTGCTCGGGCTTGTTGGCCATCTTGGGATCATTCTCCATCTGGACCATCATGATCTTCTTTTCCTCGTCCAGCACGTCCTGAGAAACCTGGGACTTGTCCCAGAAACGGGGATTCAGAGCGGCGATCTGCATGGCAACGTCCTTGCCCACGGCGGTGGCGTCAATATCGCCCTCCACCTTCAGGTTCACCAACACGCCGATCTTGCCGCCGGCGTGGATATAGGGAACAGATACACCCTCGGTGAAGATAGCAAAGCGGCGGACCTTGATGTTCTCGCCGATAACGAGGACCATCTCCTGCTGCTGCTGCTCAACAGTCAGGTCGGTGCCGTTGTACTTGCAGGCCATGAGGGCTTCCAGATCAGCAGGCTTGTTGGCGGCCACAGTAGCAGCAACGCCCTTCACGAAGTCCACAAACTTCTCGTTCTTGCCAACGAAGTCGGTCTCGGCATTGACCTCGACCACAACGCCCACGCCATCAATAACGGCGGCATAGGCCATGCCCTCGGCAGCTACGCGGCCGGCCTTCTTGGCAGAAGCAGCCAGACCTTTTTCGCGCAGGAACTCAACGGCCTTGTCCATATCGCCATCGGAAGCGGTCAGAGCCTTTTTGCAGTCCATCATACCTACGCCGGTCATTTCGCGCAGATTCTTAACATCAGCAGCGGTAAAAGCCATAATCTTTTTCCTCCAATTTATGATAGTATCGGAGCTTACGCTCCTGCAAAGTCTTAATTATTCAGCAGCGGGGGCCTCAGCGGCCTCGTCCATCTGCTCGCCCTGCTTGCCCTCCAGCACGGCGTTAGCCATGACGGAAGCAATCAGCTTGATGGCGCGGATAGCGTCATCGTTGCCGGGAATGACATAATCGATCTCATCGGGATCGCAGTTGGTATCGGCAATGGCTACCACGGGGATACCCAGCTTGTGGGCCTCGGCAATGGCGTTGCGCTCCTTGCGGGTGTCCACGATAAACAGGGCACCGGGCAGCTTCTTCATTTCCTTCACGCCGCCGAGATACTTCTCCAGCTTCTCGATCTCGCCCAGATGCTTCATGACTTCCTTCTTGGGGAGCATATCAAAGGTGCCGTCGGTCTGCATGGTCTTGAGCTGGTTCAGACGGTCCACACGGGTACGCATGGTCTTGAAGTTGGTCATCATGCCGCCCAGCCAGCGGGCGTTGACATAGTACATATTGCAGCGCAGAGCCTCTTCCTTGATGGCCTCCTGAGCCTGCTTCTTGGTGCCCACGAACAGCAGGGACTGGCCGCTCTCGGACAGCTGACGCACGAAGTTATAGGCCTCCTCCAGCTTCTTCACGGTCTTCTGCAGATCGATGATATAGATGCCGTTGCGCTCGGTGAAGATATACTTCGCCATCTTGGGGTTCCAGCGGCGGGTCTGGTGACCAAAGTGAACGCCTGCCTCGAGAAGCTGCTTCATAGAAACGACTGCCATAGTAAAATTACCTCCAAAATTTGTTTTGCCTCCGCACACCGTGATCCACTGACATATCGGATGTCTGTGAACTGCCCTCAACTCGTCAGAGCACAAAAGGGCATAGTGATGCGTGTGTAATGCTAAGTAATAATAGCACAAACCTCTGGCCGTTGCAAGGGGTTTTCGTGCTTTTTTCTAAAAAGAATCGTAGTTTTTCGTCAATCTGCGCCCTCGGCGATGCTCTCGAGGCCCATCCGGCTCAGGGCATAGCCTTTGCCGAACATGAGGTCGTACTGGAGCAGCCAGTGCTCATCGCTCCACTTCTGCTGCAAGGGGGTCAGCTCGTCCGAGGCGGTGCCGTCCTTCTCCAGAATGGTGCCGCGGGTGTTGGCCCGGTAGGCGGCCCGGAGCTGACGGCCAAGGAACTGGAAGTAGGCGGGCTGACGCAGGCCGAACAGCTCCATCATCACCGGCGAGATGTCGTAGGCGGCGATGGTGCCGAGGTCTACCGCGCGGTCGGAGTAGTTCGACCACATGAGCAGGGTGGTCTGATGGAGGCGGGGGTCGGCGCTGGACCCGCTGGCATAGCCGCTGCGGGTGTAGATGTCGTAGTTCGAGTCGATGGGGTTGTAGTGGTCGCCCCAGAACACGAGGATGACCGGCTCGTCCACCTGCGAGAAGTAGTCCGTCAGCCTGCCCAGCATGGCGTCGGCGTCCCGGATGCCGGTGGCAAAGTCTTCCAGCGCACCCACGGTGCTGGCCTTGAGGCCCGCCGGGGCTTCGGTGACCTTCACCCGCTGGTCGTCGGGGTAGTTATCCTTATTATAATTGGTATGGTTCTGCATGGTGACGGCGTGGAGAAAGACGGGGGCGTCGGACTGGGCCTTCATGGTCTCGTACTGGCCGATGATCTGGTCGGCCATGGAGTCGTCGGTGACGAGGCCGGTGGTCCAGTAGTGGCGGCGCACCTTCTGGACGCCGTGCATCTTCTCGAGGCTGATGAAATCGTCGAGGCCGAGGTTGGGGTAGGCCGTGTCGCGGCTCCAGTATCTGGCCCAGAAGCAGTGGACCGCCGCCGTCTGATAGCCTTCGGTCTTGAGGTAGCTGGGCAGGGCGAACATGGGCTTCGTCACGTGCTGCTGGTAGGGCTTGCTGCCGCTGGGCAGATAGGACACCGAGTAGCCCGTCAGGGCCTCGAACTCCACGTCACAGGTGCCGCCGCCGAAGCTGGGGCTGTAGACCCGGCCATAGGCGCTGGTCTGCTGCAGAGCGTGGAGGTTGGCCGAGACGTCGGTGTCGAACTGGAAGCCGTACTGTTCCAGCTCCGAGACGTCCCAGTAGGACTCGTCCATCACGTAGAGGATGGTGGGCTGCTTCACCTGTTCGTCTGCCGGGGTCTGGGCGGCGTAGGAGCCGGGGTAGACCGGACTGGTGGTGTACTTTTCCCCTGCCTCCACGTTGTCGAGGATGGCGTTGATGGCCTCCTCGGAGTAAGCCTCGGGCTTGTCGATCTCCAGATTGGTCAGGTTGGTGAGGAAGCTGGTGATGACGCCGTAATAGCGGTAGTAGCGGTCCTGCATCCATGCGTCGGGCAGGATGCCCAGCGACTGGGTGACGGCAGGCTGCAAAAACACGCCGAAGATGAGGGCGCAGGTGGCCGCTGTGCTGGCCGCGAAGCCCGCCAGACGCTGCACCCACGGCAGCTTCTGACGCCCCCGGTAGAGGAAGAAGGAGCCGACGGTCAGAGCCAGCACCACGACGCCGGAGACGACCATGCTCTTCTGGACGTGGATGCCCGCCGCGGAGGCCACACCGGCGGCCTCGGACACCTGCATCAAGTCCCACGGGAGGAAGGGCTCGCCCCGGAGCTGCAGGATGTAAAAGTCCACCGTGGCGGGCAGACAGCCCAGCAGGGCCGACAGGAGGGTGGCCAGCGGGGCGAAGCGGGTGAGCCAGTCCACCGCCATCCAGACGAGGAAGAGCAGCCCCCACGCCAGCAGGTAGGCTTCTGGGTGGGGAAAGATGTACTGTACAAAGGTATCTCCGCTCAGGGCGCCGCGGGCGATGTACTCGGTGAGCACCAGAAACAGAAGGGTGGCCACAGGCGGAAACAGCAGCCGCGCCCCGTGCAGCCGGAGGGACGCAGCACTCGGATGGTGTGTCATAAAGAAGTTCCTTTCACTTCTGCGTTTTTCTTATTATTTGAGGCGGCAGACTCCGCCCCAGTCCTCTATTATAATCATCCCGCCTCCAAAATCCAGCCCTGACGGACAAAAAACGGGTGAAAATCTTTCATCCGTTCAGCCACTGATGCAATTTATCCAGCAGTCCCCCGTGGGAGGACGGCGGGGCGGGGACGTCCGTCCGCACGAGGATGGCGTCCAGACCGATGCGCTCGATGTCGGCCCACGGGATGGTCAGGGTCTCGTCCCGGCCCAGCAGCCCGAAGAGCCGGGGCCGCCCCAGCAGAAGCAGGCTCCCGATGCGGGCCGTGTCGGCGTCCAGCTCCACATCGTCCACCCGGCCAAGGCAGGCCCCGTCCTTCAGCTGGACGACTTCCTTGCTGCACAGCTCCCGAAAGGTCATCTCCCCCGCCCCCTTACAGTCCCATCCTATGCCGGGGCGGGCCGGACGATGCAAAAGGGCTGGAAAATACTGCCCCGGATGTGCTATACTGGGCGCAGGGACATCCCAACTTTTTTTAAGAGGTATCATCGATGTATAAAAATATCGTGTTCGACTTCGGCGGCGTCATGGTGGATTTCGACCCCCACAAGTACCTCATCGACCTGTTCGGGAACCGGGGGCTGGAAGAGGAGGTCTACGACCTGACCTTCGGCAGCAGAGAATGGCGGCTGCTGGACGCAGGCCGCATCACCCGCCGGGAGGCCAACGAGCGGATGCTCGAGCGGGCCAGGGCCGTGGGCCGGGGCTTCGAGGTGGAGGGCGTGCTGGACGACTGGATGAGCATGCTCCGCCCCCGCCGCCGGATGCAGACGCTGGTGGAGCAGCTCAAGCATCGCGGCTACTGCGTCTACTACCTGAGCAACATCCCTGAGGACGTGCTGGACCTGCTGATGCACCGGGACTTCGAGGGTCTCTTCGACGGCGGCGTGGCCTCCTGCGAAGTGAAGATCAACAAGCCCGACCCCCGCATCTACCAGGCCCTGCTGGACAAGTACCATCTCCGGGCCGATGAGTGCATCTTCATCGACGACCGGGCCGACAACCTCGTAGCCGCCAGCGCTCTGGGCTTTGGCACCTACGAGATGCACGGCGTCGGCACCCTGCTGCGCAGCCTGCCCACCTTCGGCGTCAGCCTCCACTGAAATAAAAGACCCCTGCCCGGCAAGGCCGCCGGGCAGAGGTCTTTTTTTGCGCAGAACTTACTTCTTCTCGTAGCTCTGGCAGTAGTGCGGGATGTCCACCTGCTGAGAAGAGCAGGTGCAGCGCTCCGTCACCGTGATCTCGGGCAAGTCACACTTGCAGCTCCCCACGTTGTGGCGGCACTCGCAGACATCACAGCGGACACCTGTGTTTTCCATTCATTCATCACCTCTTTGTCCCTAGGTTGCCCCCAAAGACGCGGGATGATGCAGGATGGGCCGATGTTATTTTTTACCAGTTGGCCAGATCGGCGCCCAGCTTGCGGCAGGCAGCCTGAACGTCGTCGTCGGGCGTCTCGTTGCAGATGAGGCCCTCGTCGCTGAACAGCTGTGCGCCGTCCTCTTTGACACGCTCGCACCAGTCGCGCATCCACTGGCCGTCGCCCCAGCCGTAGGAGCCGAACAGAGCCACCTTCTTGCCGTTCAGAGAGCCTTCGAGGCCCGCGAACATCGGCTCGAACTCGCTCTCCTCCAGCTGCTCAGCGCCCATTGCGGGGCAGCCGAATGCCACGACGTCATATTCGCCCAGCTTGGCAGCATTCATCTCGCCGCAGGGAACGATGGTGGCGGCAGCACCTGCCCCCTCAGCGATGCAGTTTGCCATGGTCTCGGTGTTGCCGGTCGCGCTCCAGAATACGATTGCTACTTTGCTCATAATGAAGAACCTCTCTTTCAATTCAGGTTAGTATATTCTAACTTTTATCACCAGTAAAATGCGCCATCCGAAACGGACGCGCATTTTACTGGTTAGGTTTCTCTAACCACAGATAGGATACCACAATGCGGCAGGGTTGTCAAGGCTCTTTTGCAGATTTTTCCACTCCCCTGCTCAAAGCAGCTGCGGAACGGTGAACGCCAGCGTCAGCACACCGAAAATGACCGGCTGATGGAGCAGATACAGCACCAGCGAGTGCCGCCCCAGCCAGCCCAGCGGCGGGCAGACCGACCGGCGCAGCGGCTCCATCCGTTTGCGGCCGACAAGCAGATGCAGGTAGTACCCCGCCCAGAATAAAAACAGCCACGGCAGCAGCGGGAAGTAATCGGAGGAGTAAAAGGAGACCGGATAAAAGCCGAGGTATGCCGTGAGGTAGTTGGCATAAAGCCCCTGCGGCAGCGCCCAGCGCAGCGCGCCAAGCCCCCAATAGCCGTCCATCGTGTGATCGGTCAGCGCGAACAGGATCAAACTGACCGCCAGCCCCACCGCCGGCGGGATCTTTTGCAGCCACTTCTGCACAAGGCCCGTCAGGAGCATGGCTGAGCCCAGCAGGGTCAGCACCCCAAACCAGACCACATTTTCCGGCATGAACAGCAGCGTCACCGCTGTGACCAGCACTCCGGCACCAAAGACCGCCGCGCCGCGTTTGAGCGGATGATGCCCCAGCGGCAGACAGAAGCCGGACAGCAGGATGAACACCCAGCAGATGGATTGCTGCCACAGCCGCCCCTGCCCGGCGGAATACCACGGCACCACGACCCCGAACAGATACACGGCATCCCACATGCCATGGTAGAGCATCATGCTGATGAGGTCAAGCCCGCGCAGCTCGTCCAGCAGCGCGTAACGGGATGAAGACGATTTCATAAGGAAACTTCCTTTTTCGTTTTTTGTCTCATTGTACGCTTTGCCGCCGGGCGCGTCAAGCAAAAAAGCTGCTGTGCAGCCTGAGCCACACAGCAGCTTTTGAAAAAACGGGATCAGACCTCGGTGTTGAAGTAGCGCTTCAGCAGGCCCTCAAAGCCACGGCCATGACGAGCTTCATCCTTCGCCATCTCATGGACGGTGTCGTGGATGGCGTCCAGATTCAGAGCCTTTGCCTTCTTGGCCAGATCCATCTTGCCAGCGCAGGCACCGCACTCGGCCTCAGCGCGCATCATCAGGTTCTTCTTGGTGCTGTCGGTGACGACCTCACCCAGCAGCTCGGCGAAGCGGGATGCGTGGTCAGCTTCCTCGTAAGCGTAGCGCTTGTAAGCCTCGGCGATCTCCGGGTAGCCCTCGCGCTCTGCGACGCGGGCCATGGCCAGATACATGCCGACTTCGCTGCACTCACCCTCGAAGTTTGCGCGCAGACCGTCCACGATCTCCTGGGGGACGCCCTCAGCCTTGCCGATGCCGACGACATGCTCGGTCACATAGGTGTTGCCGGTCTTCTCTACGAATGCAGAAGCGGGAGCCTTGCAGACGGGGCACTGCTCCGGGATGGAGCCTTCAGCGATATAACCACAAACGGTGCAGACATACTTTTTCATACGATAGACCTCCATAATTTCTCAGTTATTCTTTTGGCCGCCCCTGGTACGGTCGGCCTTGGTTTCTGAGCCTATTATAGCAACGATTCCCAGGTTAGTCAAGGATAATTTTAAGAATTATTCCTATTTAATAGTTTGTTTACACCTGGAGATTGCCGCTGGTGGCAGCGTCAGAACCGTCGGCTGCGTCGAACTCATAATCGTTGCCGGGCAGGATGGCGTTGAGCAGGATGCCGACGATGGCAGCGATGGCCAGACCGGACAGATTGATGGAGACGCTGCCCACCATGAAGGTCAGGCCGCCCACCGAGTTGAAGCCCAGCGCGGACACCAGAATGACAGCAGCAACGATCAGGTTGCGGCTGTTGGTGAAGTCCACCCGGTTCTCGACCACGTTGCGGACACCGATGGCAGAGATCATGCCGTACAGCACGAAGCTGATGCCGCCGATGATGCCGGTGGGGATGGTGTTGATGACCGCCTCAAACTTGGGGCTGAAGCTCAGGATGATGGCCAGCACCGCAGCGATGCGGATGACCAGCGGGTCGTAGATGCGGCTCAGCGCGAGGACGCCAGTGTTCTCGCCGTAGGTGGTGTTGGCCGGGCCGCCCAGCAGGCCGGCCATGGCGGTCGCAAGACCGTCGCCCATCAGGGTGCGGTTCAGGCCGGGGTCGTTGATATAGTTGTGGCCGACGGTGGCGCTGATGGCGGCGATATCACCGACGTGCTCCATCATGGTCGCCAGTGCGATGGGCAGAATGGTAAAGAGAGCACTGATGAACTCCGGGCTGCCGTCGATGGCGAACAGGCCCATGGCGTTCTGGTGCAGCGGGATGCCGAACCAGTCGGCGGCAGCGATGGCCTGGAAATCCACGGCACCGGTCACGAGAGCGACCGCATAGGAGACCAGAACACCGATGAGGATGGGCAGGATCTTGACCATGCCCTTGCCCCAAATGTTGCAGACGATGACCGTGCCCAGCGCCACAAAGGCCAGCAGCCAGTTCGACTCACAGTTGGTGATGGCAGAGGGAGCCAGGATCAGGCCGATGGAGATGATGATGGGGCCCGTGACCACCGGCGGGAAGAACTTCATGATGCGGCGGATGCCGAAGGTGGAGATGAGCAGGCTGACCACCAGATACAGGATGCCGGAGAAGGCAACGCCTGCGCAGGCATAGGGCAGCATCTTCGTGTTGGCAACGGTCAGGTTGCCGTTGGCATCTGCCAGCATAGGGGCCACGATGGAAAAGCCGCCCAGATAGGCAAACGACGAGCCAAGGAAAGCCGGAACCTTGCCTCTGGTGACCAGATGGAACAGCAGCGTACCAAGACCTGCGCAGAGCAGCGTGGTGGAGACGCTCAGGCCCGTCAGCAACGGCACCAGCACCGTGGCACCGAACATGGCGAACATGTGCTGTACGCCGAGGATCAGCATCCGACCCGTGCCCAGCTGGCGCGCGTCGTAAATGCCTTTGGAGTAGTCGATTTTTTCACTCATAAAAGTGTTCTCCTTTCGCGTTTTACTTCCAAAAAAAGAGGCATTGCCGCAAAAAAGCGACAGTGCCTCAGCTTTCGGGAAGAAAAAACATTCGGGACGGAAGAGCAGCCTCCGTGCTCCGCAAAGTAAAACCGTGCATTCTGCTCTCCCCTTCCCTTCGTACGCTGTAAAGTATATCAGAAACCACCCCGTTCTGCAATGGATTTCCGGTTTTTTTGGCATTCTTTCTGCGATTGCTTTCTTTTTCAGGTTTTATTCCCCTGCGGCAGCATTTTGCACCTGCATCTTGCAATCCGGCCCCCTGCGCACTATAATAATACCGATTAAATGGATTGAGATTTAAGGAGACCCAATGATCTATCTGGATTATTCCGCCAATACCCCGGCCGACCCGCAGGTGCTCGACCGGTTCTGCTCCGTAGAGCGGCGCTGCATCGGCAACGCCAACTCCCATCATCAGGCAGGCACCGCCGCCAGAGCCGAGATCGACGCTGCCACGCTGAAGATCGCCGCTTTGCTGGGCGTACAGCCTGCCGAGATCATCTATACCTCCGGTGCCAGCGAATCCAACAACTTCGCGCTCAAGGGGCTGGCCCGGCTCTCCCGCCATGCGGGCAGGCACATCATCTCCACCCCGCTGGAGCATTCGTCCGTCAGCGGCACTCTGACCGCGCTGCAGGAGCAGGGCTATGAGATCGACCTGCTGGACATCCGGCGGGACGGAACCGTAGACCTTGACCATCTGAACGAGCTGCTGCGGCCGGACACCATCGCCGTGGCGGTCACGCTGGTAGACAGCGAACTCGGCGTCGTGCAGCCGGTGGAGGAGATCGCCGCCATCCTGAAGAACTATCCCAACTGCCATCTGCATGTCGATGCCACCCAGGCCGTTGGAAAGATCCCCGTCTCGTTTGAAGGGGTAGACACCATGAGCCTGACAGCTCACAAATTCTATGGCCTGAACGGCATCGGCCTGCTGCTCAAGCGGCGGAATCTGGCACTGGAGCCGCTCATCCACGGCGGCGAAAGCACTACCATCTATCGCAGCGGCACCCCTACGGTGGCGCTGGCGTCTTCCCTGGCCTGTGCGCTGGAACTTGCTGTGGAAAACCTGCCGGAACGCTCTGCCTCTGTCCAAAAGCGGAACGCCGAACTCCGCGCGGCCCTGTGCCAGCACCCGGAGGTGCGCATCAACAGCCCCGAAAATGCCATCCCGCACATCCTGAACCTCAGTGTCCGGGACGTGAAGGGCACGGTCTTTCAGCGGGAACTGGACGCCCACGGCGTCTGCGTCTCGGTCAAATCGGCCTGCTCGTCGGACGGCCTGCCCTCCCGCGCAGTGTTTGCCGTCAGCCGGGACCGCCGCAATGCCCTCTCGTCCTGGCGCATCAGTCTGAGCCATCTGACCACCGAGGCAGAGATCCAGGAATTTTTACGGGTGTTCGACGTCTGCTGCCAGCAGCTGACCGCCGCACACGGAGATCGATAAGGAGAAATCATGAAACGCGAACTCGAACCCTATCAGATGATCGAACGCAGCATCATCAAAAAATACCGCAAAGAGCTTTGGACCCCCTTCATCGTAGCCGTCAAACGGTATGAGCTCATCCAGGCAGGCGACAAGATCGCCGTCTGCATCTCCGGCGGCAAGGACTCCATGCTAATGGCAAAGCTCATGCAGGAACTGCAAAAGCACAGCGATGTCCCCTTTGAGCTGGTCTTCCTCGTGATGGACCCCGGCTACAATGAGCTCAACCGCCAGAAGATCGAATCCAACGCGGCACTGCTGCACATCCCGGTGACCATCTTTGAGAGCAACATCTTCTCGGTGGCCAACAACACCGACAAGAACCCCTGCTACCTCTGCGCCCGGATGCGCCGCG
>OGII01002531.1_pt1 | contig 10545 bp, 8 predicted proteins | sample 1571701 | NCBI WGS metagenome assembly OGII01 (sample SAMEA2581950, study PRJEB24529) | metagenome | biome: Human gut stool | place: China | collected 2011
AATATCTTTCAGTTTAATGCTTTGGAAAGTCATGTGAGCTACACTACTTTCATACAATATACCGATAGTTTCTTTATCTATCATTGTCAGGCAGGAATATCCCCATCCATATCCTTCATCTAATAAGAGCTGATGTTCTGAACTCCAGGTGTTTCCTCCATTCATACTGATTTTAATTGTCATGTCTTTGCGAGCATTTGTAGAATTGGGGTTGGAGAAAATTAAAAGGTCTTTACCCAATACATTGTCTTTCGCTTTTACACTAATCAGACTAGCCATACATACGGGTTCTATTAAGGCAGTACGAGATGATTCGTGTTCTTTCCAAGTTTTACCTAAATCTTTGGTAGTATATACTGCGCGGCTTCCTCCTCGGTTGTCTCTCATGTTCAGCATTAAAGTGCCAGGTTCAAGTTCTGCCACTTGTGCTTCTGTGGTGTTTGTACGTGCATGGTGGTGTATGGTCCATGTTTCTCCGCGGTCTTTGCTATACATGATACCTGCATTGGGGATTCGGGTTTTGTCAATAAACTGAATGGGGAATACCAATGTACCATCTTTCATTGTGATGCCTCGTCCCGGTCCTTGTAATAAGAAATACCATTCTGGAAACTTCACTTGTTCTGTGATATTGATTGGTTCTGACCAGGTCTTTCCATCATCTGTACTTTTGGCAAGTACCAATTGAGCGGTATGGTTCAAGTCCATTCCCTGATGTGAACTCCACCATGCTCTCTGGTTACCCATTCCGTGCGTCCATGCTGCTACAATCCATACAGTGTTAGTTTTGGTGTCTACTAAGATAGAAGGGTCACCTACACCATTCTGAGCAGAAGGAAGTCCACCGTATTCTTTGAACGATAGAGGCAAGCGCATTTTCTCCCATGTTTTTCCTCCATCTGTACTGCGGCTGAGACCTATGTCGATATGTTCTTGTAAATCTACACTGCTGTTGTAACGTACATCGTATACTCCCAACAAAGTGCCTTTGTTTGTAGTAACCAGTCCGGGAATACGGAAAGCGGCTGAACCGTCATCACCTGCATGGCGAACTCCTACTGCCATTCTTTGTACGACTTTTTGTTCAGTTGTACTTTTTGTAGGTATAATTTTTCCGTCACCTTTTACTTGAGTTACTTCTGCACAGATTTTTGTATGTAGTGAAGCGGTAGGCTGCATTTCTATGCTAATCCAGAAGAAATTATATCCAGGAAAGAGGTTTTGTTTTCCTTCGAGTGTCAGAGTATTGCTCTTAGGTGTTGCTTCTGCTTTTTTTATAGAATAGGACGGATTAGCCGAAAGGGTTTGTCCCGGATTGTTGCTGGAAATGTATTCTACGGGAGCAAAGCGTTTTTTCCCTCTGTCTTGTGGGGCTTCTGTTCCTCCATAATACAATTTAATAGCTTTGATTTGTGACAAAGGTACGTTCTTGTCGAACGAGATAGTGACATTGTCAAGGGTCTTTGTTTCTTTGGCATCGAGACGCAGATAAGCCAAGACATTATCATGTCTTTCTATTAATATAGGTACTTGTGGAGTTTTAACAAAAACAGTATCAGCAGCGTGCAGACCGATGGAAAGCATTCCGATACATAAGGATAATAGTTTTTTCATAATGCAGTTGCTGGTTTAGATTTTTACTTTTGCTATTAGTTTTCTTATTTTCCCTTCTCCGATTACAGGTGCATGTGGATCTTCCGGATATACGATAGCAAATTGTCCGGGAAGTAAATCAACAAAGGTGGTGGGTACATCTGAATAGAGTGCGCAATCACCTTCTTCCTGATATGCTTGTTTCAGTTGGTTTACATCTTCAATGGCTTTCCAACCGATACGTTCTTTCCCCTCCAGGAGGATATGTATATCAATGTAGTCACGATGTACCTCCAAAACCTGCTCAGCTTCTTTCACGCATGTGGGATTTACGTTGTTGATAAACAGGTTATTTCCATCCAGTTCTATTCTTCCACATGGTGTATGCAGTAAGTCGTGACTCTTTACGTAATCGAACAATTGTTTAAATAAAGGATGTAGCGGTTCGATTCTACTACTATTTTGTAAATTGGAAACAATCATAATATATAAAAGTTTTTAGTTATTCCATATTGTCAGTTTTAGGACGTAAGAAATACAACTGTACGCCAAGAGCAATAGCCACCACGATGGCTAGCATGGCAAAACCGGCTCCTAAATTGCCGCTATCACCCCATCGTCCTAAAAGGTGAGTAATGAAAGCACCGGCAGATACGCCAATCATGTTCATCACTCCATAGGCAGTAGCCCGTTGTTTGCGAGATACAAACTGACAGAGGATAGGCATGTTATTAGTATCAAAAATTCCATAGCCGATACCAAACAGCAGTCCGGCACCTACTACTGCTACCAGATTATGTCCGAATCCTAATAGAAGTAGTGACGGAATGGTCAGTCCCAAACCGATAGCTCCGGTATATACGCGTCCACGTAGATTTTTCTGTACCCATTTATCCGATAAAGGACCGCCAATAAGGACTCCGATAAACGAAGATACGGCGATGGTTATAGTAGAGATAGGTCCGGCTTGTGACATGGGTAAATCAAGGTTTTCGGCGAACAAGGTCGGGAGCCAGTTTTTGGTAGCCCATCCGGGGAGACTTGGGGCTGCAAAGTAGAGTAAGATTACCCAGAAAGCTACGTTGGTTAGCAAGGATTTCAGACTGGTAAAGACGCTCTCTTTCTCTTTTTGTGGATTGGCTTGCAGTTTTTCTGTAGGAAGAATCTCTGTTTTTTTGTCATGTAAAAATAACATCAGAATTACGGCATAGGCAATTCCGATGATACCGAACCAATGGAAAGTGGTGTGCCAGGAAAAAGCATCGGCTACAGTCGCTCCGAATCCTCCAATAGCTTGTCCTGTGTACAAACCGGTCATGTGGATACCTACGGCTAAAGAGCGAGATTTTCCGGTGTGGTAGTCTGCAATCAAGGAAAGTCCGGCGGGAATGTAGAGTGCTTCGCTCACTCCCATTAAAGCACGCAGAAAGACAATTTGGTTGAAAGTTTCGGAACAAATACTCCGTCCATAATATCAATATGTACCCACTCCGCTTCACTGCGGTTTACCATTTCAATATCCTTTGCCAAATATCCAAAATCGGCAGAAAGAATGGAAGGAGCGATAATCGGTTTCATAATTCTTTTATTTTAGGTTCTAGCCGTCTCTTATTCGGGACGTTTTATTCTATTTATAATCTAATGGCTTGCTCGTTTTAATCTGCTCATCCGATTAATTACTTCATCAGACAACCATCTTCCAGGTGATATCCACGAAGCAATTCATCTATTTTCAGACGTTTTTTACCGGGAAGCTGTAAAGAAAGAATAGATACAAATCCATCCGGTACAGCTACTTTCATGAATTTCTTTCCATCGGTCACAATTGTTCCTGTAGCTAATTGATGTGATTCATAAATCTTCTCGCTTTCAAATATCTTCACGACCACTGCTGCTCCTTCTTCAGAAGTAATCAGTTCACTCCAAGCAGCAGGATAAGGTGATAATCCACGAATAAAATCGTATATCTTCTTCACCGGCTGATTCCAGTCAATCCGACAGGTTTCTTTAAAGATCTTCGGAGCAGGACGAAGTTCACCGACAACCGCCATTTCTTCTTGAGGAATCGGTTTTACCGTTCCATTCAATATAGCGTCTACCGTTTCAAGAACCAGTTTTCCTCCCAGCACCATCAACTTATCATGTACCACTTCCACATTATCCGTATCTGCAATAGGTACACGTACTTGCTGAATGACTTCTCCGGTGTCTATCTCGTGTTTCAAAAAGAAAGTAGTAATTCCTGTTTCCGTATCACCATTGATAACCGCCCAATTAATGGGGGCAGCTCCACGGTATTGAGGAAGCAAAGAAGCATGAAGATTGAACGTACCCAGTCGTGGCATATTCCATACCACTTCCGGCAACATACGAAAAGCAACTACAATCTGCAAGTCCGCCTTCCATTCACGCAATGCTTCTACAAAAACCTCATCTTTTAACCTTTCCGGTTGAAGTAACGGTAAATTTTGTTCAAGCGCATATTGCTTTACAGGAGAATACTGGATCTTATGTCCGCGTCCGGCAGGCTTATCGGGCATTGTAATCACACCCACTACATTATAACCGCCTTCTACTAATTGACGCAGGGCCTCTACCGCAAAATCGGGAGTCCCCATATATACTATTCTTAAATCTTCTTTTTTCATAATCGTCTTATAATCTGCATAGCAACCTGTTATCTGCATAAACCCGGCTCCGGCATCTTGCCGATTGTCAGTTAGTCTTCAGAGAAATGTACCAATACTTGCCGGTATGAATTAAATATCTTCGATTTAGAAACAAATCCCTGATATCGCCCTTCTTCATCCACTACCGGAAGATTCCAGGCTTTCGTATCATCAAACGTCTGCATCACCTGTTCCATTCCATCCGTATCAAATATCTTGGCAGGGGCAGATGTCATTAATTTATTAACAGTGAAACGGTGATAAAGTTCTTGCCGGAACATGATGTTACGAATGTCGTCAAGAAGTACAATACCTAACAATTCACCTGTTTTTTTATCTGTCACCGGGAAGACATTTCGATGGGAAGCAGCAATTGCTTTCACTAATTCGCCCAAATCCATTTCCGGATGTACGACAACGAAATCTTTCTCCACCACATTCTCCATCTTCATCAACGTCAACACGGCTTTATCCTTATGGTGTGTAAGCAACTGTCCCTTCTTAGCTAAACGCATCGAATAGATACTATGAGGTTCGAAAGCTATAATGGTCAGATATGAACTTACAGATACAATCATCAACGGAAGAAATAAGTCATATCCCCCTGTCAATTCGGCGATCAGGAACACCCCTGTCAACGGAGCATGCATAACGCCACTCATCACTCCCGCCATCCCCATCAATGCAAAATTCTTTTCCGGCAAATAAGCGGAGAAAGCAAAGTCATTGCTAAAATGAGAAAAGACAAACCCGGCGATACATCCCAAATAAAGCGAAGGCGCAAAGATACCACCACAACCACCGCCACCATTCGTTGCACTGGAAGCAAAGACCTTCAGCAGAATAATCAGCATCAGATAAACCAGCAGCAAATTGCCATAGCCATAAAACATAGAATTGTTCATGACCGTATCCCACTCTGCCGCAGACGTTCCATTCAGCAAAAGATTAATGGTATCATATCCTTCACCATAAAGAGGCGGGAAAAGGAAGATCAATATACTCAACATCACACCACCGAAAGCCAGTTTCTTATAAGGGTTGTTGAGTTTACCAAAGACACCTTCCACCGAATTCATGGCACGCGTAAAGTACAATGAAATCAGTCCGCAAAAAATTCCCAGTAAAATAACGAAAGGAATACGTTCCAGTTCGAATGCCTGATCTAAATGAAACTTAAACATAGCCTCCGTACCGGTGATTATATATGAAACGGTTGCCGCTGTCACGGCAGAAATCAGCAGGGGAAGTAAAGAGGACATGGTCAGGTCGATCATCAAGACTTCCAATGTAAATACCAATCCCGCAATCGGAGCTTTAAAAATGCCGGCAATCGCACCTGCCGCGCCACAGCCGACGAGCAACATCAGCGTGCGGTGCTCCATCTTGAATACACTCCCTAAATTGGAACCGATTGCCGAACCTGTCAGTACAATCGGCGCCTCTGCTCCAACCGATCCACCAAACCCGATGGTGATCGCACTGGCAATGGTAGAGGACCAGATATTATGTCGCTTGATACGTCCCTGTCTACGGGAAATAGCATATAAAATTTTGGTGACTCCATGACTGATGTCATCCTTAACAATGTTACGAACAAACCAACCTGCAAGAAAAATCCCGACTACCGGATATACCAAATACAGGTAGTTAGCTTCCGTTGCATTAAAATTATCAGTTAGGAAATTCTGTATCTGATGGATAAAGAATTTCAATATTAATGCAGCAAACGCTGTGAAAATTCCGACCAGGAAACTTAATATCAGGATAAATTGCTTCTCCTTTATATTCGCTTCCCGCCATTTGATGCAACGCTGTAATAAACTAAGTTTTTCTCCTTTCATTTATTCGCGAATTATCTTTATCACTCCACCTTTTTCCAACTTAATAATACTTGAGGGTCTCGGCCGGCTCATATCGTCCTGGCGAAAGCCAACGATATAATCTACCGCCGATTTGATTTCATCACTGATTTCGCTAAAATTAGCCGCACCCGGCTGCCCGCTGACATTAGCCGAAGTAGAAACGATTGCTTTACGGAACTGCTGACAGAGTCGTCTGGAAAAGTCTTCATTCGTCACCCGAATCCCTACACTACCATCCTCGGCCAGCAAATTCGATGCTAAGTTACGTGCTCCGGAATAAATAATCGTCAACGGCTTGTCGGCAACTTCAATCAAATCCCATGCAACATCAGGCACATCCTGTACATAAAAATCTACTTTAACCGGAGAGTCTACCAAGACCAGCATAGCCTTGCTGTCAGCGCGCTTCTTAATCTCATACACGCGGCGTACAGCCTCTTCATTAGTCGCATCACAGCCTATACCCCATACGGTATCGGTGGGATAAAGGATCACTCCTCCTTCATTCATCACCTGACAGGCTTTTTTAATATCTTCTATCATTTCTTGATTAATTTCCGTTAAGAACAAGATGCAAAAATAACACTTTTATTCCATTTAGTGAAATCTAGCCCGACGTTTTTAAATTCCCCTTTCAAATCAGCTATTCGCACACAAGACAAGAGTTTAACTATCGAACAATGATATAGGTTGATCCCACAAGCCATACAAAAAGAAAGAACGATGTAATCCATTGTGAGAATCTACATCGTTCTATAAAAAACAGATCATTCAATAAGTCATACTAAATACTGTCAGTTTTTCCAACTGTTATCCAGGTTCGGATTTAAAATCACGTCTTCATAAGGATAAGGAACATACATCTTACTGTCATCCCAAGTTCCGGTGACTGCTACAGCTTCTTTCCTGAAAACATCGTGCGCCACCTCAATAGGCTCATTTAGCTTACGGGATTCAAAATGATCCTTATAACGGTACATTCTAAACATATCCCTGGCTCTGCTGGCGATTCCTCCCCAATAGTATCCCGCCATTTCCCAGCCATGTTCATCGTAAGCCGCTTCCGCCAGTTTATCAGGAGACATATCCGTCGTATATTTATCAGTCTCTTCACCATCTGCCCTGTTGCGTACCTCGTTTAGAACTTTGACCGCCTGATCATTGATCTCTCCCGCACGCCCTGTCGCTTCGGCATACCAGCAATATACTTGCGAAAGACGTAACAACTGGAATGTTTTCTCACCCGACGCATTGACTACGGTAGGATTTGTATAATCAAATTCTGTTCCACGCACCGCTCCTTCTGCAGTTTTCATAAAGACAGGGGCGACTACTTCACGAGAAGCAGGATCGGTATCATACCACCAATCATATAGTTTCCCGTCGCTAAGCATGATTTTAGGGAAATACGTAGCATCTTTACGAGGGCCTTCAGGAAAGTTCTTCCAAAATTTGATTTCCCCATTCGTATCTCCCCAACCGGCCTGTTTCATATCCTGAAGGAAATCAGTTAAAGGAGCGGCCTGCCCCATCGCATCCCTGTTATAGTAGATACCTAACAGCAGCTCCGTATTCTTATTATTGTACTCCCACGAATATACCTGACTATATTCCGGTAGCAGTTTATAATAATAAGTGCCATTATCTGCACCGTCTATCACTTCTTTGGCTTTAGCGGCAGCCAGTTTATAATATTCAACTCCTTTATTAAGCGGCCACCCCGCCATACACATATAAACATAAGCCATTGTTGCTTTCACAGCTCCTTCACTTACGGCAATATTCATTCCGTTTCTGGCATAAGGTTCTTTTGTATACATTGCGGGACAACCGGTTTCGGCTATTTTCAGGTCAGACAGGATCAGTTCGTACACTTCTTCCTCTGTCTTTAAGGGAGCATTATAATCTATTTCTTCTTTCAGCATAATGGGAACTCGTCCCCAAGTCGTCACCAGATAAAAATAAGAGTAGGCTCTCCAATAATGCGCCTGTGCAATAGCCACCTTAATATCCTCTTTCGACACCTCCGGCGTACGCTCCGCATTATTAATGATAAAATTAGCGGCCTTGATAACTTTGAAACGCTGTTCCCACATACTGGACAACCACGAGTTATTATCTTTCACATCAAACTGATCATGCTCACGGAGAGGCTGCTTATTACTTGAAGGATGAGTGGAAATATCGTCTCCCACCAAGAAGTTCGTACCACAAAGGTTATTACTAGCCTGTGAACTTGCTATCACGGAATAGAGAGCCGTCAGTGAAGCATCCAAATCTTCCTTGTTGCTGAAATAGGTATCCGAAGGCAATTGTCCTTTCGGATCTTCTTCCAGGAAATCACTACACGAAGTCCAACACAAAGCTGCCAGGAGAGCAGGCAAAACTTTCATTATAAAGGTATATGTTATTTTCATACGGTTATTGTCTTAATAGGTGGTTTAAAATCTGATTTTAGCACCGAAAGTAATCGTCCGCGGAATCGGATAAGCGCCATAGTCCAGTCCGTCATAACTGGTATACACTTCGGGATCCATTCCTTTATAGCGGGTGATCGTAAAGAGATCCTGTGCGCTGACAGACAATTGTACACTTGCAAACTTTAATACACGGCGAGGAATGCGGTACGAGAGACTGATATTCTTCAACTTAATAAAAGAAGCATCTTCAAGCCAAAAATCTGAATTGGCATAACTCTTGTTATCGGTGTTAGTGAGACTCGGATAAAGGGCGTCAGCTTTGTTAGCAACATGATCCCAGCCTTTGAAGTAGGCATCGCGCAAGGTAATAAAACGAGAGACTCCAGTCATGGATGCCGCCATAAAACGACTGATATTCAGCCGGTCATATCCTGTGGCAGCATTGAAAAAGACATTCAGCGTCCAGTTTTTCCAAGTAACAGTGTTATTCCAACCTACTGTCCATTTGGGACTTGCCTGTCCTTTCACGACCAGATCATCGGAAGTCGGATTCGTTGTCAGACTACCATCTGCTTTCTGATAAAGATTGGCGCCTTTATCATCGAATCCTTTCCATTGATAGACATAGAAAGATCCCATAGGATAACCGGGCTTCATAATCTGCAGAGGACCTCCCAAATCGCTATAGTTAGCAGTGAGTACAAAGTCATCTCCTGCGAGGTCTGCTACTTCATTCTTCACATAAGAAGCATTCAGACTGGTTTCCCATGTCACGGCGCCCTTCACAGGGAAAGTAGTGAGAGACATTTCGACTCCTGTATTGTTAAGTTTCCCCTGATTAACCCAATAGGTACCACCTCCGTTATATTTGGGTACTTGTTTCTGAAAGAGCAGATCTTTCGTTTGCTTCTTAAACCAGTCCACTGTTATATTAAAACCTCCGAGACTCAAGTCCAATCCCAAATCATATTGATAAGTCTTTTCCCACGTAATGTCAGGTGTAGCAAACTGATTCCCCCAATATCCCGTAGAAGAAGTGGAAGTTCCCCAACCGTAAGAGGCACCCGACAACATACCCAGCGTACTATAAGCAGCAATATCCTGGTTTCCTGTAACTCCGAAACTGGCACGTAACTTCAATTGGTCAAGTACATGCTGATTACTCATGAAAGATTCCTGTGCAATATCCCAAGCTATAGCTGCGGAAGGGAAATATCCCCATTTGTTGTCTCCCTGGAATTTAGAAGAACCGTCGGCTCTCAATGCGGCAGTAATGAAATAGCGTTTTTTATAATCGTAATTAGCGCGTACGATACCGGAAGCCAAAGAGAATTCCGTATAAGAATTGCTCGCATCTCTTATAGCGGCATTGCCGAGATTCCATTACCCTACACTTTCATTGTTCAGATTAGAACCAGTTCCTTTCAGTTGCGAATCCCACGAGCGGCTTATCTCCCATACTGCCATAGCGGTGAAACTATGATCGCCAAACTGCTTTTGCCAGGTCAGGTTGTTTGTGTTTTGCCAATAATTGTGCAGCGCACTGGTATTACTCGCACTATTGATGGCACCCGGTGAATCCAGTTTCGACCGGAAAGAATAAGAAGGACTATTATCGTAGTCATAACCTCCCTGAACGGAAAGCGTCAGTCCTTTCATGAGCTTAAACAGCAATGTCAGGTTGGCGTTTAAATTATAGCTATAGCTATCGCTATTGTTCACTATCATTTCACCGTAAGGGCTGGAACCGATCATATTATACGGGTCTGTATTGTACACGCCGGTTTCGGGATCTTTCAGCTCCATGGTAGGCGAAAAGTTAGTGACATGCAACCAGTTCGCCCCACCTTCATTGTGTTTGTGAAGACTGGATGCGTTTAATTTTGCAGAGATTGTCAACCAGGGTTTCACTTCCGAGTCGATGTTTGCCCGAATTCCATAGCGTTTATAATCGGACATGATCGTGATGGCTTCCTGATCAAGCACATTTCCCGAAAT
>OGII01002535.1_pt1 | contig 10528 bp, 8 predicted proteins | sample 1571701 | NCBI WGS metagenome assembly OGII01 (sample SAMEA2581950, study PRJEB24529) | metagenome | biome: Human gut stool | place: China | collected 2011
AGTTCTTATAGGACTTGGTATTTCCAGTAGCCTATTCTATCCGAATAATGCGCTTGCAGACTCTTACCTCACAAGTAAGAATGAAGTAACAACGACTGTCCAACAGACCAAAAAGATTACAGGTAATGTGACTAATACGGCAGGTGAGCCGATAATAGGTGCCACTGTATTAGAAAAAGGAAACACAACTAACGGTACTATTACCGACATTGATGGAAATTTTACAATTAACTTGCCGGCCAACGCAACGCTCAGTATTTCTTATATAGGATATATAACACAAGAAATACAAGTGGGGTATCAAACTTCTTTCAAAGTAGTACTGAAAGACGATACAAAAACATTGGATGAAATCATTGTTGTAGGATATGGTTCGCAAAAGAAAGCTAATTTGACTGGTGCAGTTTCTTCCGTGAAAATGGATGAAGCGCTGGGGGACCGTCCGCTTCTGAATGCTGCCGATGCTTTACAGGGAGCTGTTCCTGGACTGTTCGTTTCTAACGGCGGTAATGCACCGGGAACCAGCAAGTCTTTCCAAATCCGCGGAGCTTACTCATTAGGTGTCAAAAACTCGGACGGAACGTATGGAAACACAATCAAACCACTCGTATTGATAGACAATGTGGAAGGGGATATCGACATGATTAATCCGGAAGACATCGAATCTATCAATGTGCTGAAAGATGCTGCATCAGCTGCTATTTACGGTGCACGTGCAGCAGGAGGTGTTATCCTGGTTACTACCAAACGTCCGAAAGGTGCTTCCAGATTTGAATTGAATTACAACAATAACTTTGCATTCGGCAAGGCAGTGAACTTACCAAAACAAGCTCCTTTAATGGACTATCTGCAAGCCTATCTGGACTGTGGATACTCTGACGCATACTGGTCGCTAGGTTCACCTAGCGTCAGCAAATGGATGGAATACCTGACTGCATATCAAAAAGATCCTTCTTCATTCAACACAGTAGGCGACGGCATCTATGTAGACGAATCCGGAGTTCCTTATTATCTGAACGAAAAGGATTTATATAAGAATTTTATGGAGACCAGTTTCCAGATGACACACAACATCTCTGCAAGCGGAGGTACTGATAAACTCCGTTACCGTATCTCGGGAGGTTACAACTCGAACGATGGTGTCCTGATTTCCGACAGAGACAAATTCGAACGCATGAATGTCAATTCATTCATTTCTGCCGACGTGACAAAGTGGTTTACACAGGAGATCACAATGAGCTATGCCCATAGTTTACAAACCTCACCGGGAGGAATGGGAGGAGTATACAACACTCGTCTGGTTTCCTATTATCCGGAAGGTGAACTGCCTGCTTCCGTAAACACACTGGCAGACGAGGATTTGCCTCTCTTCACTCCCCGCAACCAGATATTATACTCAAACCCAGTAAACAACAAGAACGATAATCCGCGTATTTTCCTCAAATCCATTCTTAAACCTCTGAAAGGGCTGGAAGCGGTATTTGAATATACCTTTGATAAAAATATATATGATTATCACTGGTACACCGGACAATACGACTATACAACCATCCAGGGAGGAAGTTCCAAATCCTTCGTAGATGATTATCTGAGAAAGTACAAACAACATACGAACTATAATTCAATTAACGTATATGCTACTTATAACAAAGACTTCGGTAACCACCACTTTAAAGTAATGGCTGGTTTTAACCAGGAATCCAGCTATCAAGAGACATTGGATACGTACTCATACAATCAGGCAGTACTCGATGTTCCGGCAATGTCATCAGGAACAGGTACGATAAAAGCCACTGATTCATATAGTGAGTATGCTATCCGTGGAGGATTCTTCCGCGTCAACTACAATTATCTCGACAAATATCTGCTGGAAGTAAACGGCCGTTATGACGGTTCTTCCAAATTCCCCAAGAGTTCACGTTTCGGATTTTTCCCTTCTGTATCTGCCGGCTGGCAAATTGCCCAGGAGAGATTTATGAATTCCACCCGTCATTGGCTGGACGGTTTGAAGCTCCGCGCCTCTTACGGTGTCATCGGCAACCAAAACATCAATCCGTACACCTTCACCCCGTCTATGAGCGTAAATAATAAAGCCACTTCATGGATTATAGATGATACGTATGTAACCTCTATCAGTTCCCTGCCCGCATTAGTAAGCCAGAATTTCACATGGGAGAAAGTAGGAACAATCAACGTAGGATTGGACGTAAACTTGTTCAACAACCGTCTGAGCGGAGTATTCGAATGGTATCAACGGAACACGAACGGGATGCTTGCCCCCGGTGTACAATTGCCTGCTGTTGTAGGTGCCAGTGCCCCCTATCAGAACACAGCCGATATGCGTACACGAGGTTGGGAACTTAGCCTGAACTGGAGAGACCAAATAGGTAAGGTAGGCTATCGAATCGGGTTCAATCTTTCCGATTATAAATCAGAAATCATTAAATATGACGATAATGCAGCTACCAAATTATTGAGCTCCTACTATCCGGGACAAACACTGGGAGAAATCTGGGGATATGTCGTAGACGGATATTATACTGTTGACGACTTTGTGGATACCTCTTCCTGGCAACTAAAAGAGGGAGTTACTTCTATCAACGGCTATAATGTACGTCCCGGAGATGTGAAATTTAAGAATCTACGTGACGATGATACTTCCACCAACGTAATTACCAGCGGTGACAATACATTTGACAACCCGGGAGATCGTAAGGTTATCGGAAACACAACTCCCCGTTACCAATATGGTATCAATCTCGGAATGAATTATGCGGGATTCGACCTGAATGTTATCTTGCAAGGTACAGGAAAACGGGATTACTGGATTTCAAATGTACTCACTTTCCCGATGAACGGTGATAACTTTGTTCCTCTTTTTGAAGGATTGAGTGACTATTGGATGCCTAAAGATCCTGATAACGGTGATTGGAGTGCAGTAAATCCTAACGCTAAATATCCCCGCATCTACGGTAATCGCGGCAACTCCGGTTCGAATCTGAGACAGAGCGACAAATATCTGTCCGATGCTTCCTATCTGCGCATCAAAAACATAACCCTATCCTACAAATTACCCAAGAAATGGGTAAACCAGATTTTCCTGAATCAGATGAAGGCGTTTGTCAGCATAGAAAATGTAGCAACTTTCACTTCACTACCTTCAGGTATCGACCCAGAGAGAATTGAATGGAACTACCCGGCATTCCGTACGGTTTCATTCGGAGTAAATATCACGTTATAAATTACTAATCTGATACATAGTTATGAAAAAGATACTATTATTTCTAACCCTTTTCACAGGGATGACATTGACGGGATGTAATGACAGTTTTTTAGAGAAATACCCCGTGACCAGCTTGACGGAAGAAAATGCTTTCCAGTCATACGACAATTTCAAAGCTTTCATGTGGCCTTGTTATGAAATGTTTTCCAACACAAATATAGCCACCTCCACTACCGCTATCGGACGTAATTCTCACTATCTCGGTGACGTATATGCCGGATATCTGGAACAAAGAGGTGCAAGCAGCCAAAATAAATATGCGTTTCAGACAGTGACAAACGCAACCTCCGGCAACGGCTGGAACTTTTCTTCCTTCATTCGCCGCATTAACATCATGCTGTCGCACGTGGATGACTCTAACATGACCGAAGAAGAAAAGAACCACTGGAAATCCGTGGGATATTTCTTCCATTCTTTCTGGTATATGGAATTGATTGACCGCTTTGGTGATGTTCCCTGGGTAGATACTCCGTTGGACGATACTTCGGAAGAAGCTTACGGTTCCCGTATGCCCCGCCTCGAAGTAGCGGACAAGGTATTAGACCGTTTGCTGTGGGCAGAATCGAATATCGGCAACACAGCGATCTATGAAAAAAAGGATGGTTCTAACACTATCAACCAGAACTGTGTACGAGCAGCCATTTCCCGCTTCACTCTTCGGGAAGGTACCTGGAGAAAGTACCATGAACTGGGAAGTTACGACAGATATTTCACAGAATGTAAGCGCGTTTCGAAACTGTTGATGCAAGATTATCCTTCTCTGTATACAGGAACAGACGGACAACCGGGTGCCGGTTATGGCGAAATGTGGACTACGGACGATTTGAGTACAGTTCCGGGCGTCATCCTCTACCAACAATGGTTGGAAACAATCAAACCGGGACACTCATGTTATTACGAACACACTTCTTCCCACGACATAGAGATGCATCAAGGAACGGTAGATCTGTATCTTTGTAAGGATGGAAAGACTATTTCCAATTCAGAATTATATGCCGGAGACAAAGATATCTATTCGACTTTCCGTAACAGAGACCCACGTATGTACCATACTATCATGCCGCCCTATAAAGTAGTGGACGGTAAAGGGGACTATACCACATGGTCGTATACCAGCGATCCTGCCGACCGCGAATATATTGACATCATGGGTCCAAACGAGTCATGCAGTAATCCGGGAGTGGGCATGAAACGCTTGCCGGGACAAAACTGGAGTGCTTCGTTAGTACGACGGGTTCCCAACTTGCAAGGCGGTGCACAATACACAATCGAAGGGAAGAAATACGGACCGCATGCTTATGTTGCCTGCCGTTCGGGATACTACGTATGGAAAAATTGGGATAACTGGGAAGAGAACTATAACAATGCACAGGTAAATACAGCCGATAAACCGATCTTCAAAATAGAAGAAATACTGTTGAACTATGCAGAAGCGATGTACGAAACCGGCGCATTTGACCAAAATGTAGCTGAAGAAACAATTAACAAGTTACGTACCCGAGCAGGAGTAGAAAAGATGACAGTTGCTAATATTGACGAGAATTTCGATCCCAAACGTGGCAAATACTATCCGAAAAACAATACAACGGGTATCTTGGTAGACCCTGTCCTTTGGGAAATACGCCGCGAACGCATCATCGAGTTAATGGGTGAAGGATTCGGTTTCTATGATGTGCGTCGTTGGAGAATGGCTCCATGGTTTGTAAATATGCAACAGAAAGGTATGTGGATATCCAAAAACGAACTAAGTTCACTAACCCTACTGAACGAAACGACCGGAACATCGGACGGCGCCAATGGTTCTATGACTGAAGGATATATCTATCTGTTCAACGATCCTATCAAAGAAGGTAAAGGATGGCTTGAAAAATACTACTTATATCAGGTTCCGCTGGAAGAAATCGCGTTGAACCCCAACTTAACACAAAATCCGGGCTGGGATAAAGAATAACAGTTAATATCGGCCTACTATAAATATTTCAGCTATTTCTCCTTCCCCCAGAGTAGAAATAGCTGAAGTTTTTTATAACAATGTACTGTTTCTAATAGCCTTCTTCATTTGCTATTTTCCATATCCAAAAGAATAAACCCTTCAGAACTTATTTCCTAAAGACACGTTGTAACAGAGAGTTATTCTTTTTCGTTCTGTATTCATATATACCCTGTTTCAGCTTTTGCACAACCTCTTGTAAATCTGTAACCAAAAGAGAAGTTGAATCTTGAGGAGAATCAAACAAAACAACTCTTTGATTCTTAGAATCTATATACATATTTCCAAAACGCCTTATAAAATGATTTGTCAGATAGCCATTATAAATCTCCTCTTTTAGAAAATAATCAGGCAATTTATACATACCAACACCAGTCAGATGCTGATTATTAAACTTCATTCCAGAAGAAAGTATTAGAAAAACCGAGTCATCCAAGGAAGTCGAAATCCGGCCATGCTCCTCCATTTCAGGTATTTTACCCGATGTTGTTAAAGGATAAGTATTATAATAATCTTCATATAAATAGTTCTTCAGTTTATCCTCCGGAGAAAATGGTAAAAGCAAATCACACATAAGCTTATAATCTCCAACTGAAACCGGTTGGGAATACAGGCCTGAGTCTAATATAAACCTCATTGGCATAGTATCATTAATCAATACATCAGCACACATATTGTTTCCACCACAATCTATTCGCATCTCCAAACAACTTGCTCCCAAAGATAACGGGATATCTACATCGTAATCAGCTATTAATAATTTATTTGTTCGAAAATTGAACAACCAATTATATTGATTTATTAAAGTGCGCCCTATAACTGCCCCACTGAGATTCTTACCACTTACACCATAGTGTTTCAGTTCCCCTACCGCAAAAATATTTGTTACTTTACTAGAGTCTATCTTTGAAAAATCTTTTTCTCCAATACAAAAAGGCACCAACACCGCTGGAACGGAAAAACGCCCGGAAAGCACTGGCACAGATCTATATCCACCAGGCGGCGGATATAGATCTGTGCCAGTGCTTTCCGGTATTCCGCACTTCCACGCAGATTGGTTCCATAACGATACTGATCTGCGATTTTCTCTGCCAGTTCCTCTTCCCTCTCATTTCGAAGATTATACTTTACTGCCAATTCAGAAAGAATAGTTGAGACTCCAGCCCCAGTGTCAAATATATACCAATGAACATCACCATTGATAGTCAATGGAACTTTAATATATGAATCATGTTCAAAAGTAACCTCAGTCCAACTACGTTGCTCGGCACAAGATATACCAAACAATATAAGTATTATCGTTCCAGCCAGATGTCTCAGCATAGTCACACATTTTGTTGTGTCAGAACTCTCTCTCATTCGCCATTTTCCACATGTTAAGGAAGGACGCCTTAGTGATTTCCACAATCTTATCCCAATTCAGGCGGTCGGCATGATCGGACGGTTGGTGATAATCGGGATGTCCGTCCGTATGATACCAGATGATCGGAATACCAGCTTTAGCAAATGAACTGTTATCACTTCCTCCTACGGGATTATCCCATGCGCGGTAATCCGGTGACAACCGCAAACCATACTTCTTGATATCTTCTTTCAACCAATCTCCAAAAACCGGATGAGCAGCCGTATAAAAATAAACAACGTGTTCAGGCTGTTGCGGTTTGTTATTACGACCTATCATATCAAAGTTCAGATAGCCTTTGATTCGAGAGATGAAAGGGCAAGTTTGCACAAAATATTTGGAGCCAAGCAACCCTTTTTCTTCTCCGTCCCAAAATGCGAAGATTACATTTCTTTCCGGCTGCTTTCCAGTGGCAACAAATGCCCTTGCTATTTGCAATACAGCGGATACACCGGATGCATTATCATCGGCTCCGTTATAAATCTGGTCTCCGTCGAGAGCTGGATCTATGCCCAAATGGTCAAAATGAGCACCTACGATTACATACTCTTTTGTATTTTTACCGGGAATCATGCCTAATACATTTCTCATGGAAAGCTTTTGATGAACCTACTGCTTCAGTTTAGCAATAGAATCGGGATGAACTTCGAGGCGACCTTTCTTTTGCCTTTCTTTGCGATAGGCTTCAAAAGGCTGGAAATAACTTTCATTCAGAGGCTGCACTCCTATCCATTGCAATAAAGAAACAATATATTCCGAAGCTACACGCGAGCCATGGAATCCGGCTTCGCGTCCCTGCAACTCGTCACCTGCTAAAAAATTAATAATAGCTTCAGTAGAAGAACGGCTAATACTTTGCAATCCTTTTTCCATGTGAGACTGAGCTGATACAAATAATGCAACATTACACAAAAAGAAAATTAACAAGACTTTCTCTTTCATTATATTCAAGATTTAAAGGTATATACGCAATATCGACAAACAAATATTCACACGATCAGTAGTTTCTCATTCATAAGAAGTCGCCTTTTTACTATCTTATTCCTCATCAACTATCCAATTTTTCTCTTTCAGTATTTCTTTTAAAGACTCCTTATTTCCAGGGTTATCACTATAAGAGATCCGGCATTGAGGAGGTCTCGGATATTCAGGAGTCGGTTTCGGAACTTGTCCTAAAGAAACAAACAAAGTCTTCAAGGCAGCCTCACCCAGTTGGTTGGAATGACAATAGAGATGTCCGAAATATTGTCCTTCCGGAACTAATAAACGGGTTAACCGATTATGGTCACAATGTAGTTCCCTTATAGATAAATGCTTAGTCAAATCAAGTTCCGTCAATCTGTTACCGGAACAACTTAACTCATTCAGAGAAGGGCAACACTCCAAGACATCGTCAACCGACTGAAAAGCACACCCACTTATCAGTAATGCATTAATCCCATTATTCTCATCTAGTTCCAGACTCGCCAATGCACTATTATATCCCAGATCCACAGAACGCAATTTGGGTAAACCTTTTAATGAAAAGGAGGAGAAACCATTATAAGAACAATACAATTCTTCCACTTCCGGATGATTGCCAAGCTCCATTGAAGTTAATTTAGGATTAGAATAAATTTGTATATTCCGTAATCGGGAACAATGCTCAACCTCCAAATGTTCCAAATCTGCGAAACTACCGATATTAATACTTTCTACATTAGGACAAAAAGTATTCAAATTCAATTCACGGGTATCGGTAATACTATTCAGAACCAAAGATTTCATTCTCGGCATATTCCCAAAATGCAAATCACTTATAGAAATCAACAGACCGCTTATATCAATAAGTTGTAGTTCTTCAGCCCAGATTCTTACGTTATACGATCCTTTATTACCATATCTATATGTCACTCCGCCAGCCATCGAAGAAGGATCTTCAACTTTCTGCATTCGACCGTTTCCCCAGTCTATTACCATTCGTCCACCGTCTGCAACAATGTTCAATTGGCGCCAATCTCCTGTAACATTCACTGTAAAACGAATCGTATTTGCATCCGTTAGTACCGGAAAATCAAAATCATCTCCAAACACACTATTATCCGTATCTTTACAAGAAATAAAGATAGTAGATAAGATAAATACGTAACTCCAAACGAACAATAGACTCTTTCGCTTCATTACTTATTATATTTAAGTTAGCAACGTACAAAAGTACGAAAGAAATAGATAGCAACTATAATAGAATACAAATAAATAAGTAACTTTGCCGAAAATTGATTTGATATAACTATGTGGATACTCATTATAAGTCTGATATTGCTGGGTATCATTGCGCTGATTGCCGGGTATATCCGCAACAAAAGACTACAACAGAAGATAGAAAGAGGCGAACTGGACCGTATGCCGGAAGTGAAGGAAGTAGATGTGGAATGCTGCGGACAACACGAAGTATGCGAACGGGATAGCCTGCTGGCTGCCGTCAGTAAGAAAATAGAGTATTACGATGATGAAGAACTGGACCAGTTCATCGGTCGTGAAGGCAATATGTATACGGAAGAAGAAACAGAGCAGTTCCGTGATGTGTTATATACCACAAAAGACGACGAAGTTGCCGGCTGGATACGTAGTCTTCAACTTCGTGGTATCGAGTTGCCGGATAATCTCAAAGACGAAGTATTTCTGATTATCGGAGAAAGAAGAATATGAACCTATTACAATATACATTCTTTCAGCACGCCTTGTTGGGGAGCCTGCTGGCAAGCATTGCCTGCGGGATAATCGGCACCTATATTGTTACCCGCCGACTGGTGTTTATCAGTGGAGGGATCACTCACGCCTCTTTCGGAGGAATAGGATTGGGACTGTTTGCCGGAATTTCCCCGATATTGTCGGCAGCCGTCTTCTCCGTGCTTTCCGCCTTTGGTGTAGAGTGGCTCAGCAGACGTAAAGATATGCGCGAAGATTCTGCCATTGCCGTATTCTGGACGTTAGGAATGGCATTAGGCATCATGTTCAGTTTCCTGTCACCCGGCTTTGCCCCCGACCTGTCCGCCTATCTGTTCGGGAACATCCTGACAATCAATCAGACTGACCTCTGGATGCTCGGCATATTGGCTCTGCTGTTAACCGGATTTTTCTATCTGTTCATCCGTCCAATCGTATATATCGCTTTCGACCGGGAGTTTGCCCGTTCGCAAAAGATCCCGGTAGAGATATTCGAATATCTGCTGATGATGTTTATTGCGCTGACCATCGTTGCCTGCCTTCGTATGGTAGGTATCGTGCTGGCCATCTCGCTGCTCACCATCCCGCAAATGATCGCCAACCTGTTCACTTACAGCTTCAAGAAAATCATCTGGTTGTCTATCGGCATCGGTTTTCTGGGATGTCTGGGCGGATTGTTCATCTCCTACCATTGGAAAGTCCCTTCGGGAGCTTCAATCATATTCTTCTCCATTCTGATTTATGCCGTTTGCAAAATTGGAAAGAGTTGTTTCAAAAAACAGTCATAATAACAGATTAATATATGGAAATCAAGATTCAATCATTAGAAAGTATCCACGAAGCAGCCCGTGAATTTATCGCTGCTATGGGCGACAACACTGTATTTGCTTTATACGGAAAGATGGGTGCCGGCAAAACGACATTCGTCAAAGCACTTTGCGAAGCATTGGGCGTAACGGATGTTATCACTTCTCCTACTTTTGCTATTGTCAACGAATACCGTTCGGACGAAACCGGAGAGTTAATCTATCACTTTGATTTTTACCGCATCAAGAAGCTAAGCGAAGTGTACGACATGGGCTACGAAGACTATTTCTACAGTGGTGCTCTCTGCTTTATCGAATGGCCGGAACTGGTAGAAGAACTA
>OGII01002542.1_pt1 | contig 10507 bp, 6 predicted proteins | sample 1571701 | NCBI WGS metagenome assembly OGII01 (sample SAMEA2581950, study PRJEB24529) | metagenome | biome: Human gut stool | place: China | collected 2011
AGATGTATTGCAGGGGCAGGGACTTTATATTTCCGGTGTGCCAAAGGAGGAGCTTAAGACGGTGCGTCTTCAGAATACCGAAATCGTCCTGCTTCCTTTTTGCAAGCCATCCCAGGTGCAGTGCAGCACCAGTGAGGAAGCTGTCCGGAAGCTGCTTTCCGGTTATTGGGAAAAGGAGAAGGAGCAGACCGGGGATGAAAAGAAGAGCCGGATTCTTGTGACTCATTATTTCGTGACAGACAGCGGAAGGGAGCCGGAGTTATCGGACAGTGAAGCCACGATCCATGTAGGAAGCCTTGACAATGTGGATGCATCCGTGTTTGAGGGGTTTGATTATGTGGCGTTAGGCCATATTCATAAGAAACAGCAGATCGGGCAGAGACCCGTTTATTATGCAGGGGCACCGTTAAAATATTCTTTTGGTGAAGCAGAGAGCATAAAGGGTATGCTGCTTGTTACCGTGGATGATGAGGGACTTAAAAGGGTAGAGGAGCTGCCGCTTACCCCCCTGCATGATATGCGTAAGATCAAAGGAACGCTGCAGGAGCTTTTAAAGCAGGGAAGAGAAGAGGGGGAAAAAGCCCTCGATTATGTACAGGCATGTCTTACCGATGAAGGGGAGCTCATTGATCCAATGGAGACCTTGAGGAGTGTTTATCCGAATGCGATGCAGATTGTCCGTGTCGGAAGGGAAGAAATCCAGATGGAGTTTTATGCAGGAGCTGTGGCAGGAAGAGGATCCTTGCGGAAAAGGGATGCCGGTTCTTTGTTTCAGGATTTTTATGCAGAAATCAAAGAACAGGAAATGACGGAGGAACAGCTCCATTATATAATCGGTGTAATCCGGGAGGCAAAGGAGAGACTTGAGGGATGAAACCAGTAGAATTACGGATCAGTGGCTGGGGCCCCTACAAGGAGCTTCAGACGATTGATTTTACAAGGATGGAGGAACGCGGGCTGTTCCTGATTACAGGTGCGACCGGAGCCGGCAAGACGACGATTTTTGACGCCATCATGTATGCCCTGTATGGCTGTATGAGCGGTGAGGTACGGGAAAAGGGGTCGGTGCGGTCAGACTTTGCAAAGCCGGATACGCCCACCTTTGTGGAGCTGTCGATGACACATAAGGGCGAAAGCTATCACATTTACCGGAACCCGGAATATCTGCGCCCCCGTAAGCGTAAGGGAGCGGATGGAAAGGAACTGACGAAGGAGAAGGAAAAGGCGATTCTGACGCTTCCGGATGGAAGCAGTGTCGAGGGCAGCAGTGAGGTCACCCGGAAAATCGAGGAGCTGCTTTGTCTGGATTACCGTCAGTTCAAGCAGATTTCCATGATCGCACAGGGCGAGTTTACGAAGCTCCTGACGGCATCCTCGCAGGAAAAAACGAAGATCTTCCGGCAGATTTTTGATACCGGCCTGTACGAGAGGATTGCACAGCTCTTAAAGGAGCGTTCCAACGCAATTTATAAAGAGGTGAGCGGATACCGTCATAAAATGGATGAGGATGTGGAACTGTATCATCCTTCGGAAGAGTCCGCAGAGGCATTTGCGGCACTGGTGAAAGGGGAAGCCTATGATTATGAGGCTGTGCTTGCGTTCTTAAAGGAAGAAAAGAAGCGCATCGGGAAGGAAGAAAAGGAAGTCCTTGCGCAGTATCAGAAATTAGAGGAGCAGACGCTTGTGCTGAACGGGAAGCTGGTGGAAGCACAGAAGGCGGCAGAGCTGCAAAAGAGCCTCGAGAGGGAAACGGAGAGAAAGCAGCTGTTAGATCACCGAAAGGAGGAAATGCAGCAGAAGGAAATACTTCTGTGGAAGGCGGACAGGGCAGGGGAAATCCGTCAGCAGGAGCTTTTATGCGAGGAATCCGCTAAGCAGATCGATAAAATAAAACAGCAGATCCGGCATCTTCAGGAGGAAACCGGATTACGTGAGCAGCAGATCCTTAGCCTGCAGAAGCTGCCGGAATATCAGGCTGATTTTGAAGCAGCCTGCGAGCTGCAGGAAAAGCTGTCTGAGCAGGAACGGGAAAGTGAACATAATATAAAATTATGTAAACAACTGGAAGCACAGCTGAAACAGCTGCAGGAGGTCTACCTAAAGCTGGAACAGGAAGAGCTGTTTGCACGGCAGACGTATGAAGAAACAGAGCACCGATATCGTCATAACCTTGCAGGCATATTGGCTTCAGAGCTTGAAGAAAACCGGCCCTGTCCGGTCTGTGGATCCCTTCATCATCCGGCACCGGCGGCTGTCACAGAAGAGCATCTGACCAGGGAAAAGGTCGATCAGGCAAAGAAGGCATGGCTTCAGAAGCAGGAAAAGACCATGCGCCAGCATGGAGAAACCATGGCTGCTAGGGGAAAGGCAGAACAGGCGAAGGAAAAGGGCTGTGAGCTGATGAAGACCATAGGACAGCTGCAGGAGCGCAAGGAGCAGCTTCCCGGAGAAATCAAAGTGCAGAAAAGCAGGAGCAGATCGGTAATCTGCAGGATGAGCTTCAAAAGGGACAGGAGCTTTTCAGAGAAAGAGAAGAGGAAAGGGATATCCTCTTAACGAAGTATGGCTTTGCTTCCAGGGAGGAATATCAGGGCAGTCTTCTTTCAAAGGAGCAGATCGAGGCCGGGAAGAGAGAGCTGCAGGACTATGAGAAGAACTGCAGGGCAAATGAAGAGCTGCTGCAGCATCTGAAGGAACAGGTACAGGAGCTTGTTCTTGCGGATCCGGTAAAGCTGAAGGAGGAGCTTAAGGAAGCTCTGGAAGAAAAGCGGGCTGTGCAGCAGATGCTTTCAAAGAAGCAGGAAAGCTGGAATCTTACGGAGAGAACATATATTTCTTTAAAAACAAAGCTTGCCGGTCTTAAGGAGACTATGGAGCGTTATACCCTGGTTAAGGGGCTGGATGATCTGGCAAACGGGAATAATAAGAAACGGCTTGTCTTTGAGCAGTATGTTTTGATTTCCTGTTTTGAAGAGATTCTGTATGCGGCAAACCTGCGGCTGCAGACAATGAGTGCTGGAAGATATGAGCTGCGGCGTGTACGGGGAATTGTGGATGCCCGCAGCAAGGACAATCTGGAAATGGAAGTGCTCGACTATTACACCGGTAAGTACCGCTCAGTGAAAACCTTATCGGGAGGAGAATCCTTTAAGGTCTCCTTAAGCCTTGCCCTTGGCATGAGTGATGTCATTCAGGCACAGAGCGGTGGAATCCGGGTGGAAACCATGTTTATCGATGAAGGCTTCGGTACTCTTGATGGAGAATCACTCGATCAGGCGTGTCTGGTACTGCAGGGATTAACGGAGAGCAACCGGCTGATCGGACTTATTTCCCATGTGCCGGAGCTGTCCGAGAAGATTCCGGATCAGATCCGTATTCATAAGACGAATACTGGAAGCTATGCCGAAGTTGTGATACAGTGAGTAATAAAATAAAAGGAAAGAGGTAACTATTCAGTACAGGTCGAAGCATTTACTGCTGAGACCGTAAGAAAATGATTCAGTAATGCAAAATCCCATCGGCGAAGCCGATTTGGAATGGATTTTGCATCGTAACTGTGAAGGTACTGAACAGTTACAGAAAGAGATTTTATGAGAAAGAACATTTTATATAGATTATATGGAAGAATCGCAGCAGGCCTGATTCTTACGGCACTTTTCTTAACCGGCTGCCAGCATGGCAGTCAGACGGCGCAGGATGCGGCAGAGGAGCCAACCGTGGTGCTGACCGGTGGGTTTGCCCGTAACGAAGTATTTAAAATTGAATCCATGTCGGGGACGCTTCCTGAAATCATGGTATATCTTGTGAATATGCAGGAGCAGTACGAGAGTGTCTACGGAAAGGAGATCTGGCAGAGGGATCTGAACGGAACGACGATGTCAGAAAGCGTGAAGGATACCGTGCTTGCCAATCTGGCCCAGGTAAAGGCAATGAATCTTCTGGCGCAGAAGCATAATGTGACACTTGATGAGATGGAGAAGCAGTTTGCCAAAGAGGCAGCGAAGGAATATTATGAGAGCCTGAATGAGACAGAAATTGCCGTGATGCAGGTCAACGAAGAAATTCTCACACAGATGTATGAGGAATATGCCCTTGCGAACAAGGTATATGAATATATTATCAAGGACATCAATCCGGAAATCAGTGATGATGAGGCAAGAACCATTACCGTGGATTACATTCTGATTAAGACCTATACAACCGACGGTACGGGGGCGAAGATTGAGTATTCCGAGGAAGATAAGGACGAAGCCAGGAGCCTCGCTGAGGACATTTTACGTCAGGCGAAGGAAGAGGGGAGCGACTTTAAGGAGCTGGTTTTAAAGTACAGTGAGGGCGATAAGGGAACCTATTCCTTCGGAAAAGGCGAAACGGAAGAAGCCTTTGAACAGGCGGCCTTTAACCTTGCAACCGGGGAGATCAGTAATCTGGTGGAGACACCGTCCGGCTTTTATATCATCAAATGCTTAAGCACCTTTGACAAGGATCAGACGAGCGCCAATAAGGTGAAAATCGTGGAAGAAAAGCGGGAAGAGGTTTTTGGCGAAGAATACGATGCTTTTGCACAGGGACTTACGCGCGACATCAATGAAAAGCTCTGGAAATCAATTTCACTTGTGGATGACGGGAATGTTTCTACCCAACAGTTTTTTGATATCTATCATGATTATTTTGGTTGACATAACATAATAAAAGAACAGCAGAAGATGGATAAATATTGATTTGTAAATTTGTTAGCACTCATTCTTGATGAGTGCTAAATTTTTCTTGACTTTTTCTGAAAATGGACTTACACTTACTGTTATAAGAAAAACCGTAACTGTTCCATAGATTTACAGTTACAAAAAGGAGTGATTATTGTGGCAGAAAAACACGGTAGTTTATCAATTAATAGTGAGAATATATTCCCCATTATCAAGAAATGGTTATATTCCGACCATGATATCTTCTTCAGAGAGCTGATATCCAATGGCTGTGATGCAATTACGAAGCTGAAAAAGCTGGATATGATGGGTGAATATGCGTTACCCGAAGATTACAAGGGTAAGATTGAGGTCATTGTCAATCCGGAAGAGAAGACCCTGAAATTTATCGATAATGGTATTGGTATGACCGCTGATGAGGTGGAAGAATACATCAACCAGATCGCATTTTCCGGTGCGACCGATTTCATTGAGAAGTACAAGGATAAGACAAATGAGGATCAAATCATCGGTCATTTTGGCCTTGGCTTTTACTCTGCATTTATGGTAGCAAACGAGGTACATATCGATACCCTTTCCTGGCAGAAGGATGCCAAGCCGGTTCACTGGGAATGTGACGGTGGTACGGAATTTGATATGACCGAAGGAACGAAAACCGATATCGGAACGACCATTACACTTTTCCTTAATGAAGATGTACTGGAGTTCTGTAATGAGTATCGTGCAAGGGAAGTCATTAAGAAATACTGTTCCTTCATGCCGACCGAGATTTATCTTTCCAGGGAGAATACCACAGAGACACAGACCATCAAGGCATCTGAGAAGCTGGATACCGATGTGGTTATCGAGGAGATCAAGCCGGAGAAGGAAGAGGACGAGCTGAAGCTGAAGATACGGAAGCGTCCGGAGCTGTTAAATGAAACGCAGCCCCTGTGGATGAAGCATCCGAATGAATGTACGAAAGAAGAATATCTGGAATTCTACCGTAAGGTATTTCAGGATTACAAGGAGCCTCTGTTCTGGATCCACCTGAACATGGATTATCCGTTTAACTTAAAGGGTATCCTGTACTTCCCGAAGATCAATATGGAATATGAATCGATCGAAGGTGTGATTAAGCTTTATAACAATCAGGTCTTCATTGCAGATAATATTAAGGAAGTTATTCCGGAGTTCCTGATGCTGTTAAAGGGCGTCATCGACTGTCCGGATCTGCCGTTAAATGTATCCAGAAGTGCGCTGCAGAACGATGGTTTTGTAAAGAAGATTTCCGATTATATTACGAAAAAGGTTGCAGACAAGCTTTCCGGTATGTGTAAGACCGAGAAGGAAGAATACGACAAATACTGGGATGACATCAGTCCGTTCATTAAGTTCGGCTGCTTAAAGGATGATAAATTCTGTGAGAAGATGACCGATTACATTCTCTTTAAGAACCTGGACGGCAAGTATCTGACATTGCCGGAATGCCTTGAGGTTAATAAAACCGATCCTGATGAGGCCGGGGAAAATGAGACAGAAGAAAAAGCCTCCGATACGGAAGTTGTAGATGAGAACGGCAATGTAGTAAGTGAAGAGAAGCCGGATTCTGAAGAAAATGCGGAAGAAGAAAAGAAAGAGAAGATCATTTATTATGTAACGGATGAAAAGCAGCAGGCACAGTACATCAGTATGTTTAAGGCTGCCAAAATGGATGCGGTAATCCTGACACATAATATTGACCAGCCGTTTATCTCCCAGCTCGAAGCAAAGAATGAAGGAATCAAATTCATGCGTATCGATGCCGATCTTACCGATACCTTTAAGGCAAAGACCAGCAAGAAGGCAGAGAAGGAGCTTTCCGATGCAGCAGAAGCAATCAGCAAGGTGATGAAGAAGGTCTTAAAGAAAGACAAGATCGCTGTTAAGGTAGAAAAGCTGAAAAACAGGAAGATCGCTTCTATGGTAACCCTTTCCGAGGAGAGCCGCAGAATGCAGGATATGATGAAGATGTATTCTATGCCCGGAATGGATATGGGTGAATTCGGAAAAGAGGGCGAAACACTGATTCTCAATGCAAATCATCCTCTGGTAGAGTATGTGATGCAGAATACCGATGGAAAGAATGTCGATATGATCTGTGAACAGCTGTATGACCTGGCTCTGTTACAGCATGCACCTCTTGAACCGGAGGCTATGGCGAAGTTTGTTCAGAGAAGCAACGATATCATGATGCTGTTAACAAAATAATTTCATCATAGATCATAAGCAGGACCTCTGCATAAAATATACTAAGTATATCTTATGCAGAGGTTTTTTATGCCTGAAAAGGAGAATGAAGCAGGAAGAGCCGCCGTGGGAGAGTCCGGCCGGCTGCGGATTATGGTGACTTCTTCCATTGGAATGATTCCGGTGCAGAATGCACGGATTACCATTTCCTATAAAGGAGTACCTGATGTAACCGTAGTGCAGCTTGATACGGATAATTCCGGACAGACGGAGACAATTGATCTGCCGTCCCCTCCGATTGACTACAGCATGGAGCCGGGGCGGCTGGAACAGCCCTATTCCGAATATAATGTCCGGGTGGAGGCCGAGGGCTATGAGCCGGTAGAGGTCTCGGGAACAGAGATCCTTCCGGAGGTGACGGCATGGCAGAATGTGGAGATGAATCCGTCAGAAACCTCCGAAGAAGACAGTGAAATCATTGTGATTCCGGAGCATACACTTTATGGGGAGTACCCGCCCAAGATTGAAGAGGATGAAATCAAGCCCATTGAGGAAGGTGAGATTGTATTAAGCCGGGTAGTTATTCCGGAATATATCGTGGTACATGATGGTGTGCCGGATGACTCCACTGCCAGAAATTATTATGTGCGTTACCGGGACTATATCAAGAATGTAGCGTCCTCCGAAATCTATGCGACCTGGCCGGAGAGTACGATCTATGCCAATGTTCTTGCAATTATGTCCTTTACCTTAAACCGCGTGTATACAGAGTGGTATCGCAATAAGGGCTACAATTTTACGATCACATCTTCCACAGCCTACGATCAGAAATGGATCTACGGACGCAATATCTATTCCAATATAAGTCTGATTGTGGACACGATTTTTGCAAACTATCTGTCAAGGCCGGGGGTGCGGCAGCCAATCTTTACCTCTTACTGCGACGGGCAGCGTACGACCTGCAGAGGATTGAGCCAGTGGGGCTCCAAGTATCTTGGCGATCAGGGGTACACGCCGATTGAAATTATCCGTTATTATTATGGAAGCGATATGTATATCAATTCCGCAGTAAGCGTGTCGGGAGTTCCGGCTTCCTGGCCGGGCTACAATCTGAGCATCGGCGCTTCCGGGGAGCATGTGCGCACGATCCAGCGGCAGCTGAACCGTATTGCACAGAATTATCCGGCGATCCCGATTGTTTCAGTCGATGGAATTTACGGACAGGGAACCGCAAATGCCGTTAAGGCATTTCAGAGAATCTTCGGACTTCCGCAGTCCGGTATCGTGGATTTTCCGACCTGGTACAGCATTTCGAATATTTATGTGGCGGTATCGAGAATCGCAGAGCCAGGGTGAATCGGGTCATATTTCAGAAACACAGGAGGGTGGTTATCCTCCTGTGTAAAGCACATAATGAATGCAGGTTGAAGATGAAGCATGAGGTACGGGTGAACAGCAACAGACATAGTAACAGTTCAGCCATGGACATTCATAAGTTGCCGGATGGTACAGATTGGCTAACAAATATACGTGCTTTCCGGCAACTTATTTCATGTTGGGCGTCCGCCCTATAGAAATGATTGTATAAGCTGCCCTTAGTGAGCAAGCTCCTACGGTCAACTTAAACAATCATTTCTGCATGGCTAAACTGTTACATTATTTCCCCATACAGAACTTGGAAAAGATTTCTGTAACCAGATCATCATCAATCTCTTCTCCAATAATTCTTCCTAAAGAAGCATAGGCATTCATCAGATCAATTGAATAAAAATCCTCCGGCATCTGGTTGATAAGACTGTTCTTTACCTCCTGTAAGCTTAACAGGCTCTCCGATAATGCCTGTTTATGACGCATATTGGTAATCATAACTTCCTGATCGTTTCCAATTTTTCCTTGAAAGAACAAATCCTCTACTGCTTTCGAAAATTCATCAAAACCGGTATTTTGTTTTGTGGAGGTTTTAATGATCTTCGTGTCAGAACTGATCCTTGAAGATAATTCTTCTAAAGACACCTTTGAATCCAGGTCGGATTTATTATATAAAATAATACTTTTCTTATCTCTGATTAATTCTAAAATATCCAGATCATTTTCATCAAGAGGAACAGAGGAATCAACCACATAAACAATCAGGTCGGCATCCATTGCATATTTCTTTGCTTTTGTTACACCAATCTTTTCAACAACATCTTCAGTAGAACGGATACCGGCCGTATCAATCACATGGAGATTAATCCCGGATAACCTGATATTTTCTTCCAGGATATCTCTTGTAGTTCCTGCAATTTCCGTAACAATTGCCTTTTCTTCACCGGCAAGAAGATTTAATAAAGAAGACTTTCCTGCATTCGGTTTTCCTACAATTACAGTACGGATTCCATCACGAATAATTTTTCCGTTTTCAGAAGTTTCAATGAGTGCTGTGATTTCTTTAATTAACTGATCCACTTTTTCTTCCAGTTCTTCCGGATAGCCGTCCAGACTGATATGCTCCGGATCATCCAGAGCTGACTCAATAAAAGCAATTTCATAAAGAATTTTAGCACGCAAATCCTTAATTTTATCAGATACACTGCCCTGCAGCTGCCTCATGGAATTTTTTAAAGCCATATCATTTTCAGATGCAATGACATCCATCACCGCTTCTGCTTCCGATAAATCAATTCTTCCATTTAAGAAAGCACGTTTGCTGAATTCTCCGGGCTCTGCCAGTCTTGCACCATGTGAAAGCAGAAGCCCAAGAATTTTATTAATCATCAGCACACCACCATGACAGTTGATTTCCACCGTATCTTCTGTGGTGAAGCTTCTTGGAGCCTTCATCAGCGAAACCATGACTTCATCTACGATTTCATTCTGATCATTCACAATAAAACCATATTGAATCGTATGGCTGTTCATCTTTTCAAGAAGAGGCTGTCTTTTTATATTTTTAAATAAAGTATTCACAATAGGAACTGCATCATTTCCACTCACTCTGATAATTCCAATTCCGGAATTACTGAGTGCAGTTGCTACTGCTGCAATGGTATCTGTTGTCATAATTATTTCCTTAATAAATATATAGAAAATGGAGGACATATGTCCTCCATCATTCTATCACATTTTTATTCAACTCAAAAGTTTACTTTTCATATTTCTTTAAAGTAACTACAACACGGCGGAAGGGTTCATCTCCTTCACTGTGGGTTGTAACATACTTATCATTCTGTAATGCAGAATGAATCACTCTTCTTTCATAAGGATTCATCGGCTCCAAGGAAACAGGTCTCTTGGTTCTCTTAACCTTGTAAGCAATGTTCTTTGCAAGATTTTCAAGAGTTTCTTTTCTTCTGCGGCGGTAATCTTCGGTATCTACCTTTACCCGGATATAATCCTCTGTATCTTTATTTACTACCAAAGAAACCAGATACTGTAAAGAATCAAGAGTCTGTCCTCTCTTACCAATCAGGACTCCCATATCATCTCCACTTAAATCAATATCGAGATTATGATCTGTTTCATCAAATTTGGCATCAATTACTACAGCCATATTCATTGCAGCAAATACTTCAATGAATATGGCTGTAGTAATTGATGCCAAATTTGATGAAACA
>OGII01002549.1_pt1 | contig 10489 bp, 10 predicted proteins | sample 1571701 | NCBI WGS metagenome assembly OGII01 (sample SAMEA2581950, study PRJEB24529) | metagenome | biome: Human gut stool | place: China | collected 2011
GTCAGCACTAGATATTGTATCACAAACATTATTAAACCACAAGATATAGTTTGGATTTTTTAAAAATATTAATTTTATTATTTTGATGTTGTGGTATAATGATTTAAAGGAGTGATCATTATGGAATTACTATTTGTATTTGCATTGCTGCTCATTATTCTTTATTACTTTTATAAGAAAAAACCTAAAAATCATTATCCTGTTATTCAATATCAAGATCATAAAAAACATGTATTAAATTATAAAAAAATACAAACAATGAATACACCTATTAAAGATTTACAATATGTTTATTATTTATTATCATTAATTGATGAATTACCACAAGATAAATCAATCCTTATCTATTTATTATTAAAAAAATGGAATGAACAAAAAGATATTTCTTTAGAAGAAAAAGACTATGAACTAAGTATTCATTTTCTTAAAACATATACAAATAATAGAGCAGAAGATCAATTATTCCAAATGTTATATGCTATTTCTATTGATCAAATTGTTGATGATAAAACACTACGTATTTGGGTAGAAAATGATTTTGAAAAAATAATAAAATGGGAAAATGATTACTTAAAAGACATGAAAAATAAATTAAGACAAGAACATCGTTTTGTAGATGATTGTTATAGTTTAGATATTTATGAAGATTTAAAGAGATTATTAGGTTATGAAAAGTATTTAGATGGTTATAAAGAAATTGAAACAGAAGAAGAAATGAAGTATGCATTGTTATTTGGATTAAAGGAATGTCCTTATCCAATGTATTCGTGTTTTGTTATGCAAAATATCGAAGCTGACTATGGTGTATCGAGAGGATCAGGATTATACTGATCCTATTTCTTTCATATAGCCTGCAGTAATAATACCAGCAGGTAATGCTACGATAGCAATTCCCATGAAAGAAGAAACCATGGTAATCATTCTACCTAATGTTGTTATTGGATAGATGTCTCCATACCCTACAATAGTAAGAGAAATCGTTGCCCAATAGATAGCATCAAAGAAAGTATGGAAGCTATCAGGTTCAACGTTGAAAATAACTAAAGCACAGACAATAATATAGCCTATTGCTAGATAAAGAACAGTAATTAAGGCATCTTTTGAATTCTTTCCAACCTGTATAATAATTTGAATATTTTTAGAATAACGAAAACTTTTAAATATACGTAGTACTCTAAATGTTCGAATAAGACGAATTGTTTTTAATGCTTTGAATCCTTTATTTAAAAGGCTGATAGATGGTAGGATTGAAAGTAAATCAATAATAGCTATAAATGAAAATGGATATTTTATGTAAGAAATAAAGCGAGGATCATCATATTTTAAATCAGCTGTAGCCTATCTTAATAAATAATCAATAATAAAAATTATAACTGTAATTAAATCAAGTGTTGTAAATAACTTTGTTTCTTGTTTAAAAGCAAGTGGAATAATGCTTATAAATATGATAAACATCATCACTAAATCATATACATGACTTGCTTTATAGTCTTCTTTAGAAACTTCTATTATTTCGTAAATACGTTTTTTCATGTTATCACCCTCATTAAAGATATCATAGGTAGAATTAATTTCATATTATGAAATTAATGTGGAAGAGATATTTGATTAGATACAATAATAAATAAAGGAGGATCTTTATGTATAAAATTATAGCGTGTGATTTAGATGAAACTTTATTAAGTGATGATCGTTCAATTTCTAAAGAAAATATCGAAGCAATTCAAAAAGCCAAAGAATTAGGTGTTAAGTTTGTTCCTGCTACAGGAAGAGGATACAATACGGTTGATGGAACTTTAAAAGAATTAGGTCTTTATGACTTAGAAAATGAATATGTGATTTCTTATAATGGCGGAGCCATTAGTGAAAATAAAGGAAGTAAACTGCTTCATTTTGAAGGGATTACCTTTGAAAAAGCAAGTGAGCTTTATAAACGAGGTTTAAACTATGATGTATGTATTCATGTTTACACAAAAGATATGGTTTATGCTTATAAGTTTGTTCAAGAAGAAATTAACTATTTAGCGGGAAGAATGGAAGTTAAAGAAATCTTTGATGATCATATTGATTTTTTAAAGGGACAAGAAATTGTTAAAGTGTTGTATATGAATACAGATTATGGTTATTTGAAAAAGATTGAAGATGATTTAAAGGATATTACAGGGGATTTGGATGTCAGTTATTCATCTAATCGTTATATTGAATTTAATCATCAAGGTGTTAATAAAGGACAAGGTTTAAAGAAACTTGCGGATATCTTAGGTGTAGATATTAAAGAGACGATTGCTATTGGTGATAACTTTAATGATTTATCAATGATTAAAGTTGCAGGACTTGGTGTTGGGGTACAAAACACCGTTGAAGATATGAAGAAAGAATGTGATGTGATTACCAAGGCGACAAATAATGAAAATGCTGTGGCGGAAGTCATCAATAAATATATTTTAGGCACAAATTAATTTTTGTGCTTTTTTAATAGTCTTCTATTTTGTATAATTGAATAAATACGAAAAGAGGAAGAATATGAGTTCATTTTTTACAGATACAATATTAGAAAGAGGAAAAAAATATTTTGAACAAAACAGAGTTTTTTCTATTAATCAAAAAGATGATCAAACTTATACAGCGATTGTTTTAGGAAGTGAAGCTTATCATACTAAAATTACTTTAGATGAACATTATAATGTGATGTCTGCAACGTGTGATTGCCCCTATGCTAAAGATGGTCATCATTGTAAACATGAGGCAGCACTTTATTTTGCGATTGAAGAAAGACTTCCTAAGGATGAACAACAATATATCGATATTAATGCTTTATTAAAAAGAGTTCGTGCAAGATCACGTAGTAGTTATATGTTAAAACGTGAATTTAATAGTGAATTTAAAAAATATTTAAAGAATATTATTCAATTAAATAAGCAGGGAAATTTTCATATTTCTAATTATCAACAAGTAATATTATGTTTCAAGGATACTGTAAGTTGCTTACTAATGAACATAATAAAGAATTAACAGTACAATGGCTTAAAGAAAATATGAAATATCAAAGATATGAAAATGCATTTAGTCATATTATGTCTGTAGTTTATTTATTAGATGTTGAAGATCAAATAGCTATTATTAAAGAAATGCTTTTAAATAAAAGAAATCCAGCTTTATTAAATACATATTTTAAAATTATTAATGATCATCATTTGGATATAAAAAAATACTTAGATGATATCCGAATTTATAATAACAATGAAGATTATATTATGGAAATGATACGCTATTATATGAATAATCAACAAATAGGACATGCTAAGCAATACTATAAAGAACATATACAAAATATTAGAACAAAAGAAACAAAAGCAAAATTAGAATCATTACTCAATCCAGAAAATGAAGATGCGTATTTAAATTATTTATGTTCAAAATTAAGCTATTATAATTGTTCAGAAGTTCCTATTTATTATGATGATTTAAAAGAGTTTTATGGAAATAAATTTGAAAATTACTTGATTGATTTTATAAATAAAGTAGATGATTATTATAGTGATTATGAATTAGCGATAATGTTTAAACGAAAACAAGAAGCAAAATATGCTATTTATATCTTACTACAAAAACCAAATATGAATTTTTTTGATCCACTAAAAGGAATGATAAAAGAATACAGTTTAGAAATGTATTTAATGGTATATGTTGAATGCTTAAAAGATTATATAAATCAAGGAATAAGAAATTATTATTTAAGAGATTATATTTATGACTTATTTCATGAGTTAGATGAAATGTCTAAAATAGAGTTAGTAGATATGTTGAAAAAAGAATATCCAAGAAAAAAGAAACTACATGAAATGTTAGATGCATGTTTAAAGGAAGATGATGAAATTGAAATTCAATATTAATTCAAATGTTGTAAAAAGTAAAAATAACTTAGAAATTGCTAGAAAATATCATCACTATGATAATGTAGAAAGCATACATGTTACAGCTAATGAAGATGTTTATCATATAAATGCTGTCGTTTCAGTATTTAATCATCCTCAAAAATGTTCATTAGATATTAAAGATAATCAAGTTATTTCTTATGAATGTTCATGTCCATTTAATGATCAAGATTCAATGTGTGGTCATTTAGGTGCAGTAATTTTAAAACTTAATGAATTAGAAATCAATGAACTCCCTTTTGATTATCAAAGTGATAAATTACAAAAAATCAAAGAAATAGAAAAAGAAAATCAAAGACAAAGAAGAAAAGCACAATTAAGACAAATGGCTTCTATGTCTACAAAGCTTATTGATTTTAATAAAAGCCAATATCAAACAGACTTACGCCTTTCAATCAATCAAGAAAAATGTGATTTAACACCGAATGTTTATCTAAATGGAGATAAAATAGTACTCGAGTATAAAATTGGAAATGAAAAGAAATATGTATTAAAAAATATTGCTGATTTTATAGAAAGAATTCAAAATCAAGAAAACTATAAATATGGAAAAGCTTTAGAATTTGTCCACAGTGAAAAAAGCTTTACAGATGATGCTTTAAAACAAATTGATTTAATGAAAAAAGCACTAATCATTCGTCGCTATGATATGGAAGAATATCCGTACTATTATGAACCTATTAAACGAAGTATAACAATAGATTCTCGTTTATTTGATGAATTTTATGATGCGAATAAAGAAATCTTTTCTTTAGGTGAAATGGAATGTAATTTACGTTTATATATCCAAAAAGAAGATGAGTATTATATTGTAAGAGTAACTGTAGTAGACCCAATTTATATTGGGGATAAACATGGTTATTGTTATGGAATGAATAATGGTGAGTTTTATATGAATCGTATGACTTTTGATGAGGAAGGAAATGTTTGTCGCTTTTTAAGCAGTATTTTAGATAATGAGGAGAAATTGATTATTTTAGAGGAACAATATCAAGACTTCTATAAATATGTTTTGTTACCAATTCTTTCTTATTTTGAAGTGTTTGATGAAACTCAAAATGATATACCAACTTATGATGAAATCAAAATTTATGGAGATATTGATGATAATCAAATGATTTATTTTCAACCAGTTTATGTTGATGAAAATCAAAATCGTGTTTATGGCTTTAATGATAATATTATTACAACTTATCAACAAGATATTGTTGAAAAATATATTGAACAATATGCTTCTTCTATAGATGAAAATAAGCATCGTGCTTATTTTGATATGAATAGCCAAACAACTTATGAATTCATCTTTGAAGGATTAGATTATTTAAAACAATATGGAGATGTTTATGTATCAGAAGCATTGAAAAGAGTAGGTAAGAAGATTTCTTATAACTTACATGTAGGGGTTAGTGTTGAAAACAATCTTTTAAAATTTGATATTTCGTCTCATGAAATACCAAAGAAAGAATTACAAGATGTTTTAAATCAATATCGTCGTAAAAAGAAATTCTATCGTTTAAAAAATGGCGAACTGCTTTATTTAGATTCACCTGATTTAGAAGAATTAAGTGAATTTATGGATGCATATCATGTTGATGTTAAAGATATTGATAATGGTGAGTTTTTAATGAATAAGCAAAGAATGCTCGCAATTGATGAAGAAAATGATTTTGAATATGTAGAACTTGATCGCGAAGAATCCTTTGTGGAAACACTAGATAGATTTAAATCAGCTACACAAAAAGAATATCCAATACCTCAAAATTATGAAAAAATCTTAAGAGATTATCAAAAAGAAGGGTATGTATGGCTTCATACGTTAAAAGATTATGGTTTTAATGGTATTCTTGCGGATGATATGGGGTTAGGTAAAACATTACAAATTATTACATTATTAGATTCATTAGAAACAAAAAGACCAAGTCTTGTTGTATGTCCATCTTCACTTATTTATAACTGGGAAGATGAAGTGCATAAGTTTTCTAAACAGTTATCAGTCACATGTATTACAGGTAATGGTGCTTTAAGAAAAGAATTAATTAAAGAGATTAAACAAGGTTTATATGTAACTTCTTATGATTATATGAGAAGAGATTTTGAATTGTATCAAGATATTGAATTTGAATATGTAATCTTAGATGAAGCACAATATATTAAAAATCAAAAAACAAAGAATGCACAATCGGTTAAAACTTTAAAAACAAGATGTAAACTTGCTTTAACAGGAACACCAATTGAAAATAGTTTAGCAGAATTATGGTCTATTTTTGATTTCTTAATGCCACAATACTTATTCAATTACCATTATTTCCAAAAACAATATGAATCAAGTATTGTTAAAAATAATGACGAAGAAAAAACAAAACAGCTTAAAAAACTAGTAACACCATTTATCTTGAGAAGAAATAAAAAAGAAGTATTAAAAGAATTACCAGATAAAATAGAACAAAATATGATTCTTCCATTTAGTGATGAAGAAGAAAAAATCTATGTGGCTAATCTTGCTAAAGTCAATGAAGAACTTCAACAACTTTATGACATAGAAGGTTCAGATAAGATGCAAATTTTAAAAATGCTTACAAGACTAAGACAATTATGTCTAGAACCACGTCTTGTTTATGATAATATCGATCAACCATCATCGAAGCTTAAAGCCTGTATGGAACTTATTAAAACAATGCAAGAAAATAAACAAAAAGTACTTCTCTTTTCTTCATTTACTTCCGCTTTGGATTTAATTGCTGAGGAATGTCAAAAAGCTGGTATTACATATTACATGCTTACAGGAAGTACAAATAAGGAAGAAAGAAGAGAACTTGTTTCAAGATTCCAAAAAGATGATACAACATTATTCTTAATTTCTTTAAAATCAGGAGGTACAGGTCTTAACTTAACATCGGCTGAAAATGTTATTCATTATGACCCATGGTGGAATGTATCGGCGCAAAACCAAGCAACAGATCGTGCTTATCGTATTGGTCAAAAGAGTAATGTTCAAGTATTTAATCTTGTGATGAAAGATAGTGTAGAAGAAAAGATTATTGAAATGCAAAAACGTAAAAAAGAATTAGCGGATATGTTTGTAGAAAATAATAGTGGTGGATTATCACAAATGTCTAAAGAAGATATCTTAAGTTTATTTACAATGTAAAAGACGGCAATGCCGTCTTTTAGTTTAACAAAGCTGTATCAATGATTTGATAATTTGCACGATGAATATAAAGAGCTTTACCATCAATCATAAGCTTTGTCATTTTAGGTAACTTTTTAGGAACTGACCAATAAACTTCATCTCCTGAATAAGCTGTAATTGGTTGACCTAATTGAGACTTAATAACAACAACTCTTGATTTACCAAAGTAGTTTTTATACTTATTAATAATATTAGCGATATATGTATTATTTGAAAGTTTTCCATTATCATTACTTTCTATGTCTTCTTGAGTAAAATCAACATTTGGTTCTAATCCTTTTTGAGTAAAGATACATGTATCTCCACAAGATTCAATTTCTTGACCATCAATGGTAATGGTAATAACTGAAGATAATTCATATCCTGTAATAATACTTCCATCACTATCATAAGAAGTTGTTTCTACAGGATTACCTTGAATATTGATTTTATCTCCTGTTGCTGTCATAATTCTTTTTCCATAGTTATCAAAGGTATCAATGGTATAACCATTACCAACAAGGTTTCCTTTAATATCGTTGATCTTTGATTCAAACATAGCACATCCTGTTAAGCTTATAAGCATTATACAAGATAGTAATACTGTGATTATTTTTTTCATATTCCCACTCCTTTTCTAAATTATAACAAATTTTTGTGCAGAGAACTTAAAAATACAGTAAAATATAAAAAGAGGTGAAATCCATGTTACTTAAACAAATGAAGTATTTTATCACAGTTGTTGATTTACATAGTTTTACAGAAGCAGCTGAACAATGTTTTATTTCACAATCAGCTATTTCCCAACAAATCAAAGCTCTAGAAAAGGAATTAGGGGTACGTTTATTTGAAAGAAGTAAAAGACAATTTTCTTTAACAGCGGCAGGAGAATATTTTTATCGTCATGGAAAAGTACTTCTTGATGAAATTGAAGATTTTAAAGAAGAAACAATTCGTCGAGGAGAAGATCAGGAATTAAACCTAACAATTGGTTATCCTAAAAACTTTAGTACTAATGAATTATTAGAAACAATTGTTGAATTTAAAAGAATTTATCCAGAAGTTAATATTTCAGTAGTCAGTGGTACACATGAGGAATTGTTTGAATTATTAGTTGATCATCGTATTGATATGAAAATAAGTGAACAAAGAAGAACGTTTAATAAAGATTATTATAATGAAAACTTAAAAGAAAGTGTTTCTTTTATTGAAATCTCAACACTTTCTCCTTTATCTAAAAAAGAAGTTATTAGTGCTGATGATTTAAAGAATATGTCTTGTATTATCGTTGTTTCTAAAGAGAGAGAAGATTCAGAAAGAGAATTTTATGAAAAGTCACTAAATCTTTCACATCGTTTTCTTTATGCGGATTCTTTGGAACAAGCACGTTTAATGGTAGCTAGCCAAAGAGGTTATTTACCAATTGATCAAATCGGTCATTAAGACAGTCCTATGTCAGGAATTGAAAGAATTGAATTATCTTATAAAGGCAAGCCTATTCAAAGAAATTATTTTGCTTGTTGGTCTAAAGATAAAACCAATTATTATATAGAAGAATTTGTAAAGATGTATAAAGAAATATTAAATAAGTAAAACTTATAAAGATGATTAGGAATTGAAATTGTTTCAATTCCTTCTTTTTTTTATCATATAGGTGAAAAAAGGAGAGAGAAAGATGGCACAAGTTTTGACATTAATGAGTAGTCCAAGAAAGAATGGGAATACAGATCGATTAGCGAATGCTTTTATTAAAGGTGTAGAAGAAAATGGATATAGCACAGAAAAGATTTATGTCAATTATCAAAACATTAAACCTTGTTTAGGATGTAATGTTTGTCAAAAGACAAATCAATGTGTACAAAAAGATGACATGCAAGATATTTATAAAAAGATGTTAGAAGCAAAAGTCATTGTCTTTGCTTCACCGGTTTATTTTTATACATTTAATGCTTCTATGAAATTGTTGATTGATCGTACATTTGCGATTGAAAAAACAATTCATGACAAAGATTTCTATCTACTTACAACAGGATTAGCTCCTGAAGAAAGTTATTTTAGAATCATTAAAGATACTTTCCAAAAGTATATTGATTGTTTAAGAGTTGGTGGTAATCGTTTTGTAGATTCTATTTTATGTTTCCAAACAGGGAATAAAGATGATATTGAAAAAACAAATGCACTAGAAAAAGCATATAACATGGCAAAGGAGATAAAGATCAATGAGTAAGAGTTTAATAGTTTATTTTTCACATAATAAAGAAAATTATTTCTCGGGAAATATTGTTAATTTAGAAAAAGGGAATGTACAAGTCATTGCTGAAACATTATCTACAATGATTGATGCAGATATTTATCAAATCAAAGAAGTGGATGCTTATCCATTTGATTATCATGAATGTACAAAGCGTGCAAGTGATGAACTTAAAAACAATACTCGTCCCCAAATATTAGATCCATTAGAAAGTATTGATGAATACGATACGATTTATTTAGGATATCCAAATTGGTGGTCAACAATGCCAACGATTGTTATGACATTTTTAGAAAGTTATGACTTTACCAATAAGCATATCTATCCGATTTGTAGCCATGAAGGAAGTGGTATGGGAAGAAGTGAAAGTGATTTAAAGAAACTTTGTCCAAATAGTATCCTTCATAAAGGCTTAAGTATTCATGGAAGTCATGTTGATGGATGTAGACAACAATTAGAAAGAGGATTAGGAGAAAAATAAAATGACAGATAACGCTAAAAATTATCATGAAAAAATGTTTCCAGGATATGTTTCAGATTTTTTAAGAACAGATCCTGAATTTATTGAAGCTTTTGATAACTTTGCATTTGATGAAGTTGTAAATCAAGATGATTTAGATGATAAAACTAGATTTATTTCAATTCTTGCAGTTTTATTAGGATGCCAAGGAATTGATGAATTTAAAGGAATGTTGAAAGCAGCTTATAATTTTGGAGTAACTCCAGTAGAAATGAAAGAAATTGTTTATCAAGCTGTTGCTTATTTAGGAATTGGGAGAGTTTTTCCTTTCTTAAAAGCTGTGAATAGTTTTATTGAAGAGACTTTAGGTTTAAAACTTCCATTAGAAAATCAAAATGATCCTAATACCAATCGTTTAGAAAAAGGAGAGCAAGCACAAGTAGCAATCTTTGGTGAAGAAATGAGAGGATATGCGACAAGTGGTGATCCTAAAACAATGCATATTCGTAAATGGTTAACAGATAACTGTTTTGGAGATTACTATACAAGAGGTGGACTTGATTATAAACAAAGAGAAATGATTACTTTCTGTTTCTTATATGCACAAGGTGGATGCAAGCCACAAGCCATTGCCCATGCCAAAGCGAATATAAGATTAGGAAATGATGAAGCAT
>OGII01002550.1_pt1 | contig 10481 bp, 5 predicted proteins | sample 1571701 | NCBI WGS metagenome assembly OGII01 (sample SAMEA2581950, study PRJEB24529) | metagenome | biome: Human gut stool | place: China | collected 2011
TGATGCTGATTCTCTGTATGGGACTTGCTTTTGAACTTCCGCTGGTGACTTGGTTGTTGTCTTTGCTGGGAGTCGTCAATAAGTCTTTCCTGCGCAAATATCGCCGTCATGCAGTTGTCATTATCGTAATAGCTGCCGCTATCATCACTCCGACGGGCGACCCGTTCACACTGAGTGTTGTGGCTATTCCGCTTTATCTGCTCTATGAAATGAGTATTCTGATGATAAAGGATAAGAAGGAAGTTCCTGAGTTGGAAGAAGAAGAGGAAGAAGAAGGCGTGGCAAAAGTCTGATAAGCCAATTATTTATCGTTCGTTTCCCCAAGTGTGTGTCAAAAGTCGATAGTAACTCAATTGAGGCTGACTTTTGACACACACATGTAATTTTTATAATATCCCTTTTGTCGTATGGAAAATGAAGGAAGAGAATCTTATGAAATTCTTTTAGCCGTTTGTAAGGCGGATCATTTGCAGCTGACTATTGGCTACAAACAGATGCGCGACTTGCTGGAAAGGCTTTGCCGCCTACATATGCACAACGGTAGTCTGCAGATGACCGATCTTTCCGCACGAATTAGTTTTGTAGCGGCCAAAGTGGGGCTTTCTGTAGCGGAGCAAAACAGACTGCATACCTTCCGACTGACCTCCAATGCCATTCTGAACCGACAACAGGAACCTACCCGCGAACACCTTCTGCGGGATGCGAAAACGCTGGCTTTCTTCATCCGTAAACTTTTTGAGGAAGATATTCCACAGGAACTGTATCGTTTGCTTCCCCGGACGGATGCAACTTATATCGTAGCTCCTCCAGCACACAAGCAGGTGCAGCGGATGCGCGTCTGTTTCCAGTATTCCGACGAGCAGTATCTGTATGTGACTCCTTTGGATGAAATAGCTGACGAACCGTTGCGTGTCCGTTACAATATTCCTCAGATCAATGAAGAATTTGCGGAAACCTGTCAGTTGCTCTGGCGCCATGCACAACTCAACTTGCTGGATGTCGCTGTTGACGAAGCAGGAATTCTGACCCCTTCGTTCATTGTCCTTGAACCGGATTATCTGCTTGATATCAGTTCATTGGCAGAATGTTACCGTGATTATGGACATCATCCGGCAAACTATTTCCTTTCCCGTCTTCAGCCGATAGAGAATGCACGCCCGTTGCTTTTAGGAAATATAGCCAACCTTTTCCTTGATGAGTGGATACATGCGGAAGGGGAGGTGGATTATCTGAGATGTATGCAGAAAGCTTTCCGCCGTTACCCGATTGAGCTGGCAGCCTGTGCCGACTTACGCGATAAGGAGAAAGAGCGTCAGTTCTTTGACGATTGCAAACTACACTTCGAACATATCCGGGAAGTGGTAAACGACACTTTCCATGCTCCGGGTTACGAATTGGACAAGAGGGACGCTGTGCTTGAACCTTCTTACATCTGTGAAGCACTCGGTCTGCAAGGACGACTGGATTATATGCAACGGGACATGTCGTCCTTCATCGAAATGAAATCCGGAAAAGCAGACGAATACTCTATCCGCAAAAAAGTAGAACCGAAAGAAAACAATAAAGTACAGATGCTGCTTTACCAGGCAGTGCTGCAATATTCGATGGGGATGGATCACCGGAAGGTAAAGGCTTATCTGCTCTATACACGCTATCCGTTGCTCTATCCGGCACGTCCTTCGTGGGCAATGGTGCGCCGTGTGATGGATGTGCGTAACCGGATTGTAGCCAATGAATATGGCATCCAGTTACGGAATAGCCCACAGTATACGGCAGAGCGCCTGAAAGACATCCATCCGGATACCTTGAATGAGCGCGGTTTGGACAATACCTTGTGGAAACGCTTCCTTTGCCCCTCCATCGATGCCGTAGCGCAACGCATCCGTTCGCTTTCGTCGTTGGAACAAAGCTATTTTTATACGCTCTATAACTTTATAACCAAGGAACTCTATACCTCCAAATCTGGAGATGTGGATTATGAAGGACGTACCGGTGCTGCCGCCCTCTGGCTTTCCACACTGGCTGAGAAATGTGAGGCAGGTGAAATTCTGTACGATTTGGCTATTTGCGAGAATCATGCGGCAGATGCGCATAAACCGTATTTGTCACTCAGAACGAAGCAAATGGTTGCTTCCCGGCAGGAGCGGGTTCTGCCCAATTTCCGTCAGGGTGATGCGGTGGTTCTTTACGAACGGAATACGGATACCGACAACGTTACCAACAAGATGGTGTTTAAAGGTAATATAGAGCGCATATCCGATAACGAGGTCTGTATCCGTCTTCGTGCCACTCAGCAGAATGCGGGTGTATTGCCTGTTGCTAGCCTCTATGCCATAGAGCACGACTATATGGACACCTCCTTTCGTAGCATGTATCTGGGACTTTCCGCTTTCCTTTCTGCCACTCAAAGACGGCGTGATTTGTTGTTGGGGCAGCGCCCTCCCGAGTTCGATGCTTCTTTGGATACTGGTATTGCGACCGCTCCGGATGATTTTTCGCGGATTATTCTAAAAGCGCAGGCTGCCCGCGACTATTTCCTTTTAATCGGTCCGCCGGGTACCGGCAAGACCTCTCGCGCGCTGCGGGGCATGGTAGAAGCCTTTTACCGGGAGGGGAAACAGATTCTACTGCTTTCGTATACCAATCGTGCTGTAGATGAAATCAGTAAGGCGCTGGCTTCCATTGAGCCTGAAATAGACTTTATCCGTTTAGGCAGTGAGTTGTCTTGCGATGACTCATTCCGCCCGTATCTGATTGAGAATGTGTTGGAATCTTGTGCCACTCGGCGGCAGGTGCAGGAGCGCATTGCCCGTTGCCGTGTTTTTGTCGGTACGGTTGCCACGCTCTCATCCAAGACCGAACTTTTCCGGTTGAAGACTTTTGATGTAGCGATTGTGGATGAGGCTACCCAAATTTTGGAACCACAACTGCTGGGGTTACTCTGTACCCGCAATCCCGCAGGCGCGGATGCCATCGGCAAATTTATTTTGATAGGTGACCATAAGCAGCTACCCGCAGTGGTCTTGCAGTCGTCCGAGCAGTCGGAAGTGTGTGACGAAGCTTTGCAGGCCATCGGATTGTATAATTTGAAAGATTCCCTTTTCGAACGCCTTTATATTAATCTCTCCAAGGAAAGTTCCAATCGCCAGGCATCAACCTCTCATTCTTCATCTTTTATCCCTCATCCCTCCTACGACATGCTCTGCCGTCAGGGTCGTATGAATATCGAGGTAGCTTTGTTTCCTAACCGGGCTTTTTACGGTGGTCTGTTGGAACCGGTTGGTCTGCCGCACCAGCAGGGAGAGCTGACTCTTGCTCCTGAGCTGTGTGATTGTGAGTTTGCCGGCTTGCTGACTCGTCGTGTCGCTTTTCTGCCTGCCGCAGTCGAACCGCCGGCACAGTCGGCCAAGATGAACCATTCGGAGGCGCGGATTGTGGCACGGTTGGCAGCGGCTATCTATCGGCAGTATGCAGCTGTTTCCGGTTTTAACCCGGCTGTCACTTTAGGTGTCATCACTCCTTATCGCAGTCAGATAGCCTTGATTAAGAAAGAGATTGCCGCTTTGGGTATTGCTCCTTTGGAGGATATATTGGTAGACACCGTGGAACGCTTCCAAGGTAGCGAACGGGATGTCATTATCTACTCTTTCTGTGTGAACCGGGCTTATCAGTTGAAGTTTCTGGCAAATATGACGGAGGAAAACGGTACTCGGATTGACCGGAAATTGAATGTAGCCCTTACTCGTGCCCGCAAGCAGATGTTTATGACAGGAGTGCCGCAACTATTGAAACTTAATCCTATTTATGCCGAGCTCTTGTCTGTAGTTTGCCATTCGTAACCGTCTTATTTAGTAAATCTTAAATATTTTCTGCTTCTTTATAGAGTTTATTAATAACGCTGTGTGAGATAAACCATTATCTTTGCATTACGTTTTTTTCATAGAGATTTAGATTTAAGGTTAGAAGAATTGTGGAAGTCGTGAGACTTCCCTTTTTTTCATCTTAAATTGTGTTCCATTTACAGTTTTTTGTTTTTGACTGTAATTGAACGAAGAAAAGCCATTTCGTGAGAAAAGGCTTTTTTTGTGCGGAGTTTGCAAGGCATGTAATGCAGTTTGCAAACTCCGTATGATTCTGAATATCTATATAGAGACTTCTGATTAGTCCACTATAATCGGTTTGTACTTCGGAACCAGTGCCTTCATGATGCACCAGCCTATCAGGTAGGACACTGCACATACACAGAAGATGATGAAATATCCGGCAGGCTTGCCCTGGAATCCAAGAAATACCATTTGTGTCTTGTCGGCATAGTCGAACAGCAAACCGGAACTCATGTTGATAAGGAATGAGCTGATACCGCCCGCCATACCTCCGATTCCCACAATGGTGGCAATGGTGCTCTTGGGAAACATATCACCTACCACAGAATAGATGTTGGCCGACCAGGACTGATGGGCAGCGCCTGCAATACCTATGATGATAATCGGGAACCAATAGGCTTGTTCGCCAAATACTTCCTTGTTGCCCAATGGCTGTGCAAACAATGCCAATAGCGGGAACAGTGCAAAGATGAACATGGCCTGCATGCGTGCGGCGTAGGGGTTCTTACCGGTTTTGTTGATAATGATAGTGGGCAATTTCCCGCCATAGACGGACAACATCGTGATGGCATAGAGCACAAAGATAAGCATCTGTGCCGTGGGAGTATCTGAGGAGAATCCGTAAACGTCCGAAATGTATGCGGGTGCCCAGAAGAGGAAGAACCACCATACACCGTCAGTCATGAATTTGCCGAAAAATACAGCCCAGGTTTGCGGATATTTGAAACATTGCAGGAAAGAAATGCTCTTTTCATCCTTGGTTGTCGGAGTAGTCGCCTTTTTATCCTTCTCATTGTCTTTGTCTTGTTCTATATATGCCAGCTCAGCTGCGTTTACGTGTGGATTTTCATCAGGTTTCTTGTACATGAATATCCACAGTCCCATCCAGATGAAACCCAATCCGCCGATAACGATAAAAGCCATTTCCCAGCCGTTGCCCACGCCCATGCGTTGGAAGTAGCGGGCCAGGGTAGGGATACACAATGGGGCTATCAGTGCTCCGATGGTAGAGCCGGCATTGAATATGGAAGTGGAGAAGGCACGGTCTTTCTTTGGAAAATATTCGGCAGTCACCTTGATGGCGGCAGGAAAGTTTCCTGCTTCACCGATGCCCAGTATGATACGGGCGGCAATGAAGTAGTAAACGCTGGTGATGGCTATGGTAGAGGCCAATGCACCGGTAGCGCTAATCATGTTGGCGGCATTTTCAATGCCGAGGGTCATTTCTGTGGCAAGTCCGCAGAGGGCGTGCATACAAGCACCGATAGACCATACGGCAATGGCCCATAAATACCCTTTTTTCGTTCCCATCCAGTCGATGAAACGTCCGGCAAACAGATTGCCTAAGGCATAGACGATGGAAAAGATAGCTGTGATGTAGCCGTAGTGTGTATCGGTCCAGTGGAATTCGGGGGAGATGAAATCTTTCCAGGTCAATGAAAGAACCTGGCGGTCGAGGTAATTGACGGTTGTCGCGAAGAATAGCATGGCGCAGATAATCCAACGGTAATTGGTCATCCGCCCTGCGGTGTTTTGAAATGTACTCATGATAATAGATTTATATTTTGATGCAAATGTAGGGGTTTGTGTGTTGTTCGAGGTGTAATATTGAGTAAAAAGGATGTAGAAAATGACAAAAATAGGCATGGATTATTTAAGTCCATGCCTATCGGACGTTGCAGGGCAACTTTATTTCATATCGATGTATTTGATTTCGTCTTTGTCGCTGTATTTCAGGTTTTCACCGCCCATACCCCAGATGAAAGTATAGTTGCTGGTTCCGGCAGCAGCGTGGATGGACCATTCGGGAGAAGTGATGGCTTGTTCGTTGTGCAGCCATATCAAACGTTCTTCCTGCGGTTCGCCCATCAGGTGACAGATAGCGTTGCCGGGTTTCAGGTTGAAGTAGTAATAGGCTTCCATACGACGTGTGTGAGTATGGGCAGGCATGGTGTTCCATACAGAACCCGGAGCAAGTTCGGTAAGTCCCATCTGCAATTGGTTTGTACCGCCGTTTTTCACTCTTTCCAAAACATCTTTTACAATCAGCTGGTTTACGATACGGTCGTTGCTGTCTTCCATTTTTCCATAATGGTCGGAGATGCCCAGTGCATATTTCTTGGGGTTGGCTTTCTGAAGCTTGGCATCGGTGGTAATCAGCTGAGTAACATAGGGTTTGTAGGCCGGGGCCGAGTTGATGTAGAACTTGGCGGGATTGGTAGCGTCGTTGCTCTTGAAGGTTACTTCCTTATTTCCGCAGCCTACGTAAAGGGCTTCCTTATACTTCATGGGGTATTCCTTACCGTCTACAGTAACCACTCCGTCACCGCCGGTATTGATGACACCCAGTTCGCGGCGTTCGAGGAAGTAAGTGATTTCCGGACCCAGTTCACGGAACACTTCCAACTTCAATGTCTTGTTCACCGGCATGGCGCCACCGTAAATCAATCGGTCGTAGAGGGTGTAGGTTACGTTGATTTCATCCGGAGCCATCACTTTGTCCATCATGAATCTGCTGCGCAGAAGTTCCGTGTCATAATGCTTCACGTCCTGCGGATGGCAGGCGGTCTGCACTTTGTAATTCACTTGGGCATTGGCTGCCATGGCAGCTGCTCCCATCATAAATGCAAGTACTAACTTTTTCATAATCCGTTACTATTTAATTTTTAACTTTTAATTTTTGATTGATTTCTGGTATTTGATGATAGCACGACGGTTCATAATCATCAGGAACAATGTGCATAATACAAGGATACCGGAGCCTATCCATTTCAACGAGTAGGTCAGGTGGAAAATGACCCAAGCAAAGGGGCTGGATGCAAAATCCAGTGCGCCGCCTTCAAAGCCGGCGGGGATATTCACGGCAGCATCTTGTGTCTTCTCGTATACATCGTGGGCTGCTTGTGTGAAATAGGGGGCGAGGTCTGTTACGAAATAAAGACCGATGGTCAGTACAACGAGTCCGATGATGAACGTCTTTACTACATTTCCTTTCGTGATGGGCAGTACCAGTGGGAAGAGGTAGAACATTCCGGCCAGCGATGCCAGAGGCAGGAACTGGTTACCCGGCAGGATGACAGCCAGCAGTATGGTTACGGGAATCAGCAGCAGGGAAACCACCAGCGTTGCAGGATGGCCGATAACCAATGCGGGGCTCATACCGATGTTCAGGCCGACAGCACCTTTGAACTTCTTGGCAATCAGCTCGCGGGTAGCATCAGAAATAGGCTTCAAGCCTTCGATGAACAAAGCGGTGATACGCGGAATCAGCTCCATTACGGCGCCCATCTTGATACCCAAACCTAATATATAAGGTATCTTGTCTACCAGTTCCTGACCGTTCTTGCAAGACAAAGCACCGATACCGCAACCGACCAGAATACCCAGGAACAGAGGCTCACCCAGCAAACCGAATTTCTTCTTCATGCCTTCCGCATCAATGTTCAATTTGTCAAAACCGGGGATTTTGTCCAATGCTTTATTGATGACTACGGCAAATGGAACGAAACCTGCGCAGAAAGGCTGGGGAATGGAGATACCCTCCATCTTGTCGTAGAATCCCTGGAATTTGTCGGCGGTATAGTCGGCCATAATCAGGGTAATGATGTAGCAGATAATAGCGGCGAAGAAACCCCACCAGATATTGTCGCTGGCAAAATAAACGACTGCGCCGATAAATGCGAAATGCCAGTAGTTCCAAAGGTCGATATTGACCGTACGGGTCGTTTTCGTTAATAACATCAGAAGATTTACTCCCAAACATACCGGAATGATGAATGCACCCACCGATGTGTTATAGGCTACAGCCGCAGCTGCAGGCCATCCCATATCGAATACTTTCAACTGAAGACCGTAAATTTCAACGACTTGGCTCAGAGCAGGACCGAGGCTGCTGGTCAACAGCGCAGTGACAACTGACAGACCTACGAAACCGACACCTACCAGCAGACCACTCTTTAGCGCCTTACTGAATTTGATGCCGATGCATACTCCCAAAATTGTAAAGATTATAGGCATCATCACTGCTGCTCCTAAGCCGATGATATAGCCGAAAACTTGTTCCATTCTCTTGTGATTTAATTAGGTAATTGAGTTTGTTTTTGCAATAGTATGAATTAAAAACCGGGTCAAAAATAAGACCTTTTCTCAATTAATCAAACTCGAAAAGCATAATTATTTAGTAAATGGGACAATTTTGAACGAAATTGGTCGTTATCGTGCACAAAATTGCTCGTTTTCGTACACGAAAACCAAATAATACACTCTCTGCATTGAAAAGTATACATAGGAAAAACAACAATTTTGGGTGGAGTGAACTTTAATCCAGTTTACTGTGTTATTATAAGACATTGAAACAAACCGGACTATAATGATATATTTGATTTTTTTATTGGCAATAGGACTATTGGTCGGATGGAGCTTATGGAAAGCTCCATCCGATATTGATTTATGGGGAAAAGATTTAGAGGATTGATAGTTATATTGGTTATATTCTGAAAATTTAACTATATTAGCGCCAGAAAAGCATAAATATGGCGCTAAATCTGATAAAAAAGGATAAATCCCACTCTGTTGTAAGCATTAAGCTGGATGAGCAAGAGTTTCATAATATTTTTAAGGAATATTATGCGGCGCTTTGTTCTTTCGCGTTCCAATACATGGAGGATGCGGATATGTCAGCAGATATAGTACAAGACGTATTTGCCAAGTTGTGGCAGATAAGAGACGATTTCTTTTATCTTCATCAGGTGAAAGCTTTTCTTTATACGGCCGTACGTAACCATGCCTTGAACGAACTTGAGCATTCGAAGGTAGCTCATGAATACGAGCAAAAGATTATAGCCAAAAAAGCAGATGCTTTTTTTCGTGATGCGATTGTGGAAGAAGAGACTTTCCGGATTCTGTCAGAAGCTATAGAGAAACTTCCTACCCAAATGAGAGCCATCATGCAGTTGGCTTTGGAAGGCAAAAAGAATGCAGAAATAGCAGAGCGTCTCAATGTCTCTCCCGAAACGGTACATACTCTTAAAAAAGTGGCTTATAAAAAGCTTCGTGCATTCCTTACCGATTATTATTATTGCCTTCTGTTATTTATCTAAAAGCACATTTTTTTCTATTTTTTCAAAAAAAAGTCTTTATCGATTCACCATGTTTTCATTTTGGCTTGTATTATCATTAAAGATAGACTAAAACATGCCAAATTATGATAAAAGAGTACTTTCATATAGCTCATCTTATTTCCAAGCACCTATCCGGTGAAGTAACACCGGAAGAGAGCCGTTTTTTGGATAAATGGCGCAAAGAGAGCAAAAGCCATGAGCAGCTTTTCCAAAAGATTTGTAGTGATGAACATTATGCACAGCACGAAATTCGTAAAATGGAGTTTGATTCGCAGGCTGGATGGAAAGGTGTCGAAACACGTATCAAGAGGATGGAGCTCAGAAGGAGACATTTGAAACTGTTACGGTACGTTGCTCTTTTTATTGCACCAGTGCTGATATTGGTTTTTGCACTTCAGGATATTTCTGTACCCCATGTCATGGATGGCAATCAATTATTGGCTGCCCAGCAAATACTGCCGGGTGGAGCCAAAGCTATTCTTACATTGGATAATGGGGAAACGGTTTATCTGGATGAGAATGCCGATGGGCGGCAGTTGCAGTTGGCTGGTAAACAAATACAGATAGATTCAACGACCTTGAACTACAGCGCTGCAGACGGGCAGGTTGTGCAGTCAGCTTTGGTATATAATAAAGTTGAAGTGCCTCAAGGCGGTGAGTATACACTTGTTCTGAATGATGGTACAAAAGTACATCTGAATTCAATGAGCAGTCTACGTTTTCCGCTTGCTTTCGAAGCAGGGAAGCGGGAAGTGGAATTGGCGGGAGAAGCTTATTTTGAAGTAAATAAGACCGGTCATCCCTTCACTGTATCGACTCAAGGTATGCAGATTGAGGTGTTGGGAACAACTTTCAATATTTCGGCCTATCCGGGTGAAGAATATCAGGCGACTCTTGTCAGTGGTTCTGTTAAGGTGGACACCGGGGAGGGACAGAGTCTTGTCTTAAAACCTTCACAGCAGGCATCATTAATTCCCGGGAGCGGGAATATACAAGTGCGTACAGTAGATACTGCCTTCTATACATCATGGGTGAAGGGAAAAATCAATTTTAAAGATCAACGGCTGGAAGATATTATGAGAATCCTTTCAAGGTGGTATAATATTGAAGTGGACTATTCAGACGAAGCGTTAAAGAACCTGCGTTTCGGTTGCTATGTGAACCGTTATGAGGAAATAGCTCCTTTCCTTGAGCTACTGGAAGCGACGGAAAACATACATGTCAAAATCAACGGTAAAACTATTATATTCTATAAATA
>OGII01002552.1_pt1 | contig 10475 bp, 8 predicted proteins | sample 1571701 | NCBI WGS metagenome assembly OGII01 (sample SAMEA2581950, study PRJEB24529) | metagenome | biome: Human gut stool | place: China | collected 2011
CTGAAAGGCGCGAAAATGGAGGTAAACGGAAGTGGAGGCAGATTAGACAGGAAAACTTCAAAAGAGAAATCCGTGAAAAAGACATCCCCAACAGAAAAGAACATAGCCGGTAGCGTGAAACCGAGCAAACCATCGGCAAGGAAGTATGTTTTTATCTGTTTGGCCAAACGTGTTTGGTCGGATGGATAAAATCATTCTTCCCGGTTTGTCTGCCGTGAGTGACGGCTTGTTCCATTTATGGAATGTGCGGTCATACACGGCTTTCCGCTTCCGGCTCAAAAGGACAACGAAAAAAGAAAAATCGTCAAAACCCCGTAAAAGCACCTCTTTGGCATAAGCACAAAAGAAAGGGGCCTTGTCTCATCAGTCTAAACTATTGTTTAGGCGTGAGGCAAAGCCCTTTTCTCCGCTTATGCGGCAGTCGGCACACGTTCGTTCAAAATCTTTTTGGGCGATGGTGTGCTGACGGATAAAATCGCTTTTACGGAAAAACTTGTGTGAGAAGAAAAAATCAGGAGATTCATTTCTAAATCTCCCGTTTTATTGTTACTTTTGCATACGAAGAGTTCTTTGAAGGTTACGCAACGCACAGAAGAATAATGCAGTAGATAACTAACTAATTCGTAACCTATTACTATTATGAGCGATTACCCAATGCTCATTTCCAATAAATTACACTCTTTTCGTAACTTCATGTTACAAGTATAAATGTTATCGTAAATTGGGAAAACAGCATGGAACTTATAGAGCAGTTGAAAGAATCGGGGTGTACCTACTCGTTGGTGAAGCAATTGGCGAAATTTACTGTAGGCATCCGTTCCTATGATTTTAAGCAACTGAAAGGCTATGGGCTTGTCGAAGAAATATTGGAAGGAATATATGTATTGGCAGACAGGTCTCAGTATAATAAAACCACAGGTCTCAGCCTTGATAACCATTGGCTGGAGGAAGTATTAATGATATAAAGAAACGGATATGACAAAGAAAGAAACATTGAAATTGTTTGAAGAACGTAAAGTCCGCACCGTGTGGGATGATGAAAAGGAAAAATGGTATTTTTCGATAGTTGATGTGGTGTCAGTTTTAACAGACAGTGTTGATGCAACTGCTTATTGGCGTAAGTTAAAGCAAAGACTTAAAGAAGAGGGAAATGAAACCGTGACAAATTGTCACGGTTTGAAAATGAAAGCCACAGACGGTAAGATGCGACTTACAGATGTGGCTGATACAGAACAACTACTACGTATCATTCAGTCTATCCCATCTCCCAAGGCAGAACCGTTCAAGCAATGGATGGCACATGTAGCATCCGAACGTCTTGATCAGATGCAAGACCCTGAGTTGAGTATTGAGCAAGCTATGATGGACTACAAGCGACTTGGTTACTCTGACAACTGGATAAACCAACGCTTGAAGAGCATTGAAATCCGTAAAGATCTTACAGATCAATGGAAACTACATAATGTAGAGGAAGGTGTTCAATATGCTACTCTTACAGACATTATCTATCAGCAATGGACCGGAAAGTCGGCAAAGGAGTACAAACAGTTCAAGGGCTTGAAGAAAGAAAATCTCCGGGACAATATGACCAATGAAGAATTGGTTCTTAATATGCTGGCCGAACTCTCTACGACAAGTATTACTAAAGCTAAAAATCCTCAGACATTGGGTGAAAATATGCAGTGTGCGGCTGACGGTGGTGATGTGGCTCGTGTGGCACGCGAACAGTTGGAGCAAAAAACCGGTCGTGAAGTGGTAACTCCCTTGTCGGCAAAAAGGTTTTTTGAAGGTCAGAAGCCGGAAGATTTATTGGAAAACAAGGAAAACGATGAATGATATGGAATATACAGATAAAGAATATTGTCTGGAGGTGTGGGGCGATTGGGCTTGTTTCACTCGTCCGGAGTTGAAAGTAGAGCGTGTGAGTTATGATGTCATTACGCCATCGGCGGCACGCGCCATCTTTGAAGCGATACTGTTTAAACGTTATGCCATGCGTTGGCAGATAACCAAGATTGAGGTACTCAGGCCTATTAAATGGGCTACCATTAGACGGAATGAGGTGGGGGCAGTTGCCAGTAAATCACCTATCATTATTGAAGATAAACGTCAGCAGAAGAACACGTTGCTTCTGCTGGATGTGCGTTACCGAATTTATGCTAAGTTAGTATTTATTCCGGTAAAAGACCGTCCGAAAGAGGCTTTTGCCAAGCATCAGCCAAGTGCCGACGAGAATCCTATGAAGTATTATCAGATGTTCGAACGCAGGGCATCACAAGGGCAATGTTTTACGCAGCCCTATCTCGGATGTCGTGAGTTTTCTGCAAACTGGAAGTATATTGAAAGTACTGATAATCTTGATTATCCCTTAGCCGAAGACAGGGATTTCGGCATTATGCTTTATGATATGGACTTTGAGGAAAATCCACAAAAGCCGGATGCTATGTTTTATAGAGCCCAAATGAAAAAGGGAGTGATTGTTGTACCGGATAAAGATAGTGAGGAGGTGTTGAGATGATACTGAAAGCATTATATGATTACTATCATCGAAGTGGAGATGATGTGGCCCCTTTTGGTTTAGAATACAAAGAGATTGGATTTATTATTGTTATTGATAGATGTGGAAAATTTCTGCGCTTTGAAGACAGGCGCATAGATAAGAAGTCGGCACAGCAGTTTCTTGTTAAGAAAAGTGTTAGCCGATCAAGTGCCCCTGTTGCAAACTATTTGTATGACAATAGTAAATATGTATTTGGTTATTCCGATAAGGGGGATATGGAAAAGATACGTAAGTACTTTGAAGTATTTAAGGCGAAAGTAAAAGATATATATGATGCTTTTCCGGATAATGAGGACATAAAAGCTGTTTATGCATTTTATCAGCAAGACCATTCTTTTATAGTTGGGGCTATGCAGAAAGATTCTTTATGGGATGATATAGCCAAAAATCTTAATAAGAAATATTCTACCTTTTCTTTCCTTATAGAAGGGGATACGAAAATAGTGGCTTCGAAAAGGGAATTGATAAATTTGTTTGACGAGAATCATGGCGTGGCAGGAAATCTTTGTTTGATAACAGGGAGATATTCAAAAGTTGTAGAGATTACAACTGCTACAAAGATACTTGGAAGCCAAGAAACAGCTAAACTAGTTGCATTTCAAGTTAATTCCGGGTATGATTCGTATGGGAAATCTAAAGGATACAATGCTCCAATATCAGAAGAAGCTGAATTTGCATATACAACCGCATTGAATCATTTGCTGCGTTCGGATTCTCACAATAAGTTTATGGTGGGCTCACGTACTTATCTTTTCTGGGCTTCCTCCAATAGCGAGGCTTCAAAAGAGTCCGAAAATAGTCTATTTTCTTTGTTGGGGCGGATTGAAGAAGAAAATGACGACTCAAACAGGCGCATAAAGTTAGTATATGATACTTTCCAGTCTATCTATAACGGAAAATTATCGGCAAACGATGATGACAAATTCTTCATTTTGGGTTTGGCTCCCAATTCGGCAAGAATTGCGGTAGTATATTGGAATGAGATGCCTTTGCGTGAATTTGCAGGTTTGATAAGTAAACATTTTACGGATATGGAGATGGTTGACACTCGCAAAGATAAGAAGCCGTACGTGGGACTGCATTCCATTCTTGGAAATGTTACTCTTGGAGGAAAGTCAAGTGATGCGACTCCCAATCTTCCTGATGCTGTGGTGAGAAGCATATTTCAAGGGTTGCCGTATCCGGCTTCTCTCTTTCAAGCATGTATTCGTCGCATACGTGCAGAACAATCCGTCAATATAGTGCGTGCTGCTATCATCAAGGCATATCTCAACAGACTAAACGAAAATAACAACCATAAAAAATTAGATATTATGTTAGACAAAGAAAATCAAAATCAAGGGTATCTTTGTGGAAGGCTGTTTGCTGTGTTGGAAAACCTACAATATGCAGCAAATAAACAAGATTCCATTCGTTCAAGTTACATGAATGCGGCTTCATCTACGCCATCTACAGTATTTTCAACAGTTCTCAAATTATCAAACAGTCATTATGCTAAATTGGCTAAAGAGAAGAAAGGCCTTGCTAATTTCTTTGATAATCAAAAGAAAGAGATAATAGTTTTAATTCAAAATTTTCCTAATACATTGAGTTTGGAAGATCAAGGACGATTCTTCCTCGGCTATTATCATCAGAAAGCTCACAGAGAGAATCAAGAAACTGAAGAATAATTTTTAAAAATATACAATTATGTCAGAATTAAAGAATAGAATTGATTTCGTTTACATTTTTGATGTACAAGATGGTAATCCAAATGGTGACCCGGATGCAGGTAATCTTCCTCGGATAGATGCTGAAACTGGTATAGGCCTTGTTACAGATGTTTGTTTGAAACGCAAGGTACGTAATTATGTACAAATAGCCCAAGCAGGAAAAGCAGGTAACGATATTCTTGTCAAATCCAAAGAGATTTCTGGAGAAGAGGTCTTTATTAATGAAGAAATCCGCAAAATGTACAAAGAAGATTTAGGAATAGAACTAAAAATCAAAGAAAAAGCTCCTGCCGATAAGAGTTCAGCTGGTAAAATTGCTATGTGCAGACGCTTCTTTGACGTTAGGACTTTTGGAGCAGTACTCTCAACCGGACCTAACGCAGGACAAGTGAGGGGGCCGATTCAAATGACTTTTGCCCGTTCGCAAGATATGATTGTTTCAGCAGAGCATGCATTAACCGTATGTGTAGCTCGTGATGAAGAAAAGACCTATGAATCACAAGTGGGAATACAGGGACGTAAAGCGACCATTCCTTATGGCCTCTATGTCTGTCACGGCTTCATCTCCGCCAACTTGGCACAACAGACAGGATTTTCTGAAGAAGACCTTGAACTATTTTGGGAAGCTTTAAAGAACATGTTCGATGTGGATCGTTCGGCGGCACGTGGATTGATGAGTGCTCAAAAACTGATAGTCTTCAAGCATGACTCCATATTGGGTAATGCTCCCGCCAACAAGTTGTTTGAATTGGTAAAAGTGGAGAAAGTCTGCGATGGAGCACCACGCTCATTCATCGACTATTCAGTTACTATAGATAAGGAGAATGCTCCATCAAATGTAACTATTGAGGAACTGATATAATTCCATCGTATGTACAATGAAGACGATATGCTTATGTTGTCGGGGATTCAGCACTTTAGGTTCTGTCCCCGGCAATGGGCTTTGATACACATTGAGCAGCAATGGAACGATAATCGTCTCACCATCGAAGGACAGATTCTGCACAAGCATGTAGATGATCCGTTTTATAGACAAAAGTGTGGTGACCAGATAACATTACGTGCGGTGAATATCGCTTCGCGTGAACTTGGACTCTATGGAATCTCTGATGCCATAGAGTTACTTCCTTCCTCATCTTTTGAAAATACGATTTTGCATCCCAACTATCCGGGGCGATGGCAACCGGTTGCTGTGGAGTATAAGCATGGCAAACCGAAAAGAAACGAAGTGGATGAAGTGCAGTTGGCAGCACAAATCATGTGTATAGAAGAAATGTATGCTATCCATATACCATACGGCTCTTTCTTTTATGGGGAGCTTCGCCATCGGGTTAATGTGGATATAACGGAGGAGCTGCGAAATATAGTCAGACAATGTGCCCGGGATATGCACGATATATTTAGTAAAGCGGTTATCCCGAAGGCTGAATATGGGAAACATTGTGACAAGTGCTCGCTGAAAGATATCTGCATGCCGGAAATGGTAAATAATTGTACTTCGGTAGATAATTACCTTACTAAAAATCTGTACCTATGAGAAAACTATTGAATACTTTGTATGTGACGACACCGGAAGCGTATCTTAGTAAGGATGGGCTGAATGTCGTTATATCTGTTCAGCAGGAGGAGGTGTTTCGTATTCCTGTCATAAATATAGAGGGCATCGTTACGTTCGGATATATGGGCGCAAGTCCCGGTGTGATGAAATTGTGTAGTGACAATGGTATATCACTCACATTTCTTTCTCCACAAGGCAGATTTATCAGCAGGGTTCAAGGTGCTACGAAAGGGAATGTTCTGTTACGCAAAAAGCAGTACCAATTGTCGGACGATGCATCTTGGTCGTTGCATGTGGTTAGGTTGATGATTGGTGGTAAGATTCAAAACTATCGCAATATATTGAGGAGATATATTCGTGATTATGGTGAGAATGAAGACATTAATAGGGCGGTGCAAGTATTGGAACGTGCCAAGCGTGATGCTTTGAAGGCTCAAGATAAGACGGAATTAATTGGTTATGAGGGGATGGCTTCGAATGCCTATTTTGAGGTATTGCCAATCTTGATACTTAATCAGAAGACTGATTTCCCATTTCATGGTCGCAATCGTCGTCCTCCCAAGGATGCGGTGAATGCCATGTTGTCTTTTGCATATACGTTGATAGCCAATGATGTTGCGGCTGCTCTCGAAACTGTTGGCCTTGATCCATACGTCGGGTTTCTCCATACACTCCGTCCGGGGCGCACATCGTTGGCCTTAGATATGATGGAAGAGTTACGTGCTTACCTTGGCGACCGTTTTATTTTGTCGTTGATTAATAAAAGACAGATTTCAGTAAAAGACTTCTTGTTCCAAGGTGATAATGGGGTTGTTATGACAGATAAAGGGAAAAAGACTTTTATTACTGCATGGCAGGCAAGGAAAAGGGAAGTGATAATTCATCCTTATCTTAATGAAAAAGTTGAAATAGGGCTTCTGCCTTATGTGCAGGCTATGTTAATGGCAAGGTATATCAGGCAGGATATTGACGATTATCCGGTATTTCTTATAAAATGATTTTTAATTATGTACATTCTTGTGACTTACGATGTGGATACTACAAGCAAAGAGGGGGCTCGCCGTTTACGATGTGTGGCCAAGGCTTGTCTGGATTATGGACAGAGGGTGCAGAACTCAGTCTTTGAGTGTGTAGTGACGGAAGCGCAATATTCTCTTCTAAAAGGGAGAGTTAGGGATATTATTGATATGTCTCTTGATAGTGTTCGTTTTTATATTCTTAGTAAAAATGAGAATAAGAGGGTGGAAGTAATAGGTGTTGAAACGGCGTATAAACTTGAGGAGGCTCTTATAATATAATGCGAATGTGGTGTGTTACAAAAAAAGTAGTATCTTCGCATGTGTTAATAATCAGTAGATTAAATTATTTGTAAAGTATTTCTTCGTTATGAAGTTGAATAATAATGATGATTCGCATAACAGTGGATTAAATTTGCTGATTTATAATATGTTATTAGATATAGAGTCACACCCTGCGTGGGTGTGTGGATTGAAACACTGCAATAACAATTAATCCTAACCAGATGGCAGTCACACCCTGCGTGGGTGTGTGGATTGAAACTTGCGTGAGGTTGGATATTTTGCTGGCGGGTATCAGGCGTCACACCCTGCGTGGGTGTGTGGATTGAAACACGTTCGTCGCTTCCGCCTTCACGCCGTACTCGTCGTCACACCCTGCGTGGGTGTGTGGATTGAAACGGATGAACAGCTAGACAAACTTAAAGAGTCAATCCGTCACACCCTGCGTGGGTGTGTGGATTGAAACATTTTACGCATGGTTCTCATGGCTCTTCGTTTTTGTCACACCCTGCGTGGGTGTGTGGATTGAAACATAGACGTATCTTATATGGTATGATTGAACTGGGAGTCACACCCTGCGTGGGTGTGTGGATTGAAACCTGCCGGGATTGAAGCTCCGCTTTGAGATTGTCCGTCACACCCTGCGTGGGTGTGTGGATTGAAACACAGGCTTGGCCGCATTCAATGTTAATACACTTGGTCACACCCTGCGTGGGTGTGTGGATTGAAACACGTATGGTTGATAAATCCAGGCATCCTCCCTTGGTCACACCCTGCGTGGGTGTGTGGATTGAAACATTGTCACCGCTCGCAAAAAGCAAGGGATTTGTCGTCACACCCTGCGTGGGTGTGTGGATTGAAACACCGGGTACGCTATTCATCATCAGATTGACAACGTCACACCCTGCGTGGGTGTGTGGATTGAAACAAGGAACCGGTAGGGGGTGTTCCTGTACTGGCTGTCACACCCTGCGTGGGTGTGTGGATTGAAACCTAAACACCTGCCAGCGAAGCACAGAGTATTTGTGTCACACCCTGCGTGGGTGTGTGGATTGAAACACCTTCCATATAGCTAAGATATGATACGATATATGTCACACCCTGCGTGGGTGTGTGGATTGAAACAATGAGGCAGAGGGTGGCACATTGTTCTTGGATGAGTCACACCCTGCGTGGGTGTGTGGATTGAAACAAACAAAACTCGGAGGGTAAAAATGGAACCTGTGTCACACCCTGCGTGGGTGTGTGGATTGAAACCGGATACGCCACCTCATACTTTACCCCCACTAGAAGTCACACCCTGCGTGGGTGTGTGGATTGAAACGTAGACTGATTGAAATCTTCACCGATAAGGGTGAGTCACACCCTGCGTGGGTGTGTGGATTGAAACTCAAGAAAATGAGTATAACACCATCTCGCGTCTTGTCACACCCTGCGTGGGTGTGTGGATTGAAACACGAAAATCAAACATATCGATAAGATCAAAATTGTCACACCCTGCGTGGGTGTGTGGATTGAAACTGTGTATACTCCCGGTACGGATGGTTATGTTAGTCACACCCTGCGTGGGTGTGTGGATTGAAACGGGCATTGACAGGCGGGGATATCACAAAGGAGAGTGTCACACCCTGCGTGGGTGTGTGGATTGAAACCTGCACATGCTGGATTTTATCGAGCGTCCGGGTGTCACACCCTGCGTGGGTGTGTGGATTGAAACCGTCCTCCGGAACAACTGGAGGGTGAAGCCTTTGTCACACCCTGCGTGGGTGTGTGGATTGAAACCAACAGTTGGGGGTGTCCGTAATGGGGCGTTCCGGTCACACCCTGCGTGGGTGTGTGGATTGAAACTCTGACAGTAATATAGATACTTTAGCAGTAGATAGTCACACCCTGCGTGGGTGTGTGGATTGAAACTCATGATGCGATACCGTATCAGTGATATGGCGGAGTCACACCCTGCGTGGGTGTGTGGATTGAAACATTTTTGTTCCGTTTTGAACCATTTTCCTGATGTGTCACACCCTGCGTGGGTGTGTGGATTGAAACATTATGCCGTTATGTTTAATGATTTTAAGCCATGTCACACCCTGCGTGGGTGTGTGGATTGAAACTCCCGAATATCTGACATATTATGCTGTGATATCGTCACACCCTGCGTGGGTGTGTGGATTGAAACCCTTGAAAAGAGAAGATATCATGTTGCTGTTCGTCACACCCTGCGTGGGTGTGTGGATTGAAACTTACTGGGAGATGATATCCGATCTGGAGAACGGAGTCACACCCTGCGTGGGTGTGTGGATTGAAACTTTATTAGAATGATACACAACAACCAGCAAGAAGGTCACACCCTGCGTGGGTGTGTGGATTGAAACCATGACGACCCAAAGCATAATAATCTTAACTTAGTCACACCCTGCGTGGGTGTGTGGATTGAAACTGGTAATGATCGTCAACTCTGTGGGAGGATAGTGTCACACCCTGCGTGGGTGTGTGGATTGAGACTCGAAATAGCGTAGCGATCCTTGCTCATCACAAGGTCACACCCTGCGTGGGTGTGTGGATTGAAACACGCAATCCACCACTATCATAGCTCGGATGAACTGTCACACCCTGCGTGGGTGTATATGGATTGAAGCATTGTTCACTCGTTGGTCAAGTTTATGGAAGAATTGTAAGCATTCGGCCTCTTGTGTATTTCTCTTCAAGCTGTTATAAAGTCAAAAGCCAAACGAAGTACGTTAGGCTTTTGACTTTGTTATGACTGGAAAAAACACGCACAATCCCGGATGCTTATCTTTTGTCTGTCTTCTTTTGTGGTTTCACCTAGGTGACAATACATTGGCATCTAAGTGGAGAGGCGTAGTCACCCAAGTGATACGCTTGCTTCACCTTGGTGAAACTATAAATTCAACTAAGTGTTTCAAAGCAAATATATTATATTTTTACTATACTATCCCTTGTTGCTTATTTGTTATGTTATTGATTATTAATGTATTGTTATCTGTTTGTATCGATTGTTTTTCTTGTCTTTATAAGATATATTAAAACATAAACTAACATGAAAATTGGTATAATTGACCTTTGTAAACAAATAGAAGATCCTAGGATGAACCGCAAAAAAGTCCATAAAATGGAAACTATTATCTATATATCCATTGCTGCTGTAATCTGTGGCGCCCAATCCTGGAATGAGATTGAGGAATTTGGCAATGCGAAAATTGCTTTTTTCAAGAGTTGCATACCTAGCCTGGAGTTCATCCCCAGTCATGATACTTTTAACAGATTCTTCAGTATGATAAAGCCCGATTATTTTGAGTTGATCTTCCGTAATTGGGTAAAACGAGTCT
>OGII01002557.1_pt1 | contig 10466 bp, 10 predicted proteins | sample 1571701 | NCBI WGS metagenome assembly OGII01 (sample SAMEA2581950, study PRJEB24529) | metagenome | biome: Human gut stool | place: China | collected 2011
TGTGGCCCACTGCCTACAGTTACAGCATGTGCGTGCTGGAGGAAAGCCAGTGGATTCGCACCAAGAGCGTTTCCAGCCCGGAATTCTTCCATGGCACGCTGGAGCTGCTGGAGGACGCTGTCTGCACCACGCTGCTGCTGACTGAGGGCCCCACCCGTGCGCAGGACGAGCGCGTAAAGGAGTTTGCCGCCCGCCATACCAAAAAGCTGACCTGCTTTGATACGAAGGAGTATGCACTGCCCGGCATCAGCGATGAGTTCCGCCCGCTGCTCAGCCCCGTTGTCATGGCGGCTGTTCTGCAGCGCATCAGCAAGAACATTGAGGTCATCACGGATCATTCTCTGGATATCCGCCGCTATTACAGAAAAGAGAGCTATTGAGTATGAAACTGATTGCATTAGGGGATAATGTAATAGACTATTACCACAATACACAGGAGTGCTTCCCCGGCGGCAATGCGGTAAATGTCGCAGTTCATGCTGCGCGGCTGGGGGCACAGGCCGAGTATCTCGGCTCCCTCGGCGATGACAATATGGCACATATTGTGGAGAAAGCACTCCAAGAAAACGGCGTGGACATCAGCCATTGCCCCGTTTTGCAGGGGCGTACCACCAAGGTGTGCAGCTATGATGTAGTCAACGGCGAGCGCAGCTTTCTTGAGGTGATCACCGGGGAAAGCTGGACCGGCCCGCTGCAGATCACTGCGCAGGAGCTGGACGAGCTGAAAACCGCCGATCTGATCGTCAGCAGCTGCAACGCCAAAATGCCCGAACAGATGGCGGCTGTGCAGGCGCTGCCCGCTGTGTTCGCCTATGACTTCGGCGAAAAGGAAAAGTACCGCACCGATGCCTACTATGACGAGGTTTGCCACAGTATAGATCTGGCGATGCTTTCCTGCAAGCCGATGGACAAGGCTGCTTTTGCGGAATTGTGCGCGCCGCTGCATCGCCGGGGCGTGGTGCATGTTCTGGCCACAATGGGCGCAGCCGGGCAAATGTTGTCCGTACAAGGGAAAATCGTGGAAAAGACTACCCAAATGGTAGAGGCAAGTGATACAATGGGGGCAGGAGATTCTTTCCTTGCTGCCTTCCTCTGCTCGCTGTATACTGCGGGGTGGCAAAAGGCAAAGCCCATGCCGGAGCAGGCGCTTCTGGCTGCACTGGCTGCCGGGCAGCAGGTCTCGGCACGCAACTGTATGGCACAGGGCGGCTTTGGCTGTAAAGCGGAAATCTCCCGGAACAGCATTGAATAACAAGAAGGAGATTTCCTATTATGATCGAACTGAACGGAATACAGCTTGACAAAACCAGCGCAGTCCCCCTGTACGAGCAGCTGCGGAAGGCATTGCTGGAGGCTATCACCAGCGGGAAGCTGTCGGCAGGGACAAAATTGCCGACGGAGGAGGAGCTGTGCGCCCAGTTCGGCATTTCGCGCCCTGTTGCACGGCAGGCTTACAATATGCTGATCGAAGAGGGCTTTGTGGAGCGTATGCGGGGGCGCGGTACTTTTGTGCGCAGCCCCGATACCCGCGGCCGCTTTCTGAACAAGCAGCTGAGCTTTGCTGCCGAGATGGGGGTTTTGAACCTGGAACACCGTACCGAGGTGCTGCGTGCAGAGTGGGTAAGCTATACCCCCGAACTGTTTTCACGGCTCAAGCTCGAACGCGGGGACCGCTGCTATCATCTTGTGCGTATGCGCTATGTCAGCGGAAAGCCTTTTGTTCTCGTGGAAAACTATGTGCCGGAATCTGTGTTTCCCGGTATTGATGCCTACGACTTTGCCCAGCGCTCGCTGTACGATGTCTTTGAAACCGTCTACCACGAGAGGATCATCAAATCGCGCCGTGTGCTGATGGCGCAGACCGCCAACGTCGAGTTTGCCAACCTGTTCGGCGTACACCGCGGTTCCCCCGTGCTGTATGTCGAAAACACGGTCATGGACCAAAACGACCGCCCGATCGACCTCAGTAAAGAGTATCTGGACGGCGTTACCCAGAAATTTGAATTTGAAGTTGTCAACCAATAAGCTGGGTCTGTGCGCCCGGTCTTGCTAAAGGAGTGTAATTTGCTATGGTAGGTGTAGTGGTAACCGGGCATGGCGGCTTTGCCGCCGGTATGGCTGCCAATGTAAAAATGCTGGCAGGCAGTGATGGATTTTGCCGACGGCATGGATGTGGAAGTGTTTGAAAAGCAGCTGGCAGAGGCAATCGACAGCTATGCAGACTGCGAGGCTGTTCTGGTGCTGGCAGACATTGCCGGCGGTACGCCGTACAACCGCGCAGCGGGACTTTCGATGACCCGCCCCAAGGTGCGTGTGATCTCCGGGCTGAACAGCAGTATGCTGATGGATCTGTGCATGCGCAACATCACCGGTGACGAATGCCCCGATGTGGATGCACTGGCCGCCGACATTATGCAGACCGGGCACGAAAACATCGGCAAGTTTGTGCTGGAGGTTCCCGCCCAGCCGCAGGAGGACGAGGACGGTATCTGAAGGGAGAAACGCCATGAGGCCGATCAAGGCAGTCATCTTTGATATGGACGGCGTGCTGATCGACAGTGAACCGGTCTACCTGCACCATCAGTATGCGCACCTGAAACCGTCCTACCCGTGGATCACCGTGGAAAGCATGTACCCGTTGGTGGGCATTTCCGGGCAGGAATATATGCCCTTTATGGCAAAGCTTTGCCGCCGCACCGACGATGCCGCGTTCCGGCAGGAAATGGACGCCATGAACGCCGGGTGCCGGGTGTATTACCCGGACATTCTGCGCAAGGAGGTTCGCCCGCTGCTGCATGAATTAAAGCAGATGGGGCTGCAGGTAGCCCTTGCAAGCAGCAGCAGCCGGGAATGTATTGAGCAGGTCCTGGCACAATGTGAGATTCGGGAACTGTTTGACTGCATCGTCAGCGGTCACGAATTTACCCGCAGCAAGCCGGATCCTGAAATTTACCGTTTCACCATGGACAAGCTGGGGCGCAAGCCGGAGGAATGTCTGATCGTGGAGGACTCCACCTACGGTGTGCAGGCAGGTACGGCGGCGGGCGGCGTTGTGGCTGCCCTGCGGGACGAAAGATTCCCGTTTGACCAGCGGGCGGCGCAGCTGCATATCGACAGCCTTGCCGAGCTGCCTGCGCTGGCGGCGTGCGGCGGAAAAAGGATACGCGCAGCCTTCTTTGATGTGGACGGCACCCTGATTACCGTGGGCGGGCATCGGATGCCGCCCAGTGTAGCCCCTGCGTTGCAGGCTTTACAGCGCAGCGGTGTGCAGGTGTTTCTGTGTACCGGCCGCCATGCGCTGGAAATCGAGGAAGAAAATATGCTGCCCGGGATCACGGTTGACGGTGCTGTTTATATGAACGGCCAGCTCTGCGAGCTGCAGGGGCAGATCGTGCGGGAAACGCCCATTCCTGCCGGGGACCTGTCGGCCTTGAAGCAGTTTTTACAAAAAAAGAACTGCAGCTGCATTTTTCTTGAAAAAGACAGGATGTACGCCAACTGTGTGGATTCCCGCATGGAGGTCGAGCAGGCAAAAATCGGCACCGCCGTGCCGGCTGTGCGTGACATCTCCGATTTGGAAAACCGCCGCATATATCAGGTCATCCCCTTCGTGAACGAGGAGGAAGAAAAAGAACTGCTGCGGCAGATGCCCCATTGCAGGACAAAGCGCTGGGGGGATGCCGTGGTGGATCTGATGAGTCGATCCGGCGGCAAGGAAAACGGCATCCGTGCCCTGTGTGCGGCAATCGGTATCACCACGGAGGAAACCATTGCCTTTGGAGATGCCGACAACGATTTGGAAATGCTGCAGCTGGTCGGCATCGGTGTGGCTATGGGCAATGCCCTGCCGCAGGTGCGTGCCTGTGCCGATATGGTCACAGACACCGTGGAAAATGAAGGCATCGCCCATGCACTCCAAAAATTAAAACTGATTGAGTAAATACATAGCGAGGAGCGTTTTTCCCACAAGGGGGGCTCCTCGTTTTCCGAAAGGGGGCAGTGTTCTGTGATAAGAGAAAAAACGCAGACCCTTGTAACGGACCAGCTGTATAACTTGGCTGCGGGGTTTCTGTATGCCCTGAGCATCTGTTATTTTGCCAAGGGCGCAGACTTTGCACCCGGCGGATTATCGGGTCTGGCCTTGTTGGGCAACTATCTGTGGGGGTTCCCCATCGGCATCGCAACGCTGGTGCTGAACGTGCCCTTGATTTTGCTTGGCTTCCGCTTTGTGGGGCGCGCCTTTCTGGGAAAAACAGTCATCAGTATGCTGTGGTGTACCTTTTTTCAGGATGTTGTCTTTGCAGACCAGCCCGGCTACGGCGGTGATCCGCTGCTGGCGGCGCTGTTTGCGGGTATCACATGGGGCGGCGCATTGGCGCTTTTGTATATGCGGGGTTCGTCCAGCGGCGGCACCGATTTTTTGACGATGTCGATCAAAGTGCTGCGCCCGCATCTGTCGGTCGGTGTTGTGACCGGTGCGATAGACCTTGTGGTCATCCTGTTGGGTTGGCCTGTGTTTGGCTCTGTCGATGCCGTTTTGTACGGCCTTGTCACAACAGCGGTTACTTCGCTGGTTATCGACAAAATTATGTACGGCAGCAATGCCGGCAAAATGCTGACGATCATCACCACCAAGGGGCAGGAAATTGCGGATGAAATCTCCCGCCAATGCGAGCGCGGCTCAACGATGGTCAAAGCAGTGGGCACATACACCGGTACGGAACGGCAGATGCTGCTCTGCGTCTGTGCCAGACCGCAGGTGTACCGCATCCGGATGGCGGCCTACCGCATTGACCCCGGCTGTATGGTCATGGTGACGGAAACCGGCGAGGTCTACGGCGAAGGCTTCATCGACCCCGGCAAGACAGCATCGTTTTTGTAAAGATTGCTGCCGCACACGAGAAGAAAGGAAAGATTTGTTATGAATTCTATTACGCCTGCCGAATTGGCAGCTTATTTTGACCATACCCAGCTGCGCGCCTATGCGCAGCGCGGGGATTTTGAAAAGCTCTGTGCCGAGGCGCGCGAGTACGGCTTTGCCATGGTGGCAATCAACCCGGCTCCCGTTTCCCTGTGCAAGGATCTGCTGACGGGAACATCGGTCCATGTGGGCGCGGCGGTTGGTTTCCCCCTGGGGCAGAGTACGCCCCAGGTCAAGAAATACGAAACCGTAGATGCGATTGCCAATGGCGCGGATGAAATAGATTATGTTATCAACATTACGCAGCTGAAAGAAAAAAACTACGATTTTATTGAGCATGAGATGGCCGGCATTGTAGAAGAATGCCGCGGTGCAGGGGTGATCTCGAAGGTTATTTTTGAGAACTGCTACCTGACCGAGGAGGAAAAGCGCGCACTGTGCGCCATCGCGCGGGAGGTTCGCCCGGATTTCATAAAGACATCCACGGGCTTTGGCACCGGCGGCGCAACCTTTGAGGATGTGGCGCTGATGAAAAAATGCGTCGGCGATGCGGTGAAAATCAAGGCAGCCGGCGGCATCCGCACCCTGGATACCGCTTTGCGTATGATCGAGCTGGGCGTATCCCGCATCGGCTCCACAGCCAGCGTCAGCATTGTAGAAGAACTGAAACACCGGTTATAAAAAGCGCCGGGGATGGCCGGAACGGTCTGAACTGCAGAAAGCAAATAAGCACCACTAAGTTTAACTTGGTGGTGCTTATTGTTTTATTGGCTTTCTTTTTTGGTTTTATAACATTCTGTAATATAATCCAGCAGCGCCATATTTTTCAGGCGGTAGGTGGCCTCTTTTATAGAGTCTGCGGTATCTTCCAGATACGACCAGCTTTCACCTTTAGGCATACAACTTTCGTCCATACGTCCGTCCAAAATTTCTTTCCATAGCTCACGTTTTTCTTTAATTTCTGCGCCCATTTCTTTAGGGATCGCATAACGGCTGCACAGAAAGCGTTCTGCTGTCAAATCAACACCATCATCCCAAGTGATTTTGTCCAGCAGTTGCTTAACTGTATGGAGCGTATCTGTTGCGTTTTTCGAGAATTCGTTTTTTGGGAATTTCAAGCTGACGCTGCCGTCAACCTCGACGATTTCCATACTGCCAAATTGCAGCTGCATATTCAGCAGTAATGTGGCGATTCCCTCCGGGGTGCAGGTGTCGATAGGAAATAGCATTTGCATCGGAACATCTAACGTTTGTGCGATTTTTTCTAAATTTTCCTGCCGGGGCATTTTCAGACCATATTCATAATGCCGCCACAGGGTCGCATTGATTCCTGTCTTTTCTGCGGCTTCCTCCTGCGTCATTTCTCGGTAAAGGCGCAACCGTTTGATACGGTTGCCCAAAATCTTCTTCTGTTCTTGAAAACTGATCGGTGTCTTATCTGCGGCGTGAGAGTAGTTTCCGAATTCATCACGCATCAACGTAAAATCTCTATCACTCACAGTTGTCCAACGCATTGACATGACATTACCCTCCGCCTCAGTTCTGTACTTTTAAGGAACAACCTCATTATAACAAACTTTTGCTATCTATACAAGAGCGAGAATTTTCTTGTGTTTTCCTTAAAATATTTTTGTAAAAACGATTGACAGTAACTTAAAAGTACTATATAATTCAGATGTAGCATATGTAACTTAAAAGTACATTTGTATAGCACCTTGATAATCCAATATGCCAAAACTTCCGAAACAGCTTTCGCATCTGTAAAACGCGAGAAAGGACCTCTTTTATGAACCGTATCCGTACCATTCAAGGCGCAGCCGATGAACTGCGCAAACGTGATCCCGGCTGTGCCATCAGCGCACACAACATCCGTCAGTTGGTGCTGCACAAGGAAATTCTTAGCCGTAAAGCCGGGTCAAAGTATCTGGTGGCGCTGGACGATGTAGAACGCTATTTCGGGCTTACCATTGACGAAAACGAACCGAACCATGGCATCGGTTGAGAAACGCTACAATAAGGCCGGAAACCTTATTTCTTTTCGTATCCACGTTTTTCACGGGAGGGATGAATTCGGCAAGCAGCTTCCGCCTTTTATCAAAACGGTCCGTGTTCCGCCTGAATTGAACGCGCGGCAGATCGAAACGCTGATCCAGCGCGAAACCGTCCATTTTGAGGAGGAGTGCGAGCTTATCACAGCCCGTGAAAAAGAAGAAGCGGCAAAAGCCGCCGAACCGAAATGTATATCGTTCGAGGATTTTGCCGTTAAGGTTATGGAAATTAAGGAACGCACCGGCAAGGAGAAAAGCACCCTCGCACGATATCAGGATATGCTGGATTCCCGCATCAATCCGTACTTAGGCAAGACGCCCGTGGACGAAATCACCGGCGATATGCTGGATGATTTCTACGCCATGCTGCTCAAGCCGGGGCAGAACAAGAAAACCGGCGGCGGACTTTCCCGCAAAACAGTGTTGGAACATCACCATGTGATTTCCACCATTATGGAACACGCCATCCGCAAGCATCTGATTGCGTTCAACCCCTGCCGCGATGCCACGCCGCCTGTGGCAGACCCGCCGATGCCGAACTACTACCAGCCCGCCGACTTGGCGCTGATCCGTCAGGTGCTGGAGAACGAGAGCGTCAAGTGGTACACGCTGATCCATGTGCTGATGCTCTACGGCATCCGGCGCGGGGAGTGCGCGGGCATCAAGCTGAGCGCCCTTATTTTTGTAAGCAAGACCATTACCATCTGTTCCTGCGTCATGTACGACCCCAAGAACGGTGTGTATGAGAAGCCCTATCCCAAAAAACGCAAGCCGCGTCAGCTGCCGATTACCCCGCAGATGGACGAAATCCTGCGCCGCTACCTAAAGTGGCGCGGCGAACAGCCGGAATGGTACGGGGATCTCTGGCAGGAAAGCGGCTACTTGTTTACCAATGAGTACGGTGGACCTATGAATCCGGACAACATTACACAGTATTTGAACCGTATGGGGGACAGGCTGCAAAAGGAAAACCCGAATTTTCCCCACCTGAACCCCCACGCCTTCCGCCATGCGGTGGCATCCATCCTTGTGGCGAACGGTACCGACATTGTGACGACAGCTGCCTTTATCGGCGACAAACCCGCCACCGTTTCCGAGCGCTATGCCCACATCATCGACTCCGCCAAAATCAGGGCGGGGGACACCCTGAGCAGCGTGATTTTCGGAGATGGTAACAAATGAGTTACCACTTTGTTACCACTTTTCTTTTTTTGCGGCCTGCAAAAGAAAAAGAACGGTAAAACTTGACGTCTTACCGTTCTTTGTTGGTTGCGGAGACAGGACTTGAACCTGCGACCTCCGGGTTATGAGCCCGACGAGCTACCAACTGCTCTACTCCGCGATATTTGATTTTGGTGCCGGTGACCGGACTCGAACCGGTACAGTATTGCTACCGGGAGATTTTAAGTCTCCTGTGTCTACCATTCCACCACACCGGCAGCTTTTCGGCAACAATTAGAATATCATATCTTTCATAGACTGTCAAGGAAAATCTTTTCTTTTCCTGAAAAAAGCGGAGGCGGGGTGTCAAAACAGGTGTCTTGACACCCCGTTTTATGGAGCGGCTGATGGGAGTCGAACCCACCTATGCAGCTTGGGAAGCTGCCGTTCTACCGATGAACTACAGCCGCGTGAACAAGGGTATTATAGCAGACTCTTTTCTGATTTGCAACACGAAAAATGACGATGGCATGAAGTTCTTTCCCCGCTCATACAATAGGAGCAATCAGAAAGGGGAGGGGCGCTATGAAAAAAGCTCTGTCGCTGCTGCTGGCGGTACTGCTGCTGAACGGCGGCGCTTATGCGCTGGAGGTAACGGCGCCGTCGGCGCTGCTGATGGAAAAGGACACCGGCACGGTGCTGTTCGCGAAAAACGAGCATGAGCGGCTGGAGCCGGCCAGCGTGACGAAGATCATGACGCTGCTGCTGACCATGGAGGCTATCGACAGCGGCGCGCTGCGCTATGAGGACACTGTGACCGCCTCACCTCACGCCTGCTCTATGGGCGGCAGTCAGATCTGGCTGAAGGAGGGGGAGCAGCTGACCGTGGATGAAATGCTCAAGGCCGTGTGCGTGGTGTCCGCCAACGATTGCGCCGTGGCGCTGGCGGAGCACATCGCCGGCAGTGAGGAGGCCTTTGTGGAGCGGATGAACCAGCGGGCGGCGGAGCTTGGCATGGCGGATACTGTGTTCAAAAATGCCTGCGGCCTCCCGGCAGAGGGCCATGTGACTTCGGCCTATGACATTGCCCTGATGAGCCGGGAGCTGATGCTGCATCACCCGGATATCCGCAAATATACCACCGTCTGGATGGACACCTTGCGGGGAGGGGCATCCTCATTGGTGAACACCAATAAGCTGGTGCGGTTCTATGAGGGAACCACCGGCCTGAAAACCGGCTCCACCAACGCTGCCGGGTATTGCATTTCCGCCACGGCGGAGCGGGACGGGAAGGAGCTTATCGCGGTGATTCTGAACGGAAAGACTTCCGCCCAGCGATTTCAGGATGCGCAGACGCTGCTGAACTACGGCTTTTCCACCTACACGCTGGAGAATGTGGTGCCGGAGTCCGCCCTGCCGCCGGTGCCCGTGTCCCTGGGGACCCAGGCCACAGTGCAGCCGGTGCTGGGGGAGAACACGCACCTCCTGCTGGAAAAGGCCAAGGCGGGCAGCCTGCAGCAGCTGGTCACCCTGGCGGACTCTGTGGAGGCGCCGGTGGCGGCGGACAGTCAACTGGGGACCCTCACCATCACCTCCGGGGAAGAGGTCGTGGCGGAGCTGCCCATCCTGGCAGGAGAGGAGATCCCACGGGTCACCTTCGGCCAGATGCTGGTCCAGATGCTGCGGACGGCCTTCCTCTGCGGCTGACGGCGGCGGGGGGCGCTGCACCCCCTGAAATCCCGGCGGATTGCGACCGCTTTCCCTTGTGTCCCGTTTCGGGGCATGGTATAATAAAGCAACAAACCCGCGCAGCTTTACGAAAGAGAGGCCGGTCATGATGCTGGATGTCAAATCGTTCCAATTACAGTCTTTTCTGCCCCTGCCCTATGAGGAGGTCCTGGCGCCGCGGCTGAAGCGGGCCCATAAGAAGCTCCAGAGCGGCAGCGGTGCCGGCGGAGAGTTCACCGGCTGGGTCCATCTGCCCCGGGACTATGACCGGGAGGAGTTCGCCCGCATCCAGGCGGCCGCGTCCCGGATCCGGGCCAACTCCCAGGCCCTGGTGGTCATCGGGATCGGCGGCTCGTACTTAGGCGCCCGGGGTGTCATCGACTGCCTGCGCTCTCCCAATTACAACCTGAAGCGCAAGGATACCCCCAACATCTACTTTGTGGGCAACGGCCTTTCTTCCGACGCCATGGGGGAGGTGCTGGACCTGGTGGCGGACGTGGATTTCTCCGTCAACGTGATCTCCAAGTCGGGCACCACCACCGAACCCGCCGTGGCCTTCCGCTTCTTCCGGGCGGCCTTGGAGAAGAAGTACGGCCGGGAGGGTGCCC
>OGII01002558.1_pt1 | contig 10458 bp, 9 predicted proteins | sample 1571701 | NCBI WGS metagenome assembly OGII01 (sample SAMEA2581950, study PRJEB24529) | metagenome | biome: Human gut stool | place: China | collected 2011
GCCCTAAATAAGGGCTGTTTTCTTATTGACTTTATATCTTTATATGTTAAAATAAATATATCAATGTTTCGGAGGTATAGAAATGAAAAAAACATTTTCGATATTTTTAAGCTTGCTTCTTGCAATCAGCTGCTTATCGGTAGGTTCAATAAACGCATTTGCAAATACTAAAAAGACTGCGCAGGAAATCTATTTGAATTCAAGCGCTGCAGTTTGGGGTGACTTGGGAAATAAAGCATATGTTGAATTTACTCCGTCTTATACCGGCTCATTTGAATTTTATTGCTTTAATCAAAGCTATGGCGGTAATATTATGGCGTCGATAGAAGATTTCAGCGGTGAAACATATAACACCGTGCTTAATGATAATAACCCAAATCTTATTTGTGCCGCTACACTTGAAGCCGGTAAAACATATTACTATGTGCTTGAATCGGCATCTGTGTCTTTTTCAAATGTAGTAAGTGTAAGAAATCATAATCACGATTTCAGCTTATATAATTCATATCCTGCTCATTATGACCAATACGACAGCGCGCAAAATTATGACGGTTATGTTGAAAGCATATGCACATATTGTCCGGAATACATAAGAACTGCCAGCTTTCCTGCTGTATCAAGCGTAAAAGCCAAGACCAAATCTTTCACATATAATAAGAAAAAGAAAACTACTTCAGTTAAGGTTTATGACAGAATGGGAAATGTTGTTTCTCCGTCAAATTACACCGTAAGTTATAAAAACAATACCAAGCCGGGATATGCAACTCTTACAGTTAAATTTAAAGGCAATTACTCCGGTACTGCGACAATCAGACTCACCATTAAGCCGAAAAAGGAAAAACTTTCTTCGCTTAAAAGTGCAAGAAAAAAGAAAATGACTGTTAAATGGAAAAAGGATAAAACCGTAACAGGCTATCAAATTCAATATTCAACATCAAAAAAATATGCTAAAAAATCAACTAAAACAGTAACAATAAGTAAGAAAAGCACTACTTCAAAAACTATTTCCAAGCTTAAATCAAAGAAAAAGTATTATGTAAGAATTCGTGCATATAAAAAATCTGCCGGAAAGAAGATATACGGTGCTTGGTCTAAAACAAAAACTGTTAAAGTTAAATAAAAATTGAGCGTTTAAAAAATATAATTATTATAAATATCCGCTTGAATCGTCTATTATATTATGATAAAATCAAAGTGCTATATGATTTTAAATAAAGGAGGTAAAAATATGCAAATGACTTTTCGCTGGTTCGGTAAGGACCTTGATACCGTATCACTTGAGCAAATCAAGCAAATTCCGGGTGTAGTCGGCGTTGTTCCTGCTCTTCATTATCTTCCTGCCGGGGAAGCTTGGGAAATGGAAGATGTGCAGAAAATGTATGATGAAATCACATCTGCCGGGCTTACAATGGAATGTATCGAAAGCGTAAATGTTCACGAGGATATAAAGCTTGGTTTACCTACAAGGGACAAGCTTATTGAAAATTATAAAACATCAATCAGAAATCTTGCAAAGGTTGGGGTTAAAGTAATTTGCTATAACTTTATGCCTGTTTTTGACTGGACAAGAACAGACCTTTATATGCCTTTGCCTGATGGTTCAACCTGCCTTAGCTATGACGGTAAGCAGGTAGAGGGCAAATCACCCGAAGATATGTTTAAAGAGATTGATGATAACTCAAACGGATATGCTATGCCGGGTTGGGAAACTGAAAGAATGGGTGAAATTAAAGAACTTTTTGAAAAGTATAAGAATGTAACTGCCGATGATTTGTGGGCAAATCTTAAATATTTTCTTGAAGCTATTATGCCTACTTGTGAGGAATGTGATGTCAAAATGGCAATACATCCGGATGACCCGCCTTGGGGTATTTTTGGCCTTCCTCGTATTATCACAAGCAAAGAAGCTGTTGAAAAGCTTCTTGATATGGTTCCGAGCAAGTACAACGGTTTAACTCTTTGCACAGGCTCACTCGGTGCAAGCCCTAAAAATGATATGGTTGAAATTATTAAAACCGCAGGGGATAGAATTTATTTTGCTCATCTTCGCAATGTTTCAATCAATGACAGGTGGTTTAACGAAACTGCACACGAAAGTGACTATGGTTCACTTGATATGTATGAAATAGTTAAAGCTCTTCAAGAGGTTGGGTTTGACGGATATATTCGCCCTGACCACGGCAGAATGATTTGGGGTGAAGTTGCACGCCCGGGTTACGGACTTTATGACAGAGCATTGGGCGTAAGCTATCTCAACGGACTTTGGGAAGCTGTTGAAAAAAGCAGAAAGGAAAAATAAACATTATGTTTAAACACGAGAATTTAAAAGGTAAAGTTGCTGTTGTTACAGGCGGCGGTGGTGTTCTTTGTGCCGCATTCGCAAAAACCCTTGCTAAACAGGGTTGCAAAGTTGCAGTGCTTGACCTTAATGAAGAAGCAGCAAAAAAATGTGCTGATGAAATCAATGCAGACGGCGGCGAAGCTATTGCAGTCGGCTGTAATGTTCTTGAACTTGAATCAATGGAAAACGCAAGAAAAGTCATCAATGAAAAATTAGGCTCTTGCGATATACTTCTAAACGGTGCAGGTGGAAACAACCCGAAGGGAACTACTACAAAAGATACTCTTGAAAAAATCGACCTTGTTCAAAAGGATGAAAATGTAAAAACTTTCTTTGACCTTGACCCTAACGGTATCAGCTTTGTATTTAACCTTAATTTCCTCGGTACACTTATTCCTACTCAGGTGTTTGCCAAGGATATGGCTGAAAAGCAAAAGGGTACTATCATTATGATTACCTCTATGAATGCATTTAGGCCGCTTACCCGTATTCCTGCTTACAGTGCCGCTAAAGCCGCTGTTAAGAACTTTACCGAGTGGATGGCAGTTCACTTTGCTCCGCTCGGAATCAGAGTGAATGCGATTGCACCGGGCTTTTTCTCAACAAAGCAGAATGCAGCTCTTCTTTGGAATGAGGACGGAACACCTACTGAAAGAACAGGCAAAATTCTTGCCGCTACACCAATGGACAGATTCGGCGAACCTGATGAACTTTCAGGTACACTTCTTTTCCTTTGCGATGATACTTATTCAGGCTTTATTACAGGTGTTAATATTCCTGTTGACGGCGGTTTCAACGCTTATTCGGGTGTATAAAAAATAAGAATATTATTATGGGCGAGTTGATTACAATTCGCCCTTTTTTAAAATCGGGTGATAAAAAAATGGATAAAAGCAAAAAGAAAAAAACTTTGCTCATTGTAATATCGGCTTTGATTGTTGCAATTATAGCGGCGGTGCTTTATATAATTTTCGGTGTTATCGGGATTGACGGAAAAGTTGAATACAGGCAAAGCGAAAAAGTAAATGCCAATGTCAGCGGCAGTAATGTCACCGTGCTTGATAATAATGTGAATTACCAAACTTTAAACGGATTTGGTGCGTCTGCTTGCTGGTGGAGTCAGGATGTAGGCTCGTGGGATAATGCAAGTGATATTATGCAGGCACTTTATGATGATGACAAGGGAATAGGACTTAATATTTACCGCTACAATCTCGGCGCAGGTTCAAAGGGTGATAGTCACATATTGACTAAAAACCGCCAAACCGAATGTTTTTTAAATGCTGACGGAACATATAATTTTAATAATGATAAAAACGCACAGCAGTGCCTGGAACTTGCAAAAAAATATGCCGGCAAGGATATGCGCTTGACTCTGTTTTGCAACAGCGCTCCCGTGTATTTAACGAAAAACGGTGCGGCATACTGTACCCCATATAAAAGTGATGATGAACAGTGGGTTTCAAATCTTGATAAATCAAATTACAAGGCATTTGCCGATTTTTGCTATAACAGTGCCGATTACTTTGTGAAAAAAGGCTACCGTGTTACAAGCGTTTCGCCTATAAATGAGCCGCAGTATAATTGGGCGGCTTGGTATAATGATGATAATACTTATTCCGTTAATCAAGAGGGTTGCTATTATTCCAAATATGAAGCAAGAGATTTGCTTAAAACTTTTGTTAAAAAATTCAAAGGCAGTGAGCTTGATAAAAGCGGAGTAAAAGTATCAATGTTTGAATCCGGTGCTATGGAAGGGCAAGGCAGTACAGCAATGGCATATATGGATTGCATTTTGGGCAAAGGGCCAAAATATGTTTTCAAAAATGCCGGTCTTCGCAAATATTTTGACGAAGTGAGTATGCATTCTTACTGGTCAGATACAAATACTAAAAAAGCCACGGCAGATTATATTTCTGAAAAATATTCAAAATATAATGTTGCGTCTACTGAATATTGCCAAATGACTACCGATGAAAACACAGGTGTGTTTGACCTTATTTCCAAAGCGAAAAAAGGTACTAACGGTACTACAATTAAGTACGGTGTTGCAATGGCAAATAAAATTGTGGATGATTTAACTCTTTTAAACGCTACCGAATGGGATTGGTGGACTGCCTGTTCCTACGGTGTGTATACCGACGGTCTTATTTACCTTGATGAAGATAATCACGAAAATCTCGATTTTTCAAAAAGATATTACTGCCTCGGCAATTTTTCAAAATTTATTAAAGAGGGCGCAATCAGAATTGCTTGTTCATCAGGTGTTGAAAATGTAAAAAGCGTTGCTTTTGTTAATGAAGACGGTTCAACAGTTGTAGTATATGTAAATAACAATGATAAAAAGGTTAAAACAACACTTGACTGCACAGGTGATTACAGCGTTTATACAACCGATAAGGATAACGATATTGCCAAAACAGATTTTGGCACAGCAAAAAAACTTGATGTTTCGCTTCCTGCTTCAAGCGTAGTTACCGTAGTTTACGATTAAAATTTAATATGTATAACTTAACACCCCAAGGGCAATAATACCCTTGAGGTGTTTTTTATGGCTACAAAAGATAAACCAAATAATAAAAATTTAAGAGCTTTATTTTCAGTGATTTGCCTTTGCATTGTTGCACTTGGCTTGATTGTTTATTTTTCAACCCAGTCTTCGCACACAACAGATGTAAACGAAGCTACTACCGTGGTTGAAAAAGCTAAAGAAAAAAAGGTTACCACCACAAATAATACGCAGTTAACCACTGCAAGCCAAACTGAAAAGCAAACAACTAAAAAGCAAAATTCAAAAAAGCCGACTACCGTAACATCAACCGAAGTATCTACTATGACATCAAGCGATACTAATATTCCTTATAAATCGTTTTACAAATATCCTTGCGATGAAGCGGTGCTTTCGGGTTACAGTGAAGAACTTGTTGAAAATAAAACAATGAAAGATTACAGGGCGCATACAGCGGTTGATTTTAAAGCTAATAAGGGCAGTAAAGTGCGTTCGATTAACGATGGCCTTGTATTAAGCGTAAGCAAAGACGCTATGCTCGGCACCGTGATTGAAATTGACCACGGCGGCAAACTTGTTGCAAGGTATTGTGGAATGGACACCGTAAATGTATCAGAGGGCGATTATGTAACTATCGGCGAAACTCTCGGTACGCTCGGTACAATTCCGTTTGAAGAAAAGAGCGAATCACACCTTCATTTTGAAACGCTTTTGGATAATAAGTATGTCAACCCACTTGATGTAATGGGAAAAACAGAATAGCTTTTGAGAAAATAAACAAAAAATAGGCGAGCAGTGAAACCCCGATGATTTTTAGGGGCAAATACTGCTCGCCTTTGCTTTTATAGATTATTCGTTTGTATCTGCATTTTGATTTTCTGGCTCACTTGAAACCGCTTCATCATTTACAGGCGGCTGATAATATTCTGCCTTTTCCTGCTCGTTATTTGCATATGACGGGTATGAACCGCTTTGTGTAGGTTCATTTTCACTCGGCACATTTGCAGGAGTATAAAATGGTGATGTATTTTGCTCGCCTGCATTTTCATTTGCAGCGGTTTGTGCTGCTCCGGTATCAGATGTGTGCTGCTGTGGGTTGTAGTAATAAGCGTTTGCACTGTCGTTTTGATTAGCTGTGTACTGCTCATTGGTATTTTGTGTAGGGTTATAATAATTTCCCGCACCGGCAAAAGCATATTTGTTTGCCTTTTCCTCTTGTGAAAGGAAGTCGTCTTCCGTAATTCTACCCTCTTGCAAAGCTCTTAATTTGAAGTTTTCATAATAGAGTGCTTGGGTAGTTAAATAATAAGGAATTGCATATATGCTCGCAATGCCGAAGGAGATACCGCAGAGTATCCACCAGCCGATAAAGCTTAAGTCAAGTGCAAAAAGCTCACTCCTGTTGCCCTTAACCATCTTTTTAGATAGCTTGAGAGCCTCCATAGGCTTCAAATTCGGGTTTTCACACATAATCTGGAATGAGAAGTATGAACTGTAATTATACACGATACCCGGGATTATGAAGAGAAAACACCAAAGCGTTATAAACACGGTTCTTAAAATTGAAACAACAAGCTTTTTACCGTATGTTGCGTCAAACGATACTTTGAATATGTTTTTGATTTCTTCACCAAGTGAAAATTGCTCACTCGGGTCACGCTTAACGAGGATTACATAAAAACCTAAAAGTGAAACAAGAAGCGGAGAAAGCACGATTGAAAGAACGGTAAGCCCTTTAATTCCTGTATCGGAAAAATAACCTATGCTTGAAGTGTTAACGGATGTGTTAGTAATGCCGGTGTCACTGCCGTTATAGCTTTGGCCGAAGCTTTCAATAGGATTGTCGCTTGAGCTGTCACCGTCATCGTAGCTGTCATCATCATCGTAGCTGTTGTCGTTATCATCACTTTGCTCGCCGTTAAAGTATTTGAAAAAATCTTCAGGTGTGTTTCGGTTAGAGTTATCACTGTAACCGTTGCTGTTTTTCGGGCCGAAGAGGTTTTCAATATCATCACTGTCGGTGTAAACATTTACACCTATGGTTAAACCCTGGGTTAAAAAAATTACAATTGCACTTAAAACAAACAGGGCGAATATTTTGTCTTTAATGATTTGCTTAGCTTGCGATTTTACCAAGCTTCTGTTGATGTTATTCATAATTTTATCCTCCTTTGAAAGATAAATTAAAACTCAACCTTTTCCTCGATGAATTTTACAAGTTCGTCAATCGGAAGTCTAACCTGCTCCATAGTATCACGGTCACGAACGGTTACGCAGTTATCTTCAACTGAATCAAAGTCGTATGTGATGCAATACGGAGTACCGATTTCATCTTGGCGGCGGTATCTTTTGCCGATAGAGCCTGCGTCATCATAATCAATGTTGAATTTCTTTGAAAGCATAGCAAAAACTTCTGTTGCCTGCTCGTTAAGCTTCTTTGAAAGCGGAAGAACAGCTGCTTTAAACGGAGCAATTGCAGGGTGGAAGTGCATTACTATTCTCTTGTCATTCTTTTCTTCATCAAGCATTTCTTCATCATAAGCTTCTGTAAGAAGTGCAAGGAATAAACGCTCAACACCAAGTGAAGGCTCAATAACATAAGGTACATATTTTTCACCTGTTGCCTGGTCAAAATATTCAAGGTTTTTGCCGCTTGTTTTGATATGCTGTGTGAGGTCGTAGTCTGTTCTGTCAGCCACACCCCAAAGTTCGCCCCAGCCAAATGGGAATTTGTATTCAAAGTCGGTTGTAGCTTTGGAATAGAAGCAAAGTTCTTCAGGGTCGTGGTCACGAAGCCTGAGGTTATCCTTGTTGATGTTAAGAGAATAAAGCCAATCACGGCAGAAGCTTCTCCAATAATCAAACCATTCAAGGTCAGTACCCGGCTTACAGAAAAATTCAAGCTCCATTTGCTCAAATTCTCTTACACGGAAGATGAATTTGCCCGGAGTAATTTCGTTTCTGAATGATTTACCTACCTGTGCTACACCGAAAGGGATTTTCTTTCTTGTAGTTCTCTGCACATTTGCAAAGTTTGTAAAAATACCCTGTGCAGTTTCAGGGCGAAGATAAATTTCGCCTTTTGCATCCTCTGTTACACCCTGGAAAGTTTTAAACATAAGGTTGAATTGGCGAATATCAGTAAAATTATGCGCACCGCAATTTGGGCAAGGAATGTTATGCTCCTTAATATAAGCAGACATTTCCTCATTGCTCCAGCCGGCAACATTTGTGCCGTCAAAGCTTTCAATCAAATCATCTGCTCTATGCCTTGTTTTACATTCACAGCAATCCATAAGCGGGTCGGAGAATCCGCCGAGGTGGCCTGATGCAACCCAAGTTTGCGGGTTCATAAGAATAGCACTGTCAAGCCCTACATTATATGGGTTTTCCTGAATAAATTTCTTTCTCCAGGCTTTTTTGATATTTTCTTTAAGTTCAACACCGAGCGGGCCGTAATCCCATGTATTTGCAAGACCGCCGTAAATCTCTGAACCCGGGTAAACAAAACCTCTACCCTTGCAAAGAGCAACAAGCTGGTCTAAAGTTTTTTCTGAATTATCCATTGTATTTTCCTCCGTTAGTTATATACACATTATTTTACTATGTTTTTGTTAATAAGTCAAATACATATTATTAAAATAAAAAAGGAAAAGTGTTTGTCACTTTTCCTTTTTAACGAACCTAATTTATATATTATACTTACCAGCCCAAACGCATAATTGTAAGTGTGCATTTGCCTGTTCCGTATTTATAGCATGCTTTGTGTCCTTCAGGTGTAAATATATCTACTCTGCCTACGCTTGAAAGGCCTGAACCACCTCTGTCAACTACTGTGTAGTTTGTTCCGTCAATATTTACTATTGAACCCATAGGCAACCAGTTACAAGCAATGTAGTACGGGTCTTTCATTCCGTTTGATACACGCTTGCCGCTTGCAGTTCTACCTGTACCTGTACCGCAAGTGCCGCAAGCACAGTAGTGTGTGTATCTGCCTGAAATTACTTGGCCTACTTTGTATCCCTTTTTATTCTTTACTCCGTTAGTCTTGACCTTGGCACCATCTGTTTCCTTTGTGCCTACTTTTACTACCTCGCTTTTAGCTTTGGTAATAACATCTTTGTCAATAACTTTCTTAGTCTTTTTCTTACCATTTACATATTTTACTTGATAAGTTACATTGGCTTTGCCTTTTTTACCTTTTTTTACTACGGTTTCAATGCCTTCGTAAACATCATCATTTTCTTTTTCAATGGTACCGTATTTAACGCTTTCTTTTTTGGTAACTTCCTTGTATGTTACACGGTTAACAGTTACCTTGGTTTTTTTTGTAATCTGCTTATTTACAGATGGGGTAGTGTAATCATCACCGTCAAGTGTAACATTTGCTACATCAAGAAGTGTCGATACAGTTCCGTCTACAACCGGTACTTTGTATGTTTCACCGTCAACCTTAAGTGTGGTTGTTTTAGATGATATATACTTAATTTCCATACCGTCTGTAACAATATCATTAAGTGAGCAGCTAAGAGTAACATTTTCGGTGTTAAATCCGATTTCGTCAAGTGCTTCCTTAACTGTGTCACCGTATACGCTGTATGTGTTTGTTACTCCATTGAATTCAACATTTATGTTGTTAAGTCTGTCAACTTTAATAACTCCGCCCTTACCTGCGTTAAAAGAGCTTATATCGAGTTTGTCTGTATCCTTCAATGTAACATTTGCTTGCGACAGGATTTCGATAGGTTCCGTTTCGTTTGTCGTAATTGTATAAGTGTTGTTATCAACTTTAATTTCAACAGTGTAGTTTGATACCATCTGCGCAAATGCAGTTGATGCAAAAATAATTATTGCTAACACAAACGCAATTACTGCCGTTACGACTTTGTGGCTTACGCCGCGTATGTCGCCGGTTGTTGATTGGTTAGTCATCTTAATCTCCTTTTGTGATAGAAATATTAGGGTTTCGCTTTGAAACATTGTTCCTAATACCGATACGAATGTAGCTACAAAAATTTCATATCGAGCAGAATCGTTTTTTCTGCTTCACCGTTATTATTTCCTCGAGCGATTGCCATTATAGTGACAAATGCATAATGTGTCAATATTTCCGAAGATAAGATTTTGTATAATATGCACAAACGTTTTTAACATTGTAGTATGGTTACAAAACGGTTACACTATATCTTGTGGTTATATTCTTTAGCGATTTAGTGTGAAAAAGTATATTTTTGTAAAATCGTTAGAAATGCCACTTTAAATTCTTACAATTTGTAACATTTTATTTTACCAATTTTTAATAACTCAATATATTGTATAAAAAGTCTAAAAATGAAAAATGCTACCCATTATATAGACATTGTACGACAGCCTAACAGTCAGATAAAACAACAATTATTTCAAGCCAAAAAACAGTATATTTGTTCGATAAATAGCCTGAATACCGTTTGTTTTCCTCATATTTCTATATTATATATTATAATATATAATATATTATTTAAAACTATTATATATGTAAGCGTAAAATAAACCGGTAAGCATTAAGCTTACCGGTTTTAAGTTGTTTGTTATTACTTTTTTGAATCAAGTGATTTTGTTATTTTTACAT